>LXNI01000887.1_pt1 | contig 30719 bp, 30 predicted proteins | sample 809091 | NCBI WGS metagenome assembly LXNI01 (sample SAMN04870527, study PRJNA318959) | sponge metagenome | biome: 01000161; feature: marine sponge reef; material: water | host: Sarcotragus foetidus | place: Greece: Milos, Mediterranean Sea | collected 2013-05-29 | depth 5-7 m | reverse complement strand
GATCGCCGACCTGGGCTCGTTGCTCCGGAAGGGTCGCCTGGTCACCGCGCTGCGCGTCAGCCAGCGCCCTCCCAAGGCGGGGACGCCGTTGCCGGAGAGCCTGGCCGCAAGCCTGCAGGAGGGTGCCGCGTCGCAACTGAACGCCGGCACCGAGGACGACCTGTGGGTGAGGATGCTGGAAGCTGCGGCGCAGTCCCCGATCCGCCTGGTACTCGTGGCGCAGGATCTGCCGCTGGATCCCACCGAGCGTCTGATCCGCACGGTACGCCGCTTCGGGGAGCGCCTCCCCGCACTGCGCGAACAATTCGGGGAGTACCTGGATGCTCCAGCGCAGGCAGCGGAGCCGGAAACAGTCGCGGAGCCTGCGGCTGAGGACGCCAGCGAGGCAGCAGTGGAGCCGGAGTGCCCCGAACCGCAACTGCCGGAGGACACGCCGGTGGAGGCTCTCGAGACCTCCGAGGCCTCAGACCGGCCGGTCCAGGACGCCGATGCGGGCGAGGAAGTCCCCGAGCCCGGCGGTGAGGTCGAGGAGGTCTAGTTCCTCCAAGGGCACCCAACGAGCTTCGGCGGCGTCGTCACCGGCCACCGGGGGGTGCTCACTCAGCACGGTGACCCAGAAGTCGACGATCACGTAGTGGTGCTGATCACCGATCCGCTCCACCCAGTCGGCGAACTCCTCGCAGACGACCTCCAGGCCCGTCTCCTCGGCCACCTCCCGGACGACGGCGGCGGCCAGGGTCTCCCCCCATTCCACCCGTCCCCCGGGCACGGACCACTGGCCGGCCGCCGGCCCGTGGCCCCGGCGCACCAGCAGCACGCATCGGTCGCGCACGGCGACCGCGCCGACGCACACTTCGGGGCGCATCAGCCGTCGCTTGCAGCAGGCGGGGGCGCCAGGCGTCGGTGGACCTGCAGGGCGCGGGCGGTCATCCCGTAGCGCTCGAAGAAGTTCTTCGTCACCCGGTCGCCGGGAAGGGCTGTCGCGTCGACCGCGTCCGCGCCCGCGCCGGCGGCCCACGCCAGAACCTCGTCCATGAGCGCCTCACCGAGACCGACCCCCCGAGCTTCGGGCAGGACGTAGAGCACATCGATCTCCGCCAGCGAGGCGCCGTCGGTCAGTTCGGTGAGGCGAGCTACGGCGAAGCCCACCGCGGCGCCGTCGAGATCGCCGACCCAGGCTCGCACTCCGCCTGCCTCTAAGAGGCGGCGAAAGCCGGCGGCGTCGAGGGCCTCCGGATAGCGGATAGCCAGCAGCATGGCACCTCCCCGCCGGCCCGCCGCCTCGGTCCGCGCGGTCCCGGCGAGGGCCGCCAGAGCGGTGCAGTCGGCGGCTGTGGCCGCGGCGACGGCGACTCTCAGGGGCCCAGCCTGTCCAGCGACGGGCAGATCTCCTCACCGGAGGGGCAGCGAGGCTCCGCCCGGCTGCCGAGTTGGCTCTTGGACACCAGCAGGAAGCATCCCTCGCAGAGCCACTCATCGTCGCGGCGGGGTGTCACCGAGCCGAGCAGCTCCGCCGGCTGGCCGGTCTCGACCTCGCCGGCCGCCTCCTCGTCCTCGACGTCGTCGCCCGCGGCGATGCGGTCCCGCAGGATGGTGTTGAGATCCGCCTCGAGGTTGTCCGGGTCCACCTCGTCATCGAACTCCCCCTCGGTGGCCTGAGGCGGTCGCTTGGCGGTGCGTTTGGGGGCCTCCTCCTCCTCGTCGTCCTCCTCGACCTCATCGTCGTCGTCGGCGAGAGGGTCGTCGGCGAGAGGGTCGTCGTCGCCCTCCTCGATGTCCTCGTCGAACTCGGGGTCGAACGCCTCGTCGGCTTCCGCCTCGATATCGAGGTCCACCAAGTTGTCATCGTCGGACATGCGCCTCTCCGGCCTCGTTGCAGGCACCGATCACCTGAGAGGCGGATCATAGACACACGCCGTCACAAAACGGGGTACCGCCCCAGCGCGGTCTGAGCTTCCGGTGCTAGACCGCGCTGCGACGGCGCGTCGCGGCCCGGCGCTCGGAGGCGAGACGCTCGAGTTCGGGTTCGCGGGAGCGGTCGGCGAAGGACATCAGTCCGGCGATCGCCCGGTGTCCTGCGGTGGTCTCGATGAGACGGAGCATCTCCTGAGCCACGTGGCGGTAGGCGGGGTGGCCCTGAGTGCTGCTGCGCAGCTCGATGAGGTGCATTGCCTCCCGGGCGTTCATCTGCATGACGAAACGGATGCGGTAAGCCAGGGCGACCGCGTAGGCGGCCTGTGAGGGGAAGTGCGCCAGCAACGCATCGTGCAGCTCGGCGCTCTGGGCCATCGTCCCGGCGAACAGGCCTTCGAGGCCGGCCGCCTCGACCGCCTCGGGCATGCTGTAACCGTGGCCGGGCGACAGTCGCTGCCACTCGATCGTCAGCATCCGGTGACGCTGCAGGTCGCGGAAAGCCCCGTAGTCGCACAGGACGTCGAAGCGGTAGCAGGGCGTCTCGAGGGCGCGCCCGGGCTTGTGGCGCCTGTTGCCGCGATCGCCGGCGTAGGTGCGCAGCACGCGCAGGCGATCCTCGGCGCTCATCGCCTCGACGCGGGCGCGCAGCTGCTCCTCGGGGAGGTCGACGCAGGAGTAGAGGGCGCTGCTCACGAGCTTCACCTCGGCGTCGGGGTCAAAGTCCACGAGCCGGACCGCGGGGGCCGCCACGTCGGGTTCGGTGGCACCGCCGAAGAGTTCGTGGGCGAGAGCCTGCATCGAGTCGCCGGTGGCGCGCAGGTAGCGGCTCCAGGCCACTCCCCTGTCTTCGATGTCCAACCGTTTCAGGAACGACGGGATGACCTTGCGCAGCTCGACGAGCATCATGTCGGCGTAGGCGCGGACCTCCGGCAGCGCGTGGGCCCGCATCCGCAGGAGCAGGTTCTCGTAGCCTTGGCCGCTGCCGTAGATGCCGACGTTCGAGAGCGCGGCGGCGGGCAGCATCCCCCGGACCGAGTCGAAGGACTTGGCGCGGATGGCCTGACGGTGCACGAAGTCCGAGTCCTCGGGATCTTTCGGGAACTGGCGGCGGAAATGCTCGTTCATCACGGGCAGCGTCGAGCTGTAGGACTCGAACATGGCGTCGAGGTCGGCGACGTAGCGGGCGCCGAGGCCCGAAGCCAGGATGTCGGGGTCCCGGTAGTAGCGGTAGCGGCCACCGAGACGTGCGTCGTAGGCCACGTAGCGCGTGGATTGCTCCAGGTACGACATCAGCCTGCCCCATTCGAGCACTTTGGTGAGCACGTTGGAGGCCTGCTCGCACGCCAGGTGCACGCCCCCTAGCTGCGCCACCGAGTCGTCGCCGTACTCGAGGAACACCCGGTCGTAGAGTTCCTCGGCTCGGCTCAGACCGATCGTGGCGTCCACGCCGAGGTCGCCGCTGACGTCGAGTTCGCCCACGAACTCGTCCAGGAACAACCGCCGCAGGCTCTTCGCCGACCGCGAGTAGCGGGCGAACAGTGCCCCTTTGACGGCCTCGGGCAGGTTCACGAGGGCGAACACGGGCTGGTCGAGGTTCGTGAAGTAGCGGCGCAGGATGTCGGCCTCGGCGGCCGTGAAGTCCTCAGCGACGTACATGATCTGTCGGTCGTCGCCGGCTACTGGACCCGAAGAATCAGTCCGGCGACGCGGCGTCGCCTCCGCCGGTGAAGTCGGCGGTCACCGCGGCGCGCACCGAGGCGTCGCTCCAGTAGTCGATCGCCACCGCGGCCAGCGTCTTGGCGCCGTCGATGACGCCGCGGTCTCCGTCGGGCCCTCGGGCGCAGGCCGCGAAGTCCTCGGTGTGGATGGCCACGTCCGGCGGGCTGACCGCGATCATGGGGTGGATCGACGGCACGGCCTGGCTGACGTTGCCCATGTCGGTGCTGCCGACCACGGTGCGGCCGGGAGCAGGTGGCTGCGGATCCCGGCCCAGGTCCGCGGCGTTGGCCTTCCAGAGCTCCAGGAGGGGGCCGTTGCTGCGCACCTCGGCGAAGAAATAGTCGGCCCACGCCAACTCGATGTCCACCCCGGCGGCGACCGCACCGCTGTTCAGGCAGTCGGCTAGGCGTTCCTTCAGCACCGCCAGCCGTGCGACGGTGGGCGACCGCACGTACCAGTTGGTCTCGGCGGAGGCGGGAACGATGTTCGGCTTCTGGCCGCCGTCGGTGAAGATGCCGTGGAACCGCTCGTCAGCCCCGATGTGCTGGCGGAGGGCGGCAGCCGCGACATAGCCCAGCACGGCGCCGTCCAAGGCGTTGCGGCCGGCTTGGGGGGCCGCGGCGGCGTGCGCGGCGCGGCCGCGGTAGCGGGCGTGGAGCTGCTGGACCGCCAGGGTCTGCATCTCGGCGAGCTCCAGCCCGGCGGGATGCACCATCAAGGCGGCGTCCACGCCGGCGAAGGCGCCCCCTCTCATGAGATGGAGCTTGCCCCCGCCACCTTCCTCGGCCGGGGTCCCGAGAATCAGCAGGCGACCTCCCAGCTCCTCCACGACCTCCGCCGCCGCCAGTCCTGCGCCGAGGCCGGAGGCGGCGATGATGTTGTGCCCGCAGGCGTGGCCGATACCGGGCAGAGCGTCGTACTCGCAGAGGAAAGCCACGAGGGGCCCTTCGCTCCCGGCGCGGGCCGCGAACGCCGTCGCCACGCCGTAGGCCTGCCGCTGGACCTCCAGGCCCGCCTCCTCGGCCGCCCCGGCGAGCAGGTCATGGGCGAAGTGCTCCTCGAATCCCAACTCGGGGTTCTCGTGGATGCGGTGGGAGATCTCGGTGAGCTGCGCGGCGCGTGCCTCCACCGCCGCCGCGGCCCGCGCCTTGCAGTCAGCGGACCCGGGCGAGGAACGAACCACGGGGCGAATCTACCACCGGCACCCCCGGCGGCTTCGGACCGTGCGCGCCTAGACGACCACGGTGAGGGCGTCGCTCTCGACGCGCACGGTGATCGTGCGGGCACGGCCCACGGACGCGCCGTCGAGCAGCACCGGCACCGGGCGCTCGAAGCTCGCGCTGAACGCGGCGCGCCGGGCGGTCGCGATCGCCGGGTGCGGGAGGTGCGTGCCGGCCGGCAGGCGTCGCCACACTGCCAGCCGTTGCCGCAGCGACAGGCCGGCGTCGCTGATGTCCAGCAGCCCGTCGCCGGGGTGGGCGCGCGGGCCGAGGTTCCAGCGCCCCAGGAAGGCCGCGTTCATGACGACCAGGACCCGCCCGGTGAGCCAGCTGTGGCGGGCGACGAGGTGCGCCGTGAACCAGTGGATCCGGCCGTCGAGCAGCACAGAGCCCAGATCGCAGGTCAGCAGCGAACCTCCCTCCGCCAGCCGCGCCAAGTCGCCGCTCCCCCCGAGGGTGCGGCAGAGATCTCCGCCGGCGAGGCCCAGCACCGGCAGCGACTCGCCGCGCCGGCGCGCCGTCTCCACCACGTCGCGGGCCTCGCGGTCGCTGGAGACGACCACACCGCCGTCGGGGAGCACCCCCTCGGTGCCCCAATCGCCGCCGCGGCGGATGCCCATGCCTGCTCCCCTTCCCGCTGGTCCGCTCCGGGCCGCCCTCAGCCGGTGGCGTCGAGCACCGAGGCGGACACCACGCCGCGGAACATGGCGGCCGCCACCGCGGCGGCCGTGGCCGTCGTGGCCGGATCGGGGGCCACCCGGCCGATCTGGCGGGCCAGATCGCAGACGAGCTTCACGTTGCGCACGAAGTCGCCCGGAGTGGTGTGGTCGTCCAGCACACGCGCCAGCGGGTAGCCCGCCGCCCACCCGTAGGCGAGCACCGCGAATCCCCCGTCGGGCCGGCGGGTGCGCGGGCGGCCCAGGCAGGCGGTCTCGGTGGCGGTCAGCGATTCGTGCGCCTCGCCCAGGCGCGCCCAACTGCGGCGCAGCGATCCCGTGGGCCACTGCGGTTCCACCGGTACGTCACCGCCGCGCTGCTCGTAGGTGCAGCAGGCCAGCAGGGCCGCGAACGAAGGTTCGTCGAGCCCGTCGAAGTGGCCGTCGACCAGGGCCTCGGTGAGGAGCAGGTCGCTCTCGTGGTAGATGCCGGCGAGCACTCTGCCGCTCGGCGCCGGCGTCCAACCGTCGAGGTGGCCGCGCCGGCGCAGCACCTCGGTGAGCTCGTCGAACTCGGTGGCCAGCGTGTCTTTCTTGCTTCGCAGCCGGTTGCGGAGGTCCTCGACCTTGCGGGCGGTGCGACGCAGGCGGCGCTGCGCCTCCTCGCTCCCCCGCCGGCGGGCGGTGGCGTTGATCTCCGCCAGCGCCCGGCGGCCCTCCTGCAGCTGCCGCTCCAGGCTGACCACCTCGCGGTCGGCCTGGTACTGCGCGAGGGAGCGGCTCAGTACGCTGCGCGCCTCCGCCGGTGCGAGGCGCGCGATCAGGTTCACCACCATGTTGTAGGTGGGGCGGAAGGCCGAGACCAGGGTGAAAGTGCGGTTGCCGACCAGCCCCGAGAGGTCACCGAAGCGCAGACGGGGACTCCACAGCACCACCGCGTAGCCCTGGTCGTCGATCCCGCGCCGCCCGGCGCGCCCGGTCAGCTGGGTGTAGCTCAGCGGCGTGAGGAGCTCGTGGCCGTCCCCGGAGAACTTGGTGAGCCGCTCGATGACGACGGTGCGCGCCGGCATGTTGATGCCGAGCGACAGGGTCTCGGTGGCGAAGACCACCTTGATGAGGCCGCGCCGGAAGCAGGCCTCGGTGGCTTCCTTGAACGGCGGCAGCATGCCGGCGTGGTGGGCGGCCACCCCGCTGAGAATCTGCGCCGACCAGGCTTCGTAGCCCACGGCGCGGCGGTCGTTGCGGCCGAGGGAGGCCACGAAGGGTTCGACGACCTCGGCGATCAGGTCCCGCTCCGCCGGGGTGGTCAGTTCCAGACCGGCGCGGGCGACGAGGCGGGCGGCGTCGTCGCAGCCGGCCCGGCTGAAGATGAAGTAGATGGCGGGCAGCATCCGCCGGCGGGCCAGTGCCTCGATGACGGCGACCCTGTCGGGGGCGCGCCAGCGGCGTCCTCCGCCGCCGCGCCGGCGCCGACGGTCGCGGTCTATGCGCTCCCCTTCGGGGTTCGGGCGGTCCCCCACCAGCACCGGCAGGAAGCGCAGGTTGGCGCGCTCGTTGTCGCCGAAGCACACCAGGCTGTCCAGGCTGACCGGGCGGCGCGTCTCGGTGACGGCCTGCACCGGCCCCCGCAACTCGCCGATCCAGGAGCGGATCTCGCTGACGTTGGAGACCGTGGCGGAGAGGCAGACGAATCGCACCGCCGGCGGGGCGTGGATGATGACCTCCTCCCAGACAGGGCCGCGGTAGGGGTCCTGCAGGTAGTGCACCTCGTCGAGGATGACCCAGGCCAACTCGGCCAGATCCGGCGAGTCGGCGTAGATCATGTTGCGCAGCACCTCGGTGGTCATCACGATCACCGGCGCGGAGGGGTTGATGGCGTTGTCGCCCGTCAGCAGGCCGACGACCCGAGGGCCGTGCTCGGCTACCAGGTCGGTGTACTTCTGGTTGGAGAGCGCCTTGATCGGGGCGGTGTAGAAGACCCGCCGCCCGGCGGCGAGCACCGCCCGCACGGCGTGCTCGGCGATCACCGTCTTGCCGGCCCCCGTGGGTGCGGCGACGAGGACCGAGGCGCCGTCCTCGATCGCCGCTATGGCCTCGACTTGGAAGCGATCCAACTCGAAGGGGTAGGGGTGCCTGCCGGTCGCGGCTTCGACGCGGCTCACGAGGTGTCGCCCGCGGACGGCTCGCTCGGGGCAGGCGCCAGTTCCGCGGCCTCCTCGCCCCTCTGCCGCCTCTGCCTCAGCACCCCGAACAGAATCGACAGTTCGTAGAACGCGTACATCGGGCCCGAGAGGATGAGGAGGGTGAACGGATCGCCCGTGGGGGTGATCACGGCGCCCACGACGACGATCCCCACAATCGCCCAGGGGCGGATCCGCTGCAGCGTGCGGGTCGGGATGATGCCGGTGATCTGGCCGAACATCAGGACGACCGGGAACTCGAACCCCAAGCCGAAGGCGAGTGCCATCTTCACGACGAACGAGAGATAGCGGCGCGGCGAGAAGAAGCTGACGAGATCCTCACCGCCGAGCTCAGTCAGGAAGCCGAGGGCCCGCGGGATCGTCCAGAACGCCAGGGCCACGCCGCCGGCGAACAGCAGCGTGGCCAGGACCACGAACCCCGCGGTGTGGCGACGCTCACGGGGGAAGAGGGCGGGGGTGATGAAGCGCCAGGCCTGCCACAACAGGATCGGCATGGCCAGTGCCGCGCCGCCGTAGCCCGCCACGCTGACGCGCACCGCGAACGGCTCGAGGGGATCGAGCACCAGCAGGCGGCAACTTCCGGGTTCGTCGAGGCCCTCGGCGCCGGGGCTCACCACGTCGCAATAGGGCGCCACCAGGAAGTCCAGGATCTGCGGGTAGAACACCCAGCAGACCACGAAACCGCAGGTGAGCGCGATCATGGAAATGATCAGGCGGCGCCGGAGTTCGGCGAGGTGCTCCACGAGGGTCATCCGCCCGCCCGCGGCCTCCTCGGGAGGTGCGACGTCGCTCATTGAGCGGCGCGGTCTTCGGGCCCCGAATCCGATTCGGAAGCGGCGGGCGTTTCGGATGACCCGCCGGCCGCTTCGGCGATCCCCTCGGGCTCGGCAGCCGTCACGGCGAGGTCGCCGTCGCCGGGCTCGGCGGCGGTCGCGGCGGGTTCGCCGTCGTCGCCGGGCACCGGGTCGCTGGGCTGCGGGTCGCTGGGCTGGCTGGAGGTTCGGAGCGGCTCGGTGAGACGGCCCCGCTCGCGGGCGATGATCTCCAGCGGGACGTCCGCGGCGGCCTGCATCTCCTGTTGGAATCTGGCGACGACGTCGCGGGTCTTGGCCATGAAGCGGCCCAGGGTGCGCGCCGTCGCGGGCAACCGGCTCGGGCCGAGGACGACGAGGGCGATGACGAGGATCACCAGGATCTCACCGGGTCCGATGTTCAGGAACCCCAGCACTCCGCCAGCCTATCTGTGGGCCGCGATCGGCCTTGTGGACGGCACACTGTGGCATGGGTCCGCGACTCCCCGCCCTGATGTCGCGACCCATCGGATTCGCCCACCGGGGCGGCATGGCGCACGCATCTCCGAACACGCTGGCAGCCTTCGAGACGGCGCTGGCGATGGGGGCGACCGGGCTGGAGAGCGATGCCCGCGTCACTGCTGACGGCGCGGTCGTGCTGCACCACGACAGCCGTTTCCGCCCACCCCTGCCCCGGCTGGGCACCCACAAGGTGCGCGCCGCGCCGCGGGCTGCCCTGCCCTCCGGGGTGCTCTCCCCCGAGGAGCTTTACCGGTCCTGCGGCGGCGACTTCGAATTCTCCGTGGACATCAAGGATCCTGATGCGGCGCCCGGCGTGGTGGCGGCGGCCCGAGGGGCCGGGAGCGAGACCCCCGGCCGGCTCTGGCTGTGCTCGGGCTCGTTGCGGTCGCTGGAGGAGTGGCGGGAGCGTTGGAGCGATGTCCGGCTGGTGCTCTCGGTGAGGCGCCGGCGCATGGAGCACGGCCCCGAGCGCCTCGCCGCGCGCATGTCCCGCAACCGCATCGACGCGGTCAACATGCCCCATGCCGACTGGACCGGCGGGACCGCCGCGCTGTTCCATCGCTTCGGGGTCCTGGCCTTCGGTTGGGACGCCCAGCACGATCGCACGCTCGGCGAACTCCTCGACGCCGGACTCGACGCGGTCTACAGCGACCACGTGGACCGGATGATGGGCGCTATCGCCGCCTACTACGGCTAGCGGCGCGGCGGCGCCGCTCAGAAGCTGCGCAGATCGCCCAGCGGCCAGAACTGCAGGGCCGCGTTGCCGATGAGGTCGTCGTGGGGCACGGGCCCGAAGTTGCGGCTGTCGAAGGAGACGCCCCGGTTGTCGCCCAGCACGAAGACGTGGCCCTCGGGAACGGTGCAGGCCTCGTTGCCGCCGAACCCCTCGGTCGGATCGCAGTTGGGGACGGCGGCGCGCACATAAGTGCCGGTGCCCGCGGCGAGATAGGGCTCGACGAGCCAGCTCTCGCCGATCTTCAGGAGACCGTCCTCGAAGTACAGGGTCTCACCCTCGAGGGCGATGACCCTCTTGACGAGGTCGCCGTCCGGCCGGCTGAAGACGACGAGGTCGCCCCGCGAGGGGTTGCCGGCGAGCTTGTTCACGAGGATCCGGTCGCTGGGGGACAGCGTCGGCTCCATCGAGCCCGACTCCACGTGGAAGGCGTGGGCCACGAACGAGCGGATCAGCAGGGACAGCACGATGGCGATCGCCACCGTGAGGGCCCACCCCACCGCTGTCCGCCATCCGCTGTGCGACTCCTCGAGGTGCTCGTCGAACTCGGTCACCCCGTCCTCGTCGTAGACGCCGTCGTAGCTGAGGTCCGGAGGCTCCGCGGCGGGGCCGGGGGCGCGGGGCCGGCGCGGTAGGGGCGGTGCCGGAGCGGGGCCCGGTGGCGGGCCGGCGAGCATGGGGTCGCCGTAGCCCCGCGCCGTGACCGGGGCCCCGCGGGGCGCGCGGCGCCGCGGCGGAGGCGGGATCGGAGGCGGCACCTGTGCGGACCGCGGTGGCTGCGGCGGGGCCGGGCGAGGAGCAGCAGCCGGCCGCGGCGCCGCGGGGGCAGGCGGGGGTGCTTGTGCGTCCGGGACCTCGGGCGCCGCCGGCGGGGGCGGTCCGGGTTGCGGCCCAGGATCCTCCGCCGGCCCGGCGGTCGGGTCGAGGTCAAGTGAGAGCAGCTCGTCTAGCAGCCCGCGCCCGGATGTCGTCGGGGGCTCGCCGGGCGCAGCAGGCAGAGGCGGCGGCGCCGGCGCGGCGGGGGCGGCAGGGGGCGGTCCGGACTCGGCGTCGTCCCCCGGAGCGGGTGCCGGGGCAGCGTCGGAGGGCTCGGGTTCGTCGGCGTCGGCGCCTGCCACCTCGGGCGCCGCGGGCATCGGCCGGCTGGTGAGCTGATCCAGGATGTGATCCACCCACGCCGGATCGGAGGGGTCCGGCTCGCGCGGGGATTGCCGGGAAGGTTCTCGGGTCATCGAGGGCTCACCGTAACCGACCCGATCCTCTGTCCTGCGGTTATCCGGCGTAGCGCCGGAGGATACGCCGGGCCGCCGCGGCGCCGGGTTCGGGCGGGATCCCCCAGCTCGCCGTGACCCGCGCCGTCGGCCCCAAGCGGAGCAGGAGCCTCTCGAGCCAGGCCACCCCGCCGACGGGGAGCCGCGCCCGGCAGGTCTGCCCCTCCCAGGTGATCCGGCTCGCCCGGTAGTAGTCCAGGACCCACTGGGCGGGGCCCTCGAGTGCCAACTCGACCCAGGGCCCCTCCGCCGGAGGGTCCCAGACCGTGGCGGGGATCGGCCCCGAAGGCGGGGAGAACGATTCGTCCAGCAAGTCCGCAGAGATCACCCGGTCGAGCCGGAAAGTGCGCTCGCGGCCGCTGCGCCGGCAGAAGGCGCGCACATACCAGGCCCCCTCGTGGGCGAAGGTGCGGTAGGGCTCGATGATCCGCTCGGTGACGGCGTCGCGGTCGTAGCTGTAGTACCGGACAGCGGCCGGACGCTGATCCCGGCAGCCTTCCTGCAGGGTCTCCAGCGCCTCGGAGGTCGCGTCGCCGAGGCGGATCTCGAGCGCCTCGGCGGGGTTCACGCCGAGGGTCCCGGCGAGCTTGGCGAGTCCTCGCTCCAGCGCGCTGTCGCCGGTGAGGCCCAACAGGCCGGTGGCTGCGGCTAGGAGCGCCACGGCCTGCGGCGGCGTGAGGCGCAGCGGCTTGCGGAAATAGTCGGCGAAGTTGATCTGGACGAAGCCGTCCGCCACCTCCACCTCGATCAGGGCGTCCGGTGTGTAGGGAGGGACACCGACCATGAAGACCACCTGCTGCAGATCGTCGAGCAGGCCGTCGGCGGGATAGTCGAAGCGCTCGGTGAGGGCCGCGAGGGTTGCCCCGCCGCGTTCGGCCACCCAGGGAATGAGTTGCAGGAGCCGGTGCATCCGCTCGGTGGAGGTCAGCCGCCGCGGGCGCGGCGGGGCGGCTGCCGCCGGGGCCGACGCCGGCGGCTCGGACTCCGTGGCCGTGACCCCGCCGGGCGCCGCCGCGGGCTCAGGCGCAGCCGCCGCGCAGGCCCGCACCCTCTCGAGGAGCTTCTCCCGCAACTCCGGCGGGCCGACGAGCTCGGCCCGGTCCAACAGTCCGAGCACGAAATCCACCAGCGCGTCCGCATTGGCGACCGGCAGGTGCAGCAGCAGCGACCCGTCGGGGCCGCGCTCGGGGGGCGTGACCTGCCCCACCTGCCCCAACGCCCAGTCGGCGACGTCGGCATCCACCTGAATCCGCGCCGTCCAGGACTCGGCGCCCATCTCCCACGGAGGCCGCTCGAGGCTCTCGGCGGGCGCCGGCTTCGGCACGAACCCTCCGGCGTCGCCGACCGCCGGCTCGGCGATGCGGTCGAGGCGGAAGTGGCGCCAGGCGGCGCGGTCGCGGTCGTGACCGCCGAGGTACCAATGCCCGCGGGCGAACTGCAGCCGCACCGGCTCGACTGTGCGCGGCTCGCCGCGGTGGCGGAACGACACCACGCTGCGCTCCGAGATCGCCCGGTACAGGGTGGCCAGGTGCTCGTTGAACGGGATCACGGCCAGTTCCTGCGCCGGGCCTCCCTCCGGTGGCCGCCCGCCGAGTGCCCAGAAGGCGGTCTCGGTCGACGCGCCCTCCAGGCGCACCGTGCGGGCCGCGAGGTGCAGGGCGGCGCGCTCGTCGGCTGCTAGGTCGGGATCGTCGAGGTAGTAGTCGCGGGGGTGGATCCGGTAGCCCTCCACCGGCGGGTCACTGCCCGGCACGGTGCCGGTCGTGAGGGGGATGCCCATCTCGCGCAGTTCGCTCTTGTCGCGCTCGAAGGTGCGCCGGAAGGCCGTCTTGCCGTCGGCGTAGCCCGCCACTTTGGCGGCGATCTCGGCGGCCGGCAGCAGCCGTTCGGTGGCGAGCAGGGCCGCGGTCAGGTTCAGGAGGCGTTCCAGCTTGGCGCCGGCCGGAGCGTTCACCGCAGCGGCTCCCCGCAGCCCTTCACAGCGATGCGATCAGCTTCTCGACCCGCTCGTCGTGAGACTTGAACGGGTCCTTGCACAGCACCGTGCGCTGCGCCTGGTCGTTCAGCTTGAGATGCACCCAGTCCACGGTGTAGTCCCTCTTGCGCTCCTTGGCGCGCCGCACGAACTCGCCGCGCAGACGGGCCCGGGTGGTCTGGGGCGGTCGGTGCATCGCCTCCAGCACGTCGTCCTTCAGGCAGATCGACTCCACCAGGTCCCGTTGCTGCAGTTTGTAGAACAGCCCCCGGTCGCGGCTCACGTCGTGGTACTTCAGATCCAGCAGCGCCAGCCGCGGGTCGTCCCAGGTGAGGCCGTTGCGCTCGCGGTAGTGGTTGATCAGTCGGTACTTGATCACCCAGTCGCATTCCCGGTTGAGGCTGAGGGGATCCGCCTCGAGGCGCTCCAGGCAGTGGCCCCACATCTGCAGGGCGCGCTTCTGCTCCACGCCGATGTCGAAACGGGTGGCGAACTCCTGCGCCCGCTCGAAGTACTCGCGCTGGATGTCCAGGGCGCTCAGCTGCCGGCCGTTGGCGAGACGCACGGGCCGCCAGGGCCGCGAGCCTTCGCTGATCTTCTCGAAGTCGTCGTGGCTGATCTCCCGGATCGCCCGTATGGGGTTCTCGAGGGTCATGTCCCGCAGCACGGTCGACGGCTCCTCCAGCATCTGCAGCAGGATGCTGCACGCTCCTACCTTCAGGAACGTGGCGTACTCACTCATGTTGGAGTCCCCCACGATGACGTGCAGGCGGCGGAACAACTCGGCGTTGGCGTGGGGCTCGTCACGCGTATTGATGATCGGCCGCGAGCGGGTGGTGGCGCTGGAGACTCCCTCCCAGATGTGCTCGGCGCGCTGGCTGATGCAGTACTTGGCGCCCCGGGGCGTCAGCAGGATCTTGCCGGCGCCGGCGTAGATCTGCCGGGTCACCAGGAACGGGATGAGCACCTCGCTGTACTCGGCGAGTTCCTCGCGGCGCGTGGTGAGGTAGTTCTCGTGGCAGCCGTAGGAGTTCCCGGCCGAGTCGGTGTTGTTCTTGAAGAGGTAGATCTCGCCGCGCATGCCGTCGGCGTTGAGCCGCTCCTGGGCGTAGGCCACCTGCTGGTCCAGCACCAGTTCCCCGGCGCGGTCGTGGGCTACTAGGTCGTAGAGGGAGTCGCACTCGGGGGTCGCGTACTCGGGGTGCGACCCGACGTCGAGGTAGAGCCTCGCCCCGTTGGCGAGGAACACGTTGCTGCTGCGCCCCCACGACACCACCCGGCGGAACAGGTAGCGCGCCACCTCGTCGGGGCTCAGGCGGCGCTGGCTGCCGAGAGCGAACGTGACGCCGTACTCGTTCTCGATCCCGTAGATGCGTCGCTGCACGGCGCCGCCCTAGTCCGCCGCTCCGTCGGGCGTCCCGCCGGGTCCCGAGCGCGGCTCCGCCAGCAGCTCGTCCACCTCGGCGATTCCCAGACGGCGGAAGCAGCGCCGACCGAGGGTGCGATCCAGCAGGGCCACCTCGAGGTCGTCGGCGACGAGCGTCCGCTCCGGCCCGGCCAGGGCGCTGACCGCGGCGCGCAGCGCGGCCGCCGCGTCGTGGCCGGCGTCGTGCAGGTCGCTCAGGCGCTCGGAGATGGCCTCGGCCTCGCCGCCGAGCACCGACCAGCGGCTCTCGTCGTTCACGGTGCCGTCGTAGAGGATGTGGAAGAGTTGCTCGGTTCCCGCCCCCTCGGAGATCTCTGCCACGAGGATCTCCACCTCCATGGGTTTCATCTCGTGCGTGAAGATCTGTCCCAGTATCTGCGCGTACTGGTTGGCGAGGCTGCGGGCCTCCACGTCCTGGCGGCTGTAGGCGTACCCCTTCAGGTCGGCGTGGCGCACCCCGGCGATGCGGAGCTGGTCGAACTCGTTGTACTTCCCCACCCCGGCGAAGGCGATGCGGTCGTAGATCTCGCTGATCTTCCGCAGCGTGTTCGAGACGTTCTCGGCGCACAGCAGGATTCCGTCGCGGTAGGTCACGGCCACGAGACTCTTCCCCCGGGCGATCCCCTTGCGGGCGTAGTCCGCCCGGTCCTTCATGATCTGCTCGGGCGCCACGTAGAAGGGCATGTTCATGAGCGGCCCCCGTCTCGTGGGGCGCGCCGGCGCTCAGGCGGCGCCACCGGGGCTCCGTTCGGTGTGGGGCGCGCCGGCGTCGGCGTCGAGCGTGGCGAGCAGGGCCCGGAAGCGCTCCTCCACATGCGGATCGTCGAGTCGCCGGTAACCGTCGGCGTCGATGTCGGCCACAACAGGGAAGATCCCCCGGACGAGATCGGGTCCGCCGGTGGCGGAATCCTCGTCGGCGGCCTGGAAGAGCGCCGAGATGGCCAGGTCGACAGCCGCCGCGGGCGCCAACGCCGGCCGGAAACCCAGCTTCACGACCGTGCCGGCGTGCAGGCTGCCCGAGCCGCCGGCGGCGTAGTCCTGCTCCTCGTAGCGACCCCCGGTCACGTCGTACTGGAAGAGTCGGCCGCAGCGGCGGCGCTCGTCCCAGCCCGCGAACAGCGGCACGACCAGCAGTCCCCGCAGCGCGGCGGTGAGGTTCGCCCTCACCATCTGGCTGAGTTGGTTGGCCTGACCGTCCAGGCTGAGCGGCTGCCCCTCGACCTTCTCGTAGTGCTCCAGCTGCAGCTGGAACAGGCGCACCATCTCCAGCGACGGCCCGGCCGCGCCGGCGATGGCGATGCCGGCGTGGCGGCCGGCGGGATACACCTTCTCGATGGTGCGGTGGCTGATCAGGTTTCCCGCGGTCGCCCGCCGGTCCCCCGCCATCACCACCCCACCGCGGTGGCGCAGCGCCACCACCGTGGTGCCGTGGGCCACCCCGGACAGGTCCCCCAGCCCCGCTGCGTCGGTGCGGCCGACATCGGCGGGGCGCCCCGACGCGGCCAGCAGACCGGTGAAGCTGGGCCCCGGGTCCTCACCGGCACCGAAGGTGGGCAGGCTCCGCAGCGGCGGCAGGCTCATGGCGTGAGGCTACTGCCGGGGAGCCGGCGAGCGCGGCCTCCGAGCGGCGCCGGCGGCCCGCCCGGCGCGGGGGCTACTGCCCGCCCTTTTGGATGTAGGAGTTGACGAACTCCTCGGCGTTGGTCTCGAGCACCTCGTCGATCTCGTCGAGGAGGTCGTCGAGCTCCGCCTTCAGACGGTCGCCGGCGGGGCCGGCGGTCTGTGTCGCCTCCTCCGGGACCGATTCGCTGCTCGGCCGGGACGACTTCTGGATCCGCTCTCGTTCAGCCATGGTTCTCGCGCTCACCCATCACTGCTGCAGCCTCCCGATGAGGTCGGCCGGGGTCGGACACTCGTCGAACAAGCTAGCCACATGTTGGCGGGTTCCGCGGGCAGGTTCCATCATGGGCACCCGGCGCAGGGTCTCGCCGCCGAGGTCGAAGACCACCGAGTCCCAGTTGGCCGCCACGACGTGGGAGGCGAACCGCTGGAGGCAGCGGCCGCGGAAGTAGGCCCTGGTGTCCGGCGGAGGGTTCTCGGTGGCCCACAGGACCTCCGCGTCGTCGGTGAGGCGCTCCAGCGACAGGCGGTCCGCCACCGAGCGCTCCGGGCGCAGGTCGTGGTACTGCAAGTCCAGGGCCTGCAGGCGGGAATCGCTCCAGTCGCAGCCGTTGCGTGCGCGGTAGGCCTCCAGCAGGCGGTACTTGGCTACCCAGTCGACGGACGTTGCAGGGCTGAGGGGATCGGTCTCGAGTTGCGTCAGCACCGTCTCCCAGCGCGCCAGCACCTCGTCGGCGACCGCGCCGCCCACCGCTTCGGTGCCGACGTCGCCGCAGTACTTGGTGCAGCGCTCGAGCAGTTCCCACTGCACATCGAGGGCGGTTGCGCCAGTGCCGTCGGCGAGCCGGAACGGGCGCTGCAGGCTCAGGTCGCAGCTGACCGCCCTGATCGCCTGTACCGGCGCGGCCAGAGACAGGTCGTCGGGGAACAGGTCGTTCTCCACGAGGGCCAGCACCAGGGCGGTGGTGCCGACCTTCAAGAAGGTGGCCACTTCGGCGAGGTTGGCGTCGCCCACGATGACGTGCAGCCGCCGGTAATGCCGGGCGTCGGCGTGCGGCTCGTCGCGGGTGTTCACGATCGGTCGCTTCAGGGTCGTCTCCAGCCCGACTTCCTCCTCGAAGAAGTCGGCCCGCTGGCTGAGTTGGAACGGGACCGACAAGCGCTCCGCCCCCGCCGCCTCGGTCCCCACCTTCCCGGCCCCGCAGAAGATCTGCCGGGTGACGAAGTGCGGTGTGGCCCCGTGCACGATGCGCCCGAACGGCGTGGCGCGATCCATGAGGTAGTTCTCGTGGCAGCCGTAGGAGTTGCCCTTGCCGTCGGAGTTGTTCTTGTAGACGACGAGCTCCTGGCCCGCCGGCAGCAACGCCCGCGCCGCCTCCATGGAGCGCTGGGCGATGACGTCCGCCGCCCGGTCCCACACCACGGCGCTGCGGGCATCGGCGCACTCCGGCCCGGAGATCTCGGGGTGGGCGTGGTCCACGTAGTAGCGCGCCCCGTTGGTCAGGACGGCGTTGACGAGATGCGTCTCGGGCTCGTAGCCGATGTCCCCTCCGCCGACTCCGCGGGCGTCGCGGCCCGGCATCTCGTCCTCGAAGTCCCACTCGACTCGTGCCATCGGCGAACCGGGAGCGTGCTGGAGACCGGAGAGGTAGGCGTTGATCAGCAGCGAGGAGGCGGTGATGGGGTTGGACTCCTCGGCGCCGCGATGGGTGATCCCGTACTCGGTCTCGAGCCCGCAGATCTTGGGGACGGCCACGTTCGGCGAGGTCCGCTGTGTTACAGGTACTGGCCGGTGGCAACCCGCTCGATGGAGCGGCCGCCGGCATTGGTGTCGTCGCGGTGCACGAGCGTGCGCACGAAGGTGATCCGCTCGCCCTTCTTGCCGGCGATCTTGGCCCAGTCGTCGGGATTGGTGGTGTTGGGGAGGTCTTCGTGCTCGGCGTGCTCCTGGCCGACCGACCCCAGCAGGTCGTCGAGGGTGATGCCGGGGGGACCGCCGGCGATGACGCGCTTGATGGCCAGCTTCTTGGCCCGCCGCACGATGTTCTCGATCATGGCGCCGGAGGCGAAGTCGCAGAAGTACATCGTCTCCTTGTCGCCGTTCTGGTAGGTGATCTCGAGGAACTCGTTGCGCTGCTCGGTGCTGTACATCTCGGCGACGGTCTGCTCGATCATGCCGCGCACCGCCTTGTCCTTCTCGCCGCCGCCGATGGTCTCCACGGCGCTGTGGGCGATCGGCAGTTCCACGGTGAGATAGCGGGAGTAGATCGCCGCGGCCGCCTCGGCGTCGGGCCGTTCGATCTTGATCTTCACGTCGAGGCGCCCCGGGCGCAGGATCGCCGGGTCGATCAGGTCCTCCCGGTTGGAGGCGCCGATGACGATGACGTTCCGCAGCGCCTCCACCCCGTCGATCTCGGCTAGCAGCTGCGGCACGACGGTGGACTCCATGTCCGAACTGATGCCGCTGCCGCGCATGCGGAACAGCGACTCCATCTCGTCGAAGAACACGATGACCGGCCAGCCTTCCGCCGAGCGGTCCCGGGCCTGCTGGAACACCCTGCGGATGTGCCGCTCCGTCTCGCCGACGTACTTGTTGAGCAGCTCCGGCCCCTTGATGTTCAAGAAGTAGCTCCGCGCCTTCTCGTTGCCCGTGGCGGCCGTCACCTTGGTGGCGAGCGAGTTGGCTACCGCCTTGGCGATGAGGGTCTTGCCGCAGCCGGGCGGCCCGTAGAGCAGGATGCCCTTCGGGGCCGGCAGGCGGTGCTCGGCGAACAGGTCCGCGTGCAGGAAGGGCAGCTCCACGGCGTCGGTGATCTTCTCGATCTGCGCGTCGAGCCCCCCGACGTCTTCGTAGGTGACCTCGGGCACCTCTTCGAGCACCAGATCCTCCGCCTCCGAGCGCACGAGGCGCTCGGTGAGGAGGCCCGAGCGGGTGTCCATGAGCATCGGGTCGCCGACGCGGAGCGGGACACCGGCGAGGTGCTCGGCCAGATCCACGACCCTCTCCTCATCGGCGCGGCAGCTCACCAACGCCCGGAGGCCGCCCTCCAGCATTTCGGTCAGGGTGACCACTTCGCCGGTGCCGTCGGCGGAGCGTGCCAGCACCACGCTGAGGGAATCGTTCAGCGCCACCTCCTGGCCTCGTTCCAGGGCGCCTTCCACCTCGGGATGGATCGCCACGCGCATCTTCCGCCCGGAGGAGAAGACGTCGGCGGTGCCGTCGTCGTTGAGCCCGAGCACGGTGCCGTAGGCGTTCGGGGTCTGGGTGAGCTTCTCGACCTCCTCCCGCAGCGCGCTGATGTGCTCGCGCGCTTCGCGCAGGGTGTGCGTCAGCTTCTCGTTCTGCGAGACGGCCTGGGCCAACTGCCCCTTGGTTTCCAGCAGCCGCTCCTCGAGGGTGCCGATGCGCTGAGGGGTGTCCTGCAGGCGCCGGCGCAGCGCCTCGATCTCCTGGCGCAGCAACTTCAACTGCACGGCCTGATCCTTGGGGACCGCGTCGATGGCTCTCACCTCCCTCGGGGGTCGTCGGATGCGACCCTACACGCGGCGCTGCGGGTTCAGGTGACGACGCTCGCTCCGGCTGCGGTGCGCGCGCCGCAGCGGCGGAGGCGGCGTCCGGGCCGGGTCCGTGCGGGGCATGCCTGGCCCGACGCTATACTCACCGAGGCGGTGTTTCGCCTATCAGGCACGCACCATCCACTCAACCGCCCAGTCAACCGGGGAGCGGCAAGATGAAGGTCTGGATCGACCAGGATCTGTGCACGGGCGACGGTCTCTGCGAGGAGATCGCGCCGGACGTGTTCACGCTGCTCGACGACGGCTTGGCGTACGTGCGTGAGGGTGACACCATCTTCAGCGATCCGGGCGGTCCCACCGGGCTGGCCGTCGTGCCGGCCGGGCAGGAGGAGGCGACGATCGAGTCTGCCGAGGAATGCCCCGGGGAGTGCATCTTCATCGAGATCGACGCCTGAGGCGCCTGCGGGCGCCACGGCAAGCGACTCGGGGTTCCCTGATCGGTCCCCTCCCGGCTAGCCGGACCCGCTAGCCGGACCCGCCAGCCGGAGTCGATCGAACCCACGCCGCGGCTCGGTCCAGACCCTCCGGCGGTGGCGGCAGATACTCCAGGCTCACCCGCACCAGCAGCGAGCCCTCGCTCGTTTCGGCGAACCAGCCGGGTGTGCCGGCCGCGGTCGGCGCCAGCAGCCAGACCAGGGCGCCCGCCACAGCGGCTGCGGCTGCGAATCCGGCGACCCGATCGGCGACCCGCAGCGACTCCGGCAGGACGAGGTGCAGCAACCGCCCCAGTGCGAACCCGGCGATGTGGCCGACCAGCGCGCCGGCGGACAGCACGCCCGCGCTGACCCCGAGCGGATGGGCCGTCGGGTGCCACCGCTCGGCGGCGGGAGCGAGTTCGGAGAGCGCCCACGGCAGGAGGCGGATCGCCCCCCAGAGGCCGGGTGCCGCACCCAGCCAGGCGAGACCGGGCCGCACCAGCCCGGTCCGCAGCCCCACCAGCCCCGCCAGCAGCAGCAGACCCAGCACCGCCAGGTCGAGGAGGTTCACTTCCCCTGGGCGGGCAGCCGCCGGGCGTGGGTCAAGAACCCGGTGTGGGCGATCATGCGGTGGTCTGGCCGGACGGCCTCACCGGCGATGTGCCAACTCCGCTGCAGGACCTCCAAGGTCGCCGCGAGCGCCCAGGGCCCCCGCTCCAGCGACTCGCGCAGCTGCGCGGCCTGCAGCACGCTGGGGGTGTAGGCGATGAAGAGGCCGCCGGGCCGGAGACGGCCGGCGGCGTGCGGCACGACCCGCCAGGGCTCGGGCAGATCCAGCGCCACGCGGTCGAGGCCTTCCACGTCGATGCCGTCGTAGCAGTCGCGCTCGGATACGTGGTAGCGGGCCAGCGCCTCGGGGCCGAGGAACTCCTGCACGTTCTTGCGGGCGCGGCGGGCGAAGTCGCCGCGGATCTCGTAGCCGAACACCTCGGCGCCGGCCCGCAGCAGCGCCAATGACAGTGCCCCCGAACCCACGCCGGACTCCAGGACCCGATGACCCGGCGCGATGTCGGCGAGCAGCAGCATGGGGCCGAGATCCTTCGGGTAGATGACCTGTGCGCCGCGCTTCATCTTCACCACGAAGTCCGAGAGCGTGGGCCGGAAGGCTTGGAACCGGGTGCCGCCGACGGAGCGCACCTCGCTGCCCTCGGGGCGGCCGAGAAGGTCGTCCCAAGCCAGCAGGCCTGAATGGGAGTGGAAGAATCCTCCCGGCTCCAGCCGGCGCAGGTAGCTGCGGTTCTTCCGGTCGACCAGCAGGACCAGCTCCCCCTCGCTGAAGCCTGCGCCGTCCCCCGCGGCCGCGCTCGGTTCCCCGCCGGCGGGGTTCTCGCTCTCCTGGCTCACTAGGTCCGGTGGCTCAGCGCCGCCGCCGCGGCGGCGCGTGCGAGACCACGAGCCGCTCCCCCGGCTTCAGCCGCAGCGTCGTTCCGGTGGCCGGCCGGGTGGGTCGAGCTGCCCGGCGCAGGCCCCGCAGGCCCCACGCCAGCACCCCGGCCAGCAGCCAGAAGGTGCTGTCGCCCAGCAGCCCGCGGGTGATGCCCCGCCGTCGCGCCAGCGCCAGGGGGCGGCTCGGTGGTGCGCCAGCCACGGGTTCAGTACCGGCGAAGCTCGACGAAGGTGCGCGTGAGGCGGCCGCGACGCTTGCCCAGGAAGAATGCCAGGATCACGAGAGCTGTCCCCGCGGTCACGCCGAGCCGGAACCCGCGCCGTCGGGCCGGAGCGCTGGAGGTGTTGACGGCGTCGGCCACCTTCTGCAGACGCGCCAAGAGATCCTCCCGGGTGATGTCGGCGGGCCGGGCGGCGCTCACTGCTCATCCTCCGGGGCGTCCCGACGCCGTGCCCGCGCCGCCGAGCGCGCGAACAGGAACACGACGAGCACCCCGGCCAGCACGATCGCATACGGCGTCCAGCTGAGACTGCCGGTGAGATGCCCGCCGGTCTCGGTCTGCAACGCCCGCAGGCCGCCGAGGGCCAGCAGGACCAGTCCCGTGCCGACGAAGGCACTGCCGAGCAGGCCGAATCCCAGCCAGGCCGCCAGACGTCTGAGCGGGTCCACCGCTTCCTGGCGGAAATAGGCGAGGGCCACGTCGCGCAACTCGGCGACGGCCTCGGCCGGATCGGTCGGCGGGTCGTCGGGGTGCGCGTCGGCCTCCGGCTCAGCGGCCCCGGCGGCCGGTTCGTCGGAGAGCCGCGGCTCGTCGCCGCGGGCAGAGACCATGCCGGCGAGTCTACCGCCGGGCCCTCGGCGCTCTGAGCCGGGGATCGGCGCCCGCCGGCGGGTCGGCTCAGCCCGGCGAGGGATCCCCGCCGGTTGCGGCGAAGTTGGGGTGGGCCACCAGGATCTCCAGCAGTTGCTGCAGGAAGGCGTCGGCGTCGACCTGGGCCAGGCGCTCCCCGTTGAGGATGGCGGCGAAGGTGATCGGCCGGCCGTCGCTGCCGGTGGCGAAGCCGGCCAGGGAGAACACGCCGGGCAACGAGCCGGTCTTCGCCCGGACTGCTCCGGCGGCGGTGGAGTCCGCGAAGCGGTCGCGCAGGGTGCCCGACTCCCCCGCCACGGGGAGGTAGGAGGCCAGCAGCCCGTCGGGGCCGCCGATCTCCAGCACGTCGGTGACCTGACGGCAGGTGAGCTCGTTCTCGGGGCTGAGCCCGGAGCCGTCAGCGGGCGGGAACACCAGCACCGGCCGGCCTGCGTCCGCCGCCAGCAACTCCAGGGTGGCCAGGGCCCCGTCGAGTGTCGTGCCGGCGCCCGACCAGGCCAGTCCGACTTCCTTCAGCAGCATTTCGGCTGTCGTGTTGTCGCTCTCGGCGATCATGAAGCGCAGGTAGCTGCTCAGCGGCGCCGAGTCGATCGACCCCAACTCCTCGTAACCGCTGAAGTCCTCCTCGGGTGCGGCGACGCCGGGGCGTTCGGGGATGCGCACCGCGCGGGCCTCGAGCATGTCGTCAAACAGGGCGGCGGTGCGCAGGGCCGGTTCGGGCTCGGGGAGCAGCCCCACCCTCCCGGTGATCCCCTCCGGTGTCTGGTACCCCTGGTTGAGGGCGACCGGGTTGAGTGTCCCCGAGGCACCGGCCTGAACCCACTCGTCGGGCCACGAGGACACCGCTGCGGCGTCGTCGTAGCGGTTCGCCACGGCGACGACGCCACCTTCGATGCGGGTCAACCCGGCGGCGACCAAGTCGGCGGCAAGATCGTCGAGCGGGGTGGGTTCGGCGCCCTCCGCGGCCAGCAGGGCCGCGTAGGCCTCGGTCGCCAGCAGCGGATCGCCGCCGCCCACCAGGTACAGATCGCCACCCAGGACACCGCCGACCGCCGGCGACGCGGCGATCGCCACCGTGCGGTAGGTGTGGTCGGGCCCCAGAGCCGACAGGGCCGCATGGGCGGTGGCGAGCTTCTGCAGGGACGCCGGCGTGAGCGCTTCATCTGGATCCTTCGCGAAAAGATCCTCGCCGTCCCGGCGCACCAGCACGCAGCTCTGCGCCGGGGCGTTGATCGCCAGTGCCGTCAGGTCGCGTACCAGGGTCACCGCGCGCGCCGGCGCCGGCGCCGGTGCGGCGCTCGTGGCCACCGTCGGCAGTCGCCGCGCCGAGAGCAGCGGGATGTCCGCTCCGGCCACACCGAGGGGTTCGGCCGGCGGCGCTTCGTCGGCCAGCTGGTTGGAGACCAGCAGAGTGGCGACGGCCACGGCCAGCAGCACAAGCGGCACGAAGACGCGGAACATACCGCCCAAACTGTACGCCCGAGGGGCCCGCGCGGGGCGCGCCGTCGCGCCGAGGGGGCGCGCGCCCCGCCCGTCGCGCCAGAAGCCGCGTTCCCGGCGGCGCAGGGGGTACGGTCAGGGCGTGCAGATCGTGGCCGCACTGTTCATCGAGGAGATCGATGTCCGCGAGGCGCCGGGCCCCTCCACGCGCCTCGATCTCACGGGGGTGCACTTCTCGGTGGCGGCGCCCGCCGAGTTGCCGCTGCTCTGGACGCCGCACCTCGTGGTGATCGTGCGGTGCCCCACCGACAGCGACGGCAACGACGTGCTCGAAGTGGTCTACACCCGGGACGGCGCCCAGATCGCCCGCAACGTGCAGTACCTGCAGGTGGCGCCCGGAAAGTTCAGCTACCGGCTCGTGCGCGCGGAGTTGCAGTTCGAGGAGTGCGCGACGGTGGAAGCGCATTGCCGCCTCGGCGACGGCCCCACCACGGTGGTCCCCTACACGATGCTGCCGCCGGCACCGGCGGGCACGTGAACCCGACGCCACGGTCGCCGCTTCGATGAACTTCGCGGTGGCTCTCTCGGAGGCGGACTCCACGGCGGATGCGGCTGCAGCCGTGGCCGACGACCTAGCCGGCGCATTCGATGCCGAGGGGCCCGCAGCGCTGGTGTTCTTCGCCACGGCGGCCCACCTCGATTCCATGGACCTCCTCGCCGCGACCCTCGCCGAACGGCTTGCACCGCAGTTCGTTCTGGGCGCCGGCGCGGTCTCGGTGATCGCCGGGGACCGGGAACTGGAGGAGACGCCTGCGGTGGCGGCCTGGGGCGCTCCCCTCGCCGGTGCCGTGCCGCTGCGCCTGCCCCCCGCGCTGAGTGCGGATCACTCGCCCGCCGACGACCTGCCGCTGCTCGACGAGCAGCCGCGCACCTTGCTGCTGCTGGCCGATCCTTTCAGCTTCCCCGCCGACCGCCTGCTGGGGCAGCTCGGGACCGAGTTCCCGCAGCTGCGCGCCGTCGGCGGGCTGGCCTCCGCGTCAGGGTCGGCGGGAGGGAACCGACTGGTGCTGGACGGCGAGGTCTTCGACGACGGGGCCGTCGGCCTGCTCCTCGGACCGGAGGCGGAGGTCGGGACCGTGGTGTCCCAGGGTTGCCGGCCGATCGGGCAGCCCTACGCGGTGACCCGCGGTGAGCGCAACCTGATCCACGAGTTGGGGGGTCGGCCGGCCCTCGAACGCCTGCAGGAGATCGTGGAGGGTCTGGAGGTCTCCGAACGCGCCCTGGTGCAGCGCGGCCTCCACCTCGGCATCGTGGTGAACGAGCACAAGCTGGACTTCGGCCGGGGCGACTTCTTAGTGCGCGGCGTGCTGGGATTGGAGCGGCGGTCCCGCGCCCTGGTGGTGGGCGACGTGGTCGAGACCGGCACGACGGTGCAGTTCCAGGTCCGCGACGCCGCCAGCGCGCGCCAGGACCTCCGTGGCCTGATGGCGGGACGGTGCGCCGAGGGCGCCCTGCTGTTCACTTGCAACGGCAGGGGCCGGCGTCTCTTCGAGGTTGCCGACCAGGACGCCTCGGTCGTGGCCGGCGCCATCGCCCCGGCCCCGCTGGCCGGAATGTTCTGCGCCGGCGAGATCGGACCGGTGGGCCCGCGCAGCTACCTGCACGGGTTCACGGCGTCTGTCGCACTGTTCGGGCCGGGAGCAGCCCTGTGAGCCCCCGCGGTCCGGTGCGGGGGCACCCCGGCGCCGGCGCGCCCCGCGACCCCTCCCTCGAGCAGCGCGCCGTCGAGGTGATCCGCGGGCTCGCCATGGATGCGCCGCATGAGGCCCGCTCCGGCCACCAGGGCACCGCCATGGCCTTGGCCCCCCTGGCGCACGTGCTGTGGAGCCGGATCATGACCTTCGACCCCGCGGCGCCCGACTGGGCTGACCGGGACCGCTTCGTGCTGAGCGCCGGCCATGCCTCGATCCTCCTCTACAGCATGGCCTACCTCTGCGGCTACGACCTCACCCTGGCGGACCTGCGAGCCTTCCGGCAGTGGGGCAGCCGCACGCCCGGCCACCCCGAAGCCGAGACCGCCATCGGCGTGGAGGTCACCACCGGTCCCTTGGGCCAGGGTTTCGCCAACGCCGTGGGGATGGCGCTGACCGAACGCTGGCTGCGCACCCGCTACGGCCCCGAACTCTGCGACCATCACACTTTCGTGATCTGCAGCGACGGCGACCTCGCCGAGGGCGTGAGCCACGAGGCGGCCTCCCTGGCGGGTCATCTGGGTCTGGGTCGCCTCGTCTACGTCTATGACGACAACCGCGTCTCCATCGACGGCGCCACCGACCTCTGGCTCTCCGACGACGCCGCCGGTCGTTTCGCCGCCTACGGCTGGCACGTCGAGACTCTGGGCGAGGTGGCCGAGGACCTCGACGCGCTCGAGGCCGCGCTGCGCCGCGCCATGGCCACCGAGGCCCCTTCGCTGCTCGTGCTGCGGAGCCACATCGCCCATCCCTCCCCCGACCTCACTGATGCTCCGGCGGCGCACGGCTACGCCCTCGGCGACGAGGAGATCGCGACCGCCAAGGCCGTGATGGGTCTGCCGCCCGCCGAGCGCTTCTGGGTGCCCGACGACGTGCGGGAGCACTACCGCGCCGTCGCCGGCCGCGGGGCCGCGGCGCGCCGGGCCTGGGAGGCCCGCTGGGAGGGCGCCGTCGAAGCCCGTCCGGAGCTGCCGAGCCTGTGGGCGGCCCGACCGCCTGCGGGTTGGGACGACGAGGTGGGCCCCTGGGAGGTCGGGGCCGCGGTGGCGACGCGCGCCGCTAGCGGCGCCTGCCTGAACGCGCTCGCCGCCGCCATGGATCACCTCGTGGCGGGCGGCGCCGACCTCACCGGGAACACGGGGACGAAGCTGGCCGGTGACAGCCCGCTCAGCCGCGACGCCGGCGACGGGCGCCAGGTGTTCTACGGCGTGCGCGAGCACGCCATGGGCGCGGCGATGGTGGGCATCGCCCGTCACGGGGGCCTGCTGCCCGTCGGCGGCACCTTCCTAGTCTTCAGCGACTACATGCGCCCGGCCGTGCGGCTGGCGGCCCTGTCCCGGACCAGGGTCGTGTTCTGCTGGTCGCACGATTCCCTGGGGGTCGGCGAGGACGGGCCCACGCACCAGCCGGTGGAGCACGTGGCCGCGCTGCGCGCCATTCCCGACCTGACGGTCCTTCGCCCCGCGGACGCGCCGGAGACCCTGGGGGCTTGGCGGGCCGCCCTGGAAGCCGACGGCCCGACCGCCCTCATCCTCACGCGCCAAGCCACGCCGGTGCTGGCGGGAACCGCCCCCGAAGGGGTCGCCCGCGGCGCCTACGTCCTCGACGAACCCGCCGGCGCGGCGTTGACGCTGGTGGGCTCGGGCAGCGAGGTTGCCCTGTGCGTCAGCGCGTCCGCCCGCTTGGCGGCCGAAGGCATCGCCGCAGCAGTGGTGTCCATGCCCTGCTGGGAGTTGTTCGCCGCCCAGCCGGCTGCCTACCGGCAGGCCGTGATCCCACCCGACCGGCCGTCGGTGGCGGTGGAGGCGGGGGTCACGCAGGGTTGGGAACGCTGGGTGGACCGCGCCGTGGGGGTGGAGCGATTCGGCGCCTCCGCGCCGGGCGGCATCGTCCTCGCCGAGTTGGGCATGAACCCGGATCGGGTCGCGGCGGCGGCCAGGGAACTGCTGGGGACCGGGCCGGCGCCGCAGGGGGCGGCGGAGAGGAGGGAACCGTCATGAGCAGGCTGATCGAACTCCACGAGGTGGGCCGGCAGAGCCCCTGGCTGGACAACCTGAAGCGCAGCTGGATCACCAGCGGTGAGCTGGCCCGCTGGGTGGAGCGAGGCTGCCGCGGCATCACCTCCAATCCCACGATCTTCCAGAAGGCGATGACCTCCGGCGCTGCCTACGACCGCGACCTAGCGGAGTTGACTGCTGGCGGGGCCGGCGCCGAGGAGAGCTACTGGCACCTCGTGAGCAGCGACATCAGCGCCGCGCTCGCCGTGTTGCGCCCGACCTATGACGCCAGCGCCGGCAGTGACGGCTACGTGTCGGTGGAGGTGGCGCCCGAACTGGCCCACGACGCGGCCGCCACCGCCGCGGCGGCCCGGGAGCTCCACGGGAGGATCGACGCCCCCAACCTCTACGTGAAGGTGCCGGCGACCGCGGCCGGTACCGACGCCGTGCGCACCCTCACCGCCGAGGGCCACAGCATCAACGTCACGCTGATCTTCTCACTGCCGCGCTACGAGGAGGTGATCGAGGCGTACCTGAGCGGGCTGGAGAGCCGCTCGGAGGATCTGAGCGATGTCTCGGGCGTGGCCTCGTTCTTCGTGAGCCGTGTGGACACCGAGGTGGACCGGCGCCTGGAATCCGCCGGCACCGCAGCAGCACTGGCGCTGCGCGGCCGGATCGCGGTGGCGCAGGCCAAGCTGGCCTACGAGATCTTCCAGCGCCGCTTCTCCGGGCCGCGCTGGGAGGCGCTCGCCGCACGCGGCGCACGCCTGCAGCGTCCCCTGTGGGCCTCCACCTCCACGAAGAACCCCGCCTACCCGGACACGCTGTACGTGGACAGCCTGATCGGCCCCGACACGGTGAACACCCTGCCCGAGGCGACCATCGAAGCCTTCGAGGACCACGGCGCCGTGACCCGCACGATCGACACCGGCCTCGAGGCGGCCGCCGCGGCCGTCGACGGCCTAGCGGCGGTGGGTGTGGATCTGGCGGAGGTGGCCGAAGTCCTGGAGGCCGAAGGGGTGGCGGCGTTCGCCAAGTCCTTCGACGAGCTCCTCGCGACCCTGGCCGGGCGAGCCGCCGAGCTCACCGCCTGAGCCCACCGAGGGCTCAGAGCGGGACCGGGTCGTCCCCCTCGGGCATTCTCAGCGCGGCGATCGCCCGCCCAACGGCCCGCCGCGCCTTGAGAAGCCGCCGCTCGGTGGCCAAGTGACGGGGATCGCCACCGGCCGCGGCGGCGCGCAACTCCGCGAAACCCAGGTCGTCCATGTCCGCGGCGATACCGGCGAGGCGCTCGGCCAGATCCTCGAGGGCATCGGAGACGTCGCTCACCTCCGGAGTCTGCCCGACGCGCGGCGGGTCGCGGCCACGCGGCCGCGGGGAGACGGCCCGCCGACAATTCTCAGAGTCGCCCAACCGGCCCGGTAGCCTCGCCTCCGGTGCGCTTCCTCCGCTCTTTCCGGCCGGCCGGCCGCTTGCCGCGCGTGCTCGGCGCGGCGGTGGGGCTGGGCGTCTGCGTCGGCCTGCTAGTGGCGCTCTTCGAGCAGGTCGTCGTCGAGATCATGCTGGAGCGGCTCTTCGACCTGCCGCTGTGGCAGCAGGCCGTCGCACCGCTGATCGGACTCGGCGCGGCCGCGCTCCTGCTGCGCCTCGTCGGCGGGCGCGGCGCCACGCCGGCCACCTCCGATGAGTACATCAAGGCTTTCCACGAGCGTTCGCCGCGTCTGCCCCTGCGCCAACTGCCGGCGAAGCTGCTGGCGGGCGCCGCCACGATCGGCAGCGGCGGCGCGCTGGGCATGGAGGGCCCCTCGATCTTCGCCGGGGCCTCCCTGGCGCACAACCTTCAGCGGCTGCTGGGGCGCTTCCTGCGCCGCGAGGAGATGCAGATGCTGCTCACCGCCGGCGCCGCCGCCGGCGTGGCGGCGATCTTCCGGGCGCCGGCGACCGGCGTCATCTTCGCCCTCGAGGCGCCTTACCGGGACGACGTGACCCGCCGGGCGCTGCTGCCGTCGCTGGTGGCCTCCGCCGTCAGCTTCCTGATGTTCGCCGTCGTGCTCGGCGACACCAGCCCCGTCTTTCCCGGCCTGGCGGGCGACGTGAGGACTTTGGCGATCGTGGACCTGCTGGGCGGGGCGCTGGTGGGCGTCACCGCCGGCCTGGGCGGGCGGGGATTCTCGGCGCTGGTGCGCGGGGCCAAGGCCTTGGCGGGGCGGGTCGGCCCGCTGCCCCGCATCGTCGCCGCCGGCGGCCTGCTCTGCGGGCTGGCCTTCGCCACGAACGCGCTCTTCGGTTCGCCGCTGAGTCTCGGGCCCGGCGTGCGGTCCGCCGAGTGGGTGCTGGACGTGCCCCGGGGCGTCTGGCTCATCGTGGCGCTGTTCGGGATCCGCATCGTGGCGACCCTCGGGACGGTCGCGGCGGGCGGCACCGGAGGTCTCTTCATCCCCCTGGCCGTCCAGGGCGTCCTCATGGGCACCGTGGTGGGAGTGTTGCTGGGCCAGACCGAGACCGGTCTCTACCCGACCCTCGGCCTAGCGGCCTTCCTGGGCGCCGGCTACCGCGCCCCGATCGCGGCGGTCATGTTCGTGGCCGAGTCCAGCCAGGGGTCCGCCTTCGTGGTCCCGGCGCTGGTCGCCGCGGCCGTGGCGCAACTCGTGGCCGGGCGGGCCAGCGTCTCCTCCCATCAAGCCGCCGAGCGCCTCGGGCACCTCGAGCGCCGCTTCATGCTCCCGATCACCTCGGTGCTGCGGACCGACGTCCTCACCGTTCCACCCGACGCCACGATCTCCGAACTCATGACCATGCACGTCCTCGGGCGCCGCGAGCGCGAGGTGGCGGTGGTGGAGGGCAGCCGCTACGTGGGAATGTGCGGTCTGGACCAGATCGGGGACCTGCCCCGCGGCGACTGGGACTCCACGACTACCGCGGACATGGTCGCGGCGGACCTCCCGGTGGCGGACCCCTCCTGGACCCTCCGCGACGCCGTGGCGGCGATGGACGCAGCCGACGTCGAGATGCTGGCCGTGGTGACCGGCGGCGGGACGTTCGTGGGCCTCGTGCTCGAGGACGACATCCTCAAGCTCGACGAGATACTGGAGGAGACCGGCGGCTGAGGTGCCCGGTCGTCGCGGGCAGTGCCCCGGGCGGCGTTCACACCCGGCGCGACGGCCAGCGCCCGG
>LXNI01000886.1_pt1 | contig 30740 bp, 30 predicted proteins | sample 809091 | NCBI WGS metagenome assembly LXNI01 (sample SAMN04870527, study PRJNA318959) | sponge metagenome | biome: 01000161; feature: marine sponge reef; material: water | host: Sarcotragus foetidus | place: Greece: Milos, Mediterranean Sea | collected 2013-05-29 | depth 5-7 m | reverse complement strand
CTGTCTGATCGTCGAGCGTGATATAGGTGCGGCCGGCTTCCCCCATGCTCTTGACGAGCGTGGTCTTGCCCGCCCGGCGCGGCCCCACAATGAGAACCACGGGCGTATCCGAAAGAGCCTCCTGGGCCCGGCGCTCTACAAACCGCTTGAACATCCCATCTCCAAGTCCCGGCAATTGGAACTATCTATATCAGCTGATTGGAAGTCAAGAAATCGCTAATTAGAAGCCGAAAGATCGCGATCTGGAATGCGCGGACAGGGGAAGGCTCTCCCCTGGGCCGGAGCCCGTAGTCTGGGCGCCCCCTTCGAGCGGGGGATTTCCCCTGCAACGCCCCACTTTAGAGTGAGAGTGCGGACAAGTATTTTCCGTGACGGGTTGGGAACCGAGGGTTAGACCTTCAGTGCCCGTCGCGGAGAACCGTGATGTCCAGACACAGTCGACAGATTGGCTCCACCCGCGCCTCACAGGAATGTTGATCTCGAGGTCCTTCGAACACTCCTCGCTTTGACGAGGAGTAGCATTGCCATTGAGATACGTTATCAATCTCTCTCGGCCACCCGGCCCAAACCCGTATGGCGATGGATATCTCCCCATGCTCTCGGATTTGACGGAATGCGATGGCATGCCCGCGCTTATTGCCACATTGACAACAAATTCAAGGATTCCTTTTGCCGCGCGTCCTTAGGGTTCGGGAAACTGCCGAAGCCAAGGCATCAGGCGATGACGATCATCTATGGTGAAAAACGGGCAGCGTCACCATGAAACCTCACCCAAAACTTATGGCGGATCAGCAAGCAGTGGTTGCGCGGGACTTCGGTATGAAGAAAAATAGTTTGCATGAAAAGGTTAAGCTGGCATTCCTCTACTACTTCTTAACGAAGCATGGCCTGGGCTTCTCTGCCGGGGCGAGCAATCCGCCTATGCGGATTTTATTCTGTTTGCCCTATTTCAGTGGGCGGGAAATACCAGCGGATTCAAACTGCTGACCGAGGACGATCCGGTGCACGGTTGGCGTCGGAGGATGGCGGAAGACTATCACGAAGCGGTCTCCGCCTCCGACGGCTACCCGTATTAGACCTGTGTCGATATTTCTCGAATTCGTGTCGAAATTTATCGGCAGTCCCCGGTGCGCTTCTTTTACAGTCAAAGACGTTCCAATCGGAACATGCGGCGGGCCGGAAGGCCTCGCACGCGGCCAGTGCTGACGGTGGACGACGGTGGGCTCAAGGAATACCGGGGATATGCCCAATCAAGATGACAGGTATCGCGTAGGGTTGGACATCGGGGGAACCTTCACCGATGTCGCCCTTGAAGGCGCCGGCCGCCGGTTGACGACGAAAGTGCTTACCACGCTGGAGGATCCCTCCCTCGGCTGTATGAAAGGCCTGGATGAGGTGTTGGCTGAGGGGGCCGTCTCCCCGGACGATATCGGCGTAATTATTCACGGCACGACGTTGGCTACGAATGCGATAATCGAACGAAAGGGCGCGACGACGTCGCTCGTTACCACGGATGGTTTTCGCGACACCATAGAAATGGGCACGGAAGGCCGGCCGGAACAATACGACATCAACATCATCAAGCCCGAACCGCTGGTACCGCGCAGGCGGCGGTTTACGGTGCCCGAGCGCCTAAATGCCCGGGGCGAAGCATTGGTGCCCCTCACTGAAGACAGCCTGGAGACACTGCTCCCGGAGTTGGATGCCGCAAATACGGAGTCCGTCGCGGTCGCGTTCGTCCATGCCTACGTCAATCCCGTTCACGAGATCATGGTTCGGGACTTTATCCGGTCCCGGCGCCCGGATTGGTCGATCTCGATCTCATCCGAGGTATCTCCGGAATTCAGGGAGTTTGAACGATTCTCGACGACGTGCGCGAATGCATATGTTCAGCCGGGCATGGCCCGCTACCTCGAGAAATTCGAGAGCAGGCTCAAGGAGGCCGGTTACGACAGCCCCTTATTGCTGATGTTGTCGAGCGGTGGCCTGACCACCGTGGAAACGGCCAGGAAATTTCCGGTCCGGCTGGTCGAATCAGGGCCGGCCGGTGGTGCGATTTTTGCCAGCGAGATCGCCAAGTCCAACAACATGGACAAGGTGGTGTCATTCGACATGGGTGGAACCACGGCGAAAATTTGTCTCGTCGACGAGGGCCGTGCGCAGTCCAGCCGCAGGTTCGAGGTGGCGCGTGTCTATAGGTTTCGCAAGGACAGCGGAATTCCGCTTCGAATACCTGTAATTGAGATGGTGGAGATCGGTGCCGGCGGTGGGTCGATTGCCTGGATGGACGAACTCGGCCGCGTCAGTGTCGGACCCCGGAGTGCGGGGTCGAGTCCCGGACCGGCTTGTTATGGCCAGGGTGCGACCGAACCGACGATAACGGATGCGAATTTGTTGCTGGGGGCAATTGACCCCGACAATTTCGCCGGCGGTAAATTGAAGCTGGATAGGCAGGCCGCTGTGTCAGCCATCGAAAAAACCATCGGGATACCGATGGACGTGCCTCCCACCAATGCCGCGTTCGGGGTCACCGAGACGGTTTGCGAGAACATGGCCAGTGCCGCCCGGGTACATGCGATCGAGAGCGGGAAGAACGTGGATGACCGGACCTTGATCGCGTTTGGAGGCGGCGCGCCGCTCCACGCCTGCCGACTCGCGGAGAAACTGGGTATCTCCAAAATTCTGATTCCCAGAAATGCCGGTGTTGGATCCGCCGTCGGATTCTTGAGGGCGCCGGTGTCCTATGAGGTGGTCAGAACCTTCTACCAGCAAATGGAGTCCTTCGAGGTTGAGCGGGTCAACGATGCGCTGAAGGATATGCAGGACGAAGCGGAAGGTTATGTAAGACGGGGCGGCGGCTCGGCAAGCGGCCTCGGCATGCGCCGGCAGGCTTACATGCGCTATTGCGGTCAGGGCCATGAAATTGTCGTTAATGTACCGGACGGTGTCTTTGACAAGGACGCCGGCAATACACTCAAGGATCTGTTCGACGAACGGTATGCGGAAGTGTTTGGGCGAAACATGAAGGGTATCGTCGATGCCGAAGTTGTGGCTTGGTCGGTCACGGTGAGCACGGCGCCTCGGCCCGACAATGTCGCCACCAGTACCGTTTCCTCCACCTCCGGTACCAAATCGGAATGCCGCAAGGCATTCGATCCTGCGACCCTCGGATTGATCGACCATGCGGTCTACGTTCGAGACGAGTTGTCATCGGATACCGAGGTGATGGGTCCTGCCATAATCGTGGAAGACGAAACCTCGACGCTGGTGGGATCGAGCTTCAGCGCCAAAATCGTATCCAATGGAGCCATTGAGCTGTCACGCCGGGCTCGGTAGGGGAGACCAAAAATGGGTCAGTTCGACGAAATTCGCTATCAGCTAATCTGGAATCGCCTGATCTCCGCGATCGAGGAGCAGGCGCAGGTGGTCATTCATGCAGCGTTCAGCCAGTCGGTTCGGGAATGCGGTGATCTGTCTGCCGGTGTATTCAACCGGCGGGGACAGATGGTGGCGCAAGCGGTTACCGGAACGCCGGGCCATGTCAACTCCATGGCGATCTGTGTCGAACATTTTCTGGCGAAGTATCCAATCGACGGTATGAAGCCGGGCGATGTGTTCGTGACCAACGATCCCTGGTTGTCCGTCGGGCACTATCACGACGTCACCGTCGTGACACCTGCATTCTACAAGGGCCGCGCGGTCGGTCTTTTGGCCAATACATGTCACATCGTGGATATGGGCGGTTTGGGATTTGGGCCTGATGCCCGGCAATGCTTCGAAGAAGGCATCAACATCCCAATCATGCACCTGGCCCGGGAAGGTGCGGTGAACGAGGATTTAATGGGCCTGCTCAGGACCAATGTCAGAAATCCCACTGACATGGAAGGCGACTTTTACGCCATGATGGCCTGCAATGACGACGGCGCCAGGCGGCTCGTCGGCATGCTGGAAGAATTTGAAATCGACGATATCGAGGAGGTCGGCGATTACATAATCGACCAATCCCGCAAGAGCATCGTCAACGCCATCAAGAAACTGCCGAACGGCGATTATCCGCATTCAGTCGAGTTGGACGGCTTCGATGACCCCATCAAGATTCAAGCCAAGCTGACCATTGCCGATGAACACATCCATATCGACTATGAGGGCTCATCTCCGGCCAGCACCTACGGCATTAACCTGGTTCACAATTTTACGCTCGCCTACACGACCTTTGGCGTGAACTGCATCATCGGCCCAAACATCCCGTGCAATGCAGGATCGATTGAGCCCATTACCGTATCCGCACCAGAAGGCGGCATTCTAAACGCCGTCCGGCCCATGCCCGTATCCGCACGGCATGTCATAGGTCAGATGTTGCCGGATGTCGTTTTCGGCTGCTTGGCTCCCGTCATTCCCGACCGGGTTCCGGCGGAGGGCGCCGGGGCCATGTGGAATCCGATGTTGAGAGGCGGGCCGACGGGCGTGGCGCCGGAGGTCATCGCGTCGGCTGATGAACTGTCCGAGGATTACGACGTCATTATGTTCAACACAGGTGGAACGGGCGGGCGGCCGACGATGGACGGGCTTTCCACAACGGCTTTTCCCAGCGGTGTCCGCACCCCTCCCGTGGAAGCCGTCGAGACCTGTTTTCCGCTGATAATTTGGCGCAAGGAACTGCGGGAACGATCGGGGGGTGCGGGCAAGTTTCGCGGCGGACTTGGTCAAACCATCGAAATCGGCGGAGAGGCCGGGACGCCGTTCAGTGTCGCCGCCATGTTCGACAGAACATGGAATGCCCCTCGCGGGAGATTTGGCGGTATGGATGGCGCCAAAGGCCGGGTTCGGCTCAAATCCGGCCGGGAGCTTGAGAGTAAGGGGCGTCAGTCCGTACCCTATGGAGACCGGCTGATTCTGGAGCTTCCGGGAGGCGGCGGTTACGGCGATCCCCGGGACCGGGACCGGCAGGCCATCGTCGACGACGTTCGGGATGGGCTCATCACGGCCGAAGATGCCAAAAGCGACTACGGGATCGACGTCGATGTCTCCGAGACGACCGGCTAGAGGCCGATTTCTGTACCTTGACAACTGGGCCACGGCCCAGACCCGCGGGTATGTGGATGAGGCGCTTGAAGCTTCCGGCCTGGTGATCGAGCGGCATCGGACAAATGAGGGCCGGTTTCCGTTGGATCACGAATTTTGCGGTGCATACGTCAGCCCGAGTTTCAACGGCGCCTGCGACGATGAGGAATGGATCGCCCCTCTCAAGGACCTTCTGGTTAATCTTGCTTACGCAAAGGTGCCCATGTTGGGACTGTGCTTCGGCAGTCAGGTCCTCGCCGCGGCCCTTTTCGGCGGCAGTCTGGTCACCAGGCGGGAGAGCAGGGAGATGGGGTACGGTCCGCTTGAGCTGTCACGAAAATCCTCGGCCAAGGATCCATTGCTCGAGGGACTTCCGGAGGCGTTTGAAATACTCCACTGGCATGGAGACGAGGTCGGCGCCGATCATCCGGACATCGAGGTCCTGGCCGCCAACGAGAATTGCGCCAACCAGATATGGCGCTGGCGAAACGGCCCGGTGTGGGGTGTGCAGCCTCATCCCGAATACGGTAAGGATCAGGCGATGAGCTGGTTTGACCGGAACGCCGGGTTGTTCGCCGCCTGTGGCGCTTCGGCCGATGATTTCATCCCGCGAACGAGTTCATTTAATGCGGGGCGTTTGTTGATCGACAATTTTGTGGAACTCGTGACGACATAAGGCGCCGGAAGAGAACGGGACCTGCGGGGCGTTGGCCGGTGTTGATGATCTCAGCCACAAAGTACGTTGATGACGCGGACCATGCCTGACGCGCAGGCCTCGCCGGTGTCAGATCTCCGCAGAAGACAGCCGCCTCAACCGGTCGATGCAACACAAGCGTTAAATCGTTCCGCCGGCGTTTCAAACCTCAACGTCTTACGTGGCCGTTCGTTGAGATGTCGCGCCACTTTGTTCAAATGAGCTTGGGAGTATACCGACAAGTCGGCTCCCTTGGGGAAGTAACGTCGCAGTAGCCCATTGGTGTTTTCGTTGGATCCGCGTTGCCACGGATCTTGCGGATCGCCGTGCCGGAAAATTCCTCGTCCGGGCGTTCGCGGACGACAGCGCGCATCGTTCGTTTCCCCGCCCGGCGGAATCGGACCTTGACGGCCCGCTCCCCTTTTAGAGGATGGATGGATGCCAGGACATCCCGCAGCGGCAGCCGGCCCGGCCCTGATCGCCGAGGACATTCACAAGCGCTTCGGCGACGTCGCGGTCCTGAGGGGTGTGACGCTGTCCGCGTCGGCCGGCGAGGTCATCGCGATCATCGGCAGTTCCGGCGCGGGCAAGAGCACCTTCCTGCGCTGCCTCAACTTTCTGGAAATTCCGGACCGCGGCCGGATCGTTCTCGATGGCGAAGAGCTCCTGGTCCGCACCGACCGCGCCGGCCGGCTCACCGGCGTCGATCCGAGACAGATCGTCCGGCTCCGCTCCAAGCTCGGCATGGTGTTCCAGAGCTTCAATCTCTGGGCCCATATGACGGTGGTGCAGAACATTGCCGAAGGGCCGGTCCGGGTGTTGAAACGCAGCAAGGCCGCCGCCCGCGAGGAAGCCTTGGCGCTGCTGGAAAAGGTTGGCCTGGAAGATCAAGTACGACAGCTATCCCGCGCAACTGTCCGGCGGCCAGCAGCAGCGTGTCGCGATCGCCCGGGCGCTGGCCATGCAGCCCAAGGTGCTGCTGTTCGACGAGCCGACCTCGTCGCTCGACCCGGAACTGGTCGGCGAGGTGCTGCGCGTGATGCGGGACCTTGCCCGGGAAGGCCGGACGATGATCGTCGTGACCCACGAGATGGGCTTCGCCCGGGAAGCATCCGACCGTACGATCTTCCTGCATCGGGGGAGGATCGAGGAGGAAGGCCCGCCGGCCGAACTGTTCGGCGCGCCCAAATCGGCGCGGTTGCGGCAGTTTCTGTTTAGCCCAATGTAGCGGCCGATGTTAAGCTGGAATGCCGCAATAGCCCCCGGCCGGGTTGCGGAAGCCGAATCGGGAAGCGTGTCGTCCGCCGAGGGGACGACCGGCGAAAATCGAACTGGTCACGGAGATCCATCGCAATGATCCGCAAAATCGCTCTGCTTGCCGCGGCCGCAATGGCCGGCGCGGCCATGCTCTCGGCGCCGGCTGCCGCCGGCGACATCCGGATCGCCACCGAAGGCGCCTACCCGCCCTTCAACAGCAAAAACGCCAAGGGCGAACTGGTCGGCTTCGACGTCGACCTCGCCAGGGCCATCTGCGCGCATATGAAAGCGAAATGCACCCTGGTCGCGCAGGACTGGGACGGCATCATTCCCGGCCTGCTGGCGAAGAAATACGACCTGATCGTCGCCAGCATGTCGATCACCGAGGAGCGCAAGAAGAAGATCGCCTTCTCGACGCCCTACTATTCGAACTATCTCCAGTTCGTCGCGAAAAAGGGCAGCGGCTTCAAGCCGACGGCTGACGGCATCAAGGGCAAGACCTTGGGCGCCCAGCGCGCGACGGTCAGTTCGCAATTTCTCGAAGACAATTACCGCAAGGTCGCCAGGATCAAGGTCTACGACAAGCAGACCGCCGCCTGGCTCGACCTGAAGGCCGGCCGGGTCGACGCCATCCTGTCGGACCTCCTGCCGTCCTACGACTGGGTCAGGAAGAATAAGGGCTTCGAGATGGCCGGCGGCCAGATCAGCAACGAGGACAAGATCGGCATCGCGGCCCGCAAGGACGACACCGCGCTGCTCGACAAGGTGAATGCCGCCATCCTGGCGCTGCGCGAGAACGGCACCTACGCCAAGATCAACGCGAAATATTTCCCGTTCGACATCTACTAGATGCCGGTTTCCAGGACGGACCATAGAAGGCCCCTCCCGCCGGACGGGGGCCTTTTCTTTCGCGTCCGGACTTCCGGCTCCACGGCAGCGGGATGATTCCCGAAATCCTCCGGTTCGGGGACACGGGCTTCGGCGACGAACTGGTCGCCGGCGCCTTCGTCACGCTGGAGATCGCGCTCTATTCCCTGGTGATCGGCCTCGGCCTGACGGCCGCTTGCGCCAAGCTCTCGCGCTCGCCGGTGCTGCGCGGCATTGCCGAGGCCTACAGCCTGCTCATCCGCGGCGTCCCGGAACTGCTGATCATCCTGCTGGTCTATTACAGCGGCGGCGCGGCGATCGACGCGCTGCTCAACCTCTTCGGCCATGACGGCGGGTTCGATTTCAACAAGCGGCTCGCCGGGTCGCTCGCCCTCGGCCTGATCTTCGGCGCCTTCGCTTCCGAAGTCTTCCGCGGCGCCTTCATCGCCGTGCCGAAAGGCCAGATCGAGGCCGCGCTCGCGGTCGGCATGACGCGCCGTCATGTCTTTCTGCGCGTCCGCTTTCCCCAGATGCTGCGCTTCGCCGTTCCCGGGCTCGGCAATTTGTGGATGGTCCTGCTCAAGGATACGTCGCTGGTCAGCGTCATCGCTCTGGACGAACTGATGCGCGAGACCAGCGTGGCGGCGGAGGCGACCCAGCGCCCGTTCGTGTTCTATCTGGCGGCGACCGTGCTCTACCTGCTGCTCACCATCGTCTCCGATGTCTTCCGCGCCCGGCTGGAACGGCACGCCAATCGGGGAATCGCCGGCGAAGCCGTGCCGCGCCGGCTCCTGCGGCGGGGCATCTGACGCCGATGCTCGACCTGTGGATCACATATGGCGACCGGCTGATCGACGGCGCGGTCATCACGGTCAGGCTGGTCGCGCTGGCCTGCATGATCGGGCTGGTTTTCGCGGTCCCGCTGGCGCTGGCAAGGCGGTCGGACCGGCGCTGGATTGCCGTTCCGGCCTATCTCTATATCTACTTCTTCCGCGGCACGCCGCTGATCGTCCAGCTGGCCCTGCTCTATTACGGCCTCGCCCAGTTCGAGGCGGTGCGGGAGAGCCCGCTCTGGATCGTGCTCGGCGACGCCGAATATTGCGGGCTGCTCGGCCTGACCCTGAACACGGCGGCCTATGTTGCGGAAGTCCTGCGCGGCGGGATCGCCGCCGTGCCGAAGGGCGAGGTCGAGGCAGCCGAAGCCTGCGGCATGTCGCGGGCGGCGGTCTATCGCCGGATCGTCCTGCCGCGCGCGATCCGCATCGCCTGGCCGGCCTATGGCAACGAGGTCATCCTCTTGCTCAAGGGCAGCGCGCTGGTCAGCACGATCACGGTCTACGACCTGATGGGCGAAACCCGCTCCGTTTTCTCGCGCGGCTACGACGACACGGTCTATCTCTACGCCGCCGCGCTGTACCTGATCCTGGCGCTGGCCGTCACCGGAGCCTTCCGCCTCGGCGAACGGCGGATGAACCGCTATCTCCGTGCCGCAGGCTAGCCGGCTCGGGTTTGTTCACACTAACGCACCGCATCGCAGATGATTGCGAAGCGGACGAAGTCCGGGAAGAGGGCATCGGGTTTCCCGAAGCGCAGGAAGATGCACCGGCGGCCGGACTGGCCCGGTTCGCGCGCGCTATGCCCCGCCCCGGTTCGATAACGCCCCGGTCCGATAAGGGTTGTCCTGCGCCGCGGGGCTTCCTATGATTCGGCCATGACCGAAGCCATCGCGTTCGATACCCGCTGCTTCGTCAAGCGCCTGCCGGAGACCGGCATTACCGGGACGCCGGCCGGAGAGCATGCCGCGCCGCTCAACGGCAACCTCGCGACCGGGGCCCAGGCCCGCATCAAGACCCGCATCAAGGCCCTGGGGCCCACGGCCGAAGCTCATAACGCGAAGCCCGGGGCTGGCCTTCCGGAATGGATGTCCGGCGCGATGATCGCCCAGGGCGGGCCGGTCTTCGCCCCTGTCATGCTGTTGTAGTGGTGGGAAACGGACAGACGGGAGGCGAGGCGGGGCGGATGCCGGGCGAACGGCCGGAGGGCGGCGCGCCGCCGCCGGAAGAAGGCAGCCTTTTCGCCGGCTACGAGACCGATCCGGTGTTCTACGACGAGATGTTCGACGCCGACGGCGCGCCGCACGCCCATTGCCGCGAATTGTGGGCCGCCCTCGGCGAGACGCCGCGCGACGCGCTCGCAACCATGCAGGAGCGCGCGGAGCGGTCCTTCCTGCACGAAGGCATCACCTTTTCGGTCTACGGCGAGGAAGGCGCGCAGGAGCGCATCATCCCGATCGATATTGTGCCGCGGATCATCGCCGCCGAACAGTGGGATTTTCTCGAACGGGGCCTGCGCCAGCGTCTCGATGCGCTCAACCTGTTCCTGGCCGATATCTACGGCCCCGGCCGGGTCATCGCCGACGGCGTCATCCCGGCCGACCTGGTGCAGGGCTGCCCGCAGTTCCGCAACGCCATGCGCGGCGTCGATGTGCCCCACTGCGCCTATGTCTCGGTGTGCGGCACCGACCTGGTGCGGACCCATGACGGCTTCCTGGTTCTGGAAGACAATCTGCGGGTGCCGTCGGGCATATCCTACATGCTGGCCAACCGCGCGGCGGTCAAGACGAGCCTGCGCGACGCGTTCCGCCGGCACCGGGTGCGCGGGATCGAGCATTACGGCCGGCTGCTCCGCCGGACGCTGGCCGAACTGTCGCCGCACGGCGGCCCCGACCCGACCATCGTCCTGCTGACGCCGGGGGTCTACAACTCGGCCTTCTACGAGCACATGTTCCTGGCCCGCGAGATGGGCGTGGAACTGGTGCAGGGCGCCGACCTGGTCGCCCGCGACGGCTTCGTCTACATGCGTACGACCGGCGGGCTGCGCCGCGTCGACGTGATCTACCGGCGGATCGACGACGATTTCCTCGATCCCCTGACCTTCCGGTCCGATTCGGTGCTCGGCACGCCCGGCCTGTTCGATGCCTACCGGCTTGGCAACGTCGCCATCGTCAACGCGCCCGGCACCGGGGTGGCCGACGACAAGAGCGTCTATGCCTACGTTCCGGACATCATCCGCTATTTCCTCAACGAGGAGCCGCTGCTCGCCAATGTGGAGACCCGTCTGTGCCGCGATCCGGACGGGCTGGAATACACGCTCGACAATCTGGACAAGCTGGTGGTCAAGGAGGTCGGCGGCTCGGGCGGCTACGGCATGCTGGTCGGGCCGCACGCGACCGCGGAGGAGCGCGCCGACTTCGCCGAAAAGATCCGCGCCGCCCCGGAAAACTACATTTCCCAGCCGACCCTCGACCTGTCCCGCGCGCCGTGCCTGACCGAAGACGGCGTGGCGCCGCGCCATGTCGACCTGCGCCCCTTCGTCCTGCGCGGGCAGGAGACCCGCCTGGTCCCCGGCGCCTTCTGCCGGGTCGCGCTCACCCCCGGCTCGCTCGTCGTCAATTCGAGCCAGGGCGGCGGCGGCAAGGACCTCTGGGTGCTTTCCGGCTAGCGCCATGCTGTCACGCAGCGCCCTTGGACTGTACTGGATCGGCCGCTATCTCGAGCGGGCGCAGCACGTCTGCCGGCTGATCGCCGACCAGTTCGAGACCATGAAGGACCGGCCGGTCGACGAAATCGACAAGAGCTGGCGGCGGCTCTACGGCGGGCTGGGGAGCGTACCGGCCGGCGGCGAACTCAGCTCGAATCTGGGCGACGAGGGGTTCATGCTGGTCGACGCCTTCACTCTGGCCGACGACCTGACCTTCGATGCCGGCAATCCCATTTCGATCCGCAGCAGCCTCGCCAACGCGCGCGAAAACGCCCGCCAGGTGCGCAATGTGGTCGACGAGGATTTGTGGTCCTGCCTGAACCTCGCCTTTTTCGACCTGCGCGACCTCGGCATTACGGATATCTGGCGGGACCGGCCGGGCGATTTCTACCGCCGCACCGAGGATGCGGTGCGCACCTTTTTCGGTATCGCTGAGAGCAATATGTACCGCGACGACGGCTGGCATTTCCTGCAGCTCGGCCGGTTCGTGGAGCGGGCGCAGCTGTTCTCCGCGCTGCTCGAAGCGCAACTCGCCGTCTATCCGGCCGGCGGACCGGTTTCCGGCGCGGAAACGTCCGATTCGGAAACGTCCGTTTCGGGGGCGGGTGCTGCCGCGGACGCCGATCCGGCGGCCGATCCGGACTGGCTCTCGCTGCTGCGTATCTGCGCGGCGCGGGAGGCCTATGGCCGGCTCCATTCGCTGCACTACGACCCCGCCGCCGTGGTGGATTTCCTGGTTGCCGACCCGCTGGCGTCGCGCTCGATCCGCTACGCCCTGGCGCAGGTCTGCGCGGCGCTCGACGCCGTTTCCGCCGGCCGCCCGCTGATCGCCGAGGCCGGGCGCCGGGCCGGCCGGCTGGCGGCGGCGATCGACTACGACTGGCCGAACCGCGATCCGGCGGACGAAGAGGCAATCCGCGCCACGCTGCGCGCCATCGGTGAGTCCTGCCGCCGGCTCCACGACGATATCGACGCGGCCTATTTCAGCTACGGGCCCGAAGACGGCGAAGACGGGCCGTGACGCCGGGCGGGCGTATCACGATCCGGATTGCCGGGCCGCCGATTGAAGCCGTTGCGTCACGAAGTTTGCCGCCTGAGCGGCCGCCGCCGCGGTCCCGGATGTCCGCGGCATGGGTGACCGGCCCCGGCAGGTTTCGGTCCGCGCCGGTCAAACGAAACAATAAGCGCTTGTTCAACAGTCTCAGCCAATAGCGGACATCTGCAAACCGACAAGAATTTGTAAGCTGTCTTTGAGTACGAACAGGACACCTTGGACTTTTTATCGTGTCCGCTGCCACCCGCGAGGCGGTCAACCTTGTTGCAAGTTGGAATTCAGATGCAGGAAGTAGCGACTTTTGTGACGCATTTAGAGTGCAGCGGGACGGGAAAGAAGTATGAGGCCGGCACGGTGCAAGGCCTGTCCGAAACCGGGAAGCCGCTACTTGTGCGATATGACCTTGATGGCTTGGCCCGGGCGGTGGAGAAGTCGGGCTTGAGGGATCGGGAACCCGAGATTTGGCGCTACCGCGAATTCCTGCCTGTAAGGAAGTCCGAAAATATCGTCAGGCTGGGCGAAGTCATGACGCCGATTCTTGCGGCGCCGAGGTTGCGGGCGAAGTTCGGCGGCGGCGAGATTCTCATAAAGGACGAGGGCAGGCTGCCCACCGGATCGTTCAAGGCTCGTGGCCTGGCATTGGCCGTTTCGATGGCGAAGGAGCTTGGCATCACCCGAATGGCGATGCCGACCAACGGAAATGCCGGCGCGGCTCTCGCCGCCTATTGCTCCCGGGCCGGGATAGAAACTTTCGTGTTTTGCCCGGAGGACACGCCGGAGGTGAACATTTGCGAGATCGCTCTACAGGGCGCCAAAACGTTTCTCGCGAATGGCTTTATCAACGACTGCGGGCGCATTGTCGGCGAAGGCAAATCGGTAATGAACTGGTTCGATACCTCGACCCTCAAAGAGCCGTATCGGATCGAAGGCAAAAAGACCATGGGATTGGAACTTGCCGAACAGCTCGATTGGGAACTGCCCGACGTTATCCTCTATCCAACCGGCGGCGGAACCGGCCTGATCGGTATGTGGAAAGCTTTTGAAGAGCTTGAAGCCATCGGGTGGATCGGCCGCAAGCGCCCCCGCATGGTAGCTGTCCAGGCTTCCGGCTGCGCCCCTATCGTCAAAGCATATGAGCAAGGAGCAGATCATGCGGAACCTTGGCAGGATGCGCATACGATTGCAGCCGGCATTCGCGTTCCGGCCGCCCTCGGCGACTTTCTAATTCTGAATGCCGTGCGGGAAAGCGATGGCTTTGCCGTGGCCGTGGATGACGATTTGATCCAAGCGGCCCAAGAAGAGTGCGCCAAGGAGGAAGGCATTCTGCTTTGCCCGGAAGGCGCAGCCACGCTCGCGGCGTATAAGCAGGAACTCGCTTCGGGCCGCATCGATAAATCCGAGAGAGCGGTCCATTTCAATTGTGCAACCGGTCTCAAATACCCCATGCCGGCGGCGGGGCGGTTCATCGATCTGAACGAGGAAATAGATTACGAGGCACTCGCCTCCTAGCCGGCCACAAGATTTTTTTTGCTGCTTGTCGGAGGTCAATTTAGACTGCACGGTTGATCAAGTTTGAAAGTATAGGCGAGCGGGAAATTCATGATCGGGGCTTCGATGAAACCGGAAGAAGATGTAACCGGCGAAGAGCATTGGACCGACAAGGGTGATATCCGGTTGTTTCTTTGGGAAAAGTATCTTGAGGAACCGGCCAATGCGGATCGGACGTTAGTGTTTGTTCACGGCTCGTCGATGGCCTCGCAGCCGACCTTTGATCTTCACGTCGAGGGACGGCCCTATTCCTCGGCCATGAACTATTTCGCCCTCCGGGGGTTTGATACCTGGTGCGTCGACATGGAAGGCTACGGCCGCTCCGACAAGGACCGCGACGATCATTTCAATATTTCCAATGGCGCCGATGATCTAAAAGCGGCAGTGGACTACATCAAACAGTCACGCGGCGTAGACAAGGTTGATATGTACGGCATTTCGTCCGGGGCCTTGCGCGCAGCCCTGTTTGCGGAGCGCAATCCACATGATGTGGACAGGCTTGCGCTGGACGCGATGGTCTGGACCGGCGAAGGCAGCCCGACGCTTGAAGACCGCAGGAAAAAACTGCCGGAGTTCAAGGCCAACCGCCGCCGGGCCATCGACCTGGACTTCGTTCGTTCCATCTTCAGCCGTGATCATCCGGGCTGTGCGGAGGATGCAGTCGTTGAAGCATTTGCCGAGGCCATATGCGCATTGGACGACTCCATTCCCAACGGCACCTATGTCGACATGTGCGAAAATTTACCCTTGGTTGATCCCGCGAAACTAACCATGCCGACGCTGATCATGCGCGGCCAATGGGACGGCATCGCCTCCATGGAGGACCTGTTGAAGTTTTTCGATCTGCTGCCCAATCCGGACAAGCAGTTCAAGATGATGCCGGGCATTTCACATGCCAGTTTCCAGCAGATCAACTACCTGATGGCCTACCAGATTTTGCACACGTTTCTGGTCCAACCGAGGCCCATCTATACCGGCTGATACCGCTCACCCGGCCGTAAGAACGGAACCGAGAATTCCGAAGTCAATGCCGCAACCCGATGTCAATTGCCGTCCACACCGGTTCCCGGACCGGATATCGGATTTACACGCCGGCTGACCGATTGAGCGCTCACAGATTTGTGGGCTCGCAAATTGCGGCAACCAAGTTAAGATCACTGGTCGGTAACAAGTATCGCTATCACAGGTTTCCAAGGAGGAAATAAGAATGGAATTCGATCCGAAATTGACGCGCCGCGACTTGCTTCGCGGCTCCATGGCCGCCGCCGGCGTGGCCGCGGCCTCTTCGCTGCCGTTCAGCGGCGCATTTGCCGCGGGGTATCCGGACCGAAATATCAATGTATATGTGCCGACCCGTGAAGGCGGCGGCGCGGATCGTCTGCTGCGCTCCATCACCGGTGTTTGGAAAAACCACATCGGCACGAACTTCGAGCCGAGCTTTTTCCCGGGCGCCGCCGGACGCGTCGGCTATGAAAAATACATGGGTCTGGCCAAGGACGACATGTACGAGTTTCTATTCGGCAACATGGGCCCCGAAGTGCTCAATTGGGTGGTGAAGAAGCCGACCTTTGATTTGAATGATTTCCAGTATTTCGCTCAGGTGGACAGCGATCCCGGCATTCTGTTCGTCAGCCGCCGCAGCAAGTTCAAGACGGTCGACGACATCATCGCCGAGGGCAAGAAGCGCACGCTGAATGTCGGCGTGAGCCGCTTGGCCCACCCGGCCACCCTCGGCGCACTGGCGCTTGCCAAACATTCCGGCGCAAAGTTCAACCCGATCCCGCTTTCCGGCGGCAAGAATACCCGCGCCGGTGTGGCCACCGGTGAGATGGATCTTGGTGCCTTGCCGTCGGGCGGCATCGTAAACCGCGCGAAGACCTTTAAGGTCGTGCTGATGTTCTCGCACACGAATCCGCTGCCGGGCCGGAGCGACAATGCGCCAACCATGAACGCGCACTTCCAGACCAATATGCCGTCGCTGATCGCCGGTTCGCGAGCGTTTGGAATCAAGAAATCCGCGATTGCCAAACATCCCGACCGCTTCGCGAAAGTTGAAGAGACGCTGAAGAAGGTGTTTGCCGATCCGGCTTTCAAGGAAGCTTATGCGAAGACCAAGTCACCTTGGGAATTCGTCGGACTCCGCAGTGCCGCCCAGGCCAAGGAGTATGCGGACAATATCGCGAAAATCGGCGCGGAGTTCAAAGACCTGCTGGCCGGCAAACAAACCTAATAAAGGTCCGATCAGAGATATCAGGCGGCGGCTGTATTCAGCTGCCGCCTATCTCTACGGCCAGGAAACATCGGGGGAAGCCGGCCGATGGCGGATAACGCCGAAGCGCAAGAGCAAAAACGCGTTTCCATAGGCAGCGAGCTGATCATACCGATCGCCGCGCTGGCCTTTACGATCTACTACTTCTACACCATCTGGAACGCACCATGGACGGCCCAGGTCGCGGCGTTCATCGTCGGCTCGGTGCTGATCCTATTGGTCGTTTTGATCCTGATAAAATCGTTCCGGCAACTGTCCCGGGGCGACGGCGAGATTAATTTCGACAATCTCATCGAACCGAGGTCCTACATCCCGAAGCGGCTGGCCCTTCTCGGCCTGACCATTGCATACATTTTTGTAGTGCCATGGTTGGGTTTCACCATCACGACATTTCTATTCCTGAGCCTCGCCATGCTGGTGTTGAGCGATTTCACCAAGAAGAGATTGGTTCTGTCTCTCTCGGCAACTCTGTCGTTGGGCGGTTATCTGCTGTTCATCGTCGCCTTCAAAACAAGGTTTCCCGCCGGCCCATTCGAAAATCTTATGAATGGGCTCTTCTAGATGGAATACGATCTCACATTCTTTACCGAGATGCTCGGCCGCACCCTTGCTCTTTGGTGGGTGCTCATTCCATCGATCTTTCTAGGGCTGATCGTTGGCGCGATCCCCGGATTTAGTGCGGCCAATACGATTATCATTTTATTGCCGCTGACCCTGGCATTGGAGCCTGAAATCGGCTTGACCTTCATGGTAGGGCTCTATGCGTCCTCCCGAATGGGAGCCGGAATTCCAGCAATTCTCGTCAATATTCCAGGGACCGCCGGTGCGGCGGCGACACCCCTTGACGGGTATCCCATGACCAAGCAGGGGCGAGGCCAGCAGGCGCTTTCCATGTCGTTCGTCGCCTCGATCGCCGGCGGTCTGCTCACGACCGTCATCGCCTTGGTCACATTGCCATGGCTGTCACAAGTGGCGTTTTATCTCCACAGCGTGGAGATGATCGTGATCATGTTTTTCGGCATCTCACTGATTGCGACCATTGCCGCAAAGGATACCTTGAAGGGTCTTATCGCCGGTTTCTTTGGATTGATGATCGGCTTTATCGGCACCGACGTCGTCTACGAGACACCGCGCGGCACGTTTGGATTTCTGGAACTCTACGACAAGGTGCCGTTGATCCCGGCCCTGGTCGGCCTGTTTGCCATCTCGGAAGCTTTCGCCGTTATCGAAAAACAATCGATTGTCACCGAGCGCGGAAAAGCCGCCATGCAAGAGCCCGGATGGGCTCAAACTTTCGAGGGCGTGCGCATCGCGGTCTCGAAATGGTGGCACATTACCTGGAACAGCCTGATCGGATTGGTCATCGGTGTGGTGCCGGGAGCCGGGGCGGCAATTGCCTCCTTTGTCGCTTACCAGCAATCGAAAACCTACTCGAAGACGCCGGAGCTGTACGGCACGGGTCATGTCGAGGGTCTTATTGCACCGGAGTCCGCCAATAATGGTGTGACTTCCGGGACGCTGGTACCGCTTCTGGTGATCGGTATTCCGGGCGGTGCAACCGCGGCTATCATGCTGGTCGTATTGCAGTTTCACGGCGTGACTGTCGGACCCGATCTCTTCATCACGAGTCCCGAGCTTGCCTTTGGCCCGTTTACCGCCATGGCCGTGACGTATGCGCTGATGATTTTGACCGTTCTGCCGCTGGCCCGGTACATGTCGCACATCACCGTTGTGTCGACCGTCTACATGGCACCGATCATCATTTCATTTACCCTTGTCGGCTCGTTCGTACCAAGGGCCTACTTGTTCGATATGAATCTGGCACTTGTGTTCGGGGTCATCGGTTACGTCGCTCGTAAGACCGGCTACCATGTTGCCGCGATATTGATCGGCGTGATCCTGGGACCATTGATGGAAACCTTTTTCCTCAGGGCGATGAAAATGTCCCAAGGGGACATCATGGTTCTTTTCTCCAGCTCGATCGGCAACACGCTTTGGGTGTTCCTGGTTATTTCCTTGGCGCTGCCCTACATCATGAATCTACGGAATGGCAGGCGCGAGAAGGCGGCGGCGCACGATCCTTATGGCTGACGATATTTCAGGGAACGTCTCACGTATTGCGCACATGGATTTCCCCGGAGCGGGACAAATCGAGGTGATTGGCGGCTATGCCTACATCGGCCATATGGATCCGCCGCACGGCACATCGATCCTCGATATCTCCGATTCGAAGAATCCCGCGCTCGTCTCGCGGTCCTTGATGCCCGGCGTGAGCGGGGTTATCACGATGGCGGGGATGATCTAAATCAAGCCGGTGGATTTACAAATCGCCTGACCTTCATCGGATGCCATGAAATCCAATAAGTCCCTGGCCGCCTGGTTGTCGTCCGCCCTGGCCAATAGAGCCGAGCCATAGGTGGATATTTTTTCAACCTCGGCAGGCAGGGTGCCGAGCAGCTTCACGTCAAGGCCGTTGCCGATCTGGACCTGAATTTCGGTGGCTTGGCCGAAACCAATCTCATTGGTGAGATCGCTCCGGTCGAGATGCTCCATGACCGCCGATCCGGTCTTGGTCCGAACGACGCGGTCCTCCACCTCCTCGGCAATCCCCATTTTTTCGATCATCGAATGGATGTACTGGCCGCTTGATGCCACGTTGTAGACAATCGAGTCCGCGGCCAGGAGGGCCCGTTTCAAATTCTCCGCCGATGAAAGGTCGGGTTCGTTGGCGCCGTTTCTTATGGCGACGGCAGCCTTAACCGATCCCAGGATCGGTCCGCTGCCGCTGACGACGTGTCCCGCTTCCGCAAACGCGGCAACCGCGGCAACGGGCGCCACGACGACATCGGCGTCGCAGGCGCCCGAGCCGACGGTTTCCTTGAGCACCGGCGCGGTTGCAAATTCGTAGCTGACCCCGACGCCGGAGCTATTGGCGAATGCATCCGCACATTTCGCCACCGCCGATTTTGGCGCGCCGGCACTAAGCATCCTGATTTGAGGCCCGCTCATTTTCGGCGCTTCCCTTACTTGCAGCTTGGCCGTAACGGCGTAGTCTACCACCCGTAAAACACATCCGGGGAAGGCCAATGCTAGATTCCATACAGGACTATAAGGGCGGCGATCTCACCCGTAATGTCGAGAGAATCGGTTCGCTGGACCTGATCGGCGGCGGCCAGGTCGTGGTCCAAGGTGATTATGCGTTTGTCGGCCATATGAAACCGCCCGACGGCACCACCATTATCGATGTGGCTGATCCGAAAAACCCGAAAATCGTTTGGCAGCGCAAGACGGACAACGACAAATCCCACACCCACAAGGTGCGCGTCGCCGGCGATATCATGATCACGAATGTCGAGCAGAATAATCGTCACGTCCTGCGGGCGGGATCCCGGATTCCGGAAACAAAAGCCATGCTTGAGGCGGAGGGCAAGGATCCGACCGATGAGAACGTCGCGGCGGCACTCGGCGTAAAGGCCGGGATGCTGCCCCGGATGATCGAGGCGCAGGAACCCGGGTTCTATGAAGATGGCGGTTTCAAGGTTTGGGATATTTCCGACAAATCCAATCCAAAACAGCTTTGTCATGTGAGAACCCATGGGTTTGGCACCCATCGGTTCGATATGGATGAAAGTTATGCCTACATCTCGACCGAGATGGAGGGCTATATCGGCAACATCCTGGTCATCTACGATCTTGCCGACCCGAGCAGCCCGAAGGAAGTTTCCCGCTGGCACATGCCGGGCCAACATCTGGCCGGCGGCGAGACACCCACCTGGACCCGTTACTCCCATCGTCTGCACCATGGGCTCCGCGTCGGCGACGAAATTTGGGCCTCGGTGTGGCAGGCGGGATTTCGCGTGGTCGATGTTTCGGATATCACGGCGCCGGTCACGGTTGCGGAACATACCTATCACCCGATGGTTCGCGAGCCGACGCATACGGTTCTCCCGGTCCCTCAATTGATCAACGGCCGCCGGATCGCCGTCGTGATCGACGAAGAGCATGCGCGAACGCCCGGGAACGGACAGGCGCCGGCCAACCTCTGGACCTTCGACGTGACGGATTTCGACAATATCTTCGGGTTGGGTTCGTACCACGTCTCGGAACTCGATAGCCCTTGGTCCCGCACCCCCGGCGCGCGATTCGGCGCCCATCAATTCACCGATCATCTGGAAGACAGCATTGTCTGCTGCACTTGGTTTGCGGGCGGTTTGCGGATCATCGATGTGGCCAATCCCGCGCGGCCGGAAGAAATCGGCTATTTCATCCCGGAACCCCGGGCTGGATATTCGGCGCCTCAAAGCAACGATGTCGAGGTCGATGAGCGGGGATTGATTTATCTTTTCGACCGCGACATGGGCTTCGATATTTTGGAGCGCACTTAGCCGGCTTCGATCAGCCTTCCATCGCCCGCCGGCCACGCACCGGATAGCGTGGCCAGGTATATCCATGCGTGGCTTGATGACCCGGGGCAACAAGGGTGTCGACAAACGCTTCATCCTCGGCGGTGAATTCCATACCGGCCGCTCGAACATAGGCGTTCCATTGCTGAACGGTCCGCGGCCCGCCGATGACGCTCGTTACGATCCCGTTGTTAAGCAGCCAACCGATTGCGAATTCGGACACGGGAATGTTTTTGTTTTTGAGATACTTCTCGATTTCGGCGACGACCTGAAGGGATTCCTCTTTTAGATCACGGTTCAGAATACTTGCGTCGCCGCGGCCGCCCCGGCTGTTTTTGGGCAACTTCTTTCTATTCCCGTATTTTCCCGTAAGCACCCCGCGGGCCAAGGGCGAATACGGCACAACGCCGATGCCGTAATACTCGCAAGCGGGAAGCAGATCGGTTTCCGGGGTCCGGTTGACGATATTGTACATCGGTTGCGCGATGATGGGCCGGGGGGTGCCCAGATTGTCACAAAGACGAACAAGCTCGCCGACCTGCCAGGCCCGATGATTGGAGAAACCCCAATACTGAGCCTTGCCGCCGGCGATGATTTCTCCCATCGCCTCGATGCTTTCCTCGAGCGGCGTATCCCAATCGACATGGTGCATGTAATAGATTTCGACGTAATCCATCTGAAGGCGGGTCAACGAGGCGTCTATGGCCTCCATCATCCATTTTTTTGATAGGCCGCGTTTCCTCTCGGGCGGCCCATCCTGCTGCCCGACCTTGGTTGCAACCACCCAGTCCTTGCGATCCTTCTTGATCAGCTTTCCCAATATGGTCTCCGACGCTCCACCGGCGTAGGCGTCGGCGGTATCGACGAAATTGATCCCTTGGCCTCGGGCGGCATCAACCATTTTGCGGGCGGCGGCTTCGCTTGTCGTCGCCCCGAAATTCATGGTGCCGAGGCTGATCGTAGAAACTCTCAGGCCGCTGTTTCCGATGTAACGGTATTCCATCTGTGTCCCCGTTTTCTCATTTGGCGAAGTGATCCCGTTCCAATACTAGTTGGCATTGGAGATGTCACGACAACCAAGACCGGCTGGACCACCGACCGGCCCCCGGTTCCGGTGCCAGCCGTTGGTTTGGTTTTGTTGCCGGGCGGCGGGTGGTCCGCGCGCGCCGATCAGCGCGGCATTTATAGCCAATCATTATAAGCAATATCTATTCAGTATTTGAATTCTTATAAGTAGCCCCCTATTTGGAAGGCTGGCCCACCGGGTGCCATAACACGCCTGATCCACGCTACGCCCGCTCACAGGGCGATGGATAAACGAAAAAGCGAGTTGGGCGATGATTTCGACAGCCAGGAGGCGGCAGATGGCGCGCATAGATCCTTTGACCGTGGACGAACTTGACGAGGATCTGAAATCCGAGGTTGAGAAGTATGCGGTTCATCCCGGATACGTACCCAATTCGTTTCTGACCCTTGCACATAAGCCGAAAATCGCACGCGCCTACCGGAACCTTCAGATGGCTATCAACGAATCGATCACATTTGATCCAGGCCTTCGGGCAATGATGTGGCACATGATGAGCCATACGGACGGCAATCTGTTCTGCGAGGCGCACTCCATTCATGCGGTGGCCTGGGCCGGGCTCGCCAGCGATGAACGACTCGCCGAGATCTGGTCGTTCGAAACCAGCCCCTTGTTCAGCGAGGCCGAACGGGCGGCGTTGCGTTTTGCCCGTACCGTCGGGACCGACCCCAAGTCGGTAACCGACGAAGATATCGACAAATTGCGCGAGCATTTTTCCGATGAGCACATCATAGAGATGGTTGCCGCGATGAGTTTCGGCTCCTGGCTCTTGTGTTGGAACAACACATTGATGACCGACGTGGAGGAAATGCCCCTGGAGAGTGCGGGCCGGATACTCGGCCCACAGGGCTGGAGCGCAGAGGCGTAAAGCCGAGGAGACAGGAATTGCCGGAATCAATCACACGGGCAAGCGAGCCCGGATCGTCCAAGTCCCTTTGGAAAATCAATAACCCCACCGGTGACCAGGGGTTGATCGGCATCGACAAGGTTGGCAACAAGATCCGATTTTTCGATCCCGAGAATTTCGAGGAGACCGAGGTTCTCGATATCAAAAATCACCACGAAGTCGCCATTTCGCCGGACCACCGGTTTGCCTACGTGACCGATTTTGGCAAATTCGTCGGAAATCAGTTCGTCGAAAAGGGTCACGGCATCACAATTCTCGATTTGGTTTCCCGGACGCCGGCAGGCAGTATCGAGACGGGCGGCTATCTGGGACCCCACGGCATGCGGTTTGATGCCGGCGGCCGTTTGTGGGTCATATTCGAGGAGACCGGGGAACTGGGCGTGGTCGATCTCGGTACAAACACCCTTGCCGAGGTCTATGACGTGGGTGCCGGTGACAGGCGTCCACCTTTCATCGAGTTGGTCCCGGAGCAGAATAAGATCTATGTTTCCTGCAAACTTGGGGACATCATCGTGTTCGATACGAACCGCCGGCGGGTACTTTGCGAAATAGACGTTCCCCACGGCACTGAGGGCATTACCCTGTCCCCGGATGGGCGGCGGCTGGTTGTTGCCGAGAACACCAAGCAAGCCCTGTTGGTGATCGATACCGCCACCGACAAAATCATTGAAACGATTGCCTTGAAGGGCGCGGTGATGAGCAGCCCCAACCGCTCCCGCTTGGTTCGCGTCCGATTTTCCAATGACGGTAAGTATCTCGTCAGCAACAACTATGTTAGCGGCGTTATTCATATTCACGATGGTGAGCGGCCGGCCGAACATATGGTCTTACCGGTCGCGAAGGGGCCGCAGGGAATGGCATTTACCGAAGACAATCAACGGGTTGTGATCTCAAATCACGATTGCGGCGTTGCAACGGTGATCGACCTCGATGATCGGAAAGCCGTTGGATGCTTCGAGTTTGGCATGGGCATCGAAACCCTGGCATTTTTTTGATCTTCGAATTGCATCCTAATTCACCTGTATGACTGGCGGATGAAGCTCTTCATCGATCCTATTCCGGGTGAGATGGGGCGCAATCAGCCGAATAAAATCATAGGCATAGTTCCGCAAATAGGTGGATGACCGCATCCCCACCATAATTTCGGCCGCCGGAAATATGTCGGAAACATCTCGCGCCATGAGCGGCTCATCGCGCTGCGCATCGTAGGTTTCCGTGGCGATCACCGCGACCCCCAAGCCCAACGCGGCATAGGCCTTCATTACCTCGGGGTTGCTCGTCGTGATGGTGTATTTGGGCTGCAGACCGTGATCGCCGAAGACCTTTTTCAGCGATAGGGATTTTGTCTCGAAAGCGATTATGGGGAAATTCGCGATTTTTTCGATGCTTAACTTTCTCGCCTTCATCAGGGGACTGTCGGGGAGCGTCACGAGGGAACGCTGCAGTTTGAAGGCCGGGAGAGTGACAAAGTCCGACGGCGGTTCGTCGATCAGCGGCGCGATATAAATCTCCGATTCCCGCGAGACAACCGAATCTATTGCCAAGTCATGCTCCCCCACAAAGAGGTGCAGGTGCACCTTGGGATACATTTCCGTGAAACTCTTAATCGCCGGTGCCAGCATGTGGCAGGCGAGCGTCGGGGTCGTCGAAATAGTCAACTCTCCGACATCCTCGGCATTAAATTCCTGACCCAGCCGCCGGATATTGCCGGCATCCTGAATTACACGTTCGGCGTAGGTGAATATTGATCTGCCTTCTTCGGTAAATCCGGTCAGGCGCTTTCCCCTGCGCTCGAAAATCTGGGTGGAGATTTCTCCTTCGAGAAGACGGATTTGCTTGCTGATTCCGGGCTGCGACGTGTTGAGGGCCAGCGCTGCCTCGGAGACGCTGAAGCCCCGGTGCGCGATCTCGACCAGGAAACGCAATTGCTGAAGAGTCACGACAGCCTCCTTTATGCCTTTTAGTTATAGGAATGATCTAAACGTTCATTGTATTCGCATAAAGTCCAAATTATAGAAAATCAAAACCGATAATTAAGTTGAGGCTTCTGTTTCGCCAGCCGAAACCCGTTTCGCTGGACCCTAGGACAGGAAACGGAGACAGGAGTTTTGCCGAAACGGCCACAATGTGCCGCGGCAGCGTCAATGGGGAGAATGGTATGGCACATATTGCGCCTGTCGCGATCGAGGATCTCAGGGACGATTTGAAGCCGGATGTGGAGATCTACTCCAAATATCCGGGCTACGTTCCAAATTCATTTCTGACCCTGGCCAATAAACCGGATATCGCTAAGGCATTCCGCAACCTGCAGGGTGCCATCGCGGACTCTCTGACATTCCCCGCCGAGCTTCGCGGCATGATGTGGCACGTCATGAGCCACAATGCCGGGACCAAATACTGTGTCATCCATTCACTCCACGGATTGATCTATGCCGGCGCGGTGCCGAAGGAAAAGCTGGACACCCTGTTGGAGTTTGAGGATAGCCCCCTCTTCGACGAGGCCGAGCGCTCGGCGCTTCGGTTTGCGGCATCCGCGGGCCGTGATCCCAAGGGCATATCCGAAGCCGAGTACAACGCGCTCCGGGAACACTTTTCCGAGGACCAAATTGTCGAAATGGCGGCCGTCATGGCCATCGGCGGCTGGATGCTCAGGTTCAACGATATCGTGGGCTGCGATCTGGAAGAGATGCCGACGGAAACGGCACGGAATTTCTACGGCAAGGACGTATAGCCGGCTGAGGGAGGTGGCTTTTTGTCAGCACTGCTGGAAATGAATGAAGAGTATCGGCAAAGCGACGGGTTCCGCGTCTGGATGCTCAACAATCCGACCGGCGGGAATGGATTGATCGCGACCGATAAAATCGGGGACAAGGTGTGGTTCTTCGATCCGCAAAGCTACCGGCCGCTGGCGGAATACGACTACCCAAACCACCACGAGATCATCATCTCTGCCGACCACAAGACGGCCTATGTCACGGTGTTCGGCAAGATTGCCGGGGGTATTTCCGCAGGCTTCAGCGAATCCGGAGAGCAGATTTCGGTATTCGATCTGGAAAAGAGGCAGCGCGTGCGCCAGTTCAGCACCGCTCCCTGCCGAGGCCCGCACGGATGCCGGATCGACGGCGAGAATCAGATGTGGGTCATTTTTCAGGAAACCGGCGAACTCGGCCTCGTCGATCTCAACTCGGAGAGCCTTATCGCGAGCTACGACATAAACCGCCGGGATTGCATGCCGCCCTATCTGGAGCTCGTGCCCGATCAGAACAAGGTGTACGTGTCGAGCAAGTTCGCCGATATGGTTGTGTTCGATACGGAGAAGCGGGAGGTGGTCCGGGAAATCGGCGTTCCTCGGGGAACCGAGGATATGGCGCTTTCTCCGGATGGTCAGCGGCTCGCGGTCGCCGAGAACACGGAACAACGGCTACTCGTTATCGATACCGGGACCGATGAAATCATTGAGAATTTCCCGTTGAAGGGAGCGGTGCTGAGCAGTCCGAACCTGACCAGGCTCGTCCGGCTGCGCTATTCCTCGGATGGCCGGTATCTCGTCAGCGCCAATTTTGTCAGCGGCGTGGTCCATATTCACGATGGCGGAAATTTGAGCGATCACGAGATGATCCCGGTGGGCAAGGGCCCGCACGGCATCTCATTCATTGACAACAACCGGAAAGCGATCGTCACCAATCACGATTGCGGTGTTGCGACCATCCTCGATCTGCATCGAAGGATGGCTGTGGACTGGTTTGAGTTCGGGGTGGGAATCGAAGCCTTCGAGTTTTACTAGGAGATTTAACGGCGAATTCCGCGGCCGGGTGCCGCGGGATTGGAGCAAATTTTTTCTGCAAGAGGAGACTTAGGAATGAGACGTCTGTCCAAATTTACCTTTGCCGTGTTTGCGGCTGTCGCGCTTGCAATCCTTTCCGCACCGGCGGCCAACGCGCAGTCGTACCCGTCGAAACCGATTCGTATGATCGTACCGACGCCGGCAGGAAGCATCGTCGATTTGATGGCGCGCGTCGTCGGAGAGAACCTCACCAAGGCTTGGGGCCAGCAAGTCGTAATCGTCAACGTTGGCGGAGCGGGCGGCACGATAGGCGTGGCGAGACTGGCGGGCGAAAAGGGTGACGGTTATACGTTGGGCTTCGTGCCTGCCAATCTGACCACGCACCCAAGCCTGTTCGACATCAAATACGACGTCCGCGAGGACTTCACGCCGATTTCGCAGGTTGCCGGTTCATCAATGGTCTTTTACGCGAGCAACGAACTTGGCGCCAATTCCGTCAAGGAAGTTATCGCGATGGCCAAGGCCAAACCTGGCGTGCTGACCTACGCCTCCGCGGGCGGCGGCTCAATCGCCCATATGGCCGGCGCCTTATTCAACGCAATGGCCGGTGTTGACATCAAGCGGGTGCCTTACAGGAAATTCAATCTCGGCGTTCTGGACGTGGTCAAGGGGCGGGTTTCCGTCGTTTTCGTGTCAGCCGCTCAAGGCATGAAATACGTCCGGGAAGGCAAGCTGAAAGTCTTGGGGATTTCCAGCAAGCAGCCCAATCCGGGCGCGCCGGGCGTGAAGCCCATCTCCGAGATGGGCCTGCCCGGCTTTGAGGTTCGTTCCTGGTTCGGCGTGATCGCACCGAAGGGCGTTCCGGCGCCGATCGTGAACAAGATTCACGGTGAGATCGTGAAGATGTCGAAGAAGCCGGAATTCCAGGCCTGGCTCGCGAAGGCCGGTGCCGAGCCGATAATTTCCACGCCGGCGGCGTTCCGGGCGGCGATCGACTCCGAAATCCCGAAATGGGCGGATGTCGTGAAGCGCGCCGGCGCAAAAGCAAACTAGTCTCCGGGCTGCTCCCAGGCCTGTCGTCCGGGTCCGGTTCTCGTCCGTCGGCCCCCCGGGATGGTATCGCCGGCCGGGCTCGCCCGGCTGGCGGAGCATTGCCGGAAGACGATTTATGCCGGACTATCCGGCTACGCGGCCAACCGTGCGGGTTGAGGCATGCTTAAACTAGCCAACCATAAGGATTTCTGGTCCGGTATCCTGTTTGTCGGTTTCGGTCTCGGTTTTCTTCTTCTGTCCCCCCGATACGGGATCGGCACCCCATCCAAAATGGGTCCGGGTTTCCTTCCCATGCTCCTCGGGGGATTGCTGATCCTTATCGGAATTGTGACGACCGTTCGCAGTTTTCGGGGCCCTGTCATCCCCATCGACCGGTTGGCCTTGGGTCCGCTTTTTCTGGTCACCGTTTCCGTCGCGCTGTTCGGCCTGACGGTCGAGTGGGCCGGCGCCGCCATCGCAATGATCTTGCTGGGGCTGATCGCCAGTCTCGCCAGTCCGGCGTTTACGCTGAAGTCCCGCATCGCGGTATCGGTAGTTCTCGCGGCTTTCTCAATTGTCGTTTTCATCTGGGGCCTGGGGATGCCGGTTCCGGTGACGGGAAGCCTGTTCGGGTAGGGAATGGCGATGGAATTAATCGACAATCTCGCCCTGGGTTTTGATGCGGTCCTCACGCCCGGCAACCTGCTGTACGCGTTCCTGGGTGTGGTGCTTGGCACTCTGATAGGCGTCTTGCCGGGCCTCGGCCCGCTCGTCGCCATCGCGCTTTTGCTGCCGTTCACCTTTACTCTCGACGCGTTGCCCGCGCTGATCATGTTGTCGGGTATTTTCTATGGCGCCCAATATGGCGGCTCGACGACGGCTATCTTGATCAATCTTCCGGGTGAGGCGTCCTCGATTGTGACGACCCTGGACGGTTACCAGATGGCGCGTAAAGGCCAGGCGGGGAAGGCGCTGGCAACCGCCGCGATCGGGTCCTTCATCGCCGGTTGCGCGGCGACCCTGCTGATCGGCGTGTTTGCGCCGCCTCTCGCCAACGTCGCTTTCGAGTTCGGCCCGGCGGAGTATTTCTCGCTGATGGTCTGCGGGCTCGTGGTCTCCATCGTTCTAGCGCATGGCTCGCTTCTAAAGGCCGTCGGTATGGTGGTGTTGGGTCTGGCCCTCGGACTCGTCGGCACCGACGTTCTCACCGGCACGCAGCGCTATGTATTCGGCATTCCGCACCTCGCCGACGGGGTCAGCGTCGCCGCCATCGCGATGGGTATATTCGGCCTTGGCGAAATCGTCCGAAATCTTGAACGGCAGCATCACTTGGAGATCGTGTCCAATAAGCTTTCCGGGCTGATGCCGAGCCTCGACGACATCAAACGCATGACGTTGCCGATTATCCGGGGAACGGTGATCGGCTCGGCGCTGGGGCTGTTGCCCGGCGGTGGGGCATTGCTTTCTTCATTCACCGCCTATGCGGTGGAAAAGAAGATCTCCTCACGATCCGAGGAGTTCGGCTCGGGCGCAATCGAAGGGGTCGCCGCCCCCGAATCCGCCAACAATGCAGGCGCCCAGACGTCGTTCGTTCCCATGCTGACCCTGGGCATCCCCTCCAATCCGGTGATGGCCCTGATGATCGGCGCCATGATCATCCAGGGCATCGAACCGGGACCGGGCGTCATACAGCAGCAGCCCGAACTGTTCTGGGGGATCATCGTCTCCATGTGGATCGGCAACCTCATGTTGGTGATCCTGAATCTCCCGATGGTCGGGCTATGGGCGAAGCTGGTGACCGTGCCCTATCACTATCTCTACCCCGCCATACTGGTTTTCTCGGCAATCGGCATATTTGCCATGAACAATTCCAGCTTCGCGGTCTACACGCTGGCCGCCTTCGGTGTCCTCGGCTACGTCTTCGCCAAGCTGGAATGCGAGGTCGCACCGCTGATTTTGGGGTTCATTCTTGGCCCGATCATGGAGGCCAATCTGAAACGCGCCATGGTGATCTCCAACGGCGATGCAATGATTTTCCTGACCGAGCCGATCAGCGTAATCCTGCTCGTGGTCGCGATCATCTCGCTGTTGACGGTTCTGCTCCCGTCCATGAGGCGGGTGCGCCGGGATGCGCTCCTGGACTCGGACGGCTAGCCGTTGTCGATTTGGTCAACGCACGAGAATTCGTGATGGATGGATTAAATTGAGGGTTCGACATGCTCTGCCGCCACTTCAAATCACTTTTCCCCTTGCGTCACCGGGGGCGTCCATACATGACAATGCCTTCGCGGCAGTCCCTCTCCGCCGCCATGATCCCACATACCGTTCAGCAGCCTGACAAAATAACTTATGGATATTATTTTTTCATAAGTAATAGATTAATATTATCACTCCCGGAACCATGTCCCTGTGCTCTCCGCTGTCCCAACAGATGGGCCGTCATGCTGTGCCGGCCCTAGGCCACTGAATTAAAAAAGAAAATTCTTCGGCTTCGGTCGGCGCCGCCGGGCACCGGCCGTTCGGCCTGCGACAGCGGTTTCTTCAGGCTGCCGCACATCACCGCTCTCCGCCAAACTTGCAAATTGACTCCGGATTTAAATCGGAGGCAACGTAGATGGGCTGGGGGGATGCATGACGCGATGACACATAAACCGACAAAATAACGCGTCAGGCTCCAGCCGCTCCGAGCGGCGGGACCACGAACCTGTGGCAGCAATCCGCCGTTAGCCGGAGCCCAACGGGATCGAACGGTCAGTTTCATTCCGAGGGTGGCCGAAGATTTATTGTTGAATACAGGGAGCACTATTATGAGTGGGAAGGGAATTACGATACATATCGGCGGTGTGCCGAAGCTGCTCGGCTTGGCCATCGGCGCCGCGACGCTGTTTGCAAGCGTTCCCGCCTTGGCTGATCACGCACCCGGGAAGGGCGGCAAATTTACGGTTCACGTCAACCGTCCGTTCGTTGCCTTCGATCCGATGAAAATGCCCCGGAACGACATGGGCCGGCTGCAGATCATGCACGCCGTCAACGACGTGCTGTTCTACAAGAACCAGAAGACCGGCGAGTTGATTCCCCGGCTCGGGCTCGAAGCCAGCGCAAGCGACGATTTCAAGACCTGGCGGGCGAAACCGTCGGCATCGCCGAGACCGAAAGCGGCCACTGGATCGTGCGCTTCTTCGACATCGACCTAGGCATCATCGACCACAAGACCAAGAAACTTCACCGCTTCCGGGCGGC
>LXNI01000885.1_pt1 | contig 30748 bp, 22 predicted proteins | sample 809091 | NCBI WGS metagenome assembly LXNI01 (sample SAMN04870527, study PRJNA318959) | sponge metagenome | biome: 01000161; feature: marine sponge reef; material: water | host: Sarcotragus foetidus | place: Greece: Milos, Mediterranean Sea | collected 2013-05-29 | depth 5-7 m | reverse complement strand
GGCGCGCTTCAGCTCCTGCACATCCATGAACGTGAGCGGCCGCTGCTGCGCGGCCAGCGGCGAGCCGAATGCCGCGAGAGCGGCGACGAAGACGGTGAGGGCGACGGAAAAGAAGCGCATCTGAACCTCGCGTGCGAGGGGGAACTGGAGCCGGGGCGATGTGGTTCCGGGCCGGGATGATCTCATGGCGGGCCGAGTGACGATCCCAGGACTCTTCATGATACGAACACCGAGCGAGGTCGGCGAGGACGGAATGGCTCCGCTCGCTGTGATCGGGGTATACCCGGTACCTTCCCCTGCAGGTCAGGAGGTGTCGATGTCGATCGCAGGCGCAGGGCGCATATGGGGCGCCTGGGCCCTGGTCATCCTTCTCACCGGCTGCGGAGCATCCCTCGGCCGCCAGAACCGGACCGACATCGGCCGCGCGACGCTCCGGGACATCCAGCTCCACGTGCCGGAGGTTCTGGCCGACCACGGCTATTCGATCAGTCAGCGCAGGGAGACCCGCACCCGCATCTACTACGAGACCCGCTGGCTCTACCGGGCCCCGTTCGACGACGAGATCGAGCGGGGCGTGCAGGAAGTGCGGACGAGGTTCATCGTCCAGGGGCGAAGAGGGGGCTCGGACTTCTACGATGTCGAGATCCGGGTGGAGAACGCCGTTCGGGGCATCCTCCCCAGCGGAGATTGGTCCCCGCTCGCCACCCCCGATTTCGAGGATCACATGAGAAGCGTCTCCGACGAACTCATGATGAACATCAACGCGGGTGTGCGGATTCGCGGACCGGGTTACTAGCCTACCTCAGGCTCCACCCCGCAGCGGTTCCCGGGTTGCCCTCTCCGCCGAACGAGTACACCTCCAGGCTGAGCGCCTCCAGCTCCTCGGCGATCACCGGCATGTGCAGCGGCGTTCCCATGCGAAGCGTCCCGAAGCCACGCTGATCGAAGTAGTCGAGCCCGCCGGACTCGAAGAGGAGTTCCATGCTCTTCTCGTACCACATGGCGAAGAGCACGCTGCCGCACGCGCCCGTGATGGTCCGGGGCACACACCGGTCGCCCGACACTCCGTCCGCCGTCGCGGGCGGAAGCCCCGCAGCCTCGCGGCTCGGGTTGATGTATTGGAGCGCCGCCTCCGGCTGACCCATCCTGATGTGGGCCTCCGCCATGAGGAACTCCATCTCGCGCACCGTCAGCTCGGGGATGAACCCGAAGCCTGTGTCGGCCTTGTCGCGCCACTTCCAGGTCCGGTACGGCGTGACGAACCAGATGCCGCGCTGCGCGTCACCGAAGAGCGTGCCCGGAATCTCGACCAGCGTCCCGGAGGCCTGAGGGTCACCGGGCGCGTGGACTCGTCGATCATCCGTCTCCACGTGGACGGGGAACCTTTCCCTCGGGCCGGCAGCCTCGTACGCCTGCCACTGGCCGGACTGGTCTGAAGGGCCGACGAACCGGACGGCGAGGTTATGGGGCAGGTTGTAGGCGTCGTCCCAGATGTCTCCCGGGGCGGTGTTGATGCCGTAGTCGGACGTCACTCCGTCCTGAGCAAGGCTCATCACCTCTGCCCAGTTGACGCTGGCCCGCTCCTCTGGAGTCCGCGCCACGGTCGTCAACAGACGAGCCTCCCAGGAGTTGATCATCCGGACCAGGTTGTCGCTCGAGACGCTGGTGCCCATCCAGCCAGCCGGGATCGTGAACGAATTGGAGTTCGCGATCTGCCGGGCCGCCTGCAGATATCCTCTTGCGGCCTGTGCGACCTCGCCATAGGGACGCAGGTCGGCGTTCTGCACCGCCGCCTCCGTGTCAACGGTTTCGTCGATGATGAATCCCTGATCGAATACGTTGGCGATATGCGCGTGGATGAGGCCCTGCATGAGCTTCGCGAACGCGAGCGTCCTCTGGGTGTCCTGACCGCTCGCTCCGATCTGGAGGTTGCTCTCCTCGATGACGAGAACTCCGTCGCGGATCGCGGCGAGCGCCTGATTCAACTCCATCCAGGGGGCCCGCAACGAACGGCCCCACTGGTAGCCGATGGCGTTGGTCAGGTTGATTCGGGGCTGCTGGTTGTTGTCGGATGCGAAATGGTTCGCCGCCGCGGACGCGATAACCTCGGAGGCGCTGCTGAGGGCCCTGACCACGGCGAGTTCGTCGCTGGCCCCGTGCACCTGGTCCCACCAGGTGGAATAGGTGCCCGCGATGAGCGACTCGATGTCTCCGGGCTCGGAGAGCGCACGGTCACGGTCGGGCTCGTTGGGGTTCACCACTTCCAGGTCGCAGGCCGAAACCCCGACCAGACTCACGGCCCCGACAATTGCCAGGGTCTGCAGTTTTGACGGTAGGAATCTCACGTCTCACCCTCCTGCTCTACGAGTCCCTCTGTCGCATGTGCTTCCGTGGCGGCTCCGCTGCTCGGGCGGCGCATCAGAACACGAGCTCGACGTCGAGGCCTATCTGCCGGTAGTTCGGGTAGAAGTACTCGTCGATTCGGCCGATGGCGGCGGAACCCCCGAAGGTCGTTTTGCCCACTTCCGGATCGTGACCCTGGTAGCCGGTGAAGGTGACCAGGTTGCGGCCGGCCAGGTTGACCGTGGCGCGGTCGAATCCCACCTGCGACATGAATCCCGGCAGGCTGTTCTGGTCGAACGTGTACCGCACCGACAGCTCCCGAAGCTTCACGAAGTCTCCGTCCTCCACGTACCAGTCGTTCCGGTTGTTGCGGTCGTAGAGGAAGGCGGCCCCGTAGTACGGGAGCGGCTTCTTGAGTTCCTCGGGTTTGCCCCGCTGATCGATGGCTCCGATGCCGCTCCGCGAGCCCCACTGACGGGTCTGGTTCATGATCTGGGCCCCGAACTCTCCCTCGAAGAGGAGGGTGACGCCCATGTTGCGGAACTGGAAGTCCTGCAGGAAGGAGACGTTGAGATCCGGCTGGGACGAGCCCAGCGGCCGGGGTGTGTTGTCAAAACGGTTGTGCTTGATGGGCATGCCCCAGTCGAACGTGTTGCCGTCGACCTCCCCCGTGGTGCCCCAGAGGGACTTCGCGGCCCCGTCCCGATAGTCGTTTCCGCCGCCGACGTAGACGAGCAGACCGTCGTCGTTGACGTCAAACTGGTTGCAGTCCATTCCGCCGGGAAGTTCGCTGCAGTTCCTCAGCCAGTTCGAGCCGTAGAACGCTCCAAGCTCCTCGCCTTCGCGCACCATCATGCGCGCGCGCAGATCGCGGAACTCGAAGGGCGGCACGTTGAGTTCGGTGATCTCCTGGCGCGTGCGGTCGAGGTTCAGGCGAGCGGTCCAGACTAGATCCGGGCGCTCCGCCAAGGCCGCCTCGAGCGAAGCTTCCCAGGTGGTGGAAGCCACCGTGCCCGCGTTCCGCCACTGCGACTCGAACCCCAGGGCCGAGCTGAGCGGCACCAGCAGGAGCTGGTCCTTCACCTCGAGGTCGACGTAGTTGAGCTGGACGCGGTACCGGTCGGCCACCATCATGTCGACCCCGTATTCCTGCTCCGTCGCCAACTCAGGCTTCAGTGAGTTGTTGCCCAGCAGCTTGGGGATGATGCGCCCGCGGTCGACCGCGTAGGTCTGGTACTGGTAGGAGAACCCGGGACGGCCGCCGGCGGTGCCCCTCGAATACCGCGGCCTGAACTCGGTGAGGAAGTCGAACGGCCACCACTCCTCCTCCGCCAACCGCCATGCGGCCGAGATGCGGTAGTAGTTCTGCCAGCGCTCATCCGGCCCGAACAGCGAGCTTCCGTCACGGCGCGCGAGCAGGTCGAGGATGTACCGGCTCCTGTAGGTGAGGGCCGTAATCGCGAAAAGCCCCTGCGACCGAACCGTTTCCGCGTGCGAGCGCGTGTACAGGCCCGTCGTGAGGAGTCCCATCTGCGGAACGCCCACAACCGAGAAGGTGGAACCTCCCGCGACGAAGTTGTCTGAAGAGGTCTGCTCCGCCAGCCAGCGGAAGCGGGTCCGGGTCGTGAGATCCCCGAAGCTGTGCTGGATGGAGGCCGTGAGGTTGCCGTTGATCTCCTCCCGGAGATCCTCGAGCCGGAACATCGCGCCGTCCCGAGGAGGTCGGGGCCAGCGCTGCTTCCAGGGACTCGGGGTGATGTTGACTTCCTTCAGGTTCGTGCGGTCGTAGGACATGTTGCCCTGGAAGGACAGCCACGAGAACGGGGCATACTGTGCATCCAGGGCGCCCATGACGCGCAGTCGATCCCGGGTCCAGTCCTGATTCTCCAGCTGATAGAACGGGTTGTTCCTGCGCGTAATCAGATCACCGATGATCTCGAGCTCCCCGTTCTCGTCCCGTGCGAAGAGGTCGGTGCCGGCCCGGTAGTGATCGGTCCCGAGAAAGAGTCCGCGCGCGGCCGCGCCCCCGGAGGCCGTGGGATCGCGCGGCTCCACGCCCACCAGGTCCGTCAGGTCGCTCAGCCCGGCCCTCTCCTGCTGGAAAATCACGTCCTGCTCGCGCAGCGTAACGTAAGAACTGAGCGAGAACTGGAGCTGATCCCCGATCGACTGATCGAGGTTGAGCCGAACGTTGGTCTGCTCCGCGCCATCGTGGAACTGCATGGCCCCTTCGTCGCGCTGGTACGCGGCAGAGGCGCGGTACTGCGTGCTTCCCTCGTTCCCGGACGCCGACACGTACGTGCTGTAGGAGTTTCCGGAAGACAGCATGTGGTCCCAGACCGAACCCCCGTAGAGGTTGGGTGGGACCGGCTGGTCCTGGAACGTCGTCCACTGGTCGCGGCCGGCACCGCCGGGCCGGCCGAAATTGTCGTTCAGCGCGTACGACCCGGTGCTGATCTCCTGCTGCCGATTCCTGAGGTCGAGCTCGTTGCCGTTACGGTCGAGGATGGCCGTGCCGGCCGCGTTCATGCGGTACTCGTGGGACTCGGTCAGCCCCATGACGTACTCGATGTCGTTGAACAGGTACTGGCTGCGCACCGTGAACTCGTGGGTGCCTTCCCGGAGTGCGGCGCCCCGGCGGGTGGTGACCTCCATCACCCCCGCTTGCGCGCGCGAGCCGTACAGCGATGCAGCGGCCGCTCCCCTTACGATTTCGATGTTCTGGATGTCGTTGGGGTCGATGTCCGCCAGGGACCCGGTGGAGATCACCCCGTCGACGATCAGCAGCGGGGCCTGGCTCTGCATGATGCTCGTGGGACCCCGGAACTGGATGGAGGGCTCGTCACCGGGCTGGCCGGTGCCCTGGATCACCCGGGTTCCGGCCGTGCGCCCCTGAAGCAGGCTCGCCACGTTGAGCGCCAAAGCGAGCTGGGCGTCCTCCACCTGCACCTGGTCCACGGTGAACGCCAGTTCGGTCTCGGGGGTTGCGCCCGCCACGCCGGTCACGACCACGGCGTCCAGCGCCAGCACCCGCGACTCCAGCACGAAGTTGGCGACGACGGTCTGCCCGGCCGTGACGTCGATGACCTGGGCGTCTGTCTGGCGACCGATGAGTTCCGCCCGGACCTCGTACTGGCCGACGGGAATGTTCGGGAGGGCGTAGGCTCCGTCGGCGTTGGTCAGCATCCCGATCTGGAGTTCGGGAATGTGAACCTGAACCGTGGGAATCGGCTCGCCGGTATTCGAATCGGTCACCGTTCCCGTGACGATCCCCGTCTGCGCCGCGAGGCTTCCCGTGAAGATGGCCAGGGCGGCCACGACAATGACGGCCGATGACCAGACCTTTCTAACGCGCGCTCCATCCATAACGAGCCCCCACGTGCAAGCATTCGGACAACCTGCGAGGTCCGGACAAACCCATTCGGCGTTCGGACAAACGCAAAATGCCGCGCAGGCCCCGCGAGCAGATGGACCTGCTCCGGGCCGACGCGGCAGAAAAAACCGCCATAGTTCCTGCATCCCTTCCATGCGCCTGAAGCGCTTATATACTACCTGATGCAGACTACGCCGCGGCCCGACTCGTTGTCAAGCGGAAAGCTGCCCAGGCGATGTTCAGCGGCGCAGGTCCGCGGGACATTGCGCGATGTTTCTGAAATCCCGCCCCGTGGTTACGCGGATGATGCCCGCAGCCCCTGAGGGACCGGCCACCAGCATCGCCCCGGGGCCCCGCAGCACGCGGATGTCGACGATGTCGCGGGTATCGATGTCTCCCAGGTCCCCGTCTGAAATCAACCCGTCGACGACCAGCAGCGGCTGCGCCTCCACCCGCTCCGGATCGGGCGGACGCCGCTTGGTGGTGATCTCGATCACGCCGCCCTGCGCCCGGGAGCCGTAGTGCGCCGCGGCCGCCGCACCCTTCAGGACTTCGATGCGCTCCACGTCCATGGGGTCGATCCCGGCCGTGCTGTGGCCCGCGATGATCCCGTCCACGACGACCAGCGGCTGCTGCTCGGCCCCGCCCAGCGTGGCGGGACCGCGCAGGAGGATGTCGGACTCCTGACCGGGCAGGCCGCTGCCCCGCACCACTCTTCCGCCGGCCATCCCCCGGAGGAGATTGGCAACGCTCCCGGCGGCCGTCGCGGTTCGCAGCCGGTCGCCGCTCACCTCCTCCACGGAGAACGGGAGCTCGGCGCGCGACCGCTCCGAGGGCGTGCCCGTGACCACCAGTTCATCGAGAGCGAAGGCGCGCGGACCCACCTGCACGGCCACCCTGGCGGTTTCTCCGGATGCGACCTCGACGGTCCGGGTGGCCAGTTCGCAACCCAGCGCGTAGACCAGCAGCCGGTGCTCGCCCGGACGCACCACGGCCAACTCGAATCGCCCCTCGGCGTCGGTGTCGGCGTTGAGTCCCAGCTCGGGGAAGAGGACCTGGACGCCGGGCACGACCGGACCACCACTGTAGACTACCTGCCCGCTGACGCTTCCGGGGACCTGCGCAGAAGCCGCGTGAGGGAGCAACGCGAGAAGTGCGAAGCCCCCGAGAGCCGCGAGGTACGCGCCGAAACCGGCACCGCGCCGACAGCGAGCGAATCGCTGCGTGTCCCCAGACCTCGGGACGCCGTCCATCGAAGCTGCTCTCGCCGCGGGGGCGGACAATCGCTTCAGGCGTCTCAGAAGTTGATCAGCAACGCGCCGGTGAGCACCCGGTCCTTGTGCGTGAGGTCTTCCCCGAAGCGGGTAAACGATGTCTGGAGCTGCCGGAACTCCCCGCGCAGCCCGACGCGGCTGTCCGCTCCGAAGCGGGCCTCGACTCCGCCCGCGAAGCTCCACGCACCGTCGAATCCGCGCGCATCGGGTCCACCCTGAGGGTCGAAGACCCACTTGTACGACTTCCATCCCGCACCCACCGCGCCGTAGGGCGAGACCGTCATGGTGCCCGCCGCAAGAGGAAGACGGACCACGAAGTCGCCCTGAATTGTCCAGATGCGCGGATCACGACCCGATACGATCGACGAGCGCCCGTCGGAAGCCCCCAGGGTCCCATGCTCCGTCGACAGGGCGTTCACCTGCACGCCCATGTGGCGATGGAACCAGAAGTTGAGCGTGCCCCCGAGCAGCGTGGCGGTGTCGAATCCTCCGCCGTCGCGGAACCGGGTCGTGGGGTTCATCTGTCCGAAGATCAGACCCACGGATACGACATCGTCGCCCGGCTCAGCCTGGCCCAGGGAGCCGAACAACTGGGCGGAGAGGTCGGTGGGCGGAAGGGCGAGGAAAGAGAGGAAGGTGACCAACACGACGCGCTTCATATCGCCCTCCATGCCAAAATGTACCACGCTCGCACAGTACGCTGCGGACAAGCGGTTTGTCAAAAGTCCCGGCCGTCGCGCGGGCTCGGTCTGCGGTGTCGGGGAGGGGCTTCAACCTGAATGGCGCGGCCCCGGGGGAAGGTCACGCCGGACCCTCCTCCCGGGGCTGCAGTTTCGGCGCCGAGGCCGGAGTACCGGAGTACCTCAGCTGCTCGGGTCAGCTGCTCGGCCTGTCGGGCTCAGCCGCCCGGGCCGGACCTCCCGCCGTCCGTGGCGACGGCCGGGAGGCGCACGAAGCCGATTCCGCGGCCTTCGTCCCACTCCACCGTGGTGCCGTGCGGCTCGGACGCGTCGATCAGATCCTGAATGATCTTCCTGCCCAGCTCGCGGTCCGCGAACATCGGCCGGCCGCGCACGGTCGCGGGCTGCCCGAACCCCAGGGAAATGGGGTGCAGCTCGAGGCTGACCAGCTCCTCGCCCCGGAACGTGGGCATCGCGACGACCGACTCCCAGATCTGGGCCCGCGTCGGGAAGCCGGTGGTCTCGTTCTGGTAGCGCACCATGTTGAAGTCCGCGACCCAGGCATCGGGCTCACCCTCGAGCCCCTGGCCGGCGTAGTTGTCGTAGGGCAGCCGCAAAAGCGTCTCGTTCTGGAAGATGAAGTCCCCCAGCGAGTACATGATGGGTTTGCCCCGGTAGATGTCGATGCCGGTAAGGTAATGGGGTCCGTGCCCCACGAACGCGTCCGCTCCGGCGTCGATCATCGCGTGCGCGAACTTCTTCAGGTACGGGCCCTGGTTGTGCGCGTGGATCGTCACCACCACGTACTCGGCCAGCCGGGAAGCGTTGTTCACGACCGCCGCGATCTCCGCCATGTCCTGGGGATCCGGGTCGCTGTCGATGCCGGACTCGTCCCCCGGATGGAGCACCGTGCCGAACAGGTTGAGCGGCTCGCCGGGCGCCCCGAGGTCGCCCTGCTGCCCGAGTGCCTCCAGGTCCATGCCCTGGACTGACTGGCGCAGTTGCTCCAGCTGGCCCCGCTCCACGTAACGCGTGGTGATCACGCGTAGCGGGTTGAGGCCGGGACGCCCCCGAACCGCGCCCTTGGCCGGACCGGCGATCGAGTGTTCGGTGAACGCCGACGACACCGAGATCAGCGCGACGCGGCCGTCGTGCGTCTCCAGGAAGCGAGCCTCACGCGCCTCGGCCAGGTTCTCACCGGTCCCCGCGGTGAGCAGCCCGGCCGCTTCCGAGTGCCTGCGCGTGATCCGGTGCCCGTCCGCGGAGTAGTCGCCCGTGTGGTTGTTCGCCATCGACACCATGTCGAATCCGGCCCACACGAGCTCGTTCGCCAGATTCGGGTCCGCGCGCATCCAGGTGCCGCCACTCGATGCGGCCGGATAGGGCTCGTAGTCGTGGAAGAGCACCTCCAGGTTGACGAACGAGGCGTCCGCGCTCCGCACGAGCTCGATCATGTCGAGGTATTGGGGCTCCTTGTAGGGAGAGAGCCGCCGGGTGATGATGGCGTCTCCGGTGAGCGCCACGGTGAACATACCGTCGGCGGACAGGCTTCCGGACGGATCCTGGGCGGTGGCCTCGCTGGGGCCCGCAACGGCCAGGACGGTCATCGCGCCGAAGATCGCGGCGCCGAAGAACACGGATCGCTTGAGCATGCCACTCCTCCTGAAAACTGGGTCGATGCTCGGGCACCGGTTGGCCCGGCTGCCTCAGACGGGCATAGTAAAGGAGTAGTGGGTGTCGTGTCGAATCCGGGAAGGTGCCGACGGCATCCTGGAGAAGGAACATGCTTGCACTGACAGTCCTCTCGGGAGTTGCGTGGCTCTGGCTGCTGCTGGTCGCGCGTCACCGGCTCGAGTCCGGCAAGCCGCCGAGCCATCCCGAGGCCCGCGAGTCGCGGGGATGGGTTCGGGCGGCGCAGGCCGCGAGCGGGTTCTTCGGGGGAATGCTCGGTGCGTCGTTCGGAGGGATGCTGGAGGTGATCGGCGTGGCCGTCGCCACGGCGATCCTGTCGGCCGGAATCGTCCCGCACCAGAAGCGACTGCGGTCGGGCGCGGTCCGGGATCGCCGGATCCGGGCACCCGTTGACGACGAGACGGAACAGGCGTGGGACGCTGATTCCGGACCGTAGCCGACAGCCTGAGATTCTCCCCCGGGGCACATCCTCGGCGGCCTTGTTCGATCGGAGCGGGAGCGCGTAGTATCATTCCGACATGTTGAGTGATACTACTTTCGCATCCGGCGACTCCGGCGCATCCCCCGAAGCCCCCGAATCCCGCGAATCCCGCGCTCCTTCGGGTCGTTTCGTCCTCCGAATCGATCCCGGGCTGCATGGCACCCTGCGGGAGGGCGCGCGTGCGGCGGGTGTCTCCCTTAATGAATACTGTGCGCGCAAGCTGGCATCGCCCGGCGTCTGGCTGGACGAGGAAGCCGCCGCAATCGTCGAGCGCGCCGCATCCATCCTCGGTGAATCGCTGGTGGGCGTCATGGCCTTCGGCTCGTGGGTGCGCGGCGAACACGATGCGGCCTCGGATTTCGATGTCCTCCTGATCGCGGCGGATGATGTGCCGGTTGCGCGGCAGCTGTACCGGCGCTGGGACGATGCCCCCGGGCTCTCTTGGCAAGGCCTCGAGGTGCAGCCCCATTTCGTCCATCTCCTGCCCGAAGGGGAGGTGCCTTCCGGTCTGTGGGGGGAGGTCGCCACGGATGGCGTGATCCTGCTCGAGCGCGGCTTCGAGGTGTCCCGGCGACTCGCCGAAGTCCGAAGGCGGATCGCCGACGGGGACATCGTCCGCCGCTTCGCTCAGGGGCAGCCCTACTGGGTCCGGTCGGGCTGATGCGAAACCCGGGGCTGGCCCTCGACTATCTCCGGCGGGCGAAGATCCGGCTTGCGGCCCTGGAGGTGCTGTTCGAGGGCGAGAGCTGGGCGGACGTGGTCCGCGAGTCGCAGGAGATCGTCGAGCTTGCCCTGAAGGGACTGCTGCGCTTCCGCGGCATCGACCCGCCCCGGATGCACGACGTCTCGGAGGTATTGCTCGCGGAGCGGGAGCGCCTGCCGGCCAGGATCGAGCGCGACGTCGAATCGCTGGCGGAATGGTCCCGGCACCTGCGGCGGGACCGGGAGCTCGCGTTCTACGGGGCCGAGGATCTGACTCCGTCAGGGTTCTACTCGCGGGAGGACGCGGTCCATGCTCGCGCCAGCGCGCGCGGCACGGTCGAGCTGGTGTATCCGACCGTGATGGGGTAGCCCGCAGCCGCCTCCGCTGCCACCACCTCGCGGCCACCACCTCGCAGGCGCCATCTCGCGGGCGCCACCTCGAGGGCGCCATCTCGCGGGCACCATCTCCGTTCGTACTCCGCGCTCGCTGTTAACCATGCGGGTGGGCCGAACGTTCTACTTGTGAGACACGGAGTTCCGGGCATTCGGGCGTGGCCGCCGGAGGAGCTCGGTCCGTTGGACGCGAGACACGGAGGTGATCGTTGTTCTGGGAAGCTGTTGAGGAGTTAGGGCCCCTTCTTCTGATATTCGGCACCATCGTGGCCATCGTCTGGCTCAGGGGCAGAGAGAAACAGGTTCGGCTGGCCAAACAGGCTGAGACGCAACAGCAGTTGCTGGCCAAGTTCCAGTCGGGCCAGGAACTGGCCGAGTTCATCGAGACGGAGGGTGGACGCGAGTTCCTGAGCCAGTTCGAGTCCAACCCGCATGGGACCATCCTGGCCGTGCTCGGTGCCGGCATCGTCGCCTTCGTCCTGGGCCTGGGGATCCTCGTACTGGTGATCTGGGAAGGTGGCCTTCTCATCCCCGGCGTGGGCATCATGACGCTCGGGGTCGGTCTCATCCTCGCGGCCGTCATCTCCCGGAGGCTGTCGCAGGAATGGCAGCCGGACTAACAGGCGAGGCAGCCGGGCGCGGGCCGCGAATGGCACGATATGGACGAAGCCGCCTTCCGTGACATCCATGAGCGAACGGCACCGCAGCTTCGAGCCTACCTGTACCTGGCCGGTGAAGGATGCCGCTCTGGCGGACGATCTGCTTCAGGAGGCGTACTGCCGTCTCCTGCGCGCGAGACTGCGCGACGCAAACATCCATCAGGTGCGGTCATACCTGTACAAGACCGCGCTGAGCCTCATCTCGGATCACGGGCGCGAAGTGGTTCGCGAGCGAAGACGGCGGGAGGGGTGGAGCGCGCCGGCGGCGTCCGAAGGCCCCAGGCATGAACTGACTCTCGACATGGAACGTCTTTTCGCCCGATTGCCGCGGAAGCAGCAGACACTTCTCTGGCTGGCATACGTAGAGGGCGCCAGTCATCGCGAAATCGCAGCCTCCCTGGGGATGGCGGAAGGGAGCGTTCGGGTGGTGCTCTACCGGGCGCGCAAGAAGTTGGCGGGGATGCTCCAGGAACACGGCTGGGGCCCCAGGGAGGTGCGATGATGGCGGAGTCCTGTCCTCACGAGCGATCGGTGGCCGAAGCCGCGCGGGGCGGAAGATGGAATGACGAGCTTGCCGCCCACCTGGCGGAGTGCGTCCCGTGCCGGGAATCCCGCCGGGTGGCTCGATGGATGACGGCGTTGGCCGAGGAGTTGGACTCCCGGTTGCCTGCGGTGCCGGACCCCGACCTGATCTGGCTGAAGGCGCGGCTCCTCGGGCGAGCGCGGCTCGCCGACCGCGCGCTGCTTCCGATCAGGATCGCGGGCGCGTTGGCGGCCATCGGCTCGGGCGCGGTTCTGGCGAGCCTCCCCGAAGTGAGCTGGAACGTGAACCTGGAATGGCTGACGAACGCAGCCGCGGGGTGGCCCGGTCTGTCGGATCTCCTGCCGTCCCTTCCGCTCACGGCCCTGTGGATTCCGACCGCGATCGCAGCGGGCTTCCTGCTGCTGTTCACCTGGAACGAGGCGTAGCCGGGCAGAGGGATGCAGCGAGCACCGACCAGACCAGGAATCCGAGGTGCTGCGCCGGGCTGCTCGGGCGGACGCTACCGAAGCAGCGCCTCCAGCTCCTCGGGCGAGCGCGGCAGCGAGGCGGTCAGCACCTCGGCGCCGTCCTCGGTCACCAGGATCACGTCCTCCACGAAGACGGCAACGCCGATCTCGTGGTTGTAGTACCAGGGCTCGACGGTGAAGACCATGCCGGGCGCGAGGGGCTCGTCCAGGAGCGCCGGGTCGCCCGCGGACAGGCCGATGTGGTGGCCGAAGAACGAGCCCGTCTGCATGTGGGGCTCCTCGTCGTCCGGGATTGCCTCATAGGCCACTGACGTGAGCTCGCGCAGGGTGACGCCGGGCCGGATGGCGGCGATGATCGCGTCGGCGGCCCGCGTGCTTACCAGCAGCTTCTCCCGCTGGATGTCCGTGAAGGTCCCGTTTACCGGGAACGTGCGCCCGACGTCGCTGATGTAGCCGTCCACCTCGCAGCCGACGTCCAGGATGACCAGGTCGCCGTCCTCCATGGTGCGGTTGCGGCGGTCGTAGTGGGCCGCCAGCACGCGCCAGGGCCAGAGGCTGTTGCGACCCGACTTGATGATGGGCGTAAACGGCATCGATTGGGATCCGAAGGTGCGGCAGGTATTCTCGAACTCGCCCTGAAGCGTGCGCTCGTCGACCCCGGGACGGATGCGCCAGGCGACCGACTGGATGCCCGCCATGGTGGCATCGGCGGCGACGCGCATGTGATCGATCTCGGCAGGGGTCTTGATCATGCGCAGACGCGCGACGACGCCGAAGGCGTTGGCGATTTCGGCGTCGGGATGGTCGGTGCTCAGCCGGAGGATGAGCGATGCCGTCGCATCCAGGCTTCCGATCAGCGGGACGGTCGGGGGCGTGATCTCGCCGCTCGAGCCCGCGTTCACCCGCAGCACCGCTCCTCCGCCCAGCCGCGTCCGCAGGAAGGCGTCGAGGTCGTCGATGTCCCGGTACTCGTCGATGCCGGCGATGCTGCGCAGCTGATAGTCGCCGAGCAGCGGGCGCCCGGGGAAGTCGTTGGGCCGCCCCGGATTCTCGAAACGCGGGTCCCGCCGGGGCATGAAGAGGATGGAGCGGTCCCGGTCGGCGTCGAGGACCAGCATCGACTGCACGACTTCGAGGCCGGTCAGGTACCAGAAGTCCTCCAGCTGGCGGAAGGTATCGCCGTGGGTGAGCCCGTCGGAGGACGGCGTGAGCAGGAGTCCGCCCCCGCTGGCGCGCAGGCCGTCCAGGATGCGCGCGCGGCGGTACGCGTATTCCTGAGCCCGGAATTCCAGCCGGGTCCAGTCGCGGTACCGCTGCTCGGGGGTCTGGGCGGCCAGAGGTGACGCCGGGATCGGGACGCCTCCCCCCGGACTGGTGGCGACGGACAGGGCGGGGCTCGCGCATGCGAGAACGAGCACGATGACACCGCGGCGAAGCAAGCTGGCCGACATGATTCCGATCCCTTGCAGAAGACGGATACCGTTCCGGCAACCTGGCGGTCGGGAAGTCCGCCGTCCATGGCGCGGAAGCGCAGAGGCGAGCGCGGAGAAGGCCGTGCGTGTCCATGAGGGGTGCGGGGCGTCCGGATTGAGCATGGTGTCGCCCCTACTCCCCGGCCTGCAAAAACCCTACACTTTCCCGTCCCTAAACACCATCGCCCGAGGATCACTACGATGTACGACCTCCCTCTCCGACCCGGCCTGCCGTTCGCGCGCTCCGGCCGCGCCTTCTCCCGCCGCATCCGCGCGCTGTCGGTCTTCGTCGCGCTCGCCGCGCTGCTTCCGCTTCTTTCCGTCGGGCCCGGTGCGCTCCACGCCCAGGAAGCCGACGAGGACGCCGACGGCCCGGCCGAGCTCAACTCCGGCCTGCTGTCGTCGTTCAGATGGCGCAGCATCGGGCCCGCCGTCGCATCGGGCCGCATCGCGGATATCGCCATCGACCCGACGGACCGCAGCACCTGGTACGTCGCGGCCTCTTCGGGGAACGTGTGGAAGACGACCAATGCCGGCACCACCTGGACGCCCATCTTCGACGACTACGGGTCGTACTCCATCGGGGCCATCGCGCTCGATCCCAACGACCATCTCACCCTCTGGGTGGGCAGCGGCGAGAACAACGGGCAGCGCTCGGTGGGATACGGCGACGGCGTCTACAAGTCGGTCGACGGGGGGCGCTCGTTCACGAACATGGGACTTGAGACCTCCGCGCACATCGGCATGATCGCGGTGCATCCGGACGACTCGCGCACCGTCTTCGTGGCGGCGCAGGGGCCGCTCTGGAACGCGGGCGGGGAGCGCGGGCTCTACCGGACGCGCGACGGCGGCGAGAGCTGGGAGCTGGTGCTCGAGATCGACGAACACACGGGGGTGAACGAGGTCTACTTCGACCCGCGCAACCCCGAGGTGATGTACGCGTCCTCGTGGCAGCGGCGCCGGCACCAGTGGACGATGATCGACGGGGGCCCGGGCTCGGGCATCCACAAGTCCACGGACGGGGGCGAGACGTGGCGGGCCATCAACCGCGGACTTCCCTCCGGGGACAAGGGCCGCATCGGGATGGCGATTTCGCCGATCAACCCGGACGTGCTTTACGCCATCGTCGAGGCGTCGGGGAACGAGGGCGGGACCTTCCGTTCGGAGAACATGGGCGAGAACTGGAGCCGCACGTCGCGCTACCAGTCGTCCGCGCCCATGTACTATCACGAACTCTATGCCGATCCTCATCGATTCGACCGCATCTATTCCCTGGACACCTTCCTGGAGATGTCCGACGACGGGGGCGAGACCTGGAGCCGGCTGCCCACGCAGAGCGTGCACGTCGACCATCACGCCCTCGCATTCGACCCCGACGATCCCGAGCATCTGATTCTGGGGAATGACGGCGGACTGTACGAGACCTTCGATTTCGGGGAGAACTGGAGCCACTTCGCCAATCTTCCCCTGACCCAGTACTACAAGGTCGCGACCTCCAACGACGAGCCCTTCTATTACGTCTATGGCGGGACGCAGGACAACAATACCATGGGCGGACCGTCGCAGACCCTGGGGGGCGGCATCCGCAACTCGGACTGGTATGTGACGCTGGGGGGCGACGGCTTCGATCCCGTGGTCGATCCCGAGAACCCCGACATCATCTATTCGCAGCTGCAGCACGGGGTGCTGTCGCGCTTCGACCGGGGAAGCAAGGAGCGGCTGGACATCCAGCCCCAGGCCGATCCCGGCGGGCCGGCGCTGCGCTGGTACTGGGACGCGGGGCTGATCATGTCGCCGCACGACAATCACCGGCTCTATTTCGGGGCCCAGATCCTCTTCCGGAGCGACGACCAGGGCTCGAGCTGGCGCGCGATCTCCGGGGATCTGTCGCGCAACATCGACCGCAACCAGCTGGAGGTGATGGGACGCGTGTGGAGCGTCGACGCCGTGGGCAAGAACCGGTCGACGTCGGTGTTCGGGCACATCGTGGCCATCGCGGAGAGCCCGCTGGTCGAGGGGCTCATCTATGTGGGCACGGACGACGGGCTGGTGCAGGTCACCGAGGACGGAGGCGAGACCTGGCGCGAGATCGCCAGCCTGCCGGGCGTGCCGGACACGAGCTTCGTGCACGACGTGGAGGCCTCCCTGCACGATCCCGACGCCGTCTTTGCCGTGGTGAACAACTTCAAGCGCGGCGACTTCCGGCCTTATGTCCTGAAGTCGGAGGACCGCGGGCGCAGCTGGACCGCGATTACCGGCGGCCTCCCGGACAACAGCCCGTCCTTCTCCATCGTGCAGGACCACGTCGAGCCCGACCTGCTCTTCCTGGGGGCCGAATTCGGGGCCTTCGTGTCGGTGGACGGGGGCGAGTCATGGATGGAGTTCGACAGCGGGCTGCCCACGATTCCCGTGCGCGACCTGGAGATCCAGCAACGGGAGGGCGACCTGGTGGCGGCGACCTTCGGGCGCAGCTTCTACGTGGTCGACGACTACACGCCGCTGCGCGAGCTGGCGCGGGGATCGGAACCCATCCTCGCCTCCGCGGGACACCTGTTCGAGGTGGCCGATGGCGAAATGTACGTGCCCTGGAACCCGGGCGGGGCGAACGGCGCGGACTTCTACGCGGCCGACAATCCGGAGCTGGGCGTGACCTTCACCTACTGGGTCGGCGAGACGATGCGAACCCGGCAGGCCGAGCGGCGGGCGGCGGAGAGACGTGCGGCGGGCCGCGGTGAGGACACCCCCTACCCTTCCTGGGAAGAGCTGCGCGAAGAGGACCGCGAGGAGGCCCCCCGGGTGTTCCTGACCGTGCGCGACGAGGGCGGAGAGGTGGTGAACGTGGTCAACGGGTCGACGTCGCGGGGCGTCCACCGGGCGGTGTGGAACTACCGCTACCCCGCGTTCACGCCGGTCACCGGCGGGGGTGGCGGGGGCGGTTTCGGCGGCTTCGGCGGCGGGAACGGGCCGATGGCGCTGCCGGGCAGCTACACGGTGTCCCTGGCGCAGCGGGTGGACGGCGAGGTGACCGAGCTGGCCGGTCCCGTCTCCTTCGAGATCGCCCCGATCACCACGCCGGTCATCGCCGCCCAGGACCGGGCGACCGTGCTCGCCTTCCAGCGCGAGACCGGCGAGCTGCTGCGCGCCGTTACCGGTTCGCAGCGCGCCGCCGCGGGGGCCGCCCAGCGGATCGGCGCCGTCAAGCAGGCGCTCGAGCGCTGGCCGGCCGCGCCGGACGGCCTCATGGGGGAGGCGCGCGCCCTGGAGCTCCGCCTGTTCGACCTGCGCGAGGCGCTCGATGGTTCACGCACGCGGGCATCGCGCGCCGAGCCCGACCTGCCGGGGATCGCCGGTCGGGTCAACCAGGTCGTGCGCGGGCACTGGAACGGCACCCACGGCCCCACCGGCACCCACCGGGAGCAGTACCGCGTCGCGCGCGAGGCGTTCAGCGCCATGTACCCCGAGCTGCAGCGGCTGGTGGAGACCGACCTGCCCGCGCTGGAAGGGCGGCTGGAGGAGGCGGGGGTGCCGTGGACGACGGGGCGCGCGCTCCCGAGCTGGCCGCCGGGGGGTTAGCCCGAACTCACAGGCTCGAGGCTCCCGGCCGTCAGGTGCGCTCCGCCGAGGGTCGGGGGCCTCTCCAGCCTGCAGGCCGGCGGCCGGGGGCTTCGGCGATCCGGCGGGCGGGACGGCCGGCGGCGGTCAGCCGATCAGCTGCCGGCTGCCCGAACCGCGCTTCTTGAGGAGTTGAACCGCGACTTCGCGTGCGTCGTCGAGCGTCCTCACGACCTGCTTCCTGGGCACACCGTGCAGGATGTCCAGCGTCCTGAGCGTCTCCGCCGGCGTGCCCGAGAGACCCATCACGATGACCTCGGTCTCCTCGCGCTCGGCGACATCGAGGAGCTGCAGGATGAGCATGGCGGCGCTGTCGTCGAGGTAGGACACGTTGGTGAAGTCGAAGATGGTGACTTCGTGCTCCTTGATGTCCCCGCCGATCACCGCGACCAGCTTGTGCGCGGACGCGACGGTGAAGCTTCCCTTCAGGGCGACCAGGCCGACCCGGGCCGAGTACCAGTCCATGACCGTCGGATCCTCGTGTTCGGCGAAGAACATCTTATCGAGCAGGGGCACGGACACCACGCTGTCCAGCTCGAGGCTCTCCAGCTGCTGCGAATGGGCCATTCCGGCCACGATGAGCCCGATCGCGACGCCGGTCATCAGGTCCACGAACACCGTCAGCCCCAGCGTGACCAGCATGACGATCATGTGTTCGCGCCGGAGGTGGTGGACGCGCGCGAGCATGCGCCAGTCGATGATGTCCCATCCCACCTTGATCAGGATGGCGGCGAGGACGGCGTGGGGAATCGGCTCCACGTACTGCCCGAGTCCCAGAAGAAGGCCCAGTACGAGCGCCGCCCGCAGGGCCCCGGAAACCGGTGTGCTGCCCCCGGCCCGGATGTTGACCACCGTGCCCATGGTCGCTCCGGCGCCGGGCAGCCCGCCGATGAGCCCGGAGGCGATGTTGCCGATGCCCTGCCCGACCAGTTCCCGGTTGGCCTCGTGGCGGGTTCCGGTGATGGAGTCGGCCACCAGCGATGTGAGGAGGCTGTCCACCGAGCCCAGGATCGCGAGAATGAGCGCCGGCTGAACCGCGCTCACCAGGAAGCCCAGGGACGGCGTGGTGAACTGAAGGGACGGCAGGCCCGTCGGGATCTCGCCGATGACCGGGATGCCTCCAAGCCACAGGACGGCGACCGTGGTTCCGACGACCAGCGCGACCAGGGGGGGCGGAATCAGCCTCGCGTAGCGCTTCGGCCACAGCAGGCTGGCCGCGAGCGTGATGACGCCGATCGCAACCGCGGTCGGGTTCGCGGTGGTGAGCGCCTCCGGCATCGCCCGCAACGCGCCCATCGGCCCGCCGGCAGCCGGGGGCAGTCCGAGGAACGGCATGCTCTGGATCAGCATGATGATGATGCCGATCCCGGACATGAAGCCGGACACCACCACCGCCGGCGTATAGGCCACGAAGCGTCCGATCCTGAGCACGCCCATGGCGATCTGCAGCAGCCCCGCCATGATCACCACGATCATGGCCTCCGCGAGCGTGGCCGAGTGCGTGGTGAGGATCGCCGCCATGGCGACGGTCATGGGCGCCGTGGGACCCGAGATCTGCGAGCGCGTGCCACCGAACACCGCCGCGAAGAACCCCACCGCGATCGCGCTGTAGAGGCCCGCGGCCGCGCCCAGCCCCGACGCCACGCCGAACGCCAGCGCCACCGGAAGCGCCACGATGGCGGAGGTGACCCCGCCGAAGAAGTCCCCGCGCAGCCTCTGATAGTCGTATTTCATGCCATCCCTCGCTCCGCCTTCGCGATCACCGCCAGGAAGTCCTCACCGTAGCGCTCCAGTTTGGTCTCGCCCACCCCGGTAATGCCAGCCAGCTCCTCCGGCGTGCCCGGACGGAGTTCGACCATCTCGCGCAGGGTGGCGTCGTGGAAGATGACGTACGGCGGCACGCCCTGCGCCCGCGCAAGCTCCAGTCGATGCGCGCGGAGCGCCTCCCACAGCCCTTCATCCCACGTCTCGGGATCGGGCGGCGGGCGCTCCCCGCGGGGTTTGCGCTTTCGCGCGGAGGCCGGCGCGCGCACGTCCCGGCGCATGCGCACCGGCGTCTCGCCCCGCAGCACGGCCCAGCTCTCGTCCGTGAGCCGGATCGAGCCGAATCCCTCCATGTCGACCCACAGCAGGCCGCGGGCGACCAGCTGGCGGAACACCGAGCGCCACTCCCAGGGACCCATATCGGCGCCCACCCCCCAGGTCGGAATGCGGTCGTGCCCGAAGCGCTTGACGCGGTCGGTCTCCCTGCCGCGCAGGACATCCGTGAGATACGCGGCGCCGAAACGCTGCCCGGTGCGATACACGCAGGACATCGCCTTCTGCGACGCCTCGGTCGCATCCCAGGTATCGACGGGCGTCAGGCAGTTGTCGCAGTTGCCGCAGGGCTCGGGCAGAGTTTCGCCGAAATAGGCCAGCAGAGTCTGACGGCGGCAGGTGGTGAGCTCGCAGTAGCCCAGCATCGCATCGAGCTTGCGCACCTCCAGCCGCTTGCGCGCCTCCCCCGCGTCCGACCCCTCCACCATGTTGCGCAGGGTCACGACCTCCTGCAGCCCGTACACCATCCAGGCGCTGGCGTGGAGCCCGTCGCGTCCGGCGCGCCCCGTCTCCTGGTAATAGGCTTCGATGCTTTTCGGCAGATCGAGATGGGCCACGAAGCGGACGTTGGACTTGTCGATGCCCATGCCGAAGGCGATGGTCGCGACCATGACCACGCCTTCCTCCTGCTGGAAGCGGTCCTGGTTGCGCCGGCGTTCGGCGGCCCCGAGCCCCGCGTGGTACGGGAGGGCGTTCACTCCCTCGTCCCGGAGCCATTCGGCGGTTGCGTCCACCTTCTTGCGCGACAGGCAGTAGACAATGCCCGCGTCGCCCCTGTGGTTCTGTTGCAGAAAGCGACGGAACTGGGCGCGCGCATTGTTCTTCGGGACGACGCTGTAGCGGATGTTCGGGCGGTCGAAGCCGCTCACGAAGACGGGGGCGCCCCGGAGTCCGAGGCGGTCGACGATCTCGCGCCGGGTCAGCTCGTCGGCGGTGGCGGTGAGCGCGATGCGGGGCACGTCGGGAAAGTGCTCGCGCAGGGCGGAGAGCTGGAGGTATTCGGGGCGAAAATCGTGCCCCCACTGGGACACGCAGTGCGCCTCGTCGATGGCGAAAAGGGACAGGCGGGCCTGGGTCAGAAGGCTCAGCGTGCGCTCCCCGAGAAGGCGTTCGGGCGCAACGTAGAGCAGATCCAGCCGCCCGGCCCGCACGGCAGCTTCGGTGTCCAGCACCTCCCGGTAGGAGATGGAGGAGTTGAGGCAGGCGGCGCGAACGCCCAGCTGGCGAAGCGCCTCCACCTGGTCGCGCATCAGGGCGATCAGCGGCGAGACCACGACACCGGTTCCCTCGCGCACGATGCCCGGAATCTGGTAACAGAGGGACTTGCCGCCGCCCGTGGGCATGAGCACCAGGCAGTCGCCCCCGTCCACCATGTGGCGGATGACCTCCTCCTGCTGTCCCCGGAACCCGGAGTAGCCGAAGGTGCGCTCGAGGACGCGGCGGATCATCCTGCGCTCACCTCAACACCTCCACACCGCAGTGGGGTGGCGAGGAGAATACGCAAGGGTCCTCAGGACTACCACGACGCCAACGAGCCTGGCCACCGGCTTGCCGTTGCTGCCGATCCAGCCCGGGTCAAGGAGGGCCGAGCTCCGGGAATCCCGGCGGCGGGCGCCGATGCCGCGTCCCCTGCTCGTACGCGTAGGCGAGGCGGAAGAGCAGACCCTCGTCGTAGGGGCGCGCCAGGATCTGCAGTCCCGCCGGATGCGTGCCCTCGGTGAACCCCATGGGCACCGTGATGGCGGGCATCCCGGTGGCGGGCGCGACCCGCTGGCTGTTGTCGCCGCTGTACTCCTCGTTGCCGCGGTCGATGTGCGCGGGCGGGCTCAGCCAGGTGGGATAGACGACGGCATCCACCCCGGCGGCGTCCATGGCGCCCGTGAGGTCGGCCAGGTAGCCCTGCCGCTGCTCGTTGTCGAGGTAGTCCGGACAGGGCGGGTCCCACTCGGCCGGGGGGACGTCCAGCGGCATCCCCTCCGAGCGGCGCAGCCCGCTCTCCGCGTCGCCGCCGAACTCGCCGGTTTCGAGCACCGCCAGCACGTCGGTGAACGGGGCCGCGTCTCCCAGCGACTGCAGGTAGACGTACATGTCGTAGCGGAAGCGGCGGCACGACATGCCCTCGCGCTCCAGCTGCGCCTGCACGTCGAAGTCGAAGGGATCGACGATCTCGGCACCGAGCCCCGCCAGTTCCCCGAGCGCGTTCTCGAAGACGGCAACCACCCCGGCGTCGGCGTCCTCGGTGTCGACCAGGGCGCGAAGGACCCCGATGCGCGCGCCCTCGAGGCCGTTCGCGTCGAGGAAGCTGGTGTAGTCGTCCTCCTTGCGCCCCCGCCCGGCCTCGGTGTAGGGATCGGCCGGGTCGTAGCCCGCCACCACGTTGAAGAGCCGGGCCACATCCTCCACGGTGCGCCCCATGGGGCCGGCGATGTCGCGGTCGAAGGCGAGCGGCACGACGCCGTCCCGGCTGGTGAGACCGATGGTCGAGCGGATGCCCACAAGCGCCAGGCGCGAGGAGGGGCCGCGGATGGAGTTGCCGGTATCGCTCCCGAGCCCGATCAGGCCGAAGCTGGCCGCGACCCCCGAGGCAGTGCCCCCGCTCGACCCGGCCGGAACGCGGTCCAGCGCGTAGGCGTTGCGGGTGGTGTCGAACGACGAGCTCACCGACTGGCGCGGGCTGAACGCCCACTCGGCCATGTTGGTCTTGGCCACCACGATGGCGCCTTCCTCGCGGATGCGGCGCACCATGAAGGCGTCGTCGGGCGGCACGCTCCCGGCGAGCCCGATCGAGCCGGCCGTGGTCACCATGTCGTGGGTGTCGAAGTTGTCCTTCACCAGGACGGGCACGCAGAAGAGGGGGCCCGGCGCCTCGCCGGCGGCCAGCGCCCCGTCCAGCTCGTCGGCGCGGTCGAGGGCGGCGGGGTTCACCACCGTGACTGCGTTGATGCGGTCCTCGTAGGCTTCGATGCGGTCGAGGTGGGCCTCGACCACCAGGCGGCAGGTCGTCTCGCCGGAGAAGATGGCCTCCTGCACCCCCGCGATCGTGGCCTCCGCCACGTCGATGGGCGCCGGGGCGGGGGCGTCGCAGGCCGCGGCGAAAGCGGCCAGGGCGGCGGCCACAGAGCCGAGGGGCCTCAGGTTCGCGTGCGTTACGCCCCTCGCCTGCACGCGCGATCGGGCTGGTCCGGTCTTCCCTGCCATCAGTTCATCTCCTCAAGCAACTCCACGTTGCGCAAACCCTCGCGCGCGTCCACCGCCGGGGGGCGCCCGTTGCGTACCGCGGCGGCGAAGTCCGCCAGCTCGCCCACGTAGGGGTTCTGGACGACGTACGGCACCATTCCCGCCTTGGTAAAGACCGTGCCGGCGCCCCGCGGCCCCAGGGTGTGGTTGCCGATGACGTATCCCTGGTCGCCGTAGACCTCCACGCGCGAGGGCGACTCGAACTGCACCGAGGAGCAGAACTCCGCGGTCGCTCCCGACTCGAAGGTCACCGCCACCAGGGCGGTCTCGTCACGCGGCCCGCCCCACACCGCGTTGCTGGTAACGGCCCGCACCTCCACGACCTCGCCGCAGCCCGGCACCATGAACCAGCGGATCATGTCGAGGCAGTGAGTGCCCACCCCGGCCAGGCTCCACCAGCGCCCCACATCCGACCCGGCGCGCCAGTTCGAGTCGTCGGGGGCCGGCCAGGTCCACTGCACCCGCATGTGCCGGAGCGCCCCGAGCGCCCCGCCGCGGATGAGCCGCTCCATGGCGCGGTGGCCTCCGTGCCAGCGCAGGTGGTACGCGACCCCCACGGTGACGCCGGCGGCCTCGGCGGCCTCCACCACGCGCCGCCCATCGGCCGAAGAGGTCACCATCGGCTTCTCCACGAAGACGTGCTTCCCCGCCGCGATGGCCGCGAGCGCCTGCTCGGCGTGAAGCGCGTCCGGCGTGGCGATCAGCACGGCGTCGAGCCCCGGATCGGCCAGCATTTCGTCCAGGCGGTCGTAGCCCGGCCGCGGCGCCCTCGCCCGATGGCGTCGCGCGAAGTCGCTCGCCCGCCCGCGGTTCCGGCTCAGCACGCTCCACAGTCGAAGCCCCGAGGCCGAGGCAAGGGCCGGAGCCAGCTGGGTCTCGGAGATGCGTCCGGTCCCCAGCAGCGCCACGCTGAGGGGCTTCGGCTTCATGCCCACGTCAGCGGACCGCCATCATCTGAATCTCCACGCCCAGGCGCCCCACCAGCGGCAGGCCCGCCACGGTCGGCTCCGGAGCCCCCTCGGGCATCACTTCGCCCAGCACCTCCAGCACCGCTTCCGCGTCGCGCACGTCCGTGAGGTACACCCAGACGTTGGCCACGTTGGAAAAATCCAGCTCGGCAGCTGCCAATGTCGCATTCAACCTGTCCAGCGTGTTGCGTGTCTCCGCCGGAATGTCCTCCCCCGCCGCCAGCATCCCCGACAGCCACAGCCGCTCGCCCGTATCGATCGCCGGCGAAAGCGGCGCGCGCCCCGGACCCTGACCCGCGGGACGGACCACCGCGCGGGCATCGGAACTCTCGGCGACGCACTGGATTTCGACGAGGAAGTCGGAATTCATGAGCCCGCCGCGCACCGCTGCCCGCGCCGGCGGATCGTCCGCGGTGACGAACTCGCGGTAGGCCTCGTTCATGTCGCCCCACAGGCGCACGTCGTCGAGGAAAACCTGACAGCTGACGAGATCCCCGTAGTCCATGCCCGCCGACTCGAGGATCATCCCGATGTTGCCGAACACGCGACGGGTCTGCGTCTGCACGTCGCCCCGCACCGGCTGGTAGGTGTCGGGGTCGCGGCTCGTCGCGCCCGCGACGAAGAGAACGTCGCCCGCCCGGATCCCCCACGAGTAGGGCAGCGCCGGGGACTGCAGCCCGGAGGGAGAAATCACCTCGGTGTCGTCCGGCGTAGCCACCGCCGAGATCTGAATCAGCGCGTCCACGTCGGGCAGGTCGGCCTCCACGGTGGCGCGCGTGGGCGCATTCTCCGCGAAATAGGTGCGATAGACGCCGTTCATCCCCTGGAAATGACGGGTGTCCCGGAGGAACACGTTGACGGCGACGACGTCCTCGTAACCGAGCCCGTGCCCGGCGAGTTCCGCCCCCAGCGCATCCAGCGTGGCCGTGGTCTGCTCCTCGATCGTGGTGAGCGCGCCGGCTCCGTCCGAGGTCCCGGTGATGTTGGACAGGAACACCAGCTCCGGCGCCTGCGCGGAGGCTGCGGGCGCGCACGAGAGCGCGAGCGGAAGGGCCAGCATGACGAGTGCGGGGGTGGCGGCGCGTCCGGCGCGGCCATGCCGTCCCGCACTCCGGACATCGAGGAAACGCGAAGGGAGCAAGTTCATGAGGTGACCTCCGGATGGGCGATGGAAGGCGCGCAATCCTGATGGTAGCCGCGCCGGGCGCGCGCGCAAAGGGAACCGGATGAAGTCGTCGCAATCGCCCATGAATGCGCCCATCGGCCCGTCGGCTTGACTTGATCCGGCCCGCCCCCTACATCCAACCCACATCACCGCCGGGACCTTCCGGGATGGCCATACACGCCCCCCGGCGTGCCTCCGTTTCATCGACGAGGCACCGTGCGAGGCGGCACTGTCGCGGAGGATCGGCGCGCGCATGGCAGACTCGACGACGCAGGATCAGGGCATCGCGGCACGCCTCCTCAACATGGAGCGCGGCGAACTCCCGCTCGCCGTCCTCTCGGCGATCTTCTTCTTCTTCGTGCTCTGCGGGTACTTCTTCCTGCGGCCCGTGCGCGAAGCCATGGGTGTCGCCCGCGGAATGGACGAGCTGCGCTGGCTCTTCGCAGTCACCTCGGTGATCTCCCTGTTCGCCGTGCTGGCCTTCGGCGGGGTGGTGGCGCGCATGAACCGGCGCCGCTTCATCCCCGTGGCCTTCCTCTTCGTGATCGCCTGCCTGTTCGTCTTCTCCGGGCTGATCATCCAGGATGTGCGGGCCGGCGGCGGGCTCATCGGCACCGATGCCGAAACCGCCCTCGCGCGCGGCGTGGGCTACACCTTCTACGTGTGGCTGACGGTGATCAACCTCTTCACCACAAGCCTCTTCTGGTCCTTCATGGTCGATATCTTCGACGTGGACCAGGGGAAGAGGATGTTCGCCTTCATCGGGATCGGCGGCACCCTCGGGGCGCTGGCCGGGGCCGAGGCCACGAGCATCATCAGCGGGATGACCGAGTCGTCGTACCTGCCCGCCGGGCTCATGCTGATCGCGTGCGGATGCTACTCCGTGGCGATCGCGACGGTGCTCTCGCTGGATCGGATGGCCCTGCGCTCGCGCGCGTCCCGCCTGGAGGCGCTGCCGAAGGGGCGCCGCGACGCCGCCGGGGCCGACGGAAGCAGCAGGATCGGGGGCACCTTCTGGGAGGGCGCCAAGGCGGTGGTGGCTTCACCGTACCTGCTGGGGGTCGGGCTCTGGGTGGTCCTCATGGCCATCTCGAGCACCATGATCTACTTCACCCAGGCCAACATCATCCAGCAGGCCACCGACACCTTCAGCCAGCGGGTGGAGAGCTTCGCCAACTTCGACTTCCTGGCCCAGTTCGCGACCCTCCTGACCCAGATCTTCATCACGACGCGCATCATCAGGAAGCTGGGCGTGGGATGGACGCTCGCGATCCTGCCGCTGGTGACCGTCGCCGGGTTCGCGGTGCTGGCGGTGTGGCCCCTCTATGGGGTGATGCTGATCTTCCAGGCGGTGCACCGGGCGACCCGCTACGCCATCTCGCGGCCCTCGCGGGAGACGCTCTTCAGCGTCGTCACGCCCTCCGAAAAGTACAAGGCGAAGCCCGTGGTCGACGTGTTCCTGTACCGCGCCGGGGATGCCACCGGGGCCGGGATCGACGCCACCTTCGCCGCCCTCGGCATGACGCTGGCGCTGGTGGCCGCGTCGACGGTGCCGCTGGCGGGCATCTGGATCGCGCTCTCGATCGGGCTCGGACGCGCGCAGGCCAAACGGGTCGCCGAGTAGACGAGGTCGGGCCGACGACCCGACGCGTACGGGTCGGGGACGCGGAGAGCCGGCGAGGAGACGGATCGGAGACGCGGAGAGCCGCGAGGATCCGGACCGATCGCCCGGGGCCCTCGGCTACCGATGCAGGCCGAAGAAGACCTTGCCCGCGACCTTTCGGAACAGGCTCCGGGTGAGGAGGCCTGCTTCCAGGGCACGCGCCACCGGCAGGCGGTCGTAACCCCAGCGCGCGGCGTGCTTCCACGTCAGCCCGGGATACGCGCGCCGGACCACCGGACCGGGATGTGCGCCGCCCGCCAGGTGGTCCGCGATGGCGTCCCCGGCGATCTTGCCGAACCGCCAGGCGTGGTGGATGCCCCCGGCTGTGAGCGGTGATACCATGCCGGCGGAGTCCCCGATGAGCATCACTCGTTCCCCGTAGAAGTTGCGAAGCAGACCGCCAAAGGGGATCACACCGCCCCGCTTCTCCACCACCCTTCGCCCGGACAGCGCGAAGAGGGGATCGAGCTTCGCGACGAACCCGGGCAGGTCGGCCTGCCGGTCGCGGTGCAGCGCCAGCCCGACCTGCGTCGTCGCCACCCCCGGCACCACCCAGCCGATGTAGCCGGGGGCGTACTCGGGATCGATGAAGCAGTGCAGGCAGTCGGCAACGCCGTCCAGAGGTTCGAATTCCCATTCGACCCCCTTCAGGAGACGGCGGTTGCGGTCGAGGCCGAAGCTCTCGGCCACTCCGGAGCGCGCGCCATCGGCGCCCACGAGGAAGCGACAGGTGACGTCGGAGCCCTGGAGCAGCAGGGAGGATCTCTCCGGGACCGCGCCCCGATACCTCTCGCCGAACCGGATCTCAACGCCCGCGCGCTGCGCCTCGCGCGCCAGGTGGCGCATGAGCCGGGCGGTATCGGTGGCCATGAAGAAGTAGCCGTCCCGCTCCAGGTCGATGTAATCGTGGGCGGGCGTGTAGACCCTGACGCGGTCGATTCTGCGAACCAGCCGGGCCGGCACCCTCCACTCGACCCACGCTTCGTGCACGAGGATGCCGGTGGTGTGGATGCGCTTGCCGGGCTCGGACTGCCGTTCCAGAACCAGGACGGAGAGGCCGCGCCGGGCCGCCTGGCGCGCACAGGCGAGACCGGCAAAGCCGGCCCCGGCCACCACCACATCGTATTTCTCCGGCAAGCCACCTCTCCCCTTGCTTGGAACGCTGACCGAACACCGCATCCCGGCGCCCGGCGCGACCCCGACCCTGGAGGGCCGTCGCGACACCGCCACAGAAGATATGTCACGGAGGGTGCGGGGTTCCTGAAACGGCTTGCGGGGACCTCGCCGCGTGAGCCACCTTCACGCGCATCCGTCCCCCCGCCTCCCCGGCGCTCGTTCCCAGGAGCCAGCCATGAACGCGCACAGCCGCTTTCGATCATCGACTTCGACACTGGTGGCCGGTCTGATTCTGACGCCAATCTGGCTGATATCGCCGCTCATCGCCCAGGAGGCCGGCGACGCCCTCGACATCGACCGGGGATACATCCTCCCCGACCAGGTCATCCAGGACCTCTTCGCCACCGATCCGAACTTCGCCACCCTGGACCACGTCAGCCCCGACGGCGACCACTTCGTCGTTCCGCTCTCGACCGAGCTGTCGACGCTGGAGGAGGTGGGGGAGGAAACCCTGCGTCTGGCCATGCTCGAACTCCGGGCTGCCACCGACCGGCCCTGGCACCTCGACATCTACGGCCTCTACGGGTTCCGCTTCTATTCGCTGAGCGAGCGGTCGTTCACGGATGTGGAGCTGCCCGACGGGATCTACGTGAGCGACCTGATGTGGTCTCCCGACGGCGCGCGGCTGGCCTTCCTGGCGCACCTGGAGGAACGGACGGAAGTGTGGATCGCGTCGGCCGAGGACGGCAGCGTGACCGCGGCCGGCGACGCGCGCGTGATGGCCACCCTGGGCACCTCGTCGCGGGGGCAGGGGTCGGCGCCGTCCCAAATGCTCCAGTGGACGCCCGCCGGGTCGGTCATCACCCTGGCGGCGCCGGCCGATCGTGGCAGCCGGCCGCCCGCGCCCGTCCTCCCCGCCGGGCCCACCATCCGGCACACGCGCGCGTCTGCCACGCCGACGCGCACGATGCCCTTCCTGCTCGAGGGCGACCACGACTCCGACCTGTTCGAGTACTACACGCGCAGCCAGATCGTCGAGCTGGCGCCCGGCCGGCCTCCCCGCCCCATCGGGGACGCCGGGATGTACGAATCGGTCTCGCTCAGCCCCGACGGACGCCACCTGATCGCAACCCGCATCGAGCGGCCCTTCTCCTTCATCGCCAGCTACACCGGCTTCCCGCGCGTGACGGAGGTGCTGGACGCGGAGAGCGGCGACGTGCTGGCGACCCTCGAGGAGCGCGAGCTGCGGGAGGGCCGGGGCGGCGGGACGGGCAGCGGCCCGCGCGACTGGCAGTGGCGCCCGGACGGGAGCGGTGTCGCGTATCTGCATCGCGCCGCCCCCGGCGATGAGGACGACTCGGACGCGCCGCGCCCCGACCGCATCATGCTGCTGCGCGCGCCCTTCGGCGACGGCGACGAGGTAGAGGTGGCCTCGAGCGACGATCCCATCAGCGAGGTGACCTACTCGCTGGACGGCAGCCACGCCTTCGCCGCCGTGCGGCGGGACGGAGAGAACGCGCTCGCCCATTTCGCGCTGGACGATGGTGCCCAACGCAACATCATCGTGCCCTTCCACGACCCCGCCGACCTGGTCTCGCTCCCCGGCGACCTGCTCACCGCGCGCACCGCCAACGGGCTCGACCATGCATGGGTCTCCTCCGACGGCGAGAGCGCGTATCTGCGCGGCGGGGGACTCAAGGAGGATTTCCGCCCGCAACCCTTCGTCGACCGCGTCTCCCTCTCCGACGGATCCACCGAGCGGCTCTTCGAGGGCTCGCGCGACAGCTTCGACCAGCCCCTGGTACCGCTGGACCCCGACCTCGAGCGCATGGTCGTGAGCCGCGAGGGCAGGAACACCTTCCCGGACAGCCATCTCTGGACGGGGGGCGGCGAGATGGAGAATCTGACCCGCAACGTGGACCCCTTCCCCCAGCTCACCGCCGCGCGCCGCATCGACTTCGAGTTCACGCGCCGGGACGGTCTCGAAGTCCAGGGGCGGGTCTCGCTCCCCATCGACTATGTCGAGGGCACCAGGGTGCCGGCCATCTTCTGGACCTATCCCCGCGAGTACAGGAGCGAACAGGCCTTCACCAACGCCACCATCCGCGCGCGCAATCACAACGCGTACACCCGCCTGACCTGGCTCCGCTGGTCGGACATCTGGCTGACCCAGGGATACGCGCTCGTCTATCCGGACATTCCCATCGTCGGCGAGAACTATAACGACTACTATATTTCAAATATGGTCAACGGGATGTACGCCGCGATTCGCGCGGTCGATGGCCTCGGCGTGATCGACATGGACCGGATCGGGCACGGAGGCCACAGCTACGGCGCCTTCGCGACCGCCAACTTCCTGGCCCACACCCCCTTCTTCAAGGCGGGCATCGCGGGGGACGGCGCCTACAACCGCTCGCTCACGCCCATGGGCTTCCAGGCGGAGCCGCGCGACATCTGGGAGGCGCCCCATGTCTACATGGAGATGTCCCCCTTCTTCAAGGCGGACCAGATCAACACGCCGCTGCTCCTCTACCACGGGGCCGACGACAACAACTCGGGCACCTATCCCATCCAGTCGAGGCGGATGATCCAGGCGCTCACCGGGCTGGGGAAGACGGCCGCGCTCTTCGAGTACCCCTTCGAGTCGCACACGCCGCGCGCGATCGAAAACAACCTCGACATGTGGGCGCGCTGGGTGGGCTGGTTCGACATGTACGTGAAGGGCGAAGGAGCGGATACGCGGCCGGTGTCGGAGGGGGGCTCGAGCCGTTAGCGACACGAGCCGTTAGCGACATGGGCCGTTAGCGACA
>LXNI01000884.1_pt1 | contig 30886 bp, 28 predicted proteins | sample 809091 | NCBI WGS metagenome assembly LXNI01 (sample SAMN04870527, study PRJNA318959) | sponge metagenome | biome: 01000161; feature: marine sponge reef; material: water | host: Sarcotragus foetidus | place: Greece: Milos, Mediterranean Sea | collected 2013-05-29 | depth 5-7 m | reverse complement strand
CGCCACCTCTTGGTGGCAGACGGCGCAGGACTCGCTGCCGGCATACGTCCCAGCGCCGTCGAGGAGTGCCGCCTGGGAACTGTCTTGGTTCCAGCGCGGGTCGATCCGAAGCGGGCCAATGCCGGCCTGAAACGCTTGGAACGATTCAGCCGGCGGACCGTCGGAACGGTATATCTGGCCCAACTTCGCCAGCGCTCTGGATTGGGCCGGCCCCGGCGCTTGCGCGGCTTTGGCAAGGGCCGAAAGGGCGGTGTCGCGATTGCCCAGCTCGTACTCGACGATGCCTAGCAACAGTGTGGCGATGCTGTCAGAGCGGTTGGAGGCAACCGAGGAGCGCAGCGATCGCTGTGCCAAAGACAGTTGCTCCGCCCGGCGCTGCCCGGTCGAGCGCAACCCCCGGGTCGCCGCCACGCGGCCTAGCACGTAGTGTGCCGAGCCCTGCAATTCCCGCCGAATGCGGGCCCATTCCTCCATCGAGTAGATGGATGCATGCTGGAAGCGTCCCAAGTGTTCCAGGGCATCGGCCGCGCTGATTTCTGCCTCTTCGAGGAGTCCCTCGTGGACTTGCACATTGGCCAGCGTGACGAGCAGAGTGCCATTCTCGGGCAAGATTTCGAGGGACCGCTTGCCGTGCTCGAGTCCGGCCTGCAGGTCGTTTAACGCGACAGACGCCATGGCTGCCATCGAGTGCGCGAAGCTCGTCAGCCACGATTGCGGAAACTCTCGCAAGAACTCCTCTGCGAGTTCCCGTTTTTCGATCGGATCTTGAATTGCCTTCAGCGCTAGGAACGCCTCGCGCTCCTCGGCATCGTCGATCTTGTCGATCATGGCCGGCTTGGCGGGGTCTCCCGCGTACAGGACTAGGTCGAGGTCCTGTCCGTGAGCCCAGTCCGTCGAACTGCTCAACATCCAAGAGGCCGTCGCGAGGAGTGCGAATCGGCACAGGCACAGCCGGCACCCATCGACTCGCGGCCTTGTGGATTGACCCGTCACTTGCTGTGTTGTGCCATCGGCGCGTCGACCGCCGCAAGGTAGTGCTCGAGCTGTGCCGCAAGCCTTCGTGACCTCTCGGGCTGATCAGAGCTGCGATCCTTGCTCTCGCCGATGTCAGCGCTGAGGTCGTAAAGGAAAGTCTCGCCGGATTCGTATAGCTTGACGAGCTTCCAGTCGCCCACGCGAATCGACGACATCGGCGTGGTGCCCTTCTGCACTTGGTAGTGCGGGAAATGCCAGACCAAGCTGTCGAACCGGCGCGACAGCGTGCCATTGCCTTCGTTCTCCAGCAGGGTTTGCAGGCCGGCGCCCTCGATCAGTGGCGGCAGCTCAGCTTGGACCTGCAGCAATTCCGCGATCGTTGGGAAGAAGTCGGTGCCGCTGACCGGTACTTGGCTCACGCTGCCGGCCGCGACCCCCGGCCCCCTCACCAATAGCGGCACACGGATTCCGCCTTCCCACGTGGACGCCTTTTGGCCGCGCAGCGGCGCGTTGCTAGAGACTCTCGTCTCGCCTGCCTCGTGATACGAGCCGTTGTCGGAGGTGAAGATCACATACGTGTTGTCCGCGAGTTCGAGCTGGTCCAGGGCGTCGAGAATCCGTCCGACGCCGACGTCCAATTCGTGGGTCATCGCCGCATGGCCGGCGTGGTTGTGCCGCTGGCCCTTTGGCTTGGCCTCGAATTCCGCGATCGTCTCGTCAAAGGCGAAGATGCCCAGATGCACGGCGTAGTAGGACACTTGCAGGAAGAACGGTTCCCCGGCATTCGTGCGATGACGCAGGAAGTCTACGGCGCGAGTCGTGACGCTGACAGAGCGCTTGGGGTCAGGGGCGGGCGAGCCGCCCTCGCGGTTGGATGTCGTACCGCTGTGCTCGTCGTAGCCGTGCTGGCCCGGGCCGCCTCCTCCTAGGTGCCACTTGCCGAAATGTCCGGTGACGTAGCCGGGCCGGTGCTGCTTGATGAGTTCGGCGATCGTGATCTCCTCGTGCGGGATATGGTTGATGTGCTGCGGCGGGATCATCGGCAGTCCCTCATAGAACGGACCGCTATTGCGGTTGATGATGTCGGTCATCCCGAGTTGGGTCGGCGTCTTGCCTGTCTGGATCGCCAGCCGCGTAGGCGAGCAGTTGGGATGGGGTGCGTAAGCGTCGGTGAAGCGCATGCCTTCCGTGGCGAGGCGCTCAAGTGCAGGCGTGCTGTGGTAGTCGGACCTTGAGTTCGCCCTGGCTGGGTCCATTTGCACCGAGGTGCCCACCCAGCTCATGTCGTCGGCGAGGATCAGCACGATATTTGGCTGGGCGCGGACTTGGAGGGCGCATGCCACGAGGGCGAGGGCAGGGATCACGAGGCGGAGTGGCATCGGATACGATTCTGGCGCAGGAACGCAGTGCGTGGCAAGGGCGGGCCGCGAGGCAGGGCGTGCTGGCCGGACCAGTTCAGCACGGATCTGGTGGGACGGGACAGCCGTTGATGAACGATGTTCCGCCGAATGCGTGTCCTGTGCGCTGATACGATGGGATTTGGCTGCCATGGCCCCGTACCTAGCGTGCCACTCCCCCACTTGCGGCAGTTGCTATGAGTTGAGCGAGGTCGTATATTCCTGCGGGAATTGCGGGAGCCTGCTAGAGGTCGTCAACTCCTTCGAAGACGCGAGTGCCGACCGCCTGAAGTCGCTTTGGCAGCAGCGCCGTACCAGCCTTGCCAAAGTGGACGTGAGCGGAGTCTGGCGCTTCCGGGAAATGCTGCCGTTCGTCACCGACACGGCCCGGATTGTCACGTTGCCGGAAGGCAACACACCACTGTTCGACGCTCCGCGCGCCGCGCCCTACGCAGGGCTCGCAAGCTTGCAGTTCAAGCACCAAGGCTACAACCCGACCGCGTCCTTCAAGGACAACGGCATGACCGCGGGGGTGACCCAGGCCGCGATCTTGGGCATGCGTCGAGTGGCCTGCGTCTCGACCGGCAACACCTCCGCTTCGCTGGCCGCGTACGCCGCGGCCAGCGGCATGCAGGCCGCCATCTTCCTACCTGCGGGCAACATCGCCTACGGCAAGCTGGCCCAGGCGCTGGAGTATGGCGCTCTCACGATTCAGGTGGAAGCCAACTTCGACCAAATCCTTGCGTTGGTCCGGGAAATGGCCGAGGAACTCGGCATCTATCTGCTCAATTCGGTGAACCCGTTCCGCATCGAGGGCCAGAAGTCGATCGTCATCGAAATGCTCGAACAGCGTGGCTGGCGAGTGCCGGATTGGATCGTCCTGCCCGGCGGAAATCTGGGCAACATCAGCGCCCTTGGGAAGGGCTTGCGCGAGCTACACGCTGCGGGCCTGATTGATGCCCTGCCGCGCGTCGCCGTGGTCCAAGCCGCCGGCTCGGCCCCCTTCGAACGACTCTTTCGCGAGGGCGGCGTCCTACGAGCCGTGCGCAAGCCCGAAACGCTGGCGACGGCCATCCGCATCGGCGATCCGGTGTCTTGGCGCAAGGCGGATTCCGAAGTCAAGGCGCTGTCGGGCCTGGTGGAATCTGTCACGGAACACGAAATCGCCGATGCCAAGGCAGTGATCGGCCGCTGCGGGATTGGCTCCGAGCCGGCCTCGGCGGCGACTCTAGCCGGCATCAGGAAGCTGGTCGCAGCGGGGACTATCGAGCCGGACGCAGATGTCGCCGCTATCTTGACGGGCCACCTGCTGAAAGATCCAGACTACGTGTACCGCTATCACTCGGGGCAGTTGCAGACTCCCTCGGGCGAGCGGATTCAGGCCACGTTTGGGAATGCGCCCGTGACGGTACCTCACGATCGGGCTGCGATCAAGGATCTGCTACTGCGGTCGGCGGACTAGTGATTTGCCGCCCCTGCGACTGGGCGGCGCGAACACCGTAGCTGGACCGCGAGGCTCTCCGGTCTCGCCTACATAGGGTCCGTGACTGCGCCTTGGGACGACGACGAGACTAGCTTTGCGTACTTGGCGAAGACGCCGGTGGCGTAGCGCGTAGGCCGCGTCTCGAGAGCCGCCAGCCTAGCCGCCAGCTCTGCATCGGACACCTCGACATTCAAGCCGCGCTGGGCGCAGTCGATCACGACAATGTCGCCATCTTCGACCGCCGCGATCGGTCCCTTGCGAGCCGCTTCCGGCGCGACGTGGCCGACCATCAGCCCACGGGTCGCCCCGCTAAACCTGCCATCGGTGAGCAGCGCCACGGTCTCTCCGAGCCCCGCGCCGACGATCGCGGCCGTCACGCCGAGCATCTCGCGCATGCCGGGCCCGCCCGCCGGGCCCTCGTAGCGGATGACCAGCACATCGCCGTCCTTGATCGATCCGCTGGTAACTGCCTGCATGGCTGACTCTTCGTTCTCGAACACCCTGGCCGGACCGCGGTGCTTGAGATGATCGCTGCCCGCGACCTTCACAACCCCCCCCTCGGGTGCGAGGTTGCCCTTGAGGATGACCAATCCGCCGGTCGGCTTGATCGGATCCCCGACTGCCCGAATCACGTCCTGTCCGGGGGTTTCTGTCGCGCTGACGCTGGCGTCGGCGAGCGACTTGCCCGTGACTGTGAGCTGCGCGCCATCGGCGTAGCCGCCCTCGACCAAGCGCTGCGCGATGAGCTGGATTCCGCCTGCCTTGTCCACATCCGCGGCCACGTACCGGCCGCCCGGCTTGAGGTCTACCAGCAGGGGAGTTCGCTCGCTGATGGCGTCGAAATCGTCAATGGTGAGATCCACTTCGCAGTCCCTCGCGAGGGCCAGCAGATGCAGCACCGCATTGGTGGAGCCGCCGGTCGCGGCCACGCTGGCGATGGCGTTCTCAAACGCCTCGCGGCTCATGATGTCGCGCGGCCGCCGGTCTGCCTTGAGCGCTTCCATCAGGACAAAGCCCGCTTGGTACCCCGCGTCATCCTTGCGCGGGTCGACGGCGGGGATGCTCGCGCTGCCCATGGGTGAGATTCCGATGATCTCCATGGCCGTGGCCATCGTATTGGCCGTGTACTGCCCGCCACACGCCCCGGCGCCGGGGCAGGCATGATTCTCGATAGCCAGCAACTGTTCATCGCTGATCTTGCCAGCGGCATGTGCCCCAACTGCCTCGAACACGTCTTGGATGGTGATATCGACGCCGTTGACCTGCCCCGGCAGGATGGAACCGCCGTAGAGCAGAACCGACGGCACGTTGACCCGGGCCAGCCCCATCGCGCCGCCAGGAATGGTCTTATCGCACGCCACCAGTGCGATGATGCCGTCGAACATGTAACTGCGGCCGGCCAGCTCGATCGAGTCCGCGATGATCTCGCGGCTGACCAGCGACCCCTTCATGCCCTCAGTGCCCATGGTGATGCCATCGCTTACGGCGATGGTGTTGAACTCCATCGGCGTTCCACCCGCGGCCCGGACGCCCTCCTTGACCTTCACCGCCAAGTCCCGCAGGTTGAAGTTGCAGGGCATCGTCTCGATCCAAGTGTTGGCGATGCCAATGATCGGCTTGGCCAAATCTTCGTCGCTGAAGCCGATCGCCTTGAACATCGAGCGAGCCGGTGCCCGGTCCCGTCCGTCGGTGATGGTTGCGCTGGCGTGTTTGAGTGGGTTCGACATGGATTGACTCGTCGGTCTGGGAAACGATCAGTTTAGCAACGGTCTGGAATGCCTTCACTTCGCCATCGCCCGGCCCCTGCGCTAGCCTGTAGCCGATGATTCGCGGCGTGCTGTTTGATCTCGATGGCGTGCTCTACAACGGTGAGGACCCTATACCCGGCGCCGCCGAGGCTGTGGAACAGGTGCGGCGCAGCGGCGTTGTCTCGCGGTTCGTCACCAACACAACGTCGCGACCTCGCAGCGCCATCGTCGCGAAGCTGGCCAAGTTCGGCGTCCGGGCCGCGCCCGAGGACCTCCTGACCCCCGCGGTCGCCGCGGCCGCTTGGATCCGCAGTCGCGCGGACGGCTCGGCTGCGCTGTTCGTTCCCGCGGCCACTCGCGCCGAGTTTGCCGGCTTGGAGGCGACGGGCGATGAGTCGGAGGTGCGTTATGTCGTCGTCGGCGACCTCGGCCAAGCTTGGGACTACAAGCGGCTAAACGCGGCTTTCCGCCTGCTGCATGGCCGGCCCCAGCGACGCTTGGTGGCGCTGGGCCTGACCCGTTTCTGGCAGTCTTCGGACGGGGCCAACCTTGATGTTGCGCCGTTCGTGGCTGCCTTGGAATGCGCGACCGGCTGCACGGCTACCGTGATGGGCAAGCCCAGCAAGGAGTTCTTCTTGCAGGCGGCCTCCCGGATGGGGCTCGCGCCGGAGGAACTGTTGATGATCGGCGACGACCTGCGAGTGGACGCGCTGGGCGCCAAGCGCGCCGGCCTGCGCTCGGCCTTGGTGCGTACCGGCAAGTTCCGTCCCAGCGACCTGGACGGCGACGATCTTCCCGACTGGGTGCTCGACTCCGCCCGCGACCTACCGGCGCTGCTGGCGAACGGCGATCAGTGATTTGGTCAACCCTAGGAATCGCTCCCGCTCGATCGCCGCGTCGGGGAAGAGCCCTTGCAGATCTCGCGCCGAGAGCAGCCGAATGTTCTCGACAAAGCCTCGGGCTTCGGCCCGGGACGGCCGTTGCAGCCGGCCCCAGATCGTGAAGTTGCGCGCCAGCCGGGCCTGCCAGCGCTTGGGGAGGAAATGGAACGCGGGCGTGAGAGTGTGGGCTTCGAGGGGAAACCAGCGGTTCGGCGTCTGCACGCTGTAGCCGAGGCCGACGCGCTCTATTTCCCGCGCCATGGCCTCGCGGCTGGCCTCGTCGGGCAGGTGCTCCAGCACCGAATTGCAGTAGACCACATCGAACGCGCCGTCCCGGAACGGCAGGTTGCGGCCATCGGCGCGGACCCAGTCGAGAGCCACCCTTTTCAGATCGCGCGCTGCGTAGTTCGCCACGGTCACGCGAGGCCGGACCTCCAGCCAAGGCCAATAGTATTCGGCCCCGCCCAGGTCAAGCACCTTGGTCTGCTCGTCCACGTTGAAGCTGAGGGCAAACCGGCGCAGCCGTCGGCTGCGAAAGTACCGGGCCAGCGGCCGGTGGATGTCTGCAAAGCTAGGTGCCATCGAAGCTAGGCCCGCCGGTGGTGCTGGAACAGGCCCCGCTCAGCGGCCCACCGAGCCCGGTGTCAGCAGCCAGGAGAGTTCGGCCCTCGGGTGCGCTCCTGCGCTGCCGATGTCGAGTGCCGCGAGACCGGACTTCTTCAGCCACAAGGCGTCCGCCCTTGCGCCGAGCAGCCACATGACCAGCATGCTCAATTGCGGATTGTGTCCCACGATCATCACGTCGCCGCCAACGGCGTAGTCGCGGATAACGTTCCACAGGTCCTGCACGCCCACGAACGGGATCAGAGCGTCCGTGGTGATGAGTTCGCGGTCGAAGCCCAGCTCTGCCCGCGCGATCTCTGCAGTTTGGGCGGCGCGGTCATACGGACTGGTCAGGACGTAGCTCGGTTCCACCTTCACACGCTTTGCATGGGCAAGCACCCGCCGGCACCTGTTGCGACCGGTCTCGGTGAGCTGCCTGCTGGAATCCGGCCGTCCCGGCCGGGGATCTTCCGCGATGGCGTGACGGAGCACGTACAGGGTCATCGGCTACAGCCTAGCGCGGATTGATTCCGCAAGCGCCCCGCCAATGTATTCGGGCGTAGCTGACGGCCCGCTTAGCTGCGGTAGCGGTAGACGATCCTGCCGCGGGTCAGGTCGTAGGGCGAGAGCTCGACATTGACCCGGTCTCCGGTGAGGATGCGGATGCGGTGCTTGCGCAACTTGCCTGCGATTTGGGCCAGCACTTTGTGCTTGTCGTCGAGTTCGACGCTGAAGATGCCCCCGGGGTGACGTTCGATGATTGTGCCGGTGACCTCGATGCCCTCTTCCTTAGCCATGCGATTCCTGATTTTTTCGCGCCGAAGCGACCGTCCCTAGTATTGCAAAGACCGCGAATTCGATCAAACCCCTCGATCCGGCTGATCCGGCTCGACCCGCGGATTGCGGTCAGTCCCCGAACACCATCATAGGGGTTTGCCAAAGGATCCTGCGCTTGTCGGCATCGGGAATGGGCAGGCCCTCGATCTTGCTGATCTCGGTTTCCAAGCTCTCGGGCAGGTCCGAGCCTGCCATCAGGCGATCCGACCCGACATGCTGGAGCACTTCCAGAACCGCGTGTGGCGTGAGCGTGGAGAGTTCGATGTAGATGTTGGGGCATACCTGCGCTGCAACGACAGACTCCAGCGCGTAGATGCCCCCGCCGGCGTGTCCGATCACGATCGTGAGGCTCGGATAGCGCCGAGCTGCGTGGATGTATAGCGATGGCAGGGCGAACGGCGCTCCAGTGCCGGTGTGGCAGACCAGCACCAGGCCGTTGTCGAGCGCGGTCTCGAACAAGAATGCGCTGCGCTCGGACAACGGATTCAGACCTTGGTACTGGGGCTGGAACTTCAGGGCCCGAAACCCGTACTCCTCCCGGCAGCGTCGCACTTCAGCGCGGAACTCATGCTCCGGGATGTAGGGATTCAGACAAGCGGCCCCTGCGAACCGGCCAGGGTGCGAGCGCAGTGCCTCCCCGATCTGGTCGTGCTCGCGCCGGAAATCCTCCACCACCGGGAAGGGGATGAGCAGCGTCCGGTCGATCCCTGCGGCGTCCATGGCCCGTAGCATGGCGTCCTTGGTCGCGACCCGACCGGAGTGCAGCGCCCGCCCGAGGTGGGCGTGCGTGTCGAAGACTTGGAATCCTCCCCGCATGATGCCAGCCTCGATGCCTCGCAGAGATCAAGCCGCCGCCGCAGGAGCCTTCAAAGAGCGCGCCAAGCGAGCGTAGATGCCGATCGCGTCTTCGATCTGGCGTTTCGGAATCCGCTCTTCTGCCGTATGTGCGAAGTGAATCGAGCCGGGCCCGATCAGCAGCGGCCGGCCCCAGTCCGACAGCTTCGGGATGTCGGTCGTGTACTTGACGATCGAGGTTTCGAAGCCCTCGATCTCGTGCATCCGCAGGGCGGGCGTGTAGGAGAATACCTCGACCTCGACCCCGTCCAAAACCGACATCGCTAGTCTCTCGGTCTCGGCCAGGTCGCCCACGATGCGGATCACCACTGCGGCCGACGCGTAGTCCGCGATGATGTTGGCCGCCGGGCCGGCGTCCAGCGTGCCGATGTTGACGGTTGTTTCGCCCAGCACTGGATCCGTCGGCCACTCGAGTTGGCGCAGCCGGTTGAGCCGATCTAGCAGCAGCTCGGTGGCCGACTCGCCCAGTTCCGGGTACGCCGAGTGGCAGGCGCGCCCGGACGCCTTGATCTTGAAGCCCAGCGTGCCCTTTGATGCCAGCGCGAGCAGGTTCTCGGTGGGTTCGCCGTTGATCAGGAACTTTACGGCCGGGGGGTTGCGGTTAGCGTGGCGGGCCCCGGTGCCGTCGACTTCCTCGCCCACGACCAACAAGATCCCCAAGCCCCGGGTGCCTTCCTCCAGCAGGCGCTCGAGGGCCTTGAGCATGGCCGCGGCGATACCGTGCGTGTCGCAGGCCCCTCGCCCCCAGATGAACTCGTCGTCCTCGCTCGACGAGATGAACGGTGGCACGGTGTCCATGTGGGTCGAGAACACCACCTCCGGCTCCCCCCACCAAGCCCACACGTTGTTGCGCCCGGGCTCGACTTCCTGTTTTTCGATGAAGCCACCGAAACGCCGGGCCAGCGGCTCGAGGTAGTCGAACAGGAAATCGCCGATTTCGCCCTCGTTGGGAGTCACGGAATTGATGTCGATCAGGGACCGAGTGAGCTTGAATGCATCCATGAGGGCTTTAGGGGTGCCGGATTTTCGAGCGTATCCCATACTGGCCGCAGGGTCAAATCCGGCTGTGCCCCGAATGCCCTCAGGGGTGCGGCGCAGGCCCCGCGGCGTGGCAGCCGGCATGGGCTCGGGCGGGTGGAGCAAGCATTCAGCGAAGCCGCCGCCGCTTGCGGCTATACTAGAGTCTCCGAATCTTGCGGAGCGGAGATCGAACAATCGCGAGAAACAATATGTGGGGACGCAAAGAAGATCAATCCAACGGTCCGGACATGCAACTTGGATCGGCCCAGCAGAAGGCTCCACCAAGGGAGGCTCCGCCGCGGCCAGTGGCTGCGCCACCCCAGCCCGCTGAGCCCAAGCGATCGGCGGATGCGGCGAATTCGTCGCGCCTGGGCCAGTCGATCAAGTTCAAGGGCGACATCCACAGTGACGAGGACTTCTTGGTGGATGGTTGGGTAGAGGGCTCTATCTCCGTGCCGAAGCACTCCGTCGTGTTTGGCCCGAAGAGCAACGTGCATGTCACCGTCGAAGCTAAGTCGATCTTGATCTACGGCCAAGTGAAGGGCAAGATCAATGCCAGCGAGAGCGTGGAACTCGCCAAGACTGGGCGCTTCGAGGGGGATTTGATCACGCGCCTTCTCGAGATTCACGATGGCGCAGTTTTTATTGGTACCAGTGCGGTCCATGAGCAGGAGCCGCCGCCAGCCGCGCAGGCCCCCCCGCGGCCCAAGAAGAAAGCGGAGGCGGCGCCTAAGGTTCCCTTGGTCAAGCCTCCCCCGCCGGGCCGGGTACCTGCGCCTGCGATCCCCCAGCGGCCGATTGTCAAGCCATGAGAGGGTTTGACCGGCTGAGACCGGAGGCTTGTTGCGAGTGTGTCTTGGTGGTTCCGGAGCAAAGCAGGCCGCTCGGTAGCTGATGCCCATTCTGTGGCGTCCAGTGCAGCTTCCGCAGAGCGCCTTGAGGACGGCTCGGGCTCGCGCAGCAGCCACGGCGTCGAATTCTTCTTTCAACACCTGCGCGACGCCCGAGACTTGAACATTCTGGACTTGGGCGTGCTCTCGCCTGAGACGACCGCGCAGCTGGGCGAGTTGGGGCACCATTTGCACTACGTCAGCCTGGCGCTGTGCTACGACGAGGCGCGACCCACGCTGGCGGGGCAGGACGGCGAAATATCGCGGCGAGCAGCGGATCGTTTCGTGCGGCAGAATCTGGACTTTGCACCCCGCAGTTTCCACGCCGTGCTGGCGTGGGACGTGCTGCAGCAGTTGGACCGGTCCGCGATGCAAAGCACGATCGCTCATCTGGCTAGGATCGTGCGCCCGAATTCGGTCATGTTTTGCTTGTTCCAGGAGCCCCACGACGACGGCACGATCTCGATCCTCGATGGCTCGGTGAAGTCCCCGACTTCGGTGAGCCTGCGCGAGGTCGGACGTCGTCGGCCTCGCCAACTCCTGACACCGCGCGATTTGGAATTCGAGTTCCCGCAATTCCGTTCCGTCCATTTCTTCCTCAAGCGGGACTCGTTGCTTGAAATGCTCGTGCTGAGTTGAGCGTTCGTGCTTGGCTTGCGAATGTGGCAACTCTGCTGCGCCCTCGGACTGTCCATGCTGGGCAACGGCCTGGCACTGGCCGCTAGTGACCGAGATGCAGGCATGGACCACTACCTCAACCGCGAGTTCGGGCTCGCGGTCGCGACATTCGAACGACACTTGGACAGCGAGCCGGACAGCCCCGAGGCGCATCTGCTGCTGACCAAGGCGCTGCTCTACCAAGAACTCCATCGCCTCGGCCACGTCGGCACCAGGGCATTTCGAGGCGACCGGCAGTATCGCTCTGGGAAGAAGCCCAAGCCGGACCCTGAAGTCAGCAGGCAGATCTTGGCCGCGCTGGAGCGAGGGCGGCAGGCCTGCGAGCGAGTCCTGGCGGAGTCCGCAGACGATAGGGAAGCCCTGCACTCGCTCGCGCAGCTCCACCTCGTGCAGGCTACCCACGAATACTTCGTAGCCAAGGCGTATTTCAAGGCGTTGGCGAGCGGTCGGCGGGCGCGGGAGCTCAGCTACCGCATGGGCGAACTGTATCCGGACTTCCCGGACGGGCTCTTGGTGGCAGGCTTCCAAGAGTACATCGTGGGCAAGTTGCCTTGGGCCCTGCGGGTGATGATCGCTATGCGCGGATTTGGAGGCAACAAGAAGAAGGGAATCCAGCTGGTCGAGCGAGTTGCCCAGGAAGGAGTCGAGAATCGGGACGAGGCGCGCCTCTTGATGGCAGTGATCCAGCGCTCGGAACGCACTCCCAAGGCGGCGGCTGAGGCGTTCGCCAGTTTGGCCGAGGACTTCCCGCGAGCCTACATGTTCCCCTTGGAAGCGGCCGACCTGTACGAGTCGGCGCGCCAGCGGGCCACGGCGCTCGAGCTGTTCAGAGACGTCAGCCGCAAGCGGGATTCCGGCGAGGATCGCTTTGACCGCATGCCGGAGCGCATGGCGTCCGCGCTGGAGCGCCGCATAGGGGCGCTCGAGCGAGTCCTTGGGTGCGAGGGACGAGAATAGGTTCCCGACCCGGGCTGCTAGGCCTAGCCTGTCCGAGCTAGCTGGGATGACAACTCGGCGAGCTTCGCGAGTGTTGCGGCGGCTGCGCCCGAGTCGATCGTCGCGCAGGCGAGTTCAGCGGAAGCGCTCCAGCTGGTGGCCCGTTCGGCCATGTGAATGGCGGCCGCGGCGTTCACCACCACGATGTCTCGCGCCGGGCTGCGCTCGCCTGCCAGCACGGATCGGATGATCGCGGCGTTGCAAGCGGCATCGCCGCCGGAGAGCGAGTCCGCGCTGGCCGGCGCTACGTCAAACGCGGCAGGCTCGAGCGACCCCACTCTGGCAACCTTGCCGCGAACCACTTCGTTGAAGCGAGTCGGCCCGGTGGTCGTGATTTCGTCCATGCCATCGCTGCCATGCACCACCAACGCGCGCCGAGCGCCCAGGCGCGCCAGCGCGGCGGCCGCGAGCGGCACGATCCGCTCGTCGTAAACGCCGACGACTTGCACCGCCGCATCGGCGGGGTTGGTCAGCGGGCCGAGCATGTTGAACACGGTGCGCATGCCCAGTTCGCGGCGGACCGGGCCGGCGTGGCGCATGGCGGGATGCATCGCTTGCGCGAACAGGAATCCGATACCGACCTCATCGATACAGCGGGCCACCTGCTCGGCGTCCAGGCTGACGTTGACGCCGAGCGCTTCCAGCACGTCTGCCGATCCGCACTTGCTGGAAATCGCTCGGTTGCCGTGCTTGGCGATCGCGACGCCTGCCCCGGCGGCCACCAGCGCCGCAGCCGTGGAGACATTGAAAGTCGATCCCCCGTCTCCCCCCGTACCACAGGTGTCGACGAGCTGCTCGCGAGGCGTGTGCGCCGGCCGGACGCTAGTGGCGCTTGACCGCATGGCACGGGCAAAGCCCGTGACCTCGTCGGCGGTTTCTCCCTTCATGCGCAGGGCGACGAGCAGAGCCGCGATCAGCGCCGGAGACGACCGGCCGTCGAGGATCTCCTGCAATGCCGCAGCGGCTTGCCGCTCGGAGAGGTCTTGGCGCGCCGCGGCGAGGCGCAATGCTTCTTGGACTGCTGGCATGGAATTTGCGCTGCGCCCGGCATCCCGGATATATTGGAGTTTCGGGCGGCCCGAGCGATTTTCTGATCGTACCCCACGGCCGCGTTCCCATGAAGCTCCACGAGTATCAGGCCAAGGAAGTTCTGCGTGCGTACGGCGTGCCCACGCCGCGCGGCATCGTGGCCAAGACGGTCGCGGAGGCGCGGGCGGCGGCGGCCGATCTGGGCGGCAAGGTGGTGGTCAAGGCCCAAATCCATGCCGGCGGGCGCGGCAAGGGCGGCGGCGTGAAGCTGGCGCACGGCGTCGACGAGGCCGAGCGCCACGCCGGCGCCATCTTGGGAATGACGTTGGTCACTCATCAGACCGGCCCGCAGGGACGGTTGGTGCAGCGATTGCTGATCGAGGAGCAACTGCCAATCGAGCGCGAGCTCTACTTGGGCATCACCTTGGACAGGGCGCTCAGCAAGCCAGTCTTCATGGCATCGGCCCAAGGCGGGATGGAGATCGAGGAGGTGGCCGCGAAGGATCCCTCCGCCATTCTCCGGGAAGTGATCTCCGGTGCCCGACTCGAGGCGTACCAAGCGCGTCGCCTCGCTTTCGCCCTTGGCATCGAGGCAGACGCGCTGGCAGCCTCCGTGCAAGCCATGCAAGCGCTGGCCAAGGCTTACGACGAATCCGATGCCTCGCTGGTCGAGATCAATCCGTTCGTGCTGACAACGGACGGCCGGGCGGTCGCGCTCGACGCGAAGATGGACATTGACGACAACGCTATGTTCCGTCACGCCGACTTGGTGGAATTGAGGGATCTCGATGAGGAAGAGCCGCTCGAGACCGATGCCATCAACCACGGCCTGAACTACATCAAGCTCGATGGCAACGTGGGTTGCATGGTCAACGGCGCTGGCTTGGCGATGGCCACCATGGACATCATCCAGTACGCGGGAGGGATGCCCGCGAACTTCTTGGACGTGGGTGGCGGCGCCAACAAGGACCAGATCAAGAACGGCTTCCGGATCATCCTGTCCGACCCCAACGTCAAGTCGATCTTGATCAACATCTTCGGCGGCATCCTCAAGGTTGACGTGCTTGCCGAGGGTATCGTCGCAGCGGCGCAGGAGCTCAAGATCGGCGTGCCGATGGTGCTGCGCCTGGAAGGCACAAATGTGGAAAAGGGGCGCGAGATCCTCGCCAGTTCAGGTCTGGATTTCATTGTCGCGGCAGACATGAAGGAGGCCGCCCAGCAGGCAGTCGCCCGGGCTGTCTAGGGGGTACCGGACATGAGCATCTTGGTCGACGAGACAACCCGTGTCGTGGTGCAGGGCCTGGGCCGTGCGGGCCGCTTCCATGCGGAGCAGTGCGTCAAGTTTGGTGCCAACATCGTGGCCGGCGTGCATCCCGGCCGGGGCGGGAGCGAGATCCTTGGTTTCCCGGTCTTCGACACCATGGGCGACGCTGTCGCCCGCGCCCGCCCCACCGCGTCGCTGGCTTTCGTGCCCGCCGCCGGAGCGGCGGACGCGGTGTTGGAAGCAATCGAAGCGGAGATCGCTCTCGTGGCCTGCATCACAGAAGGGATTCCGGCACGGGACATGGTGCGGGTAGCGGACGCCTTGAGGGGCAGCGAGACGCGCTTGGTCGGACCCAATTGTCCGGGCGTGATCTCGCCCGGGAAGTGCAAGCTGGGGATCATGCCCGGTCACATCCACCAGCAAGGATCGATCGGAGTCGTATCGCGCTCAGGCACGCTGACCTACGAGGCCGTCGGGCAATTGTCGAGTCTCGGCATTGGCCAATCGACCTGTATCGGGATCGGCGGCGATCCGGTCATCGGAACCAATTTCATTGATGTGCTGGAGATGTTCAACAACGATCCTGACACCACCGGGATCATCATGATCGGCGAGATCGGCGGCACCGCCGAGGAGCAGGCGGCCGAGTTCGTCAAGGGCCGCATCAAGAAGCCGATCGTCGGATTCATCGCCGGGGCCACGGCCCCGCCGGGCCGCCGCATGGGTCACGCCGGGGCGATCATCTCCGGGGGCAAGGGCACCGCGGCCGAAAAGCAGGCCGCGATGGAAGCAGCCGGCATCGCAGTCGCGCCCACGCCCGCCGAACTTGGCTCAACCCTGGCCGCGCTGATCTAGCGCCCGCCGCTGACACAGCCTCGCCGAAAGCATCGTGGAGGAATTGAACCCATGGCAATAGAACGCACGCTGACCATCATCAAGCCGGACGCTGTCGCAGCTGGCAACGCGGGGAACATCATCGCCCACCTAGAGCGCGAAGGCTTCGAGGTCGTCGCCATGAAGAAGATTTCACTGACTCCGGCCCAGGCGCGCGAGTTCTATGCGGTACATCGCGAGCGACCCTTCTACGGCAGCTTGGTCGATTTCATGACATCCGGCCCGATCATTCCGATGGTCTTGGAGCGCGACGCCGCAATCGCCGGGCTGCGCGAGGTCATGGGTGCCACCAATCCGAGCGACGCCGCAGAGGGCACGGTGCGCAAGCTGTACGCATCCAACATCGAGCAGAATGCGATCCACGGCTCCGACTCGCGCGAAACGGCGGCTGTCGAAAGGGCCTTCTTCTTCAGCGCTCTCGAGCAGGGCTAGCGCGTTCTCGGCAGTGCCTTCAAAGGGGTATGTTGCCGTGCTTCTTGCGTGGTGACTGCTCCGACTTCTTGTCTAGCATCTCCAGTGCGCGGCAGAGCTTGGTGCGCGTCTGGCAGGGTGCGATCACCTCATCGATCCAGCCCTTCTCCGCGGCTCGGTAGGGGTTCGCAAAGCTTGCCGTGAATTCCTCGATGCGATCGCGGCGGAACAGCGCTGGGTCGTCCGCCTTGGCGAGTTCGCGCCGGTAGAGGATATTCACGGCGCCCTCCGGGCCCATCACGGCGATCTCGGCAGTCGGGTAGGCAAAGTTCATGTCCGTGCGGATATGCTTCGAGCCCATCACGCAATACGCTCCGCCATAAGCCTTGCGCGTGATCACCGTGATCTTGGGCACGGTTGCTTCGCAGTAGGCGTAGAGCAGCTTCGCACCGTGCTTGATGATGCCGCCGTACTCTTGATCGGTGCCGGGCAGGAAGCCCGGCACGTCCTCGAACGTCACGATGGGAATGTTGAAGGCGTCGCAGAAGCGCACGAAGCGGGCGCCCTTGAGCGAGGCATTGATGTCGAGGCAGCCCGCCAGCACGGCGGGCTGATTGGCGACGATGCCAACCGGCCGCCCGGCGAGGCGGGCGAAGCCGATCACGATGTTCTGGGCGAAGTGAGCCTGCACTTCGAAGAAATAGCCGTCATCGACCACTCGCTGGACGATGTCGCGGATATCGTAGGGACGGTCGGGTTCGGCCGGCACGACGTCGTCGAGCTCGGCATCGGCCCTGTCCGGCGGGTCGTCCGTGGCCCGCCACGGCGGGTCGTCTAGGTTGTTGGACGGCAGGAACGAGAGCAACTCCCGGATCAGCTGCAGGCAGTGCGTGTCGTCGGCCGCCAAGAAGTGCGCCACGCCACTGGTCTCGTTGTGGGTGCGCGCGCCTCCGAGCTGCTCCTTGCCGACCTGCTCGTGCGTCACGGAACGGATCACATCCGGGCCGGTGACGAACATATGGCTGGTCCGGTCCACCATGACCACGAAATCTGTGATTGCGGGCGAATATACCGCGCCGCCGGCGCAAGGACCCATCACGGCCGAGATCTGCGGAACCACGCCGCTGGCCAGGGTGTTGCGCAGGAAAATGTCGGCATAGCCGGCCAGCGAGGCCACGCCCTCGTGAATCCGCGCCCCGCCAGAATCGTTCAGTCCGATCACGGGTGCGCCGGTTTTCATGGCCAGGTCCATGATCTTGCAGATCTTCTTGGCGTTTTGGAGTGACAGCGAGCCGCCGAAGACGGTGAAGTCGTGCGCAAACGCATAGGCGGGCCGGCCATCGATCTTGCCGTAACCCGTCACGAAGCCATCGCCGGGAATCCGCTGCTGGGCCATCCCGAAGTCGGCGCAGTCGTGAGCGACCAAGCGGTCCAATTCTTGGAAGGTGCCTTCGTCCAGCAGCAGTTCGAGCCGCGCGCGGGCTGCCAGCTTGCCGGATTCTTTGTGCCTTTTGACCCGTTCGGGGCCGCCGCCTGCGAGCGCTTCTGCGTTGCGCCGCTCGAGTTCGGCGCGCTTCTTGGCTAGGTCCATGGGTTTCCACAAGTTATCACGGCGCCGGCCGAATGATGCCGCGGCGCCGTGATATGCTCCCAGTTGGTTGATTTCCTCTTCTGGCTTTTCGCCGTCCCCGCCGTGCTGGCAACGCTGGCGTCCGTCAAGCGCGGGCGACGGTTCATGGAGTATGTCGAGTCGCGGACGAGGGAGCCGCCGGCCGAGCCGCCCGGAGGCTGGCCGGCCGTCGCGTTGATCGTGCCCGTCAAGGGGGCCGAGCCTGGCTTGGCCGAGAATCTGCGCTCGTTGCGGCGCCAGGATTATCCCGACTTCGAACTGATGGTGTGCTTCGCCGATGCGAGCGATCCGGCTGTTGCGGTGGCCCGGGCCACCTTGGGACCGGAGTGCCGCTTCGTGGCGGCCGGCGAACCGCCGCCCGACATCGGAGAGAAGATCCACAACTTGCGGGCTGCCGTGCAGGCGGTCGCCGCGGATCGGCAGGTGCTGATCTTCGCCGATTCGGACGGCCAGGCACGGCCCGATTGGATCCGCAAGCTCGTCGCGCCGCTGGCCGACGAGGGGATCGGGGCTGCCACAGCTTTCCGCTGGCATTTCCCGGAGGACGGCGGGTTCTGGCCGCTGTTGCGCAGCGTTTGGGATTCCGTGATCCCGACCGTCATGGACAGCCGCGACCGCAGTTTCGCGTGGGGCGGGGGGACCGCGGTGTTGCGCGATGCGTTTCAGACTGCTCGCGTGCTCGAGTACTGGCAGGGGTCTGTCAGCGACGACCTGCGGCTCACCCGGGCATTGGACGCTGCCGGTCTGGGCATCCGCTTCCTGCCAGAGGCGATGGTGGCCACAACCGGCCAGTGCCGGGGCGTGGACTTTCTGGCATGGGCCGTGCGGCAGGCCACGATCATGCGGGTCTACCGGTTCAATACATGGTTGGGCGGCTGCGTGAGCCACATCGCTTACTGCGCGGCACAATTGCTCTGCATCCTCCAAGTGCTGCAGGGCAATCTGGTCGGGTTGTTTCCGCTCGTGCTGATCGTTCTGCCCGGCATGGCCAAGGGCGGCACGCGAGCCTACGTGTGCTCTCTGGTGTTCCCCGAGCGAGAGGCATGGCTGGAGCGGTACGGCTGGGCCTACTTCTGGCTAACCCCGCTGGCGACCTGGGTGTGGCTCTATGCCTTCCTGCGATCCGGGCTCACACGCCGCATCCACTGGCGGGGCCGTACCTACGACTTGATCAGCGAGACGCGAGTTCGCGAGGTCGGGCGGAGCCGGTGAAGCTCGAGCGCACGCCGCTATTGACGCTCGATCGTGCGGATCACGGGCGCGAGCAGGTTGTCGACCGGCGCGTAGTCATCGGTCAGCACCAATCCCCGCGAGCGTTGGCGCAGCAGCGCCGTGTCCCGCGGCGCGAGCAGGTCCGCCGCGTACTTGAGGTAGTCGAGGTCTTGGACCGGCAGCAGGCGCGTCGATCCGACCACCACGAACGTGTCCCGCTCGTCTTCGTCGGAAGGCCCCCCCGGCGAAGTGCCGAAGGTATACACATAGGGGAATGCCTCCTCGACGGTGTTGATCATGGCGCCCAAGAAGCGGCCCGAGCGGAAGACATCGATCGTGTTGGCCATGAACACGGACTCGTCGCTCATCACGGCGCGCAGCTTGCGGACGTATTCCAGAGTTGTGAGGTGGAATGGTGGCGAGTAGTGGTTGAACGCATCGTTGTAGACAAGATCGAACTTGTCTTCCAGTTCGCCGCGCTGCGCCATGGCGAAGAGTTCGTCGACCCGGTTGCGAGCGTCGAGATGCACGATCTGGAGCGGAGTGTCGGGTTCGAGGTCGAATGAATCAAAGGCGGCCCGCGTCACTTGCGGATCGATCTCGACGACTTCGCCGACGCCTTGCGGATATTGCCGCAAGAACCAGCGAGGGAAGACGTAGCCCCCGCCGCCGAGGAACAGCGCGCGCACCGGCTTGTCGGCATGATATGCCTGCACCGCTTCGTTGGTGACTCCCGCGTAGATGCGCTCGTAGTCGTAGTGCAAATTGTCGGGGTCGTTGAGGTCGACGTAGGCGTGGACGAGGTGGTCCAGCGTCATCGAGCGCAAGCCCGCCGTTTCGATGACCTCTTCCACGCGGATCACCGAATACTGCGACTCGTCGTGGTACAGCACGGCCTGCGTGCGCGGCTCCCGGTAGCCGAGCCTCTCGCCGACCACGCGCGCCCACGGCAGCGGTGCCCAGGCCGCAAACATGACCGCGATCAGAACGCCGGTCCACAGGTAAGGCAGGAGACTGGCCCCGCCGTACAAGAGGGCGATCAGCAGCAGCACCGCCGCGACCGACAGCAGCACCGCCGTGGTGCCCATTTGGGCGATCAGCACGTAGCCGGTCAGAAACGTGCCGAGAATGCTGCCGATGGCGCCCCAGGAGTAGACATTGCCGATCGTGCGGCCGAGTTGCTGTCCCAGCACGATGGCCATCTTGGCGGCTGACGGGCTGATCATGCCCAGCAGGCAGGACGGCGCGAAAAAGACCAAGAACACGTGCAGTGCGATGCGCACCGGCCAGTCCAGCTCGCGCAGGACTTCCATGCTGCCGATACGGTTGTTGAGCACCGGGATCAGCAGGCAGTTGGCCGAGGCAACCAAGAAGATCAGGCTGAGCGTCTCCTTGGGCGGGAACCGGTCCGCCAGCCGTCCGCCGATGTAGTTGCCGGCGGCGATGCCAGCCAGGACAATGCCAATGACCGAGGTCCAGGTGTAAAGCGAGCTTCCGACGTGGCGGGCGATGAGTCGGCCGGCCACGAGTTCGAGCACCATGATGCAGAGGCTGGACAGGAAGACCGTAGCGATCGGTACGATCCACGCCCAGCGCGAAGCGCTTGGTGTGGCTGGTTGCTCGGAATCCATCGCACTGCTTCCGGGAGTGAAGGCTGCCGCTCCGGCAAGTCGTGGCGGGCTGCGCTTCAAGCGTAACCGATCAGCTGCCCCCTAGCTCGGGATGCCGGGGGCGGGAAATCTCGCGCACAGCGCCTGCACGTCGGCCTTCAGCTTCCCGAGCCTGGCCTCGTCGTCGGGATTGCGCAATGCTTCCAGCATGAAGCCGCCCAAGGCCTCCATCTCCGATTCCAGCATTCCCCGGCTCGTCGCGGCGGGCGTGCCGAGGCGGATTCCGCTGGGCCGCAGCGGCGGGTTGGGGTCGTCGGGAATGACCTGCTTGTTGCAGGTGATGGCGATCTCGTCTAGCGCGTGCTCGGCCGCTCGGCCGTCGATGCCGAAGCTGCGCACGCAGTCCACGACCATCATGTGGTTCGCCGTGCCGCCGGTGACTAGTTCGGCTCCGCCGCCGAGCAGTGCGCGGGCCAGCGCTTGTGCGTTCGCGAGCACCTGTCGGCAGTACTGCTTGAATTCAGGCTGTTGGGCCTTGGCGAGTGCGACCGCCGTGGCGGCCACTTGGTTCATGTGCGGTCCGCCCTGCAGGCCGGGAAAGACGGACTGGTCGATGGCCTTGCGAAACTCTGCGCGGCACATGATCATCCCCCCGCGCGGCCCGCGCATCGACTTGTGCGTGGTCGTGGTGACGATGTCGAAGTCCGCGTCGAACGGATTGGCGAGGGCTCCACCAGCGATCAGCCCGCCGATGTGGGACACGTCGGCCAGGGTCAGAGCGCCGACTTCGTCGGCGATGTCCTTGAATGGCCTGTAGGCGTAGTCCCGCGGGTACGAGGAGTAGCCGCAGACGATCATCTTGGGCCGGTGCTCGAGTGCCACCCGGCGCAGTTCGTCGAAATCGATGCGGCCCTCGGCGCCGGGGTCGGTCTTGTAGCGGATCCAGTTGAAGATACGCCCCATGTGAGAAACCGGAGCGCCGTGAGTTAGGTGGCCGCCGTGAGACAGGTCCATCCCCATCACGGTGTCGCTCGGTTGCAGCAGGGCTAGGTAGGCGGCGGCGTTCATGGGAGCGCCGGAAAGCGGCTGCACGTTGACGTGGTCGCAGCGGAACAGTTGCTTGGCGCGCTCGCGAGCCAGGCGCTCGATGGCGTCGGTGAACCCCTGTCCGCCGTAGTAGCGCCGGCCGGGGTAGCCCTCGGAGTACTTGTTGGTGAAGACCGAGCCGAGTGTGGCCAGCACCTCCGGGTAGGTGTAGTTCTCCGACGGGATCATCTCCACGCCTGATGCCTGGCGTGCCTCCTCGCCGGTCAGTGCCGCGAAGATTTCGGGGTCGTTGCGTTGTAGCAGATCGCGTGGTGAGAGCATGCGAGTGTCCGAATCTCCCATTGTCACGCACCGCGCTTGGCCGGCTGGATGGCCCTCCGCAGAGCGTCCGCCTTCACGAACCTTTAATCGACTCGTCGCATGCGGGTAACACGGCCCGGATAGCCTTGGATTCTTGGCTGAGTGGCCGGAACACCGGCGCGAGGCCTCGCGTCGCAGCTCATGATTTCGCGCGATTTCTTGAATTTGAATCTCGGCGAGAGTGTGCGCTGCAGTCTTTCGATGGCTCGGCGGTTCTTGCTCTGACAGGGTTGGGGTCGGCGAGCTGAACACAATGCACCGTAAGGAGAACACTGAATGAAACGCAATTGGATTGGGCGCCTGCTGGCCATCGCACTGTGCGCCATGCCGTTCGTCGCGGCAGGACAAACCTCGGACGATGCTGCAATGACGGACGCTTCCGCGATGAGCGGACCGCTATCGCCGACGGCCATGAAGGCGATGATCTGGACCGACAAGCTCGGCTATTCGACGGGCGAGCAGATGAGCGTGTATCTGACCTTGGATCCGATGGGTGACACAAACGAGTACACGTTCTTTGTCTACCGCGAGAACATCGACACCGGCGAGCGCCAGTACCTGCCGTTGACGACCGGCGGAGTGCTGACCGACGACGTGGTGGATTCGGCGGGAATGACGGTCGAAAATGCCATGGCCGCTGAAGTGAGTGCCAGGGATCAGACTCGCATCTGGCGCGCCGGCGTGCCGTCGCCCGGCCTGTGGCAGTGGGTTGGCGAGCTGCGCAATGCCGACGCCACGCAGGTGGTGAAGAAGATCTACGGCAAGTTCTTGGTCTCGCAGCAGACCCCCGTGCAACTCGGCTTTGATGGCACGGACACCGAGATCTCGACCGACACCACATGGACCAATGACACCATCTACCGGATCCGGCACCAAGTGTTTGTCAACCCTGGCGCCACGTTGACCATCGAGGCCGGCACGCTCATCCAAGCGAGCGGCCAGAACGCTGTAATCGTAGTGGAAAAGGGTGGCAAGATCATGGCCGAGGGTCGTCGCGAGGCTCCCATCGTAATGACCTGCGACCAACCGGTCGGGCTGCGCGAGTCGGGTTGTTGGGCGGGCCTGATCATCTTGGGCAATGCCCCGATGACTCGCGGCACGGGCCTTGCCGAGGGCGTGATCCCGGAGACGCGGCCGACCTATGGCGGCGACGATCCGATGGACTCCAGCGGCGTGCTGCGCTACGTGCGCGTTGAGTTCGCCGGCGTTGACTTCAACCCCGAGACGCAGCCGAACGCTTTCGGTTTCCACGGCTTGGGCGCCGGCACTGTGATTGACCACATCCAAGCGCACGAAGGCGAGGATGATGGCATCGAGTTCTTCGGCGGCAATGCCAATTGCATGTATTGCGTGTCTAGCGGCTCCAAGGACGACTCGCTCGACTGGGCGTTCGGCTGGCAGGGCACTGCACAGTATGTATTCATCCATCAGGATCCGCAGGGTGACAACGGCATTGAGGCCGACAACGACAGCCAGGGCTTCGACCGCACGCCGCGCTCCCACCCTAAGCTCTACAACGTCACGCTAGTGGGCGGTTTGGCCCAAGACACGAACTCAAGTTCGGGTGACGGCATGCGGATTCGCGTCGGCACGGCGATCACGGCGCGCAACGTGCTGCTGACTGGCTTTGGCGGTGACGCGCTTGATGTGCGCAACAACTCGCCATCGCTGTTCGCTGACGGCACGAGCAGCATCAAAAACGCGATCATCCACGCTAATGGAGGCAATACGGGCGCCGCTCAGATCGTTGGTGGCGTCGAGAGTTCCGTCGGCTACATGGACGTAGCTCCGATGCTGGTCAACGTACGCTACGAGGCAAACCCCGACCCGCGCCCGATGCTCGGCTCGCCGGCCCTTCTGGTTGGCAACGCTGCCACGCCCCCCAGCACAGACTCGCTCGACACGAGCGCGCAGTTCATCGGTGCCTTCGGCGACGAGAACTGGCTCGAAGAGTGGACTTTCTTCGGCGACGAAATAGACTACGACGTCGAATAGATCGTCAACGCGATCGAAGCCACCGGCCGACTGCTTCGACCGGTGGCTTCCCCTTTTTGAGGCCCTTCCCTGCGGACGGGGACAACGCCTCTTCCGGGAGTCCGGCGCCGGAGCGCATCGCAACGGTGCAAGGCATCGTTCACGCTGGGTGCGCAGGCGTGTCGTGGCACTGCGGTGCCGCATTCTCGCTTTGGGCAGCGCCCACGACGCAGTCCGGGAGATCCAACGCGCGGTGTGGCAATCAAGGGGTTTGACCCGCCACAGAGACGGACCCATCGCAGTTGAGGGCCAGAGCTGCTGGACCTTGCTGTTCAGGACTTGCGCGGTCGCACGCCGCGGTAGGCAACCTAGGGGCGCCGGGCAACGCCCCGGCGCTGGTTCGTGCGATTCGCGCGACGGCTGAATCGAGCGCACCGCCTAGATCAGGCGGAAGGCGATCTCCAGCCGCAGGCGGGACGGCACCTTGCGCCCACCGCTGCGAGCTGGGCGGAAGCGCCACTGCTGAACGGCCTCGACAGCCTTGCCATCGAGGCCGAGACCGAGATGGCGCAACACGAGGATATTGACTGGCGTTCCGTCCACGTCGACATCGACCTGCAGCAGCACGCTGCCTTCGTGATTTGCGATTCGCGCCTCGTCTGTGTAGTCAGGCTCTGTGCGCTCGATCAATACGGCCGGTTGCACGCCGCTGCCCGCTGCCAATTGGCCTAGGTCGGCTGGGTTCACCGGAGTCGACTGCTCCCGGCGATGGCCGCGTGCGCGCTCTTCGAACTCTGCCGCATCGGCTGGCCGTGACAGCTTGTGCAGCAGCCGGGCTAGGTGATCCAGCGTCATGATTGTGTCCGGATGGCCTTGGCCAAGGCTCTCTTGGCGGATCTCCAGCGCCGTGCGGTAGTAAGCTTCGGCCCTTGCGTAGAGGACTTGGTTCTCGTACAGCACTGCGAGGTTGTTCACCACTGCCGCTACGTCGGGGTGATCCCGGCCCAGCAGGCGCGTGCGGGTCGCGAACGCCAGCTTGTAGAAGCTCTCCGCCTCCCTGTGCTTGACGCGCAAGTGATAATAGCGCCCGATTTCATTGAGCAAGGTCGCGTACTCGCGGCTCTCGGAGCCCCAGGCTCGGCGTCCGATCTCGTCGGCCTCCCGATACAGCTGTTCGGGCACGGCGTAGTCTCCCCGGCTCAAGTGCAGCTTGGCCAGTTCCATCAACGGGACGACGCGCCGGGGGTCGTCTTGCGGGAAGCCGCGCGACTCTCTGCGGGCCTGCCGCAAGAGGCGGGCCGCTTGGTCAAACTGCTTGGTCGCAAGGGCTTGCCGGGCCGAGCTGATGGACTCGTCCCAAGACCTGTCCTGCGCCGGTACCGGACCGGCACACAACGCTACCGAGGCCGCAACAACTACCGTGAGAAAATTGCGTCCCACCGTGAGAATTCACTATTCTTGACGGCTACGGCGCGCAGCACGCCACCATACCCGCAACACCCTGAACTCCCAGTTTATCAGCACCTTGGCCTTGGACTCTTCACCGCTCTCGATGCGCTGGCGTCGCCCAGCCGGGCGTCGAGACGTGATTTTGCGCCGATCATCGGGTCTTTCCCGGCTCTCGCATCGCCCGTCGAGAGCTGTTCAAGGCAGCACGAGCTTGCGGGCCCAAGCGCGATTGTCCTCGTACCAGCGAACCATCTCTTCGATACCGGCGCGCAGCGATATCTCGGGCTGCCAAGCGAGCAGCCGCCGAGCCTTGCCGATGTCTGCCCACGTGGCTGGCACGTCTACGCGGGGTACTTCCGCCTGCTGGATCAGGGCTTTGCGGCCCAGGCACTCCTCAATCATGCGCACTGCATCGAGCAAGGCTACGGGGGCGTCCGAACCCAGGTTGATGACTTCAAAGCCAGTCGCGGCGGCGGCTGCCGCAGTGCCGCGTGCGATATCCGAGACATACGTGAAATCGCGCGACTGGCTGCCAGTGCCGTGCAGGGTGATCGGCTGGCCCTCGCGAATCCAGCGAACGAACCGGAACAGGCTCATGTCAGGTCGCCCAGCTGGGCCGTAGACCGTGAAATAGCGCAACACAGCCACGTCGAGGCCGTGGAGATGGTGGTGGGCATGCGCAAGCGCTTCGGCTGCTTTCTTCGATGCCGCATACGGCGAGCGAGGACGCCCGGTATCGGCGCCTTCGTGCAGCGGCAGGCGCTCGCCGACCCCGTAGACGCTTGACGTGGATGCCAGCACGAGCTTTTCCACGCCGTGGGCGCTGCATGCGTCCAGCACGCACTGCGTGCCGATGGCGTTTGCCCGGATGTAGTCGTCGGGCCGCTTCACGCTCTGGGCCGCCCCGGCGCGGGCAGCCAGGTGGAATACCGCGGCAAAGCCTGTGCGCTTGAACTCGTCCTTGAGGGAATCGCGGTCGGTGACGTCCGAATGAGCGAAGCGAAACCCGGCGCGGCCCGTGAGCTGAGACAGACGCCAATGCTTGATGAGCGGGTCGTAGGCGTCGTTCAAGATGTCCAAGCCCACGACCTGGGCACCGTCGTCGAGCAGGCGTGCGGCGAGCCAGTGGCCGATAAAGCCAGCGACACCGGTCACAAGGTATGTCGGCAAGTCCGAGTCCCCCACCCTCAGAGGCGCATCAGATGCGGAGCTGACGTGCCGCTCAGTGCGTTGCGGGTATCTAGCACCAACGCCGCCGCTGCCAGCAGCCGATGGTAGTCCACGCCGTCGTGATCGGTGAGAATCACCGCTATGTCAGCCTCGCTGGCCGCTCGGATCAAGTCGCTGTGGCCGAGAGTCGAAGAACCAACGTGCATCTCGGCGACGTGAGGGTCACTGAAGGTGATTGAGGCTCCTTTGCTTGCAAGCAAGGCTGCAATGTCGATCGCGGGCGATTCGCGGGTGTCGCCTACATTGCGCTTGTAGGCCACCCCGACCAAGTGAACTCGACTGCCCTTGACAGCCTTGCCCGCATCGTTGAGAGCCGACTGGACCCTGTCCACGATGTGGCGCGGCATTTCGCCGTTGATCTCGGATGCCAAGCGGATCAGCCTTGGCTCGTATCCTGCCTGTCTCGATTTCCAGGACAGGAAGTGCGGGTCGACCGGGACGCAGTGTCCGCCGAGGCCGGGGCCGGGATAGAACGGCATGAAGCCGAATGGCTTCGTCGCCGCCGCCTCGATAACTTCCCACACGTCGATGCCCATTCGGCTGCACAGGACGGCTGTCTCGTTGGCCAGGCCGATGTTCACCATGCGGAACGTGTTCTCGAGCAGTTTGGCCGTCTCGGCGGCCAAGGTGGACGAGACCGGCACGACTTCGTCCATGACCTTGCCATAGAACGCCTGCCCCATCCGCAGGCATTCCGGTGTCACGCCTCCGATAATCTTGGGGATATTTCTTGTGTGGTAGTCAGGATTGGCGGGGTCCACACGCTCGGGGGAGTAGCACAGGAAAAAATCGGTCCCGACCCGCAAACCCCGCCCCTCAAGGATAGGAAGCACCGCCTCTTCCGTGGTCCCGGGGTAGGTCGTCGACTCCAGGACCACGAGCATGCCCGGGCGTAAGTGCGCCGCTAGCGCGCGACACGCCTCTAGCACGTGGGTGAGATCGGGGTCCTTGGTCTTGCGCAAGGGAGTCGGCACGCAGATCGAGACTGCATCGCAGTCGGCGAGATCCGAGTATTCAGAACTGGCCCGCAGGCGGGAGGAACGCACGAGCTCGGCGAGCACGCGCGCGTCGACATCGGGCACGCGGCAGCAACCGGAATTGATCTCTGTGACGGAACCGGAAGCAGTGTCTACGCCGATGACGGAGAATCCGGCCGAAGCCACTTCCACGGCTAGGGGCAGGCCGGCATAGCCCAGACCCACAACGCCGGCGCGCGCGCTCCCATCGGCGAGCCGCGCCTCCAGTTTGCTTGCTATCGCCATGCGTCTCGATAACCGGGGCACAGCTCGATCGCCGGCCGCTGCTGGCGGCCGACAGCACGGCGCACCGTCACTCGATGGGGGGATCGCTCTCGGTGGCCGGTTCCGCGCCGAAGCGGTAGCGGACGGTCGTGCTGTGATCGGTGTAGAAGGTGCGGCTGCCCGAGTCCGGCGACTGGGGGTCGGCGTTGAGCGAGTAGCCGGCGGGCGTTCCGATCATCGAGAAGGCGTACCCGAGGTGGATGCCGTCCACTAGGTTCTCGTCCATCAGGCTCGCCGCATCAGGCGTCGGCTGCCCTCCGCCCGGCGCGGGGCCGAGTTCGGTTAGCGTGGCGGCATAGCGGCCGTACTGCGCAAAGTACTGGATCTGCGCTGTGTTGATGGTCTGGCACGAGCGGATTGCAGCGAGCTCGTTCGCCATTCGCTTTGTGCTGGTGATGCGCGGGATCGCAATGGCGCTGATGATCAGGATGATCGAGATAACGATCAGAAGTTCGATCAGGGAAAATCCGCGATTTCGGCGATGCCGCTTCATGCTTGGCTCTCCAGTTTCCATTTTAGGGACTTGACCGCCCATCTCTATCAATTCAGACGCAGGGGACCACCGACCCGTTCAGTCATTGTCAGCCCAATAGCTGCCTTCACCAGCGTCATTCGCGATTTCGCATTCGCGCTGCTTGCCCTGTGGCGGTATCATACTCTGAGCCTGCTCAGGCTATAAGGGATCCCATGCAACCTGCACTTGCGGCGATTTGCTGCTTCATTGCCTATGCGGTGGTCTACCGCTTCTACGCTCGCCATCTGGGCTCGCGGATCTTCCAGCTCGACCCGAGCGTCGCGACCCCGGCGCACGCCATGAATGACGGCGTGGACTACGTGCCCTGTCGCCGCATGGTGTTGTTCGGCCACCACTATGCTTCGATTGCCGGCTTGGCCCCGATGCTGGGCCCAGCTATCGCGGTGATTTGGGGCTGGCTGCCGGGCATGCTCTGGGTTGTCCTGGGCACGCTCTTCATCGGTGCTGTGCATGACTTCGGAGCGCTGGTCATTTCGATGCGCCACCGGGGAATGAGTATTGGCAAGGTGGCCGAGGACCTAATCGGACGCCGTGCCAAGGGAATTTTCTTGTTGATCATCCTGTTCTTGATTTGCTTGGTCATGGGCGTGTTCGTGCGCACCGTTTCGGGCCTGTTCACGGCGGAGTTCTATCCCGAGTCGGTCTTTCCAAGCTTTGCTTTGATCGCCATCGCCATGGTGATCGGCTGGCTGGTGTACAAGCGCGGTGTGTCCGTCGTGCGCCTGACCGTGGTCGGCTTCGTGCTGATGCTGGTCTCGATCGGGGTAGGCTTGGCCATCGGGCGGCCGGACCTGAGCAGCGAGATCTGGGTCCTGATCCTGCTGGTGTACGCGTTTGCGGCCTCCACCCTGCCTGTGTGGTCGCTGCTGCAGCCGCGCGACTACCTCAACTCGTGGCTGCTGTACCTTGGCCTAGGCGCTTCGTATCTCGGACTGTTCGTACTGCGGCCGGAGTTTGCCGCCCCGATGCTCGACACGCAGCCGGCCGACGCACCGCCAATCTTTCCGTTCGTGTTCATCGTGATCGCGTGCGGTGCGATCTCCGGTTTCCACGGCTTGGTTTCGTCCGGGACGACTTCCAAGCAGATCGACAAGGAGACCGATGCGCTGCCAATCGGATACGGCGGAATGGTCGGCGAATCGGTTCTCGGCCTGCTGGCGGTACTTGCCTGCACGGCCGGGTTCCGCTCTCCGGAGAGTTGGGCCGAGCATTACTCGAGTTGGAGCACGGCCAGCGGATTAGCAGAAAAGATGCAGGCGTTCATCGACGGCACGGCCATGTTCTTGAGCTCCCTCGGCCTTCCGGTAGAACTCGCCCAGGCCTTCGTCGCCTTGGTGGCGGTTTCGTTCGCGCTGACATCGCTGGATTCCGGCACCCGGCTGCTGCGCTACAACATCGAGGAGATCTCGCACTCGATCAAGGTGCCCGCCTTGGGGCAGCGATACGTCGCGTCCACCATTGCCGTGGTCTTGATCGGATTCTTCGCCTTCTACGAGGTGGAAGGCCAGCCTGTCGGGCTGGCGCTGTGGAGCTTGTTCGGCAGCACCAACCAAGTGCTGGGAGCGCTGACCCTGCTGGCGGTCACGATCTACTTGCGGCAGAAGGGGCGCAACTACGTATACACGCTCGCCCCGATGGCGTTCATGCTGGCGGTGACCATCGTTGCCATGGTGATCGACATTCGCAAGTACTGGGCCAACCAGCAACTGCTCTTGTGGGGCGTGGCGGTCTCGATATTCCTGCTGAGCGCGTGGCTGCTGGTGGAGGCGGTCCTGCGCTTCCGCAAGGACTCGGCCGCCATCGGCGGCATGGCCGCGGGTGACTGACCGGGCGATCTCAGTCCCACGCCTTGGACGTGAGGTTCCGCTCTACGCTGCCGTCGACGAGGTGAAACCCGGTGTCGTGCAAGGGGTCGGCTGAGCACACCAGCTTGGCTGGGCCGTATTCGCCGCGTGGCTCGGGAAACGAAGAGCTGAAGTCGGGGTCACTCTCGGAGATCGTCCAGACAAGGCGGCCCTTGAACGGGACGCGGACCAAGAGTTGGGCCCCGCAGGCTCGGCAGCGGTATTCAAGCATCGGCGATGGTACCTCCATGGCTACGCTGGAGCGGGTTCGCGAGGGTTGCGTCGCACGAGTGCAGCCGGGCTGAAAGTGCAGGGCGGCGTCATTGAGGGGCCTCAATCCTTGTTCGCGGTCGCCGCGAGTTGTTTGCAATTTCCTCCAACTCCGAATTGGTGAAGTACCACCCTTCGTCCCTCGCGCATAGCAGCCAGATCGCATTGTCGACGAACACCACGGGCTGGTCCGCCGCTGCCGCGATTTCTTCGGCGACGGTCATGACTTCCAGCTTCTCTTGCGATGTCGACCCCGGAGACTCTCTCCCCCCTGGCGTCCGCTTCCAGCGGTTGAACCGGACAAGCCCGAACGAGCCCAGCGCCCGCGTAAGGTGCCTTTGGGCTCGCGCATAAATAACTAGTTATTATAAGCGGTTACTAGGATATTATTTTCCGCTGTGAGGCAGTCCCTGTCGCAGCTCTCCTCTGGTTTTAGCCTGATACACTCACTATCGAACCTAGC
>LXNI01000883.1_pt1 | contig 30896 bp, 26 predicted proteins | sample 809091 | NCBI WGS metagenome assembly LXNI01 (sample SAMN04870527, study PRJNA318959) | sponge metagenome | biome: 01000161; feature: marine sponge reef; material: water | host: Sarcotragus foetidus | place: Greece: Milos, Mediterranean Sea | collected 2013-05-29 | depth 5-7 m | reverse complement strand
GACAAACGCTTCGCCTCGTAGCGTCCCAGCACATCGCAAAACTTCTCCATCCTCCGCTCCTGTAGCCACATCGTCCGGTGCATCCACGTGCCTCCTCTCCGAGACACCTAACCGGACAACTCACGTGCTACCTAAACCGGACAGATCACGTGCTAGCGACACGCTCCAACCGCCCGCTTGGCGAACGTGGGCGCGGCCCTATAATCCCAGCGATGACCAACGAGATCCGCCCGATTCAGAGCCGGGACCCGGCGCGGCCGGGCGTGCCGCTCGCCGCCGGGCTGAGCTTCCTGGGCGTGACCCCGCTCCGCCCCTGCCCGTACCTGCCGGGACGGCGGGAGCGCTCGATCGTCACGGCGCTCACGGGCCCGCAGGCGGACAGCGACTATGACACGATGCTTCGCGCGGGCTTCCGCCGCAGCCACCTCGCGGCCTACCGGCCGGCCTGTCCCGGCTGCCGGGCCTGCGTCTCGGCGCGCGTCCGAGTCGGTGCGTTCGCGCCGAGCCGCTCGCTGAAGCGCGTCGGCGCGCGCAACGAGGGCGTGACGCTCCGGGTGACGCCGGCGCTGGCGCGGCCCGATCACTACGCGCTCTTCCAGCGCTACCTGGCGGCGCGGCACGCAGACGGCGCGATGGCGGGAATGGGGCGCGAGGGCTACGGCGCCCTCGTCGAGGAAAGCGCCGTCGAGACCCGCCTCGCCGAGTTCCGCAGCCCCGACGGGCGCCTCTACGGCGTCTGCGTGTTCGATGTCGTTGCCGACGGGCTGTCGGCGGTCTATTCCTTCTACGAGCCGTTGCGGGTCAAGGACAGCCCGGGCAGCTACATGATCCTGCGCCTCCTGGGCGAGGCGCGCGAACGCGGCCTGCCCTACCTCTATCTCGGCTACTGGATCGACGGGTGCGACAAGATGGACTACAAGGCGCGCTTCCGACCGCTCGAGGTGCATGGCGCCAACGGCTGGACGCTCCTGGACGCTCGGGAAGGCGGCCGAGACGTCTCGAATCACTGACTGCAACCATGCAAGGGAGACCCAAAGACATGAGCATGAAAATAGGACGACGCAGCCTCCTCAAGGGAACGGCCCTCGCAGGGGCCGCCGTGGCAGCCGCCGCGGCATCGAGCTTCCCCGCGCCCGCGATCTCGCAGGGCAAGATGCAGCTCAAGATGGTCACGACGTGGCCCAAGAATTTTCCGGGCCTCGGCACCGGCGCGCAGCGCCTGGCCGACCGCATCACCAACGGGACCGAGGGCCGCATCGAGGTCAAGCTCTTCGCCGCCGGCGAGCTGGTGCCGCCCTTCGAATCCTTCGACGCCGTCTCGCAAGGGACCGCGGACATGTACCACGCCGCCGAGTACTACTGGCAGGGCAAGTCCAAGGCCTTCAACTTCTTCGCCACCGTGCCCTTCGGGCTCACGGCGAGCGAGGTCGACGCCTGGATCTACCACGCGGGCGGCCAGGCGCTCTGGGACGAGCTCGGGGCCGAGTTCAACCTGAAGCCGCTGATGGCGGGGAACACGGGCGTCCAGTGGGGCGGCTGGTTCAACAAGGAGATGAACTCGGTCGAGGACTTCAAGGGCCTCAAGATGCGTATGCCGGGCCTCGGCGGCGAGGTGCTGCGCCGCGTAGGCGCCACCGCCATCGCGCTGCCGGGCGGCGAGATCTTCCCGGCGCTGCAGTCGGGCACGATCGACGCCACCGAGTGGGTGGGGCCGTGGAACGACCTCGCCTTCGGCTTCTACAAGATCACCAAGTACTATTACTGGCCTGGCTTCCACGAGCCCGGCACGGTGCTCAGCTTCGGCATCAACAAGGGCGTGTGGGACAGCCTCAGCGCCTCGGATCAGAGCCTGATCGAGACCGCCGCGGCGGCCGAGAACAGCTACGTGCTGGCCGAGTTCAACGCGCGCAACAGCGATGCGCTGGATACGCTCATCAACGAGCACGGCGTGCAGGTGCGCCGCGTGTCCGACGAGATGCTGAACGCGCTCGGCGATGCCTCCGGCCAGGTTGTGGCCGAGGTCGGCGCCGAGGGCGGGCTCACGCAGCGCGTCTTCGAGAGCATGATCGCCTTCCGCAAGAAGGCGCTTGCCTACGACAAGCTCTCGAACCTGGCCTACGGGAACGCGAGGCTCCTTCCGTTCGCCTACGGCAGCTAGACGCATACTCGGGGCGGGCGGTGCAGGCCCGCCCCGAACCTCGCCGGCCGGACGGGATCGCCCCGCCGCCGGTAGAGGGCGCAGGCGCGGCGGGCGCGCGGGCTGTCGCCGCGCTTGAACGTCTGCCGCCTGAGACAAGATGCAGGCGTTCCTCAACGCATTAGCCGCGTTCACGCGCGCGATCGACGCCGCCAACGAGCACATCGGCCGCGTCGCGTCGTGGCTGGCGCTGCTCATGGTGCTCCTCCAGTTCGTCGTCGTGGTGATGCGCTACATCTTCGGCGCGGGCTTCATCGCGATGCAGGAAGGCGTGATCTACCTGCACGCCACGCTCTTCATGGTGGGCGCCGGCTACACGCTGCTGCACGGCGGCCATGTGCGGGTCGACATCTTTTACCGTGAGGCGCGGCCGCGCCGACGCGCGCTCGTCGACCTCCTCGGCGTCATCCTCTTCCTCCTGCCGGTCTGCGTGATCATCGGCTGGTCGAGCTGGCCCTACCTCGAGCAGTCCTGGTCGGTGTTCGAGGGCTCGAAGGAGACCAGCGGCATTCACGCCGTCTATGCGCTGAAGACGATGATCATGGTGTTCGTCGTTCTCGTGGCCCTCCAGGGCCTCTCGCTCGCGCTCCACGCGGTGCTGACGCTGGCCGGCCGCGAGTCACGCCACGACGCCATCGCCGATCCCGGCGGCGAGGCCGCCTGACCCGTCATGGCCATCGGCGAAATCCTCGTCATCGTCATGTTCCTGACGACCTTCGGCTGCCTTCTGGCGGGCTTCCCGGTCGCCTTTACGCTCTCAGGCGTGGCCGCGCTCTTCGGGCTTTTCTCCTACGCCTTCGGCGTCTTCGACATCACCTTCATGCAGGCGATGCCGCAGCGCATCTTCGGCAACGCGATGTGGAACGAGGTGCTGATCGCGGTGCCGCTCTTCGTCTTCATGGGCGTGATGCTGGAGCGCTCGAAGGTGGCAGAAGAGCTGCTGGAAGCCATGGGGCGGCTCTTCGGCGGGCTACGGGGCGGGCTCGGGCTGTCGGTCATAGCCGTGGGCGCGCTGCTCGCCGCCTCCACCGGGATCGTCGGCGCCACGGTGGTGACCATGGGCCTGCTCTCGCTGCCGACGATGCTGAGGCGCGGCTACGACCCCAAGCTCGCGACCGGCGCGATCTGCGCCTCGGGCACGCTGGGCCAGATCATCCCGCCCTCCATCGTGCTGGTGATCCTGGGCGAGCAGATCTCCAACGCCTACGTCGATGCCCAGCGCGCCATCGGCAACTGGTCGCCGGAGCCGGTCTCGGTGGGCGACCTCTTCGCCGGCGCCCTGCTGCCGGGGATGGTGCTGGTCGGCCTCTACATGGTCTACATGATGGTCGTCGCCTGGCTGCGGCCGGCAGCGGCGCCGGCGATTCCGCGCGGCGAGCTGGGCGGCGACTGGCGCGAGGTATGGCGGCGCACGGGCCGCGCGCTGGTGCCGCCGATCGTGCTCATCATCGCCGTTCTCGGCTCGATCCTCGCCGGCATCGCGACCCCGACCGAGGCTGCGGCGGTGGGCGCCGTCGGCTCGCTGATCCTGGCCGGCGCCCGGCTCGCGCCGGAGGGCGGCAGGTTCGCGCGCGGCGGCGGCGGCCCGCTCTACGCCGCAGGGCTCGGGCTCATCGTGATGATGGTCCTTGCCAACCAGTTCGACCTCGTGGTCGCGCGTTCCGGCATCGGCGTGCCGGCCATCGCCGCCTTCGTCTGCTGCGGGCTGCTTGTCTACGGGGTCGGCACGAGCCTCTGGCGGGTGTGGCGCGCCGGCGTCCTGGTGCCGGTCATGCGCTCGACCATGCAGATCAGCGCCATGGTGTTCGTCATCCTGATCGGCGCCGCGCTCTTCTCGCTGGTGTTCCGCGGCCTCGGCGGCGACGACATGGTGCACGAGGCGCTCTCGAACATACCGGGCGGGGTCGTCGGCGCGATGCTCGTGGTCATGCTGATCATGTTCGCGCTCGGCTTCTTCCTCGACTTCATCGAGATCACCTTCGTGGTGGTGCCGATCATTGCGCCGGTGCTGCTGCAGATGGATATCAACCCGATCTGGCTCGGCATCATGATGGCGGTGAACCTGCAGACCTCGTTCCTGACGCCGCCCTTCGGCTTCTCGCTCTTCTACCTGCGGGGCGTGGCGCCGCGCACGGTGCGCACCAGCGAGATCTATCGGGGCGTTATCCCCTTCGTCATCATCCAGCTTGCGGCGCTCGCCGTGCTCGGCCTCTTCCCCGAGCTCACCACCTGGCTGCCGTCCATCGTCTTCGGTTGAGTTGTGGGCGGGGGTTAACGCTCCCTGGACCACGCCGTCACGACGTCGATGAGCGCGTCCGTGAGGCCGGCGAGGTCGGCGGCGTCGATGGTGAGGGCGGGCGTGACATAGACGATGTCGCCGAAGGGGCGGACCCAGACGCCGGCGGCCACGAAGCGCTTCTTGAGCCAGGCGATACGGCTCATGTCGTCGAGCTGGACGACGCCGATCGCGCCCCGCGCCCGCACGTCGACCACGCCCGGCAGCGCCCGCGCCGGCTCGAGCGCGGCCTTGAGATGGCCCTCGATGGCGCGCGCCTGTGCGAGGCGCGGCTCCCGCTCGAAGAGATCGAGCGACGCATTGGCGGCGGCGCAGGCCAGCGGATTGGCCATGAAGGTCGGCCCGTGCATGAGGGCTGCGTCGGGATCGTCGGAGAGGAAGGCCTCGAAAATGCGCTCGCTCGCGACCGTCGCGGCGAGCGCCATGGTGCCGCCGGTGAGCGCCTTGGACAGCGTGACGATGTCCGGCACCACCTCCGCCTGCTCGCAGGCGAACATCGTGCCGGTGCGGCCGAAGCCGGTCATGATCTCGTCGGCGATGAGGAGCAAGCCGTGCCTGTCGCAGGCCCCACGCAGCGCGCGGAGCGTCTCGGGCCCGTGGAAGCGCATCCCGCCAGCGCCCTGGACCAGCGGCTCCACGATGACCGCCGCCACGTCCTCCCCATGCCGGGCGAGGTAGGCATCGAAGGCGGCGACGCCCGCTTCCTCATGCGGCAGCGGCACGACGTGCTGCTCCGGCAGCGCGCCTGCGAACAGGCGGTGCATGCCTTCCTCGGGGTCGCACACGGACATCGCGGCGAAGGTGTCGCCGTGATAGGCGCCCTGGAAGCTCACGAAGCGGTGGCGCCCGCTCACCCCCTGGTTGAGCCAGTACTGCAGCGCCATCTTGAGCGCGATCTCCACCGCCACCGAGCCCGACTCCGAGAGGAACACACGGCTCAGCGGATCCGGCAGCATGGCGGCGAGGCGGCTGGCCAACCTGAGCGCGGGCTCGTTGGCGAGCCCGCCGAACATCACGTGCGGCATGCGGTCGAGCTGCGCGGCGACGGCAGCGCGGATATGGGGGTGGTTGTAGCCGTGGCAGGCGGTCCACCACGAGGCGATGCCGTCGATCAGCTCGCGGCCGTCGGCGAGCACGATGCGCGTGCCCCTGGTCTCGGCCACCGGGAGCGGCGGCGGCACGCTCGCCATCTGGGTGTAGGGCAGCCAGACGTGGCCGTAGCCCTCGGCGAGCCAGCCGGGCGCGGAAGGGCCGGTCTGGGGGCGGCGCGCCACGGCGAACGCTGGGAGCGCCGCGGCCGCGGCCTAGACCGGCATCGGCTGGATGCCGAGGCGGGCGAAGAGTCGGGTGTCGCGTTCGCGTTCGGGATTGGGCGTCGTGAGCAGCTCCGGCCCCACGAACACCGAGTTCGCGCCGGCGAGGAAGGCCAAAGCCTGCATCTCGTCCGACATCTGCTCGCGCCCGGCGGAGAGCCGGACCATCGAGCGCGGCATGGTGATCCGCGCCGCCGCCACCGTGCGCACGAATTCGAAGGGATCGAGCGCGTCCATGCCGTCGAGCGGCGTGCCCTCGACCTGCACCAGCATGTTGATGGGCACGCTTTCGGGATGGACGGGCAGGCTCGCGAGCGTCGTGATCATGTCCGCCCGGTCGCGCTTCGATTCGCCCATGCCGACGATGCCGCCGCAGCAGACACTGATGCCCGCATCGCGCACGTGACCCAGCGTGTCGAGGCGGTCCCGATAGGTGCGCGTGGTGATGATCTCGCCGTAGAACGATTCCGAGGTGTCGAGATTGTGGTTGTAGTAGTCGAGGCCGGCGTCCGCGAGCCGCTCCGCCTGGGGCGCGCTCAGCATGCCGAGGGTGACGCAGGTCTCCATGCCGAGCGCCTTGACGCCCTCCACCATGTCGGCGACCGCGTCGAGGTCGCGGTCCTTCGGGCTGCGCCACGCGGCGCCCATGCAGTAGCGCGTGGCGCCGGCGTCGCGGCCGCGCCGGGCCTCAGCCAGCACCTCGTCGAGGGACATCATCTTCTCGGCCGCGAGCCCGGTGTCGTAGCGCGCGCTCTGGGGGCAGTAGGCGCAATCCTCCGGGCAGCCGCCGGTCTTGATGCTCAGCAGCGTCGACATCTGCACCTGGTTCGGGTCGAAATGGCGGCGATGCACGGTCTGCGCGCGAAACATGAGCTCGGCGAAGGGCAGCGCAAGCAGCGCCTCGACCTCCGCCACCGACCAGTCATGCCTGGGCGCAGGCAGCGCCCCGCTGTGCGCGTCCGCGCCGATCGCCTCGACAGCTTCCATGATCGTTCGCCCCCGGCCCTCGACCGGCGCAGGATAGGCCAGAGCGCCGCCGGGTCAAGGAATGCGGCCCGGAAACGGCCCATCGCACCCGATCCAGCGCAAGTATGTTGGGCCGCTATGCTCCATTGAACATACAATATATGGCGCACAGATAGAGCAATTGGCTACAAGACTGGCAATATCCATTGACGGACGGCCCTGCCGGCATCATGCTTGCCACGAAATAGACAAAATTCGAATTCCGTGAGCCCGACTGCCGTATCTGCCGCGCTCGACATCGTCGAGCATGCCGATCTCGTCGCCGCCAGGCGCGTGGTGAGCCAGGAATCGCGCGCGCTCGCGCGGCTCTCCGAGGCGCTGACCGAACGCTTCGCCGATGCGACCGAGATCCTTGCGTCCACCCGGGGCCGGATCGTGGTCTCCGGCATGGGCAAGAGCGGCCACATCGCCAACAAGATGGCGGCGACCTTCGCCTCGACCGGGGCGCCGGCGCTCTTCGTCCACCCGGCGGAGGCGAGCCACGGCGATCTCGGCATGATCACCGATGCCGACACGCTACTGATGCTGTCGAACTCCGGCGAGACGCCGGAGCTGGCGGACCTCGTGAACTACGGAAAGCGTTTCCACATTCCGCTCGTCGCGATCGTGGGGAGGGCGCCGAGCACGCTTGCCGAGGCGGCCACCGTCGCGCTCGTTCTGCCGAGCGAGCCGGAAGCCGGCACCCTCGGCCTCGCGCCGACGACGTCCACGATCATGATGCTGGCGCTGGGCGATGCGCTGGCGGTCGCCCTGCTGGAGCGCAAGGGGCTCACGGCCGACGACTTCAAGATCTACCATCCGGGCGGCAAGCTCGGCCGGCGGCTGGTCCGGGTCGCCGACATCATGCACGCGGGCGACGACCTGCCGCTCGTGCCTGCCGATACGGCGATGGCGGAGGCGCTGATCGTCATGACCGCGAAGCGCCTCGGCTGCGTCGGCGCCGTCGATGGCGAGGGCGCGCTGGCCGGTATCGTGACCGACGGCGACCTGAGGCGGCACATGGACGCGCAGCTTCTGCAAAGGCCGGTCTCCGACGTCATGACCACAGATCCGATCACGATCCAGGCCGGCGCTCTCGGCGTGGAGGCGGTTCACCTCATGAACCGGTGCCAGATCACCAGCCTCTTCGTGACGGAAGAGAAGCGGCCGGTCGGCGTCGTCCACATCCACGATTGTCTGCGGGCGGGTCTCGCATGAGCACCGAGCCGGGCACCACCGAGGTGGGCACCACCGAGCCGGGCGGCGGCGCGGCAGCGGGCAGGCTCCGCTACTACCGGGCCGGTGCCGGCACGGCGGGTAGCGGCCCCAGCAGATACAGCGGCTTCGTCGGCCTCATGCGCTATCTGCTGCCGGCAGTGGCCGCATGCCTGCTCGCGCTCGTGGTCGGATGGCCGCTCGTCAGCGACGGGGGAGAGGGAATCCACATTCCGCTGGCCACGGACGCAGACATCGACGGCCGCCTGACCATGCTGAACGCGAGCTATCAGGGCACCGATGCGAAGAACCGGCCCTTCGCCGTGCGGGGGGAGGAAGCGTTCCAGCCGGAGAGCGAATCGCCCATCGTGCATCTCTCCGGTGTGGAGGCCGACATCTTCACCGATCCGGCGAAGAACGGCGTGCTGGCGCTGTCGGCGAACGAGGGCCTCTACCAGCGCGATGCCGAGCGCCTCGATCTTGCCGGCGATGTCACGGTGCGCTCGGATGCGGGGCACGAGTTCATCACCGCCGAAGCCCATATCGACCTGCCAGCGGGGATCGCGAAGGGTCATGAGCCGGTGAGCGGCAAGGGCCCGCACGGGCTGCTCGATGCGGGCAATTTCGCGCTGCTGGATCGCGGAGAGGTCATGACGTTCGGCGGCCGGGTACGGGTGACCCTGTTCCCGAATGCGCTGGAAGAGCTGGATGGCTCATCGGGAGGACAAGGCGATGAGAGCCGGGGATAGCCGACGCGGGCGGGCGCTCAGCCTGTCGCGGGTGGCTCTGATCGCCGCAGCACTCGCGGTAACGGTCGTGCTGGCCGGCGCAGGCGCGGCACAGGAAACGGATGACGGAGCCGGCGCGGCGAACGAAGCCATCGAGATCACCGCCGATACGCTCGAGGTGCGGCAGTCGGAGAACGTCGCCATCTTCGAAGGCGCCGTCAACGCGGTTCAGGGCGACCTGGTGCTGAACGCGGACATGCTCACCGTCCATTACCGCGAGGCGGAGGGTGGCGCGGGCAACCTGGGCGTCTCGCGCATCGATGCCGAAGGCAACGTCGTGGTCACGTCGGCGGGGGAGATCGCGCAAGGGCAGCGGGGCATCTACAACGTGGAAGACGGGATCATCGACCTCGTGGGCGGCGTGGTGCTGAACCAGGGCAACAACATCGTCGAGGGCGAGACGCTGACGATGAATCTCGAGACCGGGGTGAGCAAGGTCTCCGGCGGGGGCAGCACCCGCGTGCAGGGTCTCTTCGTCCCGGAGGAGGAAGGCGAGTAGCGCGTGACCGAACGCAGGGTGAGAGCCGCATGACCTCGCCGGGGACCGTGGGCCGGGGCGGTAGCCCGGCCGCGCCCGTCGTCCATGCCGGCAACCCGGGCCTGCGGGCCGAGAACCTCGGCAAGAGCTTCACGAAGCGGCCGGTCCTGCGCGGCCTCAGCCTGAGCGTGCAGCGCGGCGAGGCGGTTGGCCTGCTCGGGCCCAACGGCGCCGGCAAGACGACCTGCTTCTACCTGATGACCGGCCTGATGGCTGCGGACTACGGCCATGTCTTCCTCGACGGGCACGACATCACCGGGCTGCCCATGTACCGCCGCGCACGCCTCGGCCTCGGCTACCTGCCGCAGGAGGCCTCGATCTTTCGCGGGCTCACGGTGGAGAACAACATCCGCGCGGTGCTGGAAGTGACGATCCAGGCGCGCGACGAGCGCGAGCACGCGCTCGATGAGCTGCTCGCGGAGTTCTCGATCACCCATCTGCGGCGCACGCCGTCGCTCGCGCTCTCGGGCGGCGAAAGGCGGCGGGTGGAGATCGCCCGCGCGCTCGCCTCCAAGCCGCGCTTCATGCTGCTCGACGAGCCGCTATCGGGGATCGACCCCATAGCGGTGGCGGAGATTCGCGACCTCGTGGCCCACCTCAAGGATCGCGGCATCGGCGTGATGCTGACGGACCACAACGTGAGGGAGGCGCTCGACATCGTCGACCGCGCCTACATCATCAACGAGGGCACCGTGCTGATGGAGGGCCCGCCATCGGAGATCGTCTCTGACGACGAGGTCCGGCGCGTCTACCTCGGCGACCGCTTCCGGCTGTAGGCGTCTACCCTCAAGCCGCCTGTTTCGCCATCTCGGCGCGGCGCGCCTCGGTGGCGGCAACGTCGATCTCCAGGCTCTCGGTGAGGACGACGCCGTAAGCGTCGCGCGCGTGCTCGCGGGTGCAGAAGTCGTCGAGCACGTCTTCCCGCACCTGCTCGGCCGTGCGCTCCAACGGGTCGCCGTAACCGCCTCCGCAAGGCCCGAGGAAGCCGATGCAGTCGCCGGTCTGGTTGCGGAGCCCGTGGATCTTGGCCGGCAGGTCATCGACGCGGTCGGGGTCCGCGACGTTGTACTTGATGAGGCGCCCGCCCTTGCCGGTCGTGCCGCCGCGGAAGCCCCAGGGCGGGTCGTCGTGGCGGTCCGCCTCGTGGGTGAGGAAGCCGGGCGTGAGGTAGCGCTGCACCTTGATCACGCCGATGCCGCCGCGATGGCGGCCCGCGCCCGGCATCACGTCGTCGCGCAGCTCGTAGCGATCGCAGAGCAGCGGCAGGTGCATGCCGAGATCCTCGATCGGGTTGTTGCGCGTATTGCGCATCAGCTCCTCGATGGTGTCCGGCCCGTCGGAGTTGGGCCTGCCGCCGCAGGCGCCCTCGTTGACCTCGATGAAGACCCAGTACTGGCCGTCGGGCCTGACGCCGGAATAGGCAATCGCGGAGACGTCGGCGGAGGAGCCCGCAGTCACCTTCTCCGGGATCACCGGGGCCAGCGCCTTGGCGATGCAGTCCACCACGCGCTGAATCTGGTTGAAGCGCGCCTCGGCGGACGCCGGGTATTCGGGATTGAAGATCGTGCCCTTGGGCGCGGTGACCTTGATGGGGCGGAACGTGCCCTCGTTCTGCGGCACATGCTCGCTCATCGTCGCCGTATCCAGCAGCAGCGCGCGGAAGGCGAAGTAGCAGGCGACCTTGGTTGAGCCCTCGAAGGGCACGTTGAACGCGGTCGGCACCTGGGGCGAGGAGCCGGTGAGGTCGACCTCGGCCGAATCGCCCTCGATACGGACCGCGACCTTGACGGGGAGCGGCTCCTTCCGGTTGCGCCCGTCGTCGTCCAGGAATCCCTCGGCCCTGTACTCGCCGTCGGGGATCGCCCCGATCTGGCGGCGCAGCATGCGCTCGGAATAGTCCATGAGCTGCTCGGTCGCCGCGAACACCACGTCCTTGCCGTGCTGGTCGATGAGCTCGACGAAGCGCTTGACGCCGAGCTCGGCGGAGGCGACCTGGGCCTCGATGTCACCCATCACCTGGCTCGGCACCCGCGTGTTGGTCTCGATGAACTGCCAGAGCGCGCGGTTGAGCTTGCCGCCCTCGTAGAGCTTCACGCCCTTGAACAGCATGCCCTCGGCGAAGACGTCCGGCACGTCGATGATGAGGCCGGGCGTCGCTGCGCCGATATCCACGTGGTGCGCCGTGTTGGCCGAGAAGCCGACCAGCTCGCCGTCGTAGAAGACGGGTGCCACGGCGGCGATGTCCGGCGAGTGGCTCGCGCCGTAGTAGGGGTGGTTGTGGATGACGATGTCGCCGGGCTGCCACGGGTCGTGCAGGGTCTCGTCGATCCCGCGCAGGTAGGCGGGGATGGAGCCGATGTGCATCGGCGTCGAATCCGATTCGCAGAGCGTGTTGAAGCTGCGGTCGAAGAGCCCGGCGCCGAGATCCTCCGACTCCCTGATGATCGACGAGTAGGACATGCGGTAGAGCACATGCCCCATCTCCTTCGCGATGGTGTGCAGCGCACCGCCGATCACCTGCAGGGTGATCGGGTCGACTTCGATCCTCTCGGCGGTCATGACTGGGCGACCTCCTTCACGTGCAGATTGCCCGATTGCGCGACCGTCGCCTCGTAGCCCGGCGGGACGATCGTGGTCGAATCGGTCTGGATGACGATGGCCGGGCCATCGATGTGCTGGCCGGCCCTGAGCCGGCCCCGGTCGAAGCGCGGCGTCTCGTAGGTCTTGCCGTCGTCGAAGGTGGTGGCGCGGCGATAGAGCAGCGCGTCCTCGGGGTTGCGGCCGTCGCCGGTCGGCGACTCCGGCCAGCTGAGCGCGCCGATCCCGGCCGAGGCGACGACGCGGAGCGTGATGACCTCGACCTCCTGGTCCTCGAAGGCGTGGCCGTAGTCCTGCCGGTGCCGCTCGTGGAAGCTCGCCAGAAGCTCCGACCGGTTATCGAGCGTGAGCGGGCCGTCGGGCATGGTGCCGCGCAGCTCGAAGCCCTGCCCCTGGTAGCGGCATTCCGCGACCCTGACGACGCGCTGGTGCTCGGGCGCAACGCCGTCCGCCGCGAGCGCGTCGCGGGCGCGTTGCACGAGGGTGTCGGTCTCGGCGCTCAGGGCGTCGATCTCGTCCTGGTTCGCCTGGGTCAGCACGCAGAGCACGGAGCGGGTGAACTCGTAGCGCATGTCGGTGGCGAGCAGCCCGGTCGCGGCGTTGATGCCCGGCGCCGGCGGCACGATCACCTCGCGAGCGAAGACCGAGCGCGCGAGCGCCACGCCGTGGAGCGGCCCGGCGCCGCCGAAAGCGACGAGCGCGTAGTCCCGCGGGTCGACGCCCTTGGCGACCGAGTTGGCGCGGATCGCGAGCGACATGTTGGAGTTGATGACCCGGATCACGCCGAGCGCCGCCTCTTCCAGCGACATGCCGAGGGGGTCGCAGAGATTGTCTTCCAGCGCCTTGCGCGATTTCGCCGGGTCGATCTCCAGGCCGCCGCCGAGGAACTGCTCCGGGTCGAGCCGGCCGAGCACCACCTGGGCGTCGGTCACGGTGGGCTCCGTGCCGCCCCGGCCGTAGCAGGCCGGCCCCGGCGCCGCACCGGCGGAACGGGGGCCCACGCGAAAGGCCCCGCCGTCGTCGACATAGGCGATGGAGCCGCCGCCCGCGCCGATGGTCGCGAGGTCGATCATGGGTGCCAGGATCGGGTAGCCGCCCACCTGCGTGTCTCTGGGGTTCATGATGCGGACCTCGCCGCCCGGCACGACGCTGATGTCCGCCGAGGTGCCGCCGATGTCGACGGTGATGAGGTTCCGCACGCCGGACATGTCGCCCGCCCACTGGCCGCCGATGACGCCGCCGGCGGGCCCCGACATGAGGATCGTCACCGGGCGCTCGGCGGCGCCGGCGAGCGTGGTCACGCCGCCGTTGGACTGCATGACGCGAATCTGGGCGTCGACGCCGTTCTCCTTCAGCGCCCTCGCCAGGTTGTTGAGATAGAAGGACGTGCGCGGGCCGATGAAGGCGTTCATCGCGGCGGTCGAGAAGCGCTCGTACTCGCGGATCACGTCGACCACCTCGGAGGAGCAGCTGACGTAGGCGTCCGGAATCACCTCCAGGACGATCTCCTTGGCGCGGCGCTCGTGCGCATCGTTGAGGAACGCGAAGAGGAAGCAGACGATGATTGCGTCCACCTCGCGCGCCTTGAACAGCTCGGCGGCGGCGCGTACCTCGTCCTCGTCGAGCGCGGTCTCGACGCTGCCGTCCGGCGGCAGGATGCGCTCGGTAATCGGCACGCGGTTGCGGCGCTTGACCAGCGGGCGCGACTGCCAGGGCACGTCGAACTGCACCGAGAAGTTGTGCGGGCGCTTGTGCCGTGCCATGTGCAGGATGTCGCGGAAGCCCCGGGTGGTGAGCATGCCCACCTCGGCGCCGGAGTACTCGATCACCGTGTTGGTGGCGATGGTCGTGCCGTGGACAATCTGCTCGATGGCGCCGGGTGCGACGCCGGCCTCGGCGCAGATCTCGAGGACCCCCTGGATGACGCCCAGCGACTGGTCCTCCGGCGTGCTCGGCACCTTGTGGACGAAGATCCGGCCGGCGGCGTCGGCGTTGCCCGCGTCGCCATCGGTTTCCAGGATGAGGTCGGTGAACGTCCCCCCGACATCGACGCCGATTCTCGCCATCGCCCCCTGCCCTCGAACGTGCGTTTCGCGGCCATGACAGCCGCAGGCGCGGCATCCTAACCCGGAACTCTGGCCAGGGTCATGGTCTGCGCTGCAGTCTGGTTCCAGGCTTCCTTGGGCGGCGCAGGCTCCGGGACCAGCGCCAGCGCCTCCTCGATGACCTCGGCGCCGGCACCGGGGCGGTAGCCGCCGCCCCCTAGCGCACGGCGCCAGGCGCGCCCGCCGGGCCGGCCTGCGAAGAGGCCCAGCATGTGCCGGGTGACGCGGTGGAGCGGCACGCCGTCTGTGCACGCCCGGCGCACGTAGGGCAGCATGGCGCGGGCGATGTCGTGCCGGCTCGGCTTGGTGCTTGCCGACGTGCCGAAGATTCGCCGGTCGGCATCGCGCAGCATGGCCGGGTCGGCGTAGGCCGCGCGTCCGATCATCGCGCCGTCGACCGCACCGAGGTGCGCGGCCGCCTCGTCGAGGCTGGCGACGCCGCCGTTGATGACCACCTCCAGGCCCGGCAGCTCCTGCTTCAGGCGGTAGACGGCGTCGTAGCGGAGCGGCGGGATCTCCCGATTCTCGGCGGGGCTGAGCCCGTCGAGCACAGCGATGCGGGCATGCACGGCGAAGCTTGTGACGCCAGCGGCGGCGACTGTCTCCACGAAACGCTTCAGGTCCGCGTAGTCCCCGCGCCCGTCGATTCCGATGCGGCACTTCACCGTGACAGGAATATCGACCGCGCCGATCATCGCGCGCGCGCAATCGGCCACGACGTCGGGCGTCTCCATAAGCGCTGCGCCGAAGCGTCCCTCCTGGACGCGGGGGCTCGGGCAGCCGATGTTCAGGTTGATCTCGTCGTAGCCGAAGGCCTGGCCGACCTCCGCCGCGCGGGCCAGCGCGTCCGGCTCCGCGCCGCCGAGTTGCAGGCCCACGGGACGCTCCGTCGCGTCGAAGCCGAGCAGGCGGTTGCGGTCGCCGCGCAGCACGGCCTCCGCGTGGATCATCTCGCTGTAGAGGAGCACGCGTGCGCTAATCTGCCGCAGGAAGTAGCGGCAATGCCGGTCGGTCCGCGCCATCATCGGCGCGACACTCAGCCTGCGGTCGAGTGTGTTCACGGCTCCTCGGCTCGGTTGCCCGGCGCGCCGCACCGGGGTTTCGGGCGGAAGGGTGCCACAGGGCGGGGACGAGCGACAGGTTGCGGGCGTGCCGGAAATGCGGCTAAAGCGATACCTCTGCCAGGGAGGGACCGATGAGCCAGATGCAGGCCGACTTCAGCGGGCGCAACGCCTTCGTGACCGGGGCGGGCGGCGGCATGGGGCTGCAGATCGCGCGCGACCTGCTCGCGGCCAACGCAGAGGCTACGCTCTTCGACGTGAAGCCGGCGCCGAACGACCTGCCCGCCGGCGCGCGTTACGTGCAGGCCGACCTCCGCGATGCCGACGCCGTCGCCCAGGCGCTTGCGGAGTGCCACGAGGCGGCCGGCCGGCTCGACTACCTGGTGAATGCCGCCGGCGTGCTCTGGTTCGGCCGCGACCGCTCGCTGGTGGATATCGACCTCCGCGTCTGGGACGACGTGCTCGCGATCAACCTCAAGGGCGCGGCGCTCTGCGCACGCCACGCGGTGCCGCTGATGAAGCGGACGGGCGGCGGCGCGATGGTGCACATCTCGACCATCCAGTGCGTGCGCGGCGACGACGCGCCTCAGGACGCCTACCAGGCCTCGAAGGCGGGGCTGATCGCGATGTCGAAATCCATCGCGATCCAGTTCGCAGGTGATGGCATCCGCTCCAACACGATCCTGCCGGGGCCGACGCAGACGCCGATGCAGCAGCGCTGGGTCGACAACCCGGAGCAGCGGGAGGCGACGGCGGCAGTCGTGCCGCTGGGCCGCATCGCCACGCCGGGCGACATGGCGAATGCCGCGCTCTTCCTGCTTTCGGACGCGGCGTCCTTCATCACCGGGACCGAGCTGATCGTCGACGGCGGGGTGTTGGCCAAGCCTTAGGTCGTTTCCGCCTATGGCCAAAACGACCCAGGAATTTATCGCTCACGGCAACCGGCCTTTGGCCGTCGCCTCCGCTAGGGCGGCGCTGTCGCGGCCTGGAGCGCGTCCGTGCGTGTCGGGCGCGCTCTGGCCCCGCACCATGGTGCGATGTTCTGCGACAGGCCGAGAGTCATAGTCTCATTTGAGAGAGATGTAATTTTAGCGTGCTATTACAGTGCATTATGATTCTCCCACTTACCTATCTGGCTAACGCCATTTGGTTCAGGCACCACATAGGCGCCATGTCATTTCGATCTGATTCGCACCCCGGTCGCATTACCGCCACATATATCCGCCCCAGTTTTTGGAATAGCGGGGTTTACAATGAGCACATTTGCCGACGCGGCCAGTTCATGTTCGACCGAGACGGGGACGGGGTCGTCTGCGAGTAGTCGCCGGTTCCCGGCACCTGCCGGTGCCGCCTCTCAGACCCGGCGGCCGCGCCTTTCGGCCCCACTCATGCGCAGCCAGGCGTAGAGTAGCCAGACTGGCAACCCCGCCAGCACGCTCCCGCCCAGGGCCAGCAGCGCCTTCGATTCTCCCGCCCCGAAGTTAACGGCCACCGCCAACACCGCCATAGTCGGCAGCGTGGCGTAGGTCGCAAGGCGATGACCGCGCTGCCACAGCACGCCGCACCCCAGTACCAGCGCCAATCCTCCGACCGCTGACGCAGCGGGGAGTAGCCAGTCCCCGGCATCTCGCGGCCATGCCGCATCGCCGTTCGCTACCGACGCCGCCATCCAGATCCCCGCCGCGACCCATGCCGCAACCAGCACCGTGCCAGCGAGCGGCCGCACGGGAAGCCACGCCTCACGCCTGTCCCGACGGTCCGAGAGCGCGCGCGGCGGGTAACGAATCAATGTCAGCCGGACCAGGCTGTTGCTCGGCGCGTGGGTTTCGCGCCGATCGGCTCGATAAGTTATTGAAGTAGCTTGATACTGCGGGGTCAAAATTGCACGCCGATCAACAGTCAACGCGCTTGGCTCGCTCGTCTGAGTGCGGGCGGCGCGGGCGCATGCCAAATGACCTGGTAGGCCTCGATGACGTTTCGCGCCGTCACTGACAATCCGGGCAGGGCAACCCAGGACGGCGGTCGCAAGCCTGTGAGTGACATGATGGTGGCCTCGGCGATAGCAGAGCCCTGGTCGTATGGTCTCTGGGCACCGATGCCCTTGATCAATCCGCCTCTCGCCATCTCGATCGCGGCATCGTTGCCGAGGTCGATGGCGGTGATCGGAACCTCCAGCCCCTTGGTCTGGAGCGTCGTTAGCGCACGGATCGCTGGCTCGTCCCAGACCGCAAAGAGGCCGTGCAGGCGGGGCGTGGAGTCGAGGATTCCTGCGACCGCGCCGTCGACCCCATCCAGGTCGGCGAATTCCGCGCGTACAAGGTGCACGTCCGCCCTCTCGCTGTCCATCCAGCGCCCGAACGCGATCTCTCGCTCGTTGGTCGCGAAGAAGTCGACCCCATAGGCGAGGATCCCGACGATCCCGCCGGGCGGAATGTAGTCGGAGAGAACCTTTGCCGCGATCTGACCGAGGCCGAAATTGTCCGCGGACACCACGGTGACGTAGTCGGTGCCCGGCAAGAGCCCGACCGGCGCGTTATCCATCAGCAGGAGCCTGATGCCGGCGCGTGACACCGTGCGATGTGCCTCCGCCACCGCGGTGTTGCCGATGGGGATGCTGATGACCGCGTCCGGCGCCGCCTCGACGACGCGGTCGAGCGCATCGATCTGGGCCTCGATGCTGAACGCGCAATCGATCACATCGACGACCACGGCAGAATAGTGGCCGAGCGTGGTGACGATGCCGGCGAGCTGCTGTTTGGACCAGTCGCTCTCGGTCGTGTGAAGAACGACGGCAGCGGTGAACCGTCGCGCACGCGCCGCGTGCTGGTCCTCTTCGCGTAGATTCAGTTGCTCCGGCGGGGCCGCAATTTCGCCGTGCGGCCCCAGGCCCCTGATGGTCATCGGCCTAGATTGCATCTGCCATCTCACAACGACACCCACGCGTCATTATCGCGCCGCAGAAGGGGTGTGGCCAGACGGTCGCGAGGACAGCGTTCGGGCATCGTGCAGCCGAAGAGGCTCTTATATCGCTGCGCTGGCAGCGGGCTGCGGCTCAGCGCGTGGCGATTGCCGCTCTGCACCGCTCGCCTCCAGAAGACGCTCGGCCCTGGCAAGTGCTTTCTCGAGGTCGGGATGAGCGAGCGGCGAGCCGGTGGCGATCCAGCCGCGAAGCGCGTCGAGCTCGAACAGCTCATCCGCGGCCACGAGCGCCGCGCCGACGAGGCCCGCCGATCTGCCCAATTCGGATGTGGTGATCTGGAGGTCACGGGTGACCAGAGGATGGGAGTGCCGGTACACCGTCTCGCGAACCGAGGCGAGGAGAATATCGCCGGACTGCGCGATCGTCCCGGTCAACACCACAAGCGACGGATTCAGCGTGTTCACGAGCCCCGCGATCGCGCCCCCCATCAAGCGCCCGCATCGCGCCAAGAGGTCGGCGCTGAAGGAATCTCCGTGTTGGGCCGCGATCAGAACGTCAGTCGCGGCGATTCTGCCGTTCTCTTCGAGAGCGTGGGCCAGATCGTCGCTGCTTCCCGCGCGGGCGGCGCGCAAGCCCTCGGCCGCGATTGCGCTCGCGCCCGCCAGGGCTTCGAGACAACCCGTGTTCCCGCAGGTGCAGAGGACCGTGTTGCTCTCGCCGGTGGCGATGTGGCCGATCATTCCCGCCGCCCCTTGCGCGCCGGCGTGAGGCTGCCCGTTCGAGATCACGCCCGCCTTGATCTCCTGGCCGATATCGATCACGAGAAGGTCCTTGGCGCCCTTGCCGCCGCCGGCCCGGAACTCGCCGAGCGCCGTCATCTGGATGCGGCTGCGCAGGCATACGCTCGCCCGGTAGCGGACCATGAGTTGCTCGACGAAGGGGTAGTTCTTCCAGGCAGGGACGCTCGCCAGGCCGGGGACTCCGAAGGTGCCGCCGGGCGCGGCCTCGACCGGCCCGGGTACTGCAATGGCGATCGACCAGACGTCGCCGCTCCCGCATTTGAGCTGTTCCAGCGCCCAGTCGAACAGGGCCGTAAGCCGCTTTTCGATATCGGCCGGTTCGAGGTCGTGCTCGGTGGCCTCGTGATGCTCGAAGAGAAGGCGGCCGGACAGGTCCGCGACGCCTACGCCCAGGGTCGACTGACCGAACACGGCAACCAGAATCAGCCCGGCCTCCCGCCGGAATCGGACCAGCCGCGGCGCCCTGCCGCCGGAGGTCGGGCCAAGCCCGCCCTCCTCGATGAGACCGAGATCGATAAGTGCTGCCAGACGTTCCGCGACGGCGGCGCGGCCCAGCCCGGCGTGCTGCTCGATGTCGTGCCGCGTGCACGCTTCCCTGGAGCGAAGCAGCTCGACGATCGGCGCAAGACCGTGCCACGCCGGGACAGCGCGACGGGCCTCTCGCTTGGATTTCACCCCGCGCGCCGATGAGGCCGTCACGGCTTCCCGCTCCCGACCATTTGCACCCTCCTTTTGTTGAATTACGGCGTAAGAACTCCATACAACGACCGTATTCGGTCTCATGTCAACAAACATATGATTATATGTGCGAAAAGCGGCGAAATATCACATCTTTTGCTGAATATGATTTGCCATGAGCGGATTATTGCGCCTAAGCTGCGGCAATCGCCGGTGTGCGGCGGATCGAACAACGAACAAGGGGAGATTGACCATGTATCGGCCTGTCCGGCGCAGTGTGGCTGCGTCCGTGCTGTTCTCATTGCTTGTTGCAGGCAGCGTCTCCAGCGGCCTCGCCCAGGACCCCACCGCCGACATCGATGCGGCGACCCTCGTGCCCGATGGCATCGTCGGGCCCAGCCAGGCCGGGGACCTGGCCTCCGATCCCGCGCTGGCGTGGCTGACCGACGAGGAGTGCGCCGCGGCCAAGGAGCAAGGGTTCAGGATCGGCATCGTGATGCAGACCATGAACATCGAGTGGTCGACCGAGCAGGTGCGCGGCATCACCGACGGGCTCGCGCGCTGCGGCGGCGAGGTGATCGCCGTGACCAATCCCGACTTCATGGTCGAGAAGCAGATCGGCCAGATCGACGACATGATCCTGCTGAAGCCGGACGCCATCATCAGCATCCCGGTGGACGACGTGGCAACGGCCGCGTCCTACAGGAAGATCCAGCAGGCCGGCATCAAGCTGGTCATGATGGACAATGTGCCGGCCGGCCTGAAGCACAAGGAGGACTATCAGACCGTCGTCTCGTCCGACAGCCAGGGTCTCGGTGCGGTCTCCGCCCTCATCCTCGACAAGTATCTGCCCGAGGGCGCTGAGGTCGGCATCATCACCTTCGGCATCTCGTTCTACGTGACCAATGAGCGCACCAAGGGCTTCAGGGACAAGATGGCGGAGATCCGCCCCGACGTCGTGCTCAAGGAAGCCCCCTTCCTGAACCCGAACGACGCCGGCAAGGTGGCGGAGAGCTTCCTGACTGCCAACCCGAAGATCGCCGGCCTGTTCACCGAATGGTCGGCGCCGGGTCTCGACGCGGCTGCCGCGGCACGGGGACAGGGCAAGGATATTCCGGGGGTCACCATCAATCTGGAAGGGGACGTCGCGATCGAGGTCGCCAAAGGCGGCATGATCAAGGGCCTGGCCTCCCAGGTGCCCTACGATCAGGGCCTGACGGAAGCGAACGCCGCGATGAAGAGCCTGCTCGGCAAGGAGCTGCCGCCCTTCCTCGCCTACGCCGCCGTTCCGGTCATTCAGAACAACGTGATCGAGGGCTGGGATACGGTCTTCCACCTGCCAGTGCCGGATGACCTAGAGTACGCGTGCAACCGCAACCCGATCTGCTCGGGCGCCGAGTAGGCTGCAGGCAGGATGCGGGAACCGCGGAGGAAACGAGATGCCGACACCGATCGTCGATCACAACGGTAAGCCGGTCGACCACGGCCGAGCCCAAGTGAACGGAGTCCGCCTCCACTACGTAATCGGCGGCAGCGGCGACCCGCTCTTCCTGCTGCATGGTGTTCCCAAGACCCACTACCACTGGCGCTACGTGATCCCGCTGCTCACCGAGCACTTCACGGTGATCGCCCCCGATCTTCGCGGGCTGGGCGACTCCCAGCATCCGGAGTCCGGCTATGACATGCGAAACATGGGCGAGGATATCGCCCAGCTCGCGACGCATCTGGGGTACGAGACCTTCGAAGTGGCAGGCGAGGATTGGGGAGCCTCCACCGCCTATCAGTTGGCGGCCGCCTATCCGGAACGGGTGAAGAAGCTCTGCTATCAGGAGATGATCCTTCCGGGATACGGCCTCGAGGACTATTCGTTCCTCACGCACGAGAACGTCAGCACCTATGTCTGGCTCTGGCACATCAACTTCTACAACGTGCCGGACTTCCCGGAGCTACTCATCACCGGGCGGGAGCGCGAGTATTTCACCTACTTTATCAAGCACGAGTGCAACGATCCCACCGCGATCAGCGACGAGAATCTCAACGAGTATATTCGCTGCTACTCGTCGCCCGGTGGCCTGCGCTGCTGCTTCGCCATCTACCGGGCGACGCTGGAGTCGGGCCGGCAGAACAGGGAAGCGGCGAAGACCAAGCTGAAGATGCCGGTGCTGGCAGTCGGCAGCCAGTATTTCATCGCCGAGGACAATGAGCGCCAGATGCGCGAGGTCGCCGAGGACGTGCGCGGTGTCATTCTGCCGAAGGGACACCAGCTTGCCGAGGAATGCCCCGAGGCTCTTGCCGCCGAATACCTGAAGTTCTTCGGGAACTAAGCGAGGCGGCTGCCCCGTCTGCCGCCTGGCGCGGCATGTGGGAGCACTCCGAACGGGAGAACGGCAACTGCAGTGCCCTGGTTCGCTCAGGGCGGAGGCGTGCGACCCACCGGCACTCATGGACGATGGCGTCGCCGCGAAAGGACTACCATGACCACCTGGAACAAGGCCTATCACGCCAATTGCTGGGGCGGCCTCGGCGGCGATGCGGTCGGCGTGACCTCGATCACCCGACTCACCTACCGTACCTTCGGCGATATGGAGCAGGCGATCCGCGAAATCGGCGAGCTAGGCTATAGCGGTTGCGAGCTCTTCGACGGCAATCTTCTCGACTACGAGGATCGTCTCGGCGACCTGAGAATGGTGCTCGACGCGAACGGCGTCCGGCTTCTCGCAACCTATGCGGGCGCCAACTTCATCTTTGAAGAGATTCTCGGGGAAGAGCTGGCCCGTATCGAGCGCGGCGCGGCGGCAGCGGTCGAGGCCGGCGCCGCCTATCTGGTGGTCGGCGGCGGCGCTAAGCGCGCCGGCGGCTCCAGGTCGGACGACTTCAAGCGCCTCGGAGCGGGTCTCGAGCGGGTCGTTGAAATCGCCCGGAAGCACGGAATGACCGCACACTATCATCCCCACCTGACAACGATCGCCGAGAACGCCGAAGAGGTGCGTTTAGCCTTGGCCGAGACCTCGATCGACCTCTGCCCGGACACCGCCCATCTCGCGGCCGCCGGCGCCGACGTTCCGGCCCTGATCCGGGAGCATCAGGACCGCATCTCCTACGTTCATCTGAAGGGCTTCCAGGCGGAGCCCTTTGCCTTCACGCCACTCGACGAGGGCAGTCTGAACATGGACACGGTGATCGACGCGCTGCGCGACATCGGCTACGACGGCTGGATCCTGGTCGAGCTCGACAGCTGGCCGGATCCCAGAGCGGCTGCAGCCCGCAGCATGGCCTATCTGCAGCGCGCCGAGGCCGCACAGGCCTGACCCGTGCGGCAGGTGCGGGCGCATGACGGAAAGCCAGTCTCACTTCCAGAAATCGGTTGGACAGAATGACCAGGACGCTTAGCATCGCCATGATCGGTGGCGGATTCATGGGCAAGGCGCACGCGATGGCCTATGCCACAATGCCGATGTTCTTCTGGCCGGCACCGGCCGTGCCGCAGAGGAAAGTCCTGGCAGACATAACGGCCGACCTCGCCGCCGAAGGCGCCGCTCGCTTCGGCTTCGAGGAATCGACCGGCGACTGGAAGGAAGCAGTTACCCGCGACGACATCGACGCGGTCGATATCGTCACGCCGAACGACAGTCACGCGGAAATCGCCATTGCGGCGCTCGAGGCGGGCAAGCATGTCTTGTGCGAAAAGCCGCTGGCGCGCTCCGGCTCCGAGGCCAGGACCATGCTCGATGCGGCCCGCAAGGCCGGGACCGTCACCATGGTGGCCTTCAACTACCGCCGCACGCCGGCTGTCGCGCTCGCCAAGAAATACATCGAGGAGGGCCGCATCGGCCGAATCCTCAACTTCCGCGGAACCTACCTTCAGGACTGGTCGGCCGATCCTAACGGCCCGCTATCGTGGCGCTTCCAGAAGGACATCGCCGGCGCCGGCACGGTCGGCGACATCGGAACGCATGTCCTCGATTTCGCACGCTATCTGGTTGGCGAGGTCACCGCCGTTAACGCCATGGTCCACACCTATATCAAGGATCGACCGCTGCAAGCCGGCGGACTGGACGAGCTGGGGGCGTCCGACAAGAGTGGAGGCGGACCGCGCGGCAAGGTCGACGTCGACGACGAGATGATCGCACTATTGAAGTTCGAGAACGGCGCGGCCGGCTCGGTCGAGGCGACGCGCAACGCCTATGGCCGCAACAATTTCCTGACCTTCGAGGTGCATGGCAGCGAAGGCTCCATTGCGTTCAACTATGAGCGGCTCGACGAGCTGCAGGTCATGTTCGCGGACGATCCGGCGGACGCGCGCGGCTTCCGCACGGTCTACACGGGCCCCGCCCATCCCTACGGCGATGCGCTCTGGCCCATCCCCGGGCTTGGCACGGGCTACGGCGAGACCAAGATCATCGAGTGCCACGATTTCATCTCCGCCATCGTGGCCGGCGGAAGTGTATCGCCTGATTTCGAGGATGGCTGGCGGATTTCAACGATTGCAGACGGGATCCTCGAGTCCGGCGAGACAAGTGGCTGGGTGTCGCTCGGTTCATGAGCGACACGGATCCGGAACCGATTGGCGCCGGAACGCTCCGTACCGCTTGGCAGACGCTGATCGCGTCGGGCGGCCTGATTTACCTCGGGCTGCTCGCGCTCATGATTGCCTTCGCTTTCGCATCGCCCGTCTTTCTGAGCGCCGAGAACTTCGCCAATATCGGGCGCCAGACGACGCTGGTCTCGATCATCGCCGTCGGCATGGCGCTCGTGATCATCAACGGCGAATTCGATCTTTCCGTCGGCTCGACCATGGCGCTGTCCGGCGTTTTCGCCGCCATCACGATGAAGATGGTCGGGCACGAATGGATCGTGGGCGCCGTGGTGGCACTGTCGACCGGCGCCATGGTGGGCATGGTCAATGGCCTGCTGACCGTCAAGCTCGGAATGCCCTCGTTCCTGATCACGCTGGGATCGCTCAGTATCGCGCGGGGATTGGCGCTGCTCGTTACCGGCACGCGCCCGGTGAATATCCTCAGCGAGGACTACATCATGATCTTCGGCGAGGGCCACCTGGTCGGCATCCCTGTGCCGATCGTGTGGACCATCGTCTGTGCCATCGGCGGCGTCATCCTCCTTCATTTCAGCACCTTCGGCCGCAAGATCTACGCGACCGGCGGCAACACCACCGCGGCGCGCTATTCGGGCGTCAATACGGATTTCGTGAAGGTCACGACGCTCACGATCACCGGCATGCTGGCGGGGCTGGCGGCGCTGGTGCTGACCGCGCGTTCCCACGCCGCCCGACCGGACGCCGGTGCCGGGATCGAGCTGGACGTGATCGCGGCGGTCATCCTCGGCGGCGCCGCGCTCGGCGGCGGTACAGGGACGATCGTCGGAGCCGTGGTCGGAAGCCTGATCATCGGCGTTCTCAACAACGGGCTCAATCTCGTGGGGGTCGATCCGTCTCTGCAACTTGCCGTCAAGGGTCTCATCATCTGGTTCGCGATTGCCCTCAGCAGACGGCGCGTCCGGTGAGCAGGCAAGGAACCCCAAGGCGATTGTGATGAGCGGGTCCGGCTCCGATTCGATCCGCTCGTCGGCAGGGACTGCCGGAGAAGCGGCGCAGCTTCCGTCTCTGATTGAGCTCGATGACGTGGTCAAGCACTTCGGCAATGTTCATGCACTGCGTGGCGTCCACTTCGACCTGCGCCCGGGTGAGGTGCACGCACTTCTGGGCCAGAACGGCGCGGGCAAGTCGACCCTGATCAAGATTTTCGCCGGCGTGCTGGACAAGGACAGCGGCACTATCCGCGTCGAAGGGAAGGAGGCCGAATTCAAGTCCGCTGCTGCGGCGCGTGCAGCAGGCGTCGCGGTGGTCTATCAGGAGCTCAGCCTCGTGCCGTCGATGAGGGTCGCAGACAATCTTTACTTGGCGCGCGAGCCGAGCCGGTTCGGCCTCATCAACAGGCGGAAGCTGATCGCGGATGCCCGGAAGTTCCTTCAGGAGCAGGGTTTGCCGCTCAATCCGACCGCACGGGTCGAGCATCTGCCCTTCGCGTACCGCCAGCTGACCGAAATCGCCAAGGCATTGTCCGGCGAGGTCCGCATTCTGGTACTCGACGAGCCGACCTCGTCGCTCTCGCGCGGCGAGGAGGAGATTCTGTTCGACGCGGTCCGCCAGGTCAGCCGTCGCGGCGTCGGTGTCATCTACGTGACCCACCGGCTGGAGGAGGTGTTCAAGCTCTCCGATCGCGTGACGGTGCTACGGGACGGTGCCAATGTCGGCACCTTTGCGACCAGCGACGTGACTATGGAGCAGCTGGTCAGCGCCATCGTCGGCCCGGAGGGTACCGGAGCGGCCAGCAAGCCCGAGGACAATGAGCGCGCCCAGCCGAGCGCGACTGGCCAGCCCGTGCTTGAGCTCGTCGATGTGAGCAACGATCGCCTCAATGGTGTCAATCTCGCCGTACGGGCTGGTGAGGTCGTAGGTCTCGCCGGCATGATCGGTAGTGGCCGGACCGAAATCCTCGAGAGCATCTTCGGCCTTCGCCGTATCGCCTCGGGAGAGCTGCGCGTGAACGGCGAGAGGCGCAAGGTTCGGGGGCCGATGCAGGCGATTGGCCTCGGCGCCGGGCTGGTCCCGGAGGATCGTCACCTTCAGGGGCTCGTTCTCGATCATTCCATCGAGCGCAACGTCGCCTTGCCGCGCCTCGACCGCCTCGACTTTCTTGGCCTATTTCGCCGCCGAGAGTCGAAGGCACGGGCGCGCGCCGCGATCGATGGGCTCTCAATCGTGGCACCGTCGACCGGAACCCGAGCCGCCGAGCTTTCCGGCGGCAATCAGCAAAAGGTCGTGTTCGGTCGCTGGAGCGATCCCACGCCGAGTCTGCTCCTGCTCGATGAGCCCACGGTGGGCGTCGATGTCGGCGCCCGCGAGCAGATCTACGAGGTCGTGCGCACCATGGTCTCGGGCGGTGCCGCGGCGCTCATCGTTTCCTCCGACTTGGGCGAACTCCTGATGCTGACCGACCGCATCGCCGTGGTGGCCGGTGGGCGCGTGGTCAACGTCCTGCCGGTGTCCGAGATCCGCAACGAGGAACACCTCCACCAGATCGTTCAGGAGGCGCAGCCTTGAGCAGGGGGTCTCCGATAGCAACGGAGTGGATCGACACGATTCGTCGGCGGGTCCTCTCGGGCGAGGGCATGATCTACATCGCCTTCGTCATCCTCATCATCGTGTTCTCGGTCTCATCGCCGTACTTCCTGACTCTTTCCAATTTCGAGAACATAGGCCGGCAGACGGCGCTGGTCTCGATCATCGCGGTCGGCATGACCTTCGTCATCGTCTCCGGCGAGTTCGATCTCTCCGTCGGTTCGGTCCTGGCGCTGGCGGGAGTAACGTCGGCGATCTCGATGCGGCTGCTTGGCGACCACTGGCTCTTGGGAGCTGTGGTTGGGCTCGCCACCGGCGCGCTGGTCGGGTTCGTGAACGGCTTCCTCACCGTCCAGTTCCGCACGCCGTCCTTCCTGATCACCCTCGGCTCGCTCGGAATCGCCCGCGGCTTCGCGATGATGCTGACGGACACCAGACCGATCGTCATCACCAACGAGCCCTACTTCAAGATCTTCGGCGAAGGCCAGGTGCTCGGCATCCCGGTCGTCATCGCCTGGACAGCGGTGCTCATGGTGGCCGGCGCGATCCTGCTCCACTTCAGCACGTTCGGCCGCAAGGTCTTTGCTACCGGCGGCAACACGACCGCCGCTCGCTACTCAGGCATCTCCACCTACCGCATCCGCATCGCGACACTGACGCTGACCGGGCTTCTCGCGGGCTTCGCCGGCGTGGTGCTGAGCGCCCGCTCTCACGCTGCGCGCCCCGATGTCGGCGCGGGCCTAGAACTTGATGTCATCACCGCGGTCATCCTCGGCGGTGCCGCGCTCTCGGGCGGGCGCGGCACGATCGCCGGCGCGCTGGTCGGAAGCCTCATCATCGGCATCGTCAATAACGGGCTGGTTCTGGTGGGAGTCGACAGCTCCCTCCAGATCGCGATCAAGGGCTTCATCATCTGGATTGCCGTCACCGCACGGAGGCAGTGAACGGTATCGCAGTGGCGGGCCGGAGCGCCCGCCCAAACAAGGGAGAGGAAAACATGAGAAAGTACACCCGCCACAAGGGAAGGACTGTCGGCCTGCTCGGTGCGCTCGCCATGTCGATCGGCATGGTCGTGGGGGCAGCGGGCCAGGCGCATGCCGGAAGCTGCGAGATTGCGAACAGCCTCGACCCGGCCGCCCTGGTGCCAGACGGGATCGTCGGCGGCGGCCCCTTCGGCGAATCGCCGTCCACGGTGGACAGTGTCAAGCTAACCGACGAGCAGGGCGAAGCGGCGAGGGCCGGCAATTTCCGCGTCGGTGTCGTCATGCAGACGATGGATATCGACTGGTCGACCCTAGTTGTCGCTGGCATTACGGATACGCTGGAGAAGTACGGTGTTGAGCTGGTCGCTGTGACCAACCCGAGCTTCCGCGTCGACCGCCAGGTGGCGCAGATCGGCGACATGATCCAGCTCCAGCCCGATGCGATCATCAGCATCCCGGTGGACAACACCGCCACCGCCGAGGCGTACAAGTCGATCGCCGAGGCCGGTATCAAGTTGATCCTGATGCATCAGGTGCCTCAGGGTCTAACCTATCCCGACGACTATCAGGCAGTGATCTCGCCCGACAACCAGGGAAACGGTCAGGTCGCCGCGCAGATACTTGCCGCGCACATCCCGCAGGACGGGGTGGTCGGGATCGTCGACTTCGGTGTCGACTTTTTCACTACCAACGAGCGCACCCGACGGGTGAAGTCGTGGTTCGCCGAGAACCGGCCTGACGTGACGATCAAGCAGGTGGACTTCGTCGACACGACCCGAGCGGGCGACGCCGCGTCGAGTTTCCTCACCGCAAACCCCGACATCAACGGGATGTGGGTGGTCTGGGACGCGCCGGCCATGCAGGTCGCGGCCGAGCTCAGGGCACAGGGTAAGGACATCCCGATCACCACGATCGACCTCGGCATCCAGGCCGGCGTCGAGCTCGCGAAGTGCGGGCTGGTCAAGGGGATTGCAGCGCAACAGCCCTACGACCAGGGCGTGGCGGAGGCAGAAGCCGCTCTACAGGTGCTGCTGGGCAACCAGCCGCCGCCTTGGATCGTGCTGCCGGCGGTGCCGGTGCTGCCCAGCAACCTTACAGAGTCCTACCGGGTGGTGTTCCACGAGGATCCGCCGCCGGAGCTTCTTGAGGCCTGCAAGGCCGAGAACGGCTGCATGTAGTTGTCTTTTGGCGCGCCGTCGGCGGCTTTCGTGGCCGCCGGCGGCCGGATGCAGGGAGGTCTTCGAATGGCTCAGACGCACCTCAGCGCGTATGGGGGCGACACGCGTAGAACCTTCGACGCGACGGGCTTCTTCCGCCTGGAGCGGACGGACGAACGCTGGTGGCTGGTCGATCCCGACGGTGCGGCCTTCATCAGCATCGGGGTCAATCACGCCGAAGAATCAAATCTCAAGTACCCCCACAATCGGGACATCTGGAAACAAAAGTACGGCTCGCGCGAGAGCTGGCTGCGGGACGGCGTCGCCAAGGACTTCAGGGAGTGGGGCTTCAACACCATCGGATGGACTCAGGAATACATCAGCGGCGATTGGGGCGTTGCACTTGACTGGTTCGGCGATCCCATCGACCTCGGCCATTCGTCGGCGCCCTGGGCAGCCGCCGATTTCAAGGTCGCCGACATGCCGTACGCCCTTCTTCTACGGGTCGCCGAAATCGAAGACTGGAAGGGCCAGCCCGCCTTTCCCGATGTCTATCACCCTGATTTCGACGTCTATTGCGAGTATCTGGCGCGGAGCATCTGCCTCGACCACGCCGAGAGCTCGAATCTGCTCGGCTATTTCTTGGGCGACATCCCGTCATGGCTGCCCCATGCGAGCGGGCGCTTCTTCGGTGGCTTCGAAGGCCTGAGCGAGGAGGCCCACGCGACCAAGCTCTATGATGTTGCGAGCAAATACTACGAGACAATCACCAAGCATGTCCGCTCGCATGATCCTAACCACCTCATTCTGGGTGATCGCTACAACGGCAACAAAGGCATCCCGACCGCGGCGCTGCGTGCCATGAAGCCCTTCGTCGATGTCTTGTCGATCCAGTATTTCTCCGGGCCGACCATGGACGACCATATGGCCATGCGGAACGCCTTCGCGGAGTGGCAGGCGATCACGGAAAAGCCTGTCCTAAACGCCGATCTCGGAAACTGGACGGCGACCAAGCTAAACCCAAACCGCAGTACCGGCCTTTCCTCACAGGCCGAGCGCGGCACGAACTATGTCGAATCGCTGACCCCGATGATCGAGGAGCCCTGGTTCATCGGTTGGCACTGGTGCGCCTATGTCGAGAACACCGCCAGAGGCTGGGGAATCAAGGACCCGTGGGATGAACCCTATCTCGACTTCGTGGAACCGGTGACCGCGTTCAACAAAGGAATCTACGACAAGGTCTGATCCGTGAATTTGGCGCGGAGGACCGGTAGCTGCCAAGGCCAGCCAACCGATACCCGCGGACGCTGAGCGGGCAGATGGGGTAGCCGGGCTTGTCCCGGTGCTATCGGGAAGAAGCGCGGGCCACCGGTGGGATGTAGTCCTCCAGGTCCTCCTCGCCGACGTGGACGGTGCGGCCGAGCTCGGCGGAGCGATAGAGCGCCATCAGGATCTCGGTCACCGCAAGCCCGTCGCGGAAGGTCTCGCTGGGCGTCGTGCCGGTGCGGAAGCACTCGACCATGTGGCGGTTCTCGCTGGTGTAGCCATAGACCCCCGCTTCGTCCTCCAGCGCCGGCATCAGGCCCTGCTCGGCGTTCTGCTTCTCCACCAGATCCTCGCCGGCGGCGCCCTTGACCGCGCGGGAGATGAAGACCTTGAGCCCGGTGCCGAGGGAAGAGAACTCCATCGAATACTCCGGCCCCAGCAGCTCGAGCTGGATGCGGAGTCCTGCGCCGACGTAGGCCCACGACGTGGTGGTCTCGATCATCGCCTCGTTGCCGTCCGGGTCCTCCAGCACCAGCGTGCCGCGCGCGAAGTCCTCGGCGGGCCTGCGGCCGTAGTCGACCTCGCGCCCCATCTCCCGCTTCAGCCGCCGCACGTAGGCGGGCCGGGTCCACTTGAGGTTGGCGATGGTGGCGTTGACGCTCTTCACCGTGAGCGTGTCCCGGGCTTCGCCCGGCGCGGTCAGCAGGTGGCGAGCGACCTCCACCGAGTGGCACATCATGTCCGACAGCACGCCGCCGCCCTGCTTCTCGCCCTGCCAGAACCAGGGCATGTGCGGGCCGGAATGCTCCTCGGCCGCGCGCGCGAGATAGGGCCGGCC
>LXNI01000882.1_pt1 | contig 30929 bp, 29 predicted proteins | sample 809091 | NCBI WGS metagenome assembly LXNI01 (sample SAMN04870527, study PRJNA318959) | sponge metagenome | biome: 01000161; feature: marine sponge reef; material: water | host: Sarcotragus foetidus | place: Greece: Milos, Mediterranean Sea | collected 2013-05-29 | depth 5-7 m | reverse complement strand
GCCGACGAGTCGGACGTAGTGTTGAAGCGCCTACTCCGGCTCCTACAGCTCACGTCGAACCCCACCTTGGTTGATCCGAGCTACCAGGTTGAGCCCGGGAAGCTTGAGACTCTGCTGGAGGTGGTCTCTTCGATAGTCAAGGATGGTGAGAAGTGTATTGTCTGGACGTCCTTCGTAGAGAATGTCCAGTGGCTGGCGAGAGTTCTGCGCCGGCACAATCCGCAGCAGGTCCACGGCAGGCTGAGCACACGGGAGCAGTCCGATGCAATTCGGACCTTCCTTGATGAGCCAAGTGCCAAGGTGTTTATTGCCACGCCAGGCTCGGCAAAAGAAGGCCTGACTCTGACCGTGGCAAACCACGTAGTCTTCTACGACCGGCTGTTCAGTTTGGACGACTATCTGCAGGCTCAGGACAGGGTCCATCGGATATCCCAGAATAGGGTCTGCCATGTCCATAACCTGATCATGCGCGACTCAATTGACGAGTGGGTCGAAGCGTTGCTTCACTCGAAACGCGTAGCAGCACAGTTCGCACAGGGCGATATCGACAGTGAGACCTATCGGAAGGAGATGTCCTATGAATTTGGGGAAATCCTGCGGGCCATATTGAATGCATAGACCAGTTGGGAGACGCAAATGATGGCCGATAGTGCGTGGGTCGACGACTCCATTACACTTGGTGGTGAGGAAGTACCGGTCAAAAACGGGTACCTTTCGGTCCTTGACCTGAGTTTCTATTCCGATAACCCGAGAATATACTCGTTTATACAGCGGCAGCACGATGTGCCGTCTCAAGAGGAAATTCACAAGCGGCTGAGCAGAATGGATCACGTCAAACAACTAGTCCAGTCAATAAGAGCAAATGGAGGCCTTACGGATCCCATGTTGGTGAGGAGTGGTGACCTCGTAGTACTTGAGGGAAACAGCAGACTCGCTGCATATCGCGAGCTTGCTAGATTAGATGCTGTACGGTGGGGTAAGGCCAAAGTGCGGTTGCTGCCTGCGGACATAAGCGAGAAGCTTGTGTTTGCGCTGCTCGGGGAGTACCACATCATCGGACGGAAGGACTGGCTCCCATTCGAGCAGGCAGGCTACCTATACCGGCGTTATGCCATGCACGGCGTCAGTGTTCAGGCAATGTCTGAAGAAATGGGTCTATCAAGTCGACTGGTTAATCACCTTGTCAGCACGTACAAGTTCATGGTTGATCACGACGAGACGAATGTGAACAGATGGAGCTATTACGACGAGTACTTGAAGTCAAACGCTGGAAAGAGGGCTCGGCAGAGGAATCCTGGTTTGGATGAAGTTGTGGTTAAGAAGATTAAGAGTAACGAGATAGAAACGGCAAGAGATGTCAGGGATAAGCTGGTGAAGGTCCTCGATGTGGAAAAAGCAGGCCCGCAGCCAATTAAGATCCTGATGTCCGGGGAAAGGACGTTTGATCGAGCATTCGAAAGCGCTCGGGACCGTGGCGTGGACAACATGTGGCTTAACCGCTTCAAACGATTCCGCAAGGGACTTCTAGATAGGGATCTGATTCCTGATATGAAAAGCATGGATGCAGGGCAACGCAAGAAGTGTCTCTTCGAGCTTCGCAAAATCCGAGAAGCAGTTCAGCGTATCGAGAGGCATAGCGGAGGATGACTTGTGCTGACCGCTTGCGGAAGAAACCTATACGATTTGATTGATTTGTCGTTCGTCCAGGAAATCCAATGTTGCCCGTAGAGCAGACTCTGTCTGTCCGGGTGGTTGAGAAGGCAACAACTGAAACCATGGCTCGGCATGATCGTCGCGAACACTTAGAAAGGGAGACCTTAGCAGCGGTAGAATAGAATTATATCCGGACAACAAACTTGAAGGGCTCATTTCATAGGCGAAATGAAGCATGGGTGTGTTGCTCCCTCCGCGGTACAGGACAGTAGGTCTCGGTGAGATGCTCACATCAGAATTGCTCGCTGCCACGGCAATAATGTAGCTGAGCGTACCATGTACCAATCTTGCTGCCTGTTCAGTCGCGGTTCCGGCTTCAGACAAGAGGTAGTCGATTATGGTTCCTGTCTCCTCGTCGGCTTGTTCCTTGGACACTGTTAGAAACTGACGCATTTGGCTTCTGTCTTGCGGACCAAAGAGCCGAGACTCGACCGTAAGGACAAGGAGCCATGGCTGCCATGCGTTCTGTCGGTCTGAAGCGAATAGGTGTCGCAAGGCACGTGCTCTTTTCTGTACTCCAGTGCCGCCTCTATTGTACGGGAGAAACTTTCCATAGTAGTCCAAGTAAACGACATCGAAATCCCATATGAAGCCGACGTCTTCTCGAAACGTCGTCGACACAAACGTCCATTGTGAATTACGACCTCCGTTTCTGAGAATGACCTCATCGACATCACCCAAATGGGCCCTATGTTCTAAGGTCCCGAACTGGGTCCTCAATTGGTGTTTCAACTGTTGAAACTGATCGGGAAAGACCTCGACGGCAGCCACATACTCGCAAAGATGACCCCAACTCCGTAAGTCCAGCGCCTGAACTCCAGGTAGTCCAAAATACCGAATTGGGCTGTTCTTCCGACGAGCGACTGCTTCGACTAACGGAAGATCATACTTTTCTCGAACTAGGTCTTTGGCTTGGCTTGATTGAAACCCCGGCCGTCGCCGTCGTCTCATTGGCGCCATGACGTCCTCTAGCTCCCCCGTTCCTCGACGAACGAGTCAGCGATGGCCCGTAAGACTGCTTCATATGCCTCTCCTCTCCCTCCTAGTCCTGCGACCAGTCCTCGGTCAACGGCTCCAATCAGTTTCTCCTCCTCTTCTTCCAGTGAAATCCCCTGTTGTCCAAGGGCCTCCTCCAGCGAGACTGGCGCCAGCGGAGACCATCCTATGGCAGACCTCAGTTCCTTTCTGGACGCTTCCAGGTCTGTTCCAAGTTCTGTACCCGAAGCCTTTAGGTTGTCGAGGACGCCTACCGCGCGTGCAATCGCCCTCATGCGGACCAATGGCCTCAAGGCGGCCACGGCCTCTTTGTATCGAGTATCCACTGACTTCTCCGACATTGCGACGGTCGCCTCAAGAGCCTTGCTTAGTAAGAGTGCTTGGGGCGAAAGCTGCGTTGAACGTCGTTGACCTCGAGTACCACTCTTCTGCGTCCTTCGCTGGGCACCCTTTACCACTCCTCCCAGTTGCCTTATCGATTGTTGTAGCTGCTGAAGCACGTCGTCTAGCGAAGCCTTCTGGACACTGTCGAATTGCGTGCGTGGTCGCCCCCGAGGCTTCCTCATATGCCTGCGGATTTCCTGATATACGTTTTCTAGGCCAGTTCGGTAATCTTCAGCCTCCCGGTATAGTTCGAATGCATTCGAATCACGTGCATCTCTTAGTGCATTCAACCGCTCGATCGTCGCATCCATGCCATCCAAGAGACGGACAGCGCGAGCTTGGGCTTGCATTGTTCGTGCCTTACGGCTCAGAGGATAGAAGAAGTCCGATGCCAATTTCGAAAATTGCTGCTTGGCCGGGCTAGATTCCAGGTCATCTCGGGCTGCATTGGGAAACAATTGCGCAGTTTCCAAGATGTGGACTTCGCCTGTGTAGTGATGATACAGGGTGCGCCCGCCAACGGCGGGCCAAAGCGGCTTAAGCAAATCCCTATTGCCAAGTGTGAATCCCCTAATCTTCAGTAAGAAGCCACTCACTGAAGATCCATCATACGAAGGAAGCTGTCGACCATTTGTGGAAAGGGCGTACCATACAAACGCTAGGGTTGTACCGTCCGAGGCCTTGATCCGGTCTGTTTCTGCCCTATAGACATCTGTAGCCACTGGCGGCAAAACGTCAAACTCAGTTTCGTCTGCGATCCGTAGCGAGATCCGAACAGGATTCAATCCAACATGCTCTGCGACCCATTCATTTACTGCCTTACCATAGCCCTCTGACTCAAATGCAACAGGTATCGTACGCAGCAGGTAGCTGTTTACCTCGGCGGCGTCATTCAATTGCGCACGGTACTCGTCATCAATTCCGTCAAGCTCGACGACGGTGAAGTGGTCATCAACATTACCGTAGTAGGGCTCGGTGAATAGTTCTGTATACTCTCGTAATAGATCTGGCAGTCCGATTCCTTGCCTGACATCAGATGCTTTGTCGCTCTCAAGCAAACGCCGCATTTCACCAAACTGAAATCTCCAGCCTACTAAGTGTGGCATGCCTTCTCGGCGACTTGTGATAGACATCTCTTCGCATATGCCAAAGGCAGAATAAATGCCGATTCCACGATATCCCACCATTTCTTGGGGACTCTTGTCAGACATTCCAAATCTGCGAGCAGCTCGTATGCCTTCGTCATCCATTCCGGTCCCGTCGTCTCTGACAACGACTTGAGACCCGTCTACCGTTATCAGGATGTGCTCGGCTCCTGCGTCGACGCCGTTCTGTACGTATTCTCGTAGGGTATCTTTCGCATCGGAATACAAGCCGCGCGACAAGACATCTAGTAGCTCACCACCGACTTCCCAACTCTCGAGTTGGATGGTTCGTGTTTTGCGCTCATTCTGAGTCATCGGACAAAATCCCGCTTTTGGCTCTGCAGGTAATTGTAATCGAAAGCTCTATTGTGGGGGATTTGTCTGGAGAGTAGATGTCGATGTCCATGAGTGACTCCTCGGGTGTCGTGGCTCACTACGCTGGGAGCTTTTATTTTACGCGATTGTGAGGCCCTCTTACGGATGTCCGGCAGTTGACCGCAATGAGCCAGATAGGCCCTGATGAGGATATGAACGGAGATGGCAACAAGGCGGAAAAGCATGGCTGCAAGCGGAAATGTCATGACCCTCTCCCTCGTCCCGATATAGGCGGGCAAGTCCAGCATTCAAAAAAAGAGGGAGACTGGATCATGAGTGAGTTTCTGGGCGAGGCAATCCGCCGCTACATGGACGAGCAGATGTGGCTGCGGTGGGACCGACGTAAACGGGAGGTCGTCGCTGGGACGCAGCCCTGCGTGCTTCGTCCGCGCCGCTGTACGGCGCGCTCGGCCGATGATCCGTCGGTCGCGCCGCCGGACGTTTCTGACGAAACTCCAATGAGAGTCCTGATGCTCTCCGAGGAAAGCATGTTGTAGATTTCGCATACTCGGCGTGATGAATGCGGGAGTTGCTAGTCGGCGGGGATGGAGCCGACAGGCGTGCCGATCCGGCAAGAGTGTCGTGAGTTTCGGAACGTCGGAGGGTCGGGAGGTTGGTCGTGCTTCCACGTATCGCTCGCCGAAGGGCGTGACGTCGCTTGTCCGGGCGGGAAGCGATGTCGCTATGTCAAGACGGCGGCGCTCGCGGGACTTGGACACCGGGACTGGCGGAGCTGGATATACCGAGCTGCGGCAATGCATTGGCGAGAATCGACAGGTGCTCCCGCCGATTACCTCCCACCGCAGCGCCCACAGCATCGCGGTTTGTGCCTCCGTGCTCCGAGGCCTTGCGTGGCGCCGGGCCAACCAAGCTCCGCGTCATCATGAGCTCGGCCAGTTCTTCCGCCGCCACAATAGCGTTGTTGCCTCGGTTGCCGCACGCCCGTCCGAGCCCAGTATTGTTCGCTGGCGTTCTCGCTCGGTCTTGCCGTCCGTCGTTGCGTATCAAGGATCGTCGCTGTCGGCACACACCCACGGATTCTGTAGGGGCGCGGGGCTGCGCGAACCCAACGCTCAAGCTCGACGTGTCGTCGTGCGTCATACTGAAGTTGCAGTCGGCGGCCGTGTTTCGGACTTGGAATGGGCTCGACGTGCCGTGTGCGTCAGGAAAACTGGTCCGGCGAGCTATGGCATGACCGAATCTCCCGCAACTGGCGTTGGCCCGTTGTTTGCCGTCGACTGCGAATGTTTCCTGGACCTCGAAATTTGCTACCGGAATCCGGTGGGCCGGCTGGGTCGCCAACTCATATCCTACAGATGACGCCACACCATCGTGGTCGCACCCGGCGCTTCGCCATTTCACGCATTCCATCGATCTCCCGACGCGTCGCCGTCGGCCTCCGCGGCTTCATTCCCCGGTTGCCGGCGACATGGCCGGCGGCTCCACTGGTACCGCTGCGGTGGCCAGGCACGCGCCGTCGAGATGGCAGAAACCTGGATGGCCCGGCCGCGCGTTCGCGGCCATCATGGGCCGACGATGACCCGCACGCTGACGCCGCGCGACACCCCGCGGCCACGCGCCGCGGTCCGGCGCGGGCGCCTCTCGCGCGCCAACCGGCTGCAGGCCCTGCAGGCGGCCCTCCGTCGGATCGATTCCGCCTGGGAGCTCTCGCAGTCGCCGCTGGCGCAGTACCAGGACCTGCAGGACCTCGGCCGGACCGCGTTCGGCCAGCGGGCCTTCCCCGAGGGCTGGGCGGTCCAGGCGGTGCTGCGGTTGGCGTGTGCGCGGGTGGCGGGCGCCCTGGAGCCCCGCAAGGGCGAGTTCCTTGTGCGCTGGGTCGCCGGCGAGTCCATTGCCGGGATCGCCGCCGCGGCGGGGCTGAGCCGTAGTCACGTCTCGCGGCGTTGGCGGCCGCAGGTCCTGGCGGCCGTGGATGCGGAGATAGCCAACCTGTGCCGCGCGTTGCGGGCCGGTGAGCGCGGGGTACGTGAGGCCCTCGCGGCCCGCCCGCCGTCGTCGGGAGCTGCCGGTGCCGGGGCCCGGCGCACCGGGCACGCCGCCCGGGCACCCGCGGCGTCGGCCACCGGCGGCCAGGTCGCGCGAATTAGCTAGAATTAGCCGGAATTCACGGCGCGGCGTGTGCCGTGGAGGCCGCTAGCCTGGAGCGCGAAGGCGTTCGAGACACTGGCCGTCGCGGGCGGCCTGACTTCGAGGGGTGCCGAGGGCGGGACTCGAACCCGCACAGCCCGAAAGCCACTAGCCCCTCATGAGCCTGACCCGCCGCTGGTCACCGGCACGGCGTCTCGATTCGGCTCTTCGTCCGCCGACGCCGGAGCGTCCGCAGGCTAGTAGCCCCGATCCGCCGAATGCGGTTTCCAACCACCGTCCAATCAGTGGTCTTCGCATCTTAACGGAATTGGGTGGCCCTGCCCAGTTGCAACGCGACCCAATGGGCTCGCACGGCGATGCTAAACGTCTGCTGCAGCCGTCGACTAGGATCCCAACCCACACGCTTTCCGCGCTTCGACGCCGGTGCGCACGGCTGCCCGGCGGCAGCCCCCGTTGGGTTTGGTGGACTCAGCCACATCCGCGCAAACGACGTCGGCCACGGCCCGAGCATCCGGTACCGGGCTCTTCAGGGTCGGCGCTTCAGGCGACTCGAGTTTGTTCGACTCGCACGACGGAATCGTATTCCCTGTCCGTCGTGCGAATCCGCTACTCTCCCGCGCGTTACTCAGACGTCCGAGTCGATTCGACCTGGGGATAGCGGGCCAAGCTGCTGTTTGGCTTACCGAACAAGGGCGCGTCTAGACCAGCCCGTTGTAGACGCGCCAAGAAAGACTGGCGCGGCACATGCACTACGGCGCGTCCGTACGACGCTGCCGCCGGCCTCGGAGCCACTGCGTCCGTCCCTGCGGGAGGGCTACCTCCGCTGGCGGCGCCGGGCGCTGGCGGATTTCCAGCCGGAGTAGGCCGGGCACATGGTGCACGTCTGCATGCGCCGAGGTGTCACCCTATGCAAACCGTGGCGGTGGCTTGACCACAGGTTGGTCGGCGCGTCCTTTGGCACCCTTTACCAACCGAACGCTCAACGAAGGCCGGGGCCTAAACCCCGGCGACACCTCTACCAGGCCCTCGAGCCGCTCAGCGACCTGGAGCACGCTCAACGAAGGCCGGGGCCTAAACCCCGGCGACACGCGAGGTCACCACGGTACTCGGTGTTCCACTGGACCGCTCAACGAAGGCCGGGGCCTAAACCCCGGCGACACCGGGTCTTTCGGCTTCGCGTCCAGTATGTCGAAGCCCGCTCAACGAAGGCCGGGGCCTAAACCCCGGCGACACAGCTAATCCTACCGAGACGGCGCTTTTGGGCAGTATTGGCAGTGTTCTCGGCGAAAAAGCCCTTGAGCGAGGCGGATTGGGGACCGTCCGAGGCCCCTGATCCCGCCTCGTCCGCGCTGACGCGCCGGATCACCGGAGGTTCGCAGACTGCATCAGAGCACCCAAGGCTGCCCAAGTTTCCGTCCGTGGCTTCGACCCAGGCGGAGCGTGGCGTCCTCGATCTTGCCCGCGAAGCGATAGACAATCACCGAGTCCAGTTCGTGGTCGATGACATCCTCAATCTCGCCGATCATACGCGCCAGCCGCGTGGCCGGGAGCCGGCACTCGAACACGGAAAACTGCACCCGCTGCCCGTACTTCTCGCACAGCTCGGCGACGCGCCTCAGGCGAACCGCTCCGGCGCCATCCGTGTCTGCGATGTCGTAGGAAACGAGGGTGTCCATCACTCACGCCACGACGAATGGAGGATACGCCGGCAGGTCGCCGCGCAAGTGCCGCGCGAGCAGCGTGGCCTGAACCGAAGGCAGCGCCCACCGCTCCACCGGTCGCCCCAGAAGCTGATGGCGAATCTCCGTCCCCTTGTGCGCCTCCCATGCTTCAATCAGGCGTGTTCTGCCACCGTCGGTGAGGTACACGCCACCGCCCGGTGTATGGTCAAAATCGCTTGGACCGATCTGCCGGCGGCGGACCAGCGACACCACGAATCGATCTGTCAGGGCGCGGAACTCTTCCGCAAGGTCAAGCGCGAGTGACGGCCGGCCGGCGCGTGGGCGATGGAAAAAACCCATCTGATAGTCCAGGCCCACGCTTTCGGCCGCGCCAATGCACTCCGTCACGAGCATGCCGTAGCTGAACCCCAGCAGGGCATTGACCGGATCCCGGGGCGGCCGGCGCGTCCTCCCTGCAAACTCAAGATCGCTCGAAGCCACAGCCTGGCCGACCGCGCGGAAGTAGATCCTGGCCGCATCTCCCTCGACGCCTCGGACGTGGTCGGCGGTGTCTGCGCCTGCCAGTCGCGTGATGCGCTCTCTGATTTGGGCGCCTCGGGCCGCGAGCCGGTCCGCCTCGCCGGGATCCTTCACGTCCCGGGACCAACGTCCAACGACCCTGCCGCTGTTTTGGAGTTTCGCCGCGACGATCGCCCTGGCCACCGCCAGCGAGCGTGTGTCGTCCATCGCCACGTCGAACTGCGCGGTTCGCAGATGCACGTTCCCGCTCGTGGGGCCGCTGACGATGAACCGAACAGCCCCGCTCATCCGGAGCGCGGCTACGCGAACGCCGCGACGCACACACGCATCGAGGGCCTGTGTCGTGATCTGCGCACCACCCAGCACGACAAGAGCGTCCACCGCTTCAAGTGGAACCCGTTGGCTGCCCTCCGGCGAAGACACCACCAAGGCGCCCCGGCGATGTCGCACACGGGCGCGGTGATTCCGCACATAGACGGTGCTCAGATAGCGCATCGAAAGACGACGTTGTCCATGTACCGGTTCACTCGGCGGGGGGCGCTCGAGAGTTCCGGCAGGCAATGGTGCAGGAGTTGGCACTCCTTGCATCGAGCATCGTTTGGCGCCGCTGGCAACTTGAACGTCAGCAGCTGTGCCCTAATCTGGTCGATGACTTCTCGTACTTCCCGGCGCAGTGCCTCCGTAAAGTCCACTTGCAGCCGTCGTCGCGGTCCGCCGTACCACACATACCCATGAGGTATCGCAACATCCAGCATTTCCTCGAGACAGAGCGCCTGTGCGCACAGTTGAAGGTCCGCGGCTGCACCGTGCCGTACGCCGGCCTTGTACTCGACGGGACGAACCGCTCCGTCTTCCACTTCAACGGCGTCGGCGCGGCCAGACAGTCCCAATTCCTCCGACCAGAGCGGGATCGCCCGCAGCACGTGCCGTCCCCGTTCCTGGCGATGCCGCCCGCTATCCACCCGCCGGTGCGCCCGAGTGCCCCGGATGGTGTGGGTGTTGTCGCTCCAGACGCCGTCGCAATGGATGAGGGCGCATTGCCGCGGGCAGTACGCAAAGTGCTCGATCGCGGAGATGCGCACGACGGGTTCGGGAGTCACAGCCGCACGGCACCGAATGCCCGTGTCGCGTCCGCCGAGCTCCGGCGCTGGAACTGGACGGTCCGCCACGCCGCGTGGACACCGTGCCGAGCCCAGGTGTGCTTGCGCTCAGGGTTCCAGGCGTCCATGAGCGCATCGATACCGTCGCTGTCGAGCGGCTGGCCCCATGCGGGCCAGCGAAAGCCGCGCGGCTTCTCGCTTCCCGAAACCTGCCGCCAACCCCTCTGCCTCGCGGCGATGTCGGCGCGACGATCCAGCCGCTTATCAACTCCTTGACCTCGTACCGGCAGGAGGGCGAGGCCAAAGAAGGCAAGCACCTCGACGACGGGATCGACCCACTTGTCGGAAGCGTCCGACAATGAGCCAAGTCTCGTCTGGTCGAACCCAAGACCATTGTCCTTCACCCGATCAGCCCGTCCCGCCAGCGATTCCCAGAGCCGCGCCGCCGAGCCGTTCACATGTCTGTGGACTTTCAGCAGCCGGTGATGCAGCCACTTGATGGTTCCGGGGCCGGCGGGGTCGAACGGCGCATGGGCAACCTCGCCCTGCTCGTTAACGCACAGATCGGTCATCGTTGACGAGAGAGTCCAAGCGTGCTTGTGGCACCGGGCGGCTTGGGCGCGCGCCGTGAACGCCTCGACCGGAACCTTTCGCTCCAGCGCGGCAGCGTCTTGCCAATCCTTGGCAATCGGCAGGTCGCACAGGAAGGCCGTCTTCGGCCACGACTCGACGAGAGCGGCCACGGGATCGACAGCCTCGGCCGAGAGCACCGCCACAGGCGAGCCATCGGTCTTCCAGCGCAACCGGATGCGGTCATCCAGTACGGTGGTACCCACGGCCGCGAGCCAAGCGTTGATCCACCAGCCGGGCAAGCCTGGGCACGTCACCTCGGTCACCGCAGCACCTCCCGCGATACATCGGCGTTGTCGGACACCGCGTGGTCAGCCAGACGCACGATGGCTTCCAACAACGCCAGTCCCCACGGACCGAAGCGGTGGTTGAGCCGCCTGAATCGGCGCGGCTGGCGCCAGTCGACCAGGGCCAAGTCCGCCCGCGCTTCGACCGACGCACCCTGCACCACCGCGGACACTGTGGAGGCAGTCCCGTCGGGGACTGGCGGAACCAGTGGCCGCCCCTTGCCGTGGTGGCTGATCACCAGGTGGATGAGCAGGTCTCGGAGATCCGGCTCGTCCCAGCAGGGGTTTCGCTCCAGCCAGGCGCGCGCTAGCCGGGCCGACAGGTCCTCGTGGCGGCCGCCCCGGGGCCAACCGGCTGCGGCGCGGGTCGCCTCCCAGCGGTGTCGCGGCGTGTCGGACTTGGCCACCAGCGCGCCGCGCCGTTCCTCGGGGTCAAGCCAGCGCTGGAAGCGAGCATCGGCCTTGCCTATGTCGTGCAGCGCGCCGGCCTGCTCGACAACGCCAGCCAAGTCGGGGCGCAGACCGATGCGCCGCGCAATCTCCCACGCCAGTATTCCCACCGCCTCACCGTGCTCAGCCAGCCCGACGGCAGCCGAGCTGAGCGACAACTCGTCGAAGTCACTTCCGGAGTCGCTGATGGGCCGTTGGGGCGCCGGTGTCTTGACCTTCAACCGGGGCACTTCGAGCCGTGGCTCCTCAACGACTCGGCTCAGCGCCCTGATGAAATCGCCCCACGCCTCCGTGTCCCACCCGGGCGGCACTTCCGCCCCCGTGAGTTCGTTCAGGATCGCCCTCACCGCCGCGTCGCGCTCGGCTTGATCGATCTCCTCGTGCTCGTCATGTTCCAATGCGATCCCCAGCTGAGGCGTCGCGTCAATGCCGCACAGCCGCCTAATTGCCTCCCCGTCGAGTGGCAATCCCTGGCCTGCGAGGGACGCGTCCACGACAGACTCGGAAGCGGCCGGATTCCAGCCGAAGCGATCCAACAGGCCCCGGTCGGCCGGAAGGACGATCTGATCCCCGGGCCGCAGGTTCGCGGCATGGGTCGCTTCCACGGTGGCTGCATCAGGCGTCAGTCGGCGCAGGTCTTCGTCGCTCTCCAGCGCCTCACGTACCTCGCCTATCGGTACATCTACGGCTTCATGATCGGTGGCGCGCGGCCACAGCCGCTGGCCTTCCTTGGGCACGTGGACACGCCAGATGAGCGACACGGCGTACTCGGCGCCTCTAATGCCGCTGAAATACGGCTCGACGGGGGCCTCTCCGTCGGGTGGGCTCGTTGTCTTCACCCACTCCCACAGGATCCCCGGCAGAATCTCCGGTGCCCGGCCAGGATCGTCGCCCGGAGGCCCCAGGACCTCAGTCACCCGCCGAGGCGGCAGGTCCACGACCCCTCCGGCGCACGCATTCTCCAGCATCTGGACTACCTGGGCGGGTTCCCCGCCGTAGACGGGCCACGTCTCCTCGTCCGGATCCTGGGCACGCCTGCCTTTTCTCGGCGCCGGTAGATGCACGTACGCAGCTCGCGCATGGGAATGACGCCCGAGCCGATTCAACCTACCCAACCGTTGCGTGAGCGCCCGGACACCGCAGGTCTCTGTAACGAGATACTCCGCATCGATGTCCGCTCCGACCTCGAGGGTCTGGGTTGCGACGACAACCAGGTGCCGGTAGCGAACGCCCCCTGCGGCGCGGGTTGCAGCCATACCCTCGACAGGGTCAAGGATGCGTGCCCGTATCTGCTCTGCCTCCCGTTCGCGTGAGCGCCCGGTCAGCAGCAACATCTCGGCCTCTGCATCCGTCATCCGCCTCCGCAGCAGCTCGAACGCCGCCCGAGCTGTCGTTGGGGTATTGGCGAAGACAAGGCACGATGCCGGCTGTGGTGCCTGCTCGAGAAGATCAAGCGTCACCTCCGCCAAGCGCTTGGCGGTATCGCCGGCCTCAAACCTCTGCACTTTCAGTGGCTTCGCGGCACGCATCCGCTGCCGGACGATCGAATTCGCTTCGTCCTCCTCATCAAGGTCAAACTGCTCGCCGGAAACGCCACCGGTCGCCGTGAGGGCCGTGAGCCGCGTACTCGAACGAGCCTCCCCGAGAATGACCTCGGTACCGGGCGTGCACTCAGCGAGCGCGGGGATCAAGGTCTGCAGATGTGGAGCCAGATGCGCCTCGTCCAGCAGGACCAGGCTGTCGGTTCCTGCCATCGCGGCGTCGATTGGGCGCAGTGACCGTGACGATCCGTAGCCGCGAAACAGGAGCCGTGAGCCGTACATCGGCAGTGTGCACAGGATGGCCGTCGGGCACGACGGGTCGGTCGGCGTCCGAGCGGCGACGCCCCCGCGCAGACGGATCACCTCAAGTGGTGGAGCGGCCGGACCTGCGGAGAGGGAACGGAGACGCTCGCCGACCTCCGCGACAATCTCGCCAGCCAGCCCCGAGAGTCCGGCCGAATAGGGATCCGCGAGTGCCCGGGCAAGCCCCTCGGCGTGATCCGCTGTTGAATCCACGAGCAGGCGCCGGTTGACGACCCACCAGATGCGGGTCGGGGCCGTCCGCTGCTCTGATGCCCGATGCGCCTGCGTCGCCAGCCACCACACGGCGATGTCCAGGCACGCGGTCTTCCCCAGCCCGGTCGGGACGCCGACCTCCGCGGGCCACTCGTCCGTCTCGGCGACACGCTGCGCCAGCCGCGCCTGCCACGGAAAGGGCGGGTACCCGTGGATTGCATGGTAGAAGTCAGCGAAGGTCGGTGCGGGAGCCTTCATCGTTCCGCCACCGGACCATCGGCTCGTCAAACCCCGTCGTCAAGCGGCGCGCAGAGCCCAAATCCGCGCTGCCGCCCGGCACCGATCACGACCGGGCCTGGAATCGCATGGTCGAACCACAGTTCGACGTGAGAATAGGGAAGCGCGGGCCGGCCCGGACGATTCACCTCCACGGGCGCAAGGTCGATTGCCCCTGGGACCAGCGGCTGGCGCGCCGATCGGAAGGCGAAGGGCGCTGGGAGCCCGGCGTGCTCGCACCACCGGGCGACTTCGGCCAGGTCGAGACGGCGACGCCGTTCGTGGATCGCTGGGACCGCCGTTCCCCAGCGGCGGGAACGCCGCAGCCAGCGGCCTGGACGGGCGGCGACGGGCCGCGCTTCGTCATCGCGCGGTGCGACCGCCACATCGATTCCGCGGCCGACGAGCCGCCGGATAGAAACCGCCGCGTCACGAGCCGTCCTTCGCGCCATCAGTTCACATCCCGGGGGCACCCACAGGGCCAGACCATGGACGCGTCCTCGCGACCGCGGGTAGCCAACGTCTGGAAGGGCCAGATAGCGTGCGATCTCGTAGCCCGTCCCGCTGAACCCGTGGCCGTGCAACACCGCCGGAGGCGTACCGTGCAGGTCCTGATGCTTGCTGAGGACGGACTCCTTGAACAACGCCGTCACTGCCGAGACCCGGCGCCCGGAGATCGCCGACTTAAGGCGCAGCCACGCGACGACGTCACCCCGATCCCGCGCGTCTTCGGACAAGGACGAACGGTACGCGGTCGGATGCGTCAGCGCTGGGAACTGCGACCGAGTCACCGAGGGACCGCGCGCAGTCCACGCCTCGTGCAGGCGGTCCCAGAGATCGAGATCTCCGGGCCGGGTCACGTTGATCAAGGTGCTGCCTTCGGGATCGGGCACGAAGGCACTGGCCTCCATCGGCGGTGGGAGCATCCCCGCGGTGACACGGGCACGCACTGGTGAGTCCGCAGAGCCGAGGTAACCCACTCGTGCCGCGCGGCGGCAGAGCGCAGCAAGGATTGCGTCTTCCGGTGATGCCACGTTCCACTGGTAGACGACACAGGGTGAGCGGGGGGCGACCCGCACTCCGGCGCGGCTTAGCCCTCCCGATCGGCCAACGTACTCCTGATGAGACCCCTTCGCGGCCCTGCCTCCGTGCTGAACGACGTACCGTGGCCGAAGGGGTTGGTGAACGGGATCGGGGTCGGCATGAATTATCGGCGGCGGCAAGCACGCGAACCACTCCAACTCCGTGCCGTCGGTGACTCGACACGCCTTACCGGTTCCATCGGCCGCCACGAACGCCGCAAAGAGTCGCGCGGGCGACGGCGGCCACTCGCCGCGGGTCACCTGTCCAGTGTTAGCGCTGCCGTCTGGATCTCCGCGAAACACCCCGTGCAGAAGCTCAACCGAGATCGAGAGCATCAGTTGTCGAGATCGGGCCACGTCAAGCGGATTGCCTTGCTGAGGGCATCCCCAGGTCGCAGCATCACCGGATCCTGCCCCCAGCCATCGAGTGGCACGCCAACCGATTCGGCGTGCGACTGAGCGCCCGCCAGCATCGAGCGCGTCGCCTCGGCGCCGCCGATGTCGCATGCCGCGTCACCGGAACCGCCGAGCCACGTCACCGCAGTGTCGATCGGCCGGAGGTCGGCGCCAGAGCGCAGCTCGAAGGCGCGTCCAAAGGCAAGTTGATGGGCGTGGAGCCCCAGCGCCACCAAGAGAGCCCGTGTGGCCGCGTCCGCTTCCGGTGGCGAATCGCGCCCGAGACTGACACGCCGGAGTTGGGCGAAGGACACCGTCGCCCGCTGAGTCACGCGCCGGAATGAGACGGCTGACGCGGCCGCGTCGATCCCCATGAACGGCACTTGGCCATGACCAATCTCGGAGAGCTTGTCCCGCTTGCCGCCCTCCATCCTCGGAGCCTGGCCGATGTCCCACCTGGTTCGATCATCCGGGTTCGAGGTCACCACATCGTCCGTGTTCAGGTTTAGGGGGTCGCCCTTCAGCCCCAAGACCTTGGTTGCCGTCGACCCCGGCCGCCATCCGATGATCTCCGATACCCACACACGGGCGTGCTTGCTGTTGTGACGCTTCCGGCCGAGATGCGACTGCCAGAATCCGTACAGGAGGGCCTGCGGAAACCATGACATCAGCGGTCCGCACGCCTGTGCGGTGGCGCCGAAGATGGCTTTTCCCGTCTCAGTCTTGATGAAGGGCTCGCCTTCCAGTGTCGCGTCTCGAAGATAGGCGTCCGCATTCCGATGTGGGAACTGAAGGCTCGACAGTGACCGGGGCAAGTGCGCCGGCAAGCCGCGCAGTTCGGATAGGTCAAGGACGAATTCCGGTATCGCGCAGGCCTTGCGGTCTCGCCACAGGGCGTGCTCCAGGCGGTTGGCTTGAGAGGGAACGTTGTCGATCACGATGACGGGCGTGGGCGCCGCGTCGTCGGAGGAATCCCAACGATGGTCCTCTTGGTAGTTGCCGCCCTCGTAGACTGCCGGCTTGACTGGGCCGCCCGGTCCCGACAGCGGCTGGAGCTCCGCATCGAGCCGAATCCCGTCATCGAAGGCGTCATCCGCGCAAGCGGAAATTAGTCGTTGATAATCAATCTCCATTGGCACGCCTTAACCGCTCACATTTGGATGGCCCACTGTCACATACTAGCGATTTTGACATTACGTATAGGTAACGGCACATCCTCGTTTCATTACATGCTGGTTACTTCGGGGCGCATACGTAAATGATGGTCCCGTCTGGGCCGACAGTCTCCTATCAGATTTGCCCGACCAGCCTGCGCCCTTCGGCCTCGTTAGACGGGCGTCCTGAAGCACCAACGCGGCGAAGAGTCGACGCAAGTCGGGCAACGGATAAGGACGCGAGGCGGTTAGAAGTGACTGCCTGACTCAAGTCAGCGAGGCCAGCCTCCGATTTGGCAAGAGCCTTGACGTGGACGGGGACGCGCGAGGCATCGCCGAAGGTCGTCGACGCCAACCAACAGGACTGGGGAACTTACGCTGTCGGGCACGACGCTGGACCCGGACCACGCGGCCATGCTGATTCGGGCGTCGGGCCGAAGTCAGGCCCTGTGCAACTCTTGCAAGGCGAACCGGAGCGCGGTCCTGACTTCTTGCGCCTCACCAAGGCCCGCACCGCCTTCTACCTTGGCAGCAGTCAGGAAAATCGACTGCTCGACGCCAAATTGCGCTCAGCACCGAGATCATCGACGAATCCGCGAGGCACTGAGGGAGGAGATGCCGACCGACCATGAGCGCCTCAGCCGCATAGCCGCTCGTCCCGATGTCTTTACCCGGTAAGCCCTCAACTGAGCCTGACCCACCGCTGGTCACCGGCACTGCGCCGCGATTCGGCTGCGAGCCGGCGGACCTCAGAACCTCCGCAGGCTACTAGCCTTGATCCGCCACGTGCGGTTTCCAACCACCGACAAGCGGTGCTAATCGCGTCTTCACGGATTGGTGTGGCCATGTCCGGTCCAGGCACCGCGCCCAAAGGGCACCCTACGACCAGGAATCCGAGCCGTCGTTCAGGACCCAGCGCCGAGGCCTGAGCAGCGGCGCCAGTGATTGGCGATTGCACTCGCAGGATGCGCGTGGGGTCCTTGCGCGATGTGAGCCCTCCGGAACTCATCGATGCGATCGGCAAGCTGGGCCATATGGAGAGTGCGGTCGACTGATGAAGTGGCGGATGGTGCGGATGTGCGGCAAGTAGTCGCTAAGCTGTGGGTGGCGCCACGCAGATGGGAGTCCGATCGGCAGCGTGACCAGTGCTGGACCACGTGGTCGTCGAACTCCGTTTGGCTCGAGCCTGCAAACGCACATGACGGCGTGGCGAGCCCAGGTGGACGGCTCCGGATCGCGCTATTGGGACCATTGGACCGACGGGATCTTCTCGACCTATCGCGATCTCGCCGCGGCGGCGATACGCGTCGATCACGTGCGCCTTCACCGGCAGGTGGCACACCTGCGCAGTTCGCAGGCGTTCGCTTTGAACCTATTCTTGCCGTTTCGCGAAGGGCCGCGGGCGCTCTTGTCCGAGGCTGTGAGCAACCTGGTTGGCACTCGGCTGGCGATCGATCGGGTGCAGTTCGAGTGGGTGCCGCCCGGCGAGCTGCTCGGAGAGATCGTGGGAGATAGGCCTGTCGGTAGTGAACCAGCGACGGCCAGCGACCTGGTCCTGTGGGGTCGAATGCGATTTCGACGCCGGGTAGCCGTCCTGCTCGAAGTCAAGCTGAGCGAGCGAGAATTCACGGCCTGCGGCGGACGCACCAGTCGGGGGAATTTGAGGAAGGACGTCTGCCAGTCGGCTCGGCTCTTCATGCGCGATCCGAACGCCTGTTATCTGCGCCGACCGGTCCGGCAGCGGCGTGACCGCCGCTATTGGGAGATCTTCGCCGGCAGCCACGGAAGCGTTCAGAAGGCCTCTCCAAACGTCAATCTCGACGGGCCGTGTCCTTTCGCCTACGACTTGCAGCAGCCTATGCGCAACCTCGCCATCGCGCGGGGTCTCGAGCAGGACGGCACGGTACGCCGCGCGTGGTTCGCCCTGTGCGCCCACGATGCGAATTCCACCATTGCGAGGCAATGGACGTAGCAACGGTGTGCATTCGGCGCATTAGCAGCGTCACTCGCGGCGCCTTCTCGCATCACGGCGAGTCACGATCAGGGCAAACATCGTGAGCGAGCGTACGAGTGAAGGTATCCAGCTCGTTCCGACGTGGCGGGCTTGAGTTGGCGATTGACAGAACCGTCTTCGAGGCGAGGCTGACTCTGAAAGAAAGGCTAGACAATGCTGCAGCGACGCACATTAGACATCCACTCCTACCTGAGGCACCAGGACAGCCATCCCGATGATCTCTAGCGATGATCGGACGCCGCTCTTGCGTTTAATCTCAGCCAGCCTGGACTCCGTCTCACTCTCAATTCTGCGGTTCCACCCAAGGTACATTTTCCTGAGATTGACGTTCAGATCGTCCTTCGCGAGCTGACGTTCGTTCCTTTTGAGCTGGCGTTTGGCGTGCGATCTGACTGCACCTTCAGCTTTTGCTGCCAGTAGTCTGTCACGTTCACCAAATGCGGCGGCGATACCATTGAACTCTGCCCACAGAAACTGCTCAGCTCGTGCCTTGAGAGCCTCCACATCGTTACTGCTGAATGACAGACTGTCATGGGGTTCTGTCATAGCTAGGAGGAGCTTCTGAGCACGCTCAACCTTTATGGAGCCCACACTCGCCGTCGCAGTGTCCACAGCGGCACAAAGCAACTCTGCCCGAGTGGCATACCCCTCGACCAAGCCAATCGCCCACACTAGCGTTGTGGGTCTGTCCAGCATGTCCGTCGGAACTACACCGAGACTCCACGGGATATCGGACAGCTGCCTCCCTTGAAGGTATCTGGCCAGCAGCATTAGTGGATGCCGGGTGTGGACGAACTCAACTCCCTCGCTCTCAGCAGCAAACGAGACCCTCAACTTTTTTGACTGATCCATTCGATTGCGAAACCGGACTATCTCGACTCTCGCAAGATGCGTCGCTGGGTACGTGGTTAGCAGCCCTTGGAGGGCGTCTTGAAGACCTTGACTGCTAATCACGTCGATCTGGTCATCACTTGCCGTCGCGTCTATGCTGCTCGGCAGGTGTCTTGATAGAACGGATAACACGAACTCTGAGTATTCTGCGGGCGACAAGAACCTGGACTCTGCCGCTCTGATTTCCTGTTGGTCAGACTCGATTAGATGGCGTCCTTGCTCCGATATGACGCCTGCTCTACCTATCAGTTCTCGGTGTTGTTCGTTGTTTTCTATCGCCTGAGCAGCTCGCTCAAGCCGCTCCTCCTGCTGACGGACTGTCAAACTCCGTCTGAAGATATCCCGCTCGAAGGAGGCGATGGTCTCGCCAAGCACAGCTTCCAGTTCACCTAAGGCACGTTCGAATATGCCGAGCCTCTCGTAAAGCCTTGACAGGATCCGCGATTCAATCGTGCCTTCGCTGGCCAGACTGCGAACGTGAACCTTGTCTGACGTCTGCCCAATCCGGTCACATCGCCCGATTCGCTGCTCGACACGCATCGGGTTCCATGGGAGGTCGTAGTTAATGATGACGTGGCAGTGCTCGAAGTCCAGCCCCTCTCCAGCGACCTCACTGGCAAGTAGAATCTGGAATTCGCCTCGTCTGAATTCGGCTGCGATGCGCTCCCTGCTCTTCTCTCCTCGCCGGCAGTCTTCGTCCCTCGCGGGAGTAGCACCGTACATCAGCTCAAACGAATAGCCTCGCTCCCGAAGCTTCTCGGCAAGGTATCTGAGCGTGCCTCTGAATGTCGAGAAGATCATAACCCGGTCAGTCTTGAGCTCGCCGAAGGCCTGTCCGAGCATCTCAGTGACGGCCTCTAACTTCCGGTCTCGGGACCGCAGGGTCTCGCTCGCGAGCGATTCCAACGCGCCGATCTCCGAGGCGGTGAAGCGTGCCTCGTGCTCGATGTCCTCATCCTCACTTGCGTACCTCAATATCTCTGAAGCTACCGCTGGCACGCAGCTTGCAGTTCTTCTCTCGGGCATTTGAGTGGCGAATCCTGGAGGCACATTCTGAGCCAGCGCACGCTCCAAACAGATCCGATACACTTGACTGTAAAATGCTTCCTCTTCAGTACTGAACGTAACTACCTTGGTTGCCGCTTCTCTTGTGGGCCGATGCTCATCGACTTCCGATCGCAGCGTCCGTGTCATGTACGGGCTCAAGGCCTGAAGGTCGCGAGCAGCGTCGACAATTGCCGTCCGCCGCCTGATGTCCTCCATGTCCGAGTTGGCCACAAGCTGACGGAAACGATGCCAGCCCGGCCGGGAGTGACCTCCAGAGGCTTCAATCCTGCAGAGTACACGGTCAGCCTCGGGTATCCATCCCGGCGGCCTTTTCCTTACTAGACCGATCCAGTCATTCAATTGCATGTCCCAGTGAAGCTGATCCTCCAGGAGGGCGGGATCCTCGGCCACGTCCACGCCCAACGCCTGCATCAGGTGGACGATATCCTGCACATGGGTCTGGATCGGCGTGGCGGTCAGGAACACCGCCGACCTTGACCGCTCACACATGATCTGCGCCACCATGTGGGACAGGGTTTCGGTGTTTCGCAAATGGTGGGCCTCATCGAATATAACCAGGTCCCACGCTACGGGTGATTGCACCAGACGGAGCATGTGATCTTCCATGCGGATCAACTCCAAGTTGACCACCGCCCTCGCAAACCTGGGAGGCAATACCCCATCTCGGTCCAAGGACACCAGCGCCTGTCGGATGCTATCGGACGACAGGACCTCAAGACGCAGATCGAATCGCTGGAGCATCTCTTCCCGCCACTTCCCTACCAGGGACTTCGGGCATACAATCCATACGTTCTCAAGGCCACGCGCTGACCGGGACTCCAGCTCAGCCCAGATCAAACCAGCCTCGATCGTTTTTCCTGTGCCGACCTCGTCAGCGATAAGGAGGCGCTGATCAGGCGATTCCAGCATCTTTTTCACCGGTAGGAATTGGTGGTAAAGCAACTTTGTCCTGGACGCTCTGTAAGACAGAAACTGGTCTGTGGCCGGATGTTCAAGCCGGCGCTGCGTGAGCACAACCCTGAGACTCTCTGGACTCAACTCTGTGATCCCAGGGACAGGTTCGAGTTCTTCGATGGGGACAAGCTTTGCCGTCCCATCTATGAAGACCCTGGCTGTCTCCCCTGAGACGGATATCACCCAGCCGGCAACGGCCGGGTCGGCCCGATATCTGACCTTCATTTCGGGTTGGACGGTGCTCATGAAATCTCAGCTACACGCTGAGGAGTCTGCACAGGAATTCCCAGTGTGGAAGGCTGTATCGGATTTCCTCATTGAGAGGAGTTGGCTCGGATTGCCACTCTAAGTAGACATTTGTGAATCGAACCGGCAATGCGACAAATGGATTACCCAACTCATCTGTATCTTGGGCGCGGTTCAAGATAAACGTCCGCATGCGTTCCCAACCGCGTGTCCCGTCCATATCCTCGAATGGTCGAGCAGTGTCGGGATCGAGCAGAGCCCACTCTCCGTATCGCAGGAGATTGAAGTGCCAACCACACAGCCCAAGCAGGTCGCCGAAGTGGTTCGTTAGGTAGCCCTCCCTCGGCGGTACAACGTGCACCACGTTCACTAGCCATCCCCCTCCGGTTGTAACGAATGTCCTGGTGCAGATTTGGCAGCGCTTTCCGTAGTCCCCCTCTACCATGCTTCTAAACTCATCCTCGAGTGCCCGTCCCTGTGGTCCAAGTTCATACCTCCTTACCAATCTCAATTCGTGGCGCTCATGCCTTCCGACGCGTCTCGTTCTAGCGAGATAAGTCCTTGCCGATTGCGCTGTGTTGGGGCCACCTGGAGGTAGTACTATTGGGTTGTCTCGTCCGGACGATGGCGTTGTCGTCTGGACGCTATGGAGCTGCTGGGCGAACCAGTCATCAGGATTATCAAGTCCATCAGGCTCATAGTTGTTTCCTGGGCCGTCCGGCATGCCGTTCCCTGAGTGGTCCTCAGTGGTGATCCCGGCTTCGGCACCGCCCAGCGAATCGACAACCGATCCCTCCACCGGATCACCATCGAAGCCATGAATGGATGCGATACCCAGTTCACTCAGCTGCGCCTCGGCATCGCTGGCTGAACCTGCCTCCAAAACGCTCTTCAGTCCGGGAGCGATTGGGGCAGGATTCTCACCTGGAACCAATGCAAGAGTCAACTCTCGGGCGATAGCGGTCCAGGGAGTAGTGCCATCCTCGCGTGTGGCGAAGAAGACCGCTAGTTCTTCGCTGTCCCAGTGGGCGGATGCCACTTCCGGCGGTGTGTCTGGCCAATCCCGATTGAATGCCCGGAGTCTCCAACGAATCGTTAAGTGGTCCACGTGGAAAAATCGTATACCATCTAAAATGGAGGTTCGGTCGCCCTCCTGTGCAGTAGTGGTTGCTCCCTCGAGTATTGTCCTTATCAGGCTGACGCGACCCGCGACTCGGTTAGTTACTTCGTCACTTTCGCGAGGATTCTCATAGGCCTCGACATAGCCCGAGACTATGTCAGAGACCAGCCGAACCCCGGCAGCCTTCATCGCCACCCATGCTCGCTCGGTGCGACGGATGCAGTTCTGTTCAAGGATCTCAGAGAACTTGTCCACGAGCCCCGATCTGTCCTCGAAAAACATCCATGATGGACGGTGTAGGTGACCCTGATTCGTCGGTACACACGGGACATCTCGCAATCGCCTGCTCAATGACCCTGCGTCCAAGACTTCCGTGTCTACCGCGTCAGACAGCATGATCCAGCATTGAGTGACGACATTCTTGTCTCTTTCTCTGAGGACACCCCTTCCGGCCTCTCTGAAGATGTCCTTCAAGACCGCGATTGCATCATTGCTGTCGGGCTTCTCGCGGACCCCAAGTCCTTCCAGCAGATTCTGGTATCGCACGAGGTCGGGCCCAAGTTGCGCGCGGTGATTTCCAAAAGGGTGGCTGCCCCAGAAGACCTCGTCTGGCCGAAGGTACCGACCTTGAAACCAAAGACATGGCCTGGTCACTAACTCCCGCAACTCTCCCGACGTTGCGTTTCCATTCAGCCAATCGTAAATGCCTGCTGGAGGTTCCGCGTCCATTTCCGAACATCTGATCAGGTGTCGGACTACCTGGAACGGTCTTGGACTAAGATTCACTCCCAACCATGCGAGAATCCCTCGGACGTTCTGCTGGATCCGAATTGGGGCATCCAGGAATCTGGCCTGGGAGGCGAAGAGGGTTTTGTTGTAGGCCGCGTAGAGTTCATTTGGCCGATACCATCGGCTTGCATCTGCCTCACTCGGTAGCCAGGCCATAGTCTTGAGTTTCAGACAGCTCGATTTATCGGAGGCCCCGAATCGTAGGAAGCGTAGCCCGAGCGCGCCTAACGTCTTTACTACTGTGGACCTCGCCACGTGGGTTGGCTTAGTTGCTGTCGCCTGGTCGACTATCCATATCATATCCGTGATGCGAGGTCGGGACTGTACTCCCAGCCACTGATACAGATCCCGTCTGAGAGGCGAATCATCGGGGACGATCGCGTAGTCCGCCCGATCTCCGAGGATCGCAGAGACCTCTTCGTTACGGAAATAAGCTGTTCGTGGCTGCCTGAACACATCGTCTCGACATTCCACGATCCACGCCAGGGACAGTGTTTTCTTCACCGCATCGCGACCCTTGATTTCTCCAATGTGCCTATCCAGAGTCGCGAGGAGCTTCCGCTTGGTGTCGGCGTCAACGCTGCTACCTTTTGCAAAGGCCCCCGAAATGTAATGCTCGGCATAGTCGGCGAAGGTTAGCTGACGGACCCCGAGGTATCGAAGGAAGCTGGAGAGACTGTCCAGTATCTTCGCGTCCAAGATGCGGGCCACGCCCAACGAGTCCTCGAAACCGCCCGGGAGCCATAGTTCCGGCAATGGACGAAGACTCGACGCGGACGGAAATATTGGGAGGCTGGCAAGTTGCGCACGAAGGTCAGCGGTCAACTCGGCTCGGTGTTCCTCGAACCACTGGAGCACCGCCACAGGGTTGAAGGCACCATCCCGTCGCCTTTCTGCCAACTGTCCCGCATCCAATGCCGCCAGAACTTCGAGGGCATCGCTTACCGTGAACTCAGGGCAGAGCTGGTCCAACAGTGGGATCCCCTCGCGTGCAAGGAAAGTGCCATCGTTCGAAATCAGGGGCGCGAATCGCTCGCGGGTGCGCTTGTCGGATCGAAATGCAGAGCGGCATGGCCAGAGGCACCCATCAAGTCCGGGGGCGAGAGCGCAAGCTTTTAGTAGATCTTGAGCAGTCTTTTTCGAGCGCCCCTGCTCCTTCGCGAGGACGCCTTCTATCCCTCTCCAGAGAACATCCAGCGGAACAGAATCCACGGGAAGTGAAGACATCGGTCCATTTACATAGCCTCTAGACTTAAGATGATGATGTATGTCAGAGGCCCTGACACGGCCTACGCCGATGTCCCCTCGAGTCAGTAGATTGCGGCTGTTCCATAGATCGCGATGGACTATCTCAATCCCGATATCCTGGAAAGCACGGACTGCATTTTCCTCCTGTGGACCCGTAGGAATCCTCGCTAGCTTCGGCACGAGCCACTTGCCCGACTCGGTATAAACGATCGGAGATCTCGCCAACGCAGGCAGAAGTGATTTCCAGAACGCGCTGAGCGGGAGACGCGTGTCGTTTTCGGTCACTCGGTGGACTTCGTGAATGCTGGACAGGAAGTCCCAGAGGGTGGATGCGTTGTTGCCGTACAAATCCCGCAGGTGAAGCAAGTTTGATTCCACTGCCAATGCGGCGGCTCGTACCGCCGATCGATTCCACTCGGACCTTGGATCGTGCGTATCGCCAAACTCGATGGATCTTCTGTCAGATGCTGGGTAGAAATCAGCGTCTATATGGAAAGGTAGCTTCGTCGACTGCTCGGTAGGTAGAGTCGCGAACAGCAATCCGTCGTCAATGAGCGAGTCCGGGATCGCCACTCGGATGCGATCCGAGCGTCTTTGGTCGATACTATCCTTGTACCGGGCCTTCAGCCTTGTGGCCTCGTCAGAAAAGTTCGCATCAAACACACGCCAATATCTGACATCGCCATCCTGTGTGACTCGGACCAAGTCGTCGCTGACTCTTCTGATCACGACGCCAACAGCCTCGCCATTGCGAAGTAGCTCAATTCTCTCAAGCTTCTTCAGGAACAGGATCGCTTTCGGCAAGGACTCGCTGAGTATGTCTACAAATGACTCGATGTATTCCGTGCTGACAGCTGGCACCTTTAGTGCTCTTCGCACACTGGACTCCTCAAAGGCCCATGGAAGCCTGAAGACGGTTCCCCTTTCCACGGTAATTGAGGGATCTATCCTTTGCTCTATTCTTTTCTCTCTTGGATTGTCGGGCATCAGAATCCAGATTCGCCCGGCAGAATGGATTTCCGGTCTATCCGTGACCTGGTAAACCGAGATGAAACCTACGCCGAACGATCCGGTCGTACGGTCTCCAGACTCACCCCGCTTCGAGCCACTGGCGACATCCCTCATTCGCTCGAAGTCGATCTCCCTGAAGACTGCGTCGTTGCTAACGATCAGGGCCGTGTCAGTAACGTCAAAGGTGATTCGTGTGGCGGTGAGTATTCCATCATCGTCCTTCGCATCGTCGGCGTTTTGGATCAGTTCGTGAGCCAGGGTCGCTATCCCGGAGAGATCTCCTAGCTGCTGTGATAGAAAGCCGAGATAGTTCACGCCCTGCGACAGGTAGATGGGCTGTTGAGCCGTCATCGTGAGACTCCTAGTCCGTGGCTCGGTACCGCCGTACGGGATGTTCCTTCGTCTTGAGCCAAGCCGTAGGCGCCGCTGTCGTGCTCGCGCATACACTGGTCGTACGAGGCCGCTTGGCCCCGCCGGTCGTAGGCCACGGTCACCGTCGTCAGTGTCGTGCCGCTACCCAGTAGCAGATTGATCAGCGCGTAGTTGGCGAAACAGGTCACGAACAGGTAATCCATCGACTCCCCGCCCTGCGCAATCCCCCGCAAGTTGGCCTACGCCTCTCGCTGGTTAGCCGTCCGCGCGATTTCTCGTCAGGCACAGCGCACCGAGTCCGCCCCCGAGTCCCGCGCACTGGCTGCGCATCCCTGGACACGTGCGTGGGGACCGGCAGCATCGTCAGTCGCTGGCTGATTGCCAAATCCACGGTGTATGCCCCAGCCCGCCGTGCCTCCGCTCGGACCATCCCCCGCTCAACCCGCTGGCAGAGACGATGAAATGGAAGTCCGTCGGCATCGCGCCCGCATGGGCGCCATCTGCGCCGGCGTTCTACACCAGCCGATCCCGAGCGCGGGAGCGTTACTGCTCGACACGGTGACCTCATTGGTCGCTGCCACATCGTGATTGGCCAGATGGACGTCCAAGCGATCCACGATCAAAATTGTGACCCGCTTCGCCCAGGTTGCCCAGGCGGCTGCCGACCCAGGAGGCCGCCACGCGCCGGCATGCGCACGATCCATGCTCGCCCGGCTCGCCGGTGTCTCTCGGCCGACACGCTGGACGCTCCCCGTCGGTCCTTCTGCTGCCGGAACCGTACATCTTGAACGTTACAGAATCGTGACGATCCGACCACCCAGCATGACGGTTCGATCACGCAACGCCAATCCGTGCTGGTAGCCGGTCGCCCGCGAAGGAGGTGGGCCACCTCATGCAAGCGAGGGGATCCTAACTGGTCATTCTTGATTCGATGCTGCATGGGACCTACGGGATCAAGCTGATAGAGAGCTTCGAACGCGCCGGTGATATTTCTGTCTGCCTACGGCGGCGACCGGATTGTAGCGGGTGCGCTGGAGGCGAGGGCCGACGACCACATAGTCACGCTAATCTCTCCGACCGAGTTGGCGGCGAGAGTGCAAGCGGTCCTACGTAGGTGTACGGCGGCCGGGTCGGCGAATCCGACTGAGTTCTATTATGTGGATGGCTAGTTGACTGGCACCTACGCCGAACCCAGAGTTTCTCTGGCGGTTCGTCTCGTACAACTGACGGATATCAAGCACCGGATGCGCTTCGAGCTTTCGATCAACGCCAGCCGGGTGCTGACCGACGCTGAGCTTCTGCAGCGAGTCTGGGGACCGGCTCACTCCAGCCACACCGGCGCTGTGCCCTCCCTCATAAGGTCCCTCCGGCCCAAGTTGGCGACGAAGCCGAGAATCCCACCTACATCTTCAATGAGCCCCGCGTGAGCTGCCGGATGCTCAAAGAGAGGAAAAAAAGAAGAGAGCTGTTGTATGTGGTCTAGACTGCCAACCAGACATATTAAGGAGTTGGTTAAGTTGCCAACGATAGACCATTTCGGTGGCTGTACATCGGGCAACTTGCAGTCACCGGGATCCACATGCTCGTTTGACTGAACGGAGCTCTATGGCCGATCTAAACCAACACACTCAGTTGACAGGATTGCTGCGCCCGGGCACGGTTTTTCGTCGACGCTGGCGCGTCGCGGCTGGTCGCGTCGACAAGCGTCCCTTCCCTCAGTGCGCGGCTCCTGCATCGCCACGGGCTGGGTGAGCTCAGTCACCAGTGCCCGCGCCCAGATCGTGCCGTGGCAGCGGGTCCGGACATATCGGCTCCGGGTCGTATCGGGGTGTGGGTCCCGTACGGTTCGCCCCACCAACCGCGGCCCCGCCACGCGGTCAGGCCGCTCGTGGTCCCTCGCCGGATCGCCAAGAGTGTGGTGCCGCTGCACCCTGGGACTCTGGAGCCGCAGGGCCAACGGTTGCGGAGGCCGTATGCGGCCGCAGATCCGCGCCCACGAGCCGGACTCGGCGACATCTTCGATCTGGTCTGCCAATCGACTGCTGGCAGAACGCGCCGCGCCGGCGTCCGCGGGTGCCTGGTGCCCCGCGCAGGGACCCCCGGCCGGCCAGCCGCCGGTCGGCGATTCTTGGCCCGACATCGTTACCACGATGCCACCCCCAAGGGCTCGGCCGCACCTTCGGCGCCCGGCTTTTCCGAGCTTCCCCAGCCTTCGATGTCGAACCAGCGGCACGTGCGCAGGGACCGGCGGGCGAGGACCAACGTGTTCGCAACCCAGGCCTAGGCTTCCCTCAATAGACCCGGGCAGAGCGCGACGGCGCCACGAGACATGAACGGCTCGTCGCAGCTGCCGGCCATCGACACCCGACCAACGCCGACGATCGGGAATCCCAACATGGCTCCTAGTGCGTCAGGCTCGAGTTGGCGTCCCACCGGGGTCTCGCAGCCAAGGCGAACCCATCGTGCTTCCCAGCGTCCACCAACGAGCCGATCAGGGTTCCGGCATGCGGACCTGCCCGCGGCTGGCCGTTCGGAGTAGTCTGAGGGCGTGTCGTCGCCATTGGGCGCTGGGAATGCGAGGCCCGCGTGCGAAGGGAAGCCCGCGAGGCCCTCACTGGCAGCGGCTTTCGATCGCGCGAACGTGCGCTCCAGCGTCGCCGCATCGTGACGCGAGAGCAGATTGTGGCTCTTGCAGCATCGGGCGAGTCCGAAGCGCTCGAGTTCAAGACGACCACGGGCACGCGCCGTGAAGCCGCGCAAACCCTGTGCGCATTCCTCAACCAGCATGGCGGAAAGGTGCTGTTCGGCGTGACACCGACTGGGCACGTGGCTGGACAGCAGGTCGGCGAGCGCACGATGGAACAGTTGAGCGCCGAGTTTCGGCGCATCGATCCGCCGGCGTTTCCAGAGATCGAGCGGATTCGCCTCGACGGCGGGCGCGAAGTGATTGTGGTCAGTATGAGCCAGGGGATGGTACGGCCGTACGCCTATCGCGGCACCGCGTTCCGTCGTGTCGGGAACACCACGCTGCCAATGTCCGCGGACGAATACAACCAGATGCTCTTTGAGCGGATGCACAGTGAGCAGCGCTGGGAGAATCAGCCCGCCGACGGCTGGTCGATCGATGATCTGGAGCTGGCGGAGGTGCGCGCGACGGTCGCAGAGGCGGTTCGGCGAGGCCGCCTGGCCGAGCCACCGAGCAGCGAGCCGGCTGACCTGTTACGCGGACTTGGGCTCCTCCGCGAGGGGGTGCTGCTCCGAGCGGCGCCCGTGCTGTTCGGCACGGCCGAACGTCTCGAAGTCGCGATGCCGCAGTGCTTGCTGCGCATCGCTCGATTCCGGGGCGTGGATCGGATGCAATTCCTGGACAACCGTCAGTTCAATGGCCACGCCTTTGCGCTGCTCGCGAGCGCGGAGCGCTTCCTGCGGGACACCCTTCCGATCGCCGGACGGTTCGAGCCGAACCGCATGGCGCGAATCGACGAGCCGCTCTATCCACCGCTGGCCACGCGCGAGGCGCTCGCGAACGCGCTGTGCCACCGTGATTATTCGGTTGGGGGCGGCTCGGTCAGCGTGGCAATCTACAATGACCGCTTGGAGGTCTCATCCTCGGGCTCGCTGCACTTCGGCCTCACGCCCGAGCAGCTCTTCGAGCCCCACGCGTCCCGTCCGTGGAACCCGCTGATCGCCTGGACGTTCTAGCGGCGGGGGATTATTGAGGCGTGGGGCAGCGGAACGCTCCGGATGGCGGAACTGAGCAGCCGTGCCGGGCTGCCCATCCCCGAGATTGAAGACGCGAGCGGGGAGGTCACCGTGCGATTTCGACACGGGCAGCCGGTGCTGACGCAGCCCACGGAGGCCGCGTCCCCCGCCGAGCGTCGGGCGCTGATCCTTGCCGTGCTGGAAGAAACTGCGGAGGGGCTGACGCTGCGCGAGATTCGCCTGCGACTTGGAGGGGCCCTCAGCGACTGGCAGGTGCGGCGGGCGCTGGAAGAGTTGAGAGACGAGGGGATGGCTGTCCCTCCGGGTCGTGGTCGATGGGGACGGTGGACGCGGGGTGCGTAGGGGCGACTTGGGGGCGACTAAGTGCGTCTCGGTGTCCTGACGCCACACCTGCGCGACACCTGACCGTCGTGGAATCTTCTCCGAGAGTGGGGCTTCCACACAACCCAAAACTCGACGGAGGTCCCGATGCATGTTGCGCGTGGATGGCCCCAACGCATGCACTACGCGTCCAAGATGCACTGCCGCGCGGCGGACGATTGCTGGCGAAGGCGCGCTGCGATCGCGGTCACGGCAGGACGGCAGGAGCGTCGCGCCAAGCCCCGCAGATGCCCGTCGCGCGCGACGAGCGCGAGCCCAGCCGGGCGACCCGTTGCCTCTGGACTCCACGACGTTGGGCCGTTGCTGGTCCGTCGGCAAGCGCATCACCTGCGACGACACCCGGCGCTACCTGCGGGCCGGCTGGCAGCAAATCCGCGTCGCCGTCGACGAGCGTTCACGGCTGGCCGATACCGAGCTGCGGTCCACGGCCCGGCGCGCCGATGCCTTCGTCGTCCTGGATCGTCTACTGGCGTGGTTCCGCGCTCTGGGGTCACTGTGCAGACTCTGATGACGTATAACCGGGCGGCCTATTGATCGGACGCGCGGCGGCAGCCCTGGGCGGTGCGCGGGCTGCGACGCGTCCCGACCCGACCCTCTACACCCCGCACGAACGGCACGGCGGAACGCTACATCCAGATCCGGCAGCGCCAGTGGGAGTACGCCTTCGCCGAACCCTCGAGCGCCCACCGTCCAGGGGCCCTCCCTGACTGGCTCCAGTGGCATGACCGGTGTCCCCATGGCTCGCTGGACAGTCGCC
>LXNI01000881.1_pt1 | contig 30951 bp, 22 predicted proteins | sample 809091 | NCBI WGS metagenome assembly LXNI01 (sample SAMN04870527, study PRJNA318959) | sponge metagenome | biome: 01000161; feature: marine sponge reef; material: water | host: Sarcotragus foetidus | place: Greece: Milos, Mediterranean Sea | collected 2013-05-29 | depth 5-7 m | reverse complement strand
CTGGGCAACGCCATTGATCCGCTGACGGTCGTCGACGAACTCGGCGCCGATCCGCTGCGCTTTACCCTGATTACCAGCGGGACGCCCGGCAACGACTGCCACCTGGATGAAACGCGCCTGGATCACAGCTTTCGCTTCATCAACAAAATCTGGCAGATGACATCGTTTATCAACATGAATCTTGAGGGCGAGCTGGAGCTGGGGCTGCCGCCAACGAAAGAAATGGATCTAGCCTCGCGCTGGATACTCAGCCGGCTGCAGCGGCTCATCGCAAATGTGCAATATCTCTTCGACATCTATCAATATGGCGAAGCGGGCAACCAGATCCTGGCTTTCATGTGGGACGAGTTAGCGCCTTTCTACCTGGAGATCAGCAAAAATGCTCTCTATCAAGGCAGCGCGAACGAGAAAGAAACTACACAGCGCGTCCTCGTCCACGTTCAAGACTGCTGCCTGCGACTGCTGCACCCATTCATGCCCTTCATTACCGAAGACGCCTGGCGCTACCTCCCGCACGAAGGCGACGCGCTTATCGTAGCGGACTGGCCCAAAGCCGACGATCAGCTGATTGACGCTGATATCGAGGCGCGCATGCGCTCCTTCCTGGATGTCGTTCGCGAGATTCGCAATACGCGCGGAGAATACCAGGTAGATCCGGGCCGGCGTATCGGCGCGATAGCGCATGCTAATCCGGCAACGGCCAGCCTTGCCGAAAATGCGCATATCCTGCTGCGCCTATGTAATGTTGAGGCGCTTGAGTTGATACCGCCCGAGCAGGACGCGCCGCCCAATGCCGCCAGCATCGTGGTTGGCGATATGTCCCTATATCTGCCGCTTGAAGGCATGCTGGACCTGGAAGCCGAGTGCAAGCGACTAGCCAACGAGGAGGCGAAACTGCAGCAGCAGCTTAAGCGAACCGAGTCCATGCTCGGCAACCAGAAGTTCGTCGAGCGCGCCCAACCCGCGGTTGTACAGCGGGAGCGCGACCGCCTGGCCGATCTGGAAGCAGCGCTCGCGCAGATTCGGGAGCGGACGGCCAGTCTCTGCGAATGATGGCTGGGATGCCCTCGCAGCGCCGACTGGCGATTTGCCTACGACAGATTCCGTGATTTCAAGCTTGCCGCTGTCATCCGATATAATGGAGTTGAAGCGAACTCCATCATTGAGGACTATGATTGACGGACAGCCCTAAGACCTGCCCAATCTGCGCTGCGCGCAATCACCGAAATGCGGTGCTCTGCGCCACCTGCGGAACGACAATTACCGAGGTCGCGCCCGATGAAGATGCCGACGGCCTTGAAGCGCGCGCGGATATTTACGATTACCGCTTTGGCGAGACCGATCTGGCGGAAGCCTCGCTTTCGGGCCCGGGTCGCCTATTGAGCGCCATTCTTATCATGCTGCTGCTGTCCGTGGCGGTAGCGCTGGCCGTCGCCTTACATTTAACCAACCGGATGCGCGCAGTCCCAGCGATCAGCGCCGCAATCCCCACCTCGTCCCCAACGCGCGTTATTGCGCCGTCAATCACGCCCGGTACACCGACAGCAACCTTCACCATCAGCCCCGTCCCGTCGCCGAAGCCCAGCGCAACGTCGACGCCGGCGCCATGCATCCGGCGTGTAGCGGAGGGCGACTCGCTGATCGCCATCATTCTGCGTTGCGGGCATAGCAACCTTGATATTCTCCCGACCGTCATGGCGATAAACAACATTGCTGATGAATCTCGTATTCAGATCGGTCAAGAAATCTCCGTGCCGCACCCGGCGCCTACCGCGGACCCGGCCGCTACGCCGGAATCACAAGACTCCGCCGCCGCGACCGGAAGAGAGGAACTGACGCGGCTGGCCTTCGATCCATTTGCGCCCACGCTGACCCCAACGCTGCTGCCGGGGCTAATGTGGTACCTTGTGCAACCCGACGATGACATGATATACGTAGCCGCAATTCACGAGATTAACATCAAGACGCTCGCGGACCTGAATCCGGAGATATCATTTAGCTTATGCGACTTCGGCGAAGTCTATGGCGGCCCGGAATGTACCGTACAGTTGTTTGTAAATCAGCAGATTCGCGTGCCGGCCCCCGCGCCGACGGCTACCGCAATCCCAACCTCGTCCGGAAGCGAAACGCCCACGCCATTGCCTACAGCCACATTCAACGCGCCGGTGGCCCAACGCCCAGCCGATGAAGCCTTCTTTTCGCCACATGAGCAAGTAACCTTGCGCTGGGTAGGCACTGGCGCGCTCAGCGAGGGGCAAGTCTATCGAGTCTCGCTGACGAATATTGACAACGGCGCGCGCTTCACAGCCGATACCAAAGAGTTGTACTTCATCATCCCGTCGGAGTGGCAGAGCCCGGACGCGGGCAGCCATCGGTATTCCTGGCAAATTAGCGTCTACGATGCGTTTGCCGCGGCGATTACCCATGCCACAGATACGCGTCGCTTTGTTTGGCAAGGCAGAGGACAGTCCGAAACATGAGAAAGCGCCTCTTCGTTTCGCTTCTGGGATTGTCTATATTTTTAGCTGCGGGCTGCAACATTAGCCAGCCACGAATCGGGCCGTCGCCAACCAAGGAATCCGAAGCCATCGTTACCGTCGCGCCACAGCTTCCAGTGGAGGCCACGCCAGCGTCGCCAACGGCGACTAGCACAAGTTCCGCGCCAGCGGCAGCGGCAGCCACGGCCACACCTACTCTGGCCCCAACCGCAACCGTCGTCGCCGCGTCGCCGACGGCAACCCTGCCTTACTTTGAATATCTGGTCGGCGAGGGTGAGACGCTCTTCTATATCATTCAATTACCGCAGCACGGCTATGGCTACGAGCCAAACGTTGCCGCGACCGTGGTGGCGCTGAACGCCAATATCCCCGACGCCGACTCAGTACGCGGCGGCATCACCATTCGTATTCCACGGCCTACCCTGACGCCTACTCCGCCGGGCGCGGAAGCCACTCAAGAGCTACTGGCGACCATCGGCGCGGACGACTCCTCCGGCGTGGTATTGCCTGCGGGCGCGACTGTCGGCTGCCATATCGTGGAGGCGGGCGACGCCATCATTGGCGTAGCGGTCCAGAACAATACCACTTTGGAAATCCTTCATGGACTGAATCGGGACTTGAACTGGTTCGGCTGTAACTTTACGTTGCCCAGCGGCGGTGAAAACTGCGCGCCACATCTGCGCATAGGCCAATGCGTCCGCGTTCCGCTGCCGACGCCCTTGCCCACCAAGTTTCCCACACCCACCGGACGGGAGACAGCCACGCCGACGGCGACCAAGCTGGCGCCCCGGCTTGTCTACCCGCTTGACGGGCAAGAGATTCCTCACGAACCATTGCTCGTTCAATGGGTGGGGCTCAGCGGCATGAATGATCTAGACGAGTACCTGGTGGAATTGGTCGACCAAACGACCAACCAGCCGCTGCGAAATGTTACGCGCGCCAACTCATTCCAAGTGCCGACTGCCTTCATGCCCAGTGACGGCCGGTCACATGACATTCTGTGGCGAGTTTCGGTGGCGCAAGTCGACGAGCGTGGAATCTACAATTACGTCGGCGAAGAAGGCAACTGGCGCAGTTTCCGCTGGCTTGGCAGCTGATGCATCTGGTTAAGAGCGCGGCCCATGCGACAGCCGGGCCCGCTCCATGCTGCAAAAGTCAATCGCAACAGTGCTTCTGCCGCGCGTCCTCAAGCAGACTTCGATTTTGGCGCGTCCCTAAACGAAGCGTAAACCGGTCGCCTCTCGCCGGCCGCGTCGATGAGACTGAAGAAGCAGGCTTCATCATCCCCGGCGGCGCAGCCATTGAGATTGTACAAGATCATCGCCGAGACATTCTCCATCTTCTGCACAATTGAATATGCCTGCGACACGTACAGCGCTTGTTCATCTTCGCTCGTATAAGTCAACCACTCGAACCCGCTGGATGGCGTCGCTGTATTGGCGCCTTCGCTGGTGCCCCAGCCCATCTGAGTGACAAATATCGGAATATCGCTGTAACCATTTATGCTCAAGACCTTGGTGTAGAAGTCCAGAAGCTCGGGCAGATACTGCAGGAATGATTCATAATGCGAATCTACGCCTGGCGGCTTGTCACAGCATTTGAGCGTCGGCGGAACAGCCGATGCGCTGAATACCGCGCCGATGGCGTCGCTGCTGGCTGCCGCGCCCTGGTCCAGCATCCCTTGCAGGAAGGTGCCGGTATCAATGGAATTGTAGCCGTCGGAGAAGCCAACGGGCGCCAAACCCGCGCTGATTACGAGCGCGCGCTCATCGTGCGACTTGATGGCGTCGTAGGCGACTTTTAGCAGCGGAATGTAGTAGCCAGCACCCAGCTGAACCTCATCGGGGATGCCGTAGTCGCCGTCGTCAGTCAATTCCGGTTCCTGATAGTAGACCGGCGCCGTCCAATACTTCAGCAGATTTGGCGACTTCCAGATTTCGTAGGCATCTACCAGCCCCGCGTATCGCGTTACAAGATTCGTCATGAAACTGGCAAAATCGGCCAAGTCTTCCGGCGGCCCGCCATATTCGCGCATGGTGCTATTGAGCTTTTCCGTATACGTCCTGCGGCTCCAACCCGGCGCCTCATAGACGTTCAGCAGGATCTTCACGTCAATCAGCTCGAAAGCGGCGACCATCGCATCCAGCGCCTGATAATCGTAAATCCCCGGCTCAGCTTCCAATTCGGCCCATGAAACATCGACCTTGACCCAATCAACGGCTAATTCAGACACCTGCGCTACCAAGTCGTCGACCGCGTCCTGGTCAGCAAAAGCCTGGAGCCCAAAGCCGAAATCAGGGCGCACGAAGGACCCGATCGGCACGGGCACGAGTATTGAGTCGTCCAGCTGAATCAGGCTCGGGTTTGCGATGCCGTTGAGCGACTGCAAGAATTCTACGGTGGTCCCATAGGTCTCAGCAATCGCGGTCAGCGAGTCGCCAGCCCGTATCACAAGCACCTCAAGCGCGACGTCCTCCAGCTTGGGCGCCAAAATCGCTTCACCCACTTTCAAGTCTCGCGCGTCCGCCAGGCGATTGAGCACCTTCAGGACGGACAGGCTGACATCATAGCGTCTGGAGATGCTGTAGAGCGAATCGCCAGTCTCAACTACTACGGCCTCGAAAAGCGTCTCGTCGACTCGCGGCACAATTATGCTCCGCCCAACCGCCAAATCGCGACCGCCCGCGACGCCGTTCAGCGCGCGCAATTGCGCCACTGTCGTGTTGTAGCGCCGAGCTATATTGAAGAGACTATCGCCCGGCACAACCACGTATACTTCATAGACGTTCTCGTCAATCCGCGGTACCAACAAGATCTGGCCGACCTCCAGATGAAGAGAGTCGGTCAAAGCGTTAAGGGAAATCAATGTTTCTTCTGTAGTGGCAAATCGCCGCGAAATACTGTAAAGCGAGTCAGCCGCGGAAACTTCGTATAATTCAAACTTGGTCTCGTCAATGTTCGGCGCCAGGATACTTGCGCCCGCAACCAGCTCACCTTCATCGGCGATGCCATTGAGCGCTTTCAGTACAGAAACCGACGTATTGTAGCGCTGCGATATGCTGTCGAGCGATTCGTTCGGCACCACTACATGGACCAGCAGATCCGATTCGTTGACGCTTGGCACAATAAGCAACTGCCCGGCTTCAATGTGGGTGCTGTCGCCGATTTCGTTAAGTCCCTGAATAATGCCGATGCTGGTGTTAAATCGTTTCGAGATTCCAAACAGAGTGTCACCCGGCTGGACCTCGTACACTTCTACAAATGCGCTGACGCCGGCCGGCAGAAGAATGCTCTGCCCGCCGTAGATTTGTTCGCCTTCCGCGATGTCATTGATCTGTCGCAAATCAGCGATAGTAGTATTAAAAGCTTCCGCGATGCTAAACAAGGAGTCGCCGCTTTGAACGATGTAGGCGTCGTAAGCGGCCGGCAGCACGTCTTCCGACGCCGCTTCACCAGTGTCGGTAGCAGAGTCTTGGGCCGCTCCACTGAAGATTGCAAAGAGCGCAAATAACATGGCTATTAGGACATGGTTAATACGTTTCATAGCTCAAACCTTAGACTCTCTAGGGAATCGCCCCTAAGAGCAGTCTACAGGCGAGCGCGATTCTGTGCCAATTAAATTGTAACTATTAAGAATGCTGCGCTTTTCAGGCTGCAATCTCGAATGCGCAGAGGGCAAAGGAATCAGTTCCGTCAGCCAGGAGCAAGCGTTCGCCGCTATCCGGCTCATACCAGCCGATGAGAATCTCATACCTGCCTTCATCCAAAGACGAAACAGGCAAATAGTAGACCTCGCGGAAAACGCCGGTATGCGCCCATGTGGTCGAGTCCAGCCGACCTTCTTGCGGATATTGATCGTCTTGGGTCCGCAGTTCCCGGCCCGAGGCGCCCGCCTCTGGCCCGTAGACGTGGACAAAGGACTTCAAGGGCTGCGGCGACTGCGCTAGCGGCCGCCAGTAGACGCGCAGCAGCTGCATACCGCTGGGCAGCAGATCATTACAGCTGTCGTAGCCCAGCAAGGCTACGATTTCATCGAAACTCGCCAATTCGCCAAGTGTCGCGTCCGACACGCTCCAATGCTGGTACTGCCGAATGGGCAGACCCGAAGCATCCGTGTGTAACACTTCCTGCATGTTCGCCCGCATCCATTCGACGACTACGCCCGTGTTTGCCCAGCCGGCTTGCTCCCTGGCAACCACGTAAATGCTGTCGTACTCGCTGCTCAGTCGCTCAAGAGCCGCGCTGATTTCGGCTGCGGGCTGGTCGGCCTTTACAGGTAAACCAATATCGCGGGCGGCGCCGTTGTAGTAGTATCCAAATGCCGGATCCACCGCCAGTTGAATGACCAAATCGCTGTCTTCCACCCGCGAATTCAGGAAGCCGCCCAGCTCGTCCCAAGCCGGCGCCTTGCGGAATACCGGGTTGTTGAAGTAGGCATCCAGCGTCAAGAGCGCAAGCGCGAACCAGGGCAATGCAACTGCCAATGTCAGCAGACCCCTGGCTAAGCGGATACGTCGGGCAAGCGCTTGCGCGACCTGGCTGCTGCCGATCGCCAGCAACAAAATAAATCCGGGCGTGGCGGAGAGCACGTAACGCGGGTGGAACAGATTGTATCGCTGCGAAACCAAGCCAAGCAGCAGCAGCGGAACCGCAGCCGTCAGGACGGCAAAACTGAAAGCCCGTCTTGATTGCCGGTAGACTAGATATGCGGCGAAAACAAGCGCCAGCGACAGTCCGAATCCGACGCCTGTCAAGTCAAGCGGTATTGTGCTCCCGGAGGCCAAGTAAGGAACGAAGCGCAGGATATAATCGGCCACGTCAAAGGACTGAACGAGCCCCGGATAGGATGACATAAAGCCCTGTCGCACTTGAATGAGCAACAAGCCGGCGATCAGCATTGCCGCCATGCCCAGCTGAATCACAAACAGACGCCTGAGAAAACGCCAATCTCGCCAACGGTGAAGAATCGCGAAAGCCGCCAGCGCGACCGTGGAAAACCATTCAGTGTAGATGGTCAGAACTGCGAAGCCAGCCACCGCGGCGTAAAGATACCAGTCTGCTTGCCGCGCCTTGTCGATGAGGCGCAGACCGAGCCACAAGGCAACAGCGCTGATGCCGCCCCAATAGGCGTAGTTGCGAAACTCTTGACTGTGCCAAATCTCGAAGGGATGCGCCGCCCACATAAGGCCCGCGAGCAGCGCAAGGTCTAGCCGGCCACAGAGCCGCCAGGCGAGCGCGATCATAGCCGGCGCGCCCAAAATATTGCCGAGCGCGGAGAGATAACGCAAGGCGAATACCGAGTCGATCCCGCCGATGAGGTGGTTCCACAGCCGGCCAATGGCGTAGACCAGCGGCGTATGCGGCTCGCCATGAGCAATGTCGCTCAGCGAAACGTTCAGCGGCGTATCGGCCCAATACAAGACGCTGAAGGCTTCATCGCCGCGCAATGGCGTCGCCTGCAGATTGTGTATCCGCAGCCCGAACCCAACTAATATGATGGTGACGACCAGGCCGTACGGTCGCAGCAGAGGCATGCTCGCTTAGACAGTTGCTGCTTCGAAATCTTGAATCTGCTTGTCGCTCAAGGGCATCAAGCTCGCGTTTTTAGCGTCGCCTGCCGAATCGTTCAACAAGCGTTTGGCATCCCGCATATACTCCTTGAGATTCGGGCTCCGCTTCGGATCGGCATACAAAACCGGAATCTCAGGCTCAGTTTCAAATTCGACCGCCGCAGAGGGATCGACAAATATTATCAAGCTCCGTACCTCAACATCGTCCGCGACATCGTCAATCGCATTCTGAATGTACTCGCGCGCAATCTCAGCATCGCGAAAGGGCTTGCCAATACCATCAAATCGGATCAACGAAAACAGCTTGCTGATCAGGTTGCGCTTGCTGCGGAACTTGCCGTCGCGAAAGCTAAACTGCTGATCGTGCCAACGCGTGACAATGGCGAAAACACCTTGCGGGCAGATCAACACATGACGAACCGGAAAGTGATAGTAGTTGTAAAGGATGCTCTTGTTGCTCAAGCCCTTGAGTCCGTCCTCAATCGCCTTTTCCGGGCGAGGAACCCGCGCCCACAGATTAGTCATCCTGACCGAGACAATCGTCAGAATGAAGGCAACCGGCAATACGGCGGATTGCGCGAATAAAGTCAGCGTATCCGGCGTTTGATTGGTAAACAGCGAGGCGTTGATAACCACGAACCCCAGTATCAACGCGCCGAATGTACCGAAGAACAGGTAATTGGTAATCTTGCGATTTCGTCGGGCTAATTTCTTGTTTGTTACAACTCGCATTGTGTGTCCCTAATCATGCGCATCCAATTAAGATTGCGGATTGCCCGCTTTGGTTCCTGTTAAGACGGTGGGGTGTTAGGATCGCCCTCGCAGCGCGCTCCGTGAATACGTTCACTGGACTTAATCATTGCCGCCCAAACCGCCTCCATAATGTTATGGCGGGAGGTGTGAAACCAGGATTCTATCAAGTCCCACCTTTCATTGGATACGGTATTGCGAAGATACGCAAAGACTTCCGACTCGACTTTATAATCATCCGAGTTGTACAGCCGGCTGGGAAAGAAAACAGCTTCTTCCAGATTCTCTATCGCTTCCTTGAGCTCTAAGTCGCTGCCTTCATATCTGTGGTCAAATTGGTATGTGCAATTATCCCAACCCCCTGTCAAAGGCGGCGGTTCGCACTTGTCGTACCCCGGCGGCAGGGTCAGCACATATTCCGTGAACCAGACGTTGTCCACTTCATTAATCTCATCGACTTCATTATCGAAATCCACAGTCACCTGCAAACGGTGCAAGTCGTCAATGTAGGTGTCGACAACAAACGGTCCCAGTTCAAAAGACTGACGAGCCCCGGGTCCCAACTGGCTGGTTGCGATATCGAAGGTCCGCTCCTCCGTTACAAATGACGACGCAACGTGAATATCTTGAACAGCGATAGTGATATGACTATCGTCAGTGTCGAACCAGTCCTGCCCAGTATTCACGACAGGAGCTTGAATAGACGCGCCAATGCCACAATACAATGGATGCGGATTGACCCGCGTCCAGCCGACAACCAGATTCACATTCTGCGGCGAGTCCGCAGTCTCCGGAACAAAATACGCCAGGTAATTCGCCATCGTGACTTCGGCGCATACCAGATTGCCAAAACGCACAGTCGGCAAAATGTGCCACTTTTCCGGCCCTGGCTTTGGCGCAGGTTGGGCGCGAATCTCGCCCAGCACCGCCTGCTCCAGGTCGCCTTCAGCTACGCTCATGCAGTGCGTCACCGGTACCGGAAGCGTATTTACCGCGCCCCCCACCTGCAGTTGCCGCGGAATCATGGCCGACAGCTTGTACAGCGCGCCGATTCGCAGCAATTCGAGATTCTGGTTATGCGGCTGAGCCAATTGCGACGGCGCATGGAATTCACCCGTAACGACACAGTCCAAGGTAAATGAGGAACCGGCCGAGATTTCGATATCTTCCGGATCGAAGAACAAGCTAGCGCAACTGCTGTATGGCTGCATAATTGACGTGTCTTGCGCTACATCCGTGAATACTTGCCGATCTAAGGGCACGCCGACGGCGATCTCCTCGTACTCTGCGATGCGCAATTCCGCCGTGATGCGCGCAATACCGTCCATGGCAATATTGACCGGCTCGCTGCCATCGCCCGGGCCGAGCACCCCGGCGCTGGACAAGGCCGCCAGATCAAAAGTTCCGCCCGTTGTCCAGGCCCAGTATGTCAGCACAGACGCCCCGGAGGTATCGGCGTGGAATCTGAAGCCGACCGGCAAGTTAAAGCCGACCCACACCACTGGCGCGGTGATAATCGCCGGTTGGCTCAGTTCTATCCGGTTGACGCCGGTCAACTCAAGCGCTACGGTTTGGCGATAAACAAGCGTGGCGTCCACCGGCGAGCCGCCGTTGGCGTCCTGATACACCAGCAGGTCAATGGCGCTGCCAGGCACGGTGGCATCCACTGAAATGCTGACCGCATCCAGAGCGACAGGCAGCGGCACGCCTAGCGGAGTCAGATCAAAACCGTTGATGACGACCGACGATTCGCCTTCTATGAAGAAGACTTCGTTGCCAGCGCCGATATTGTTGCTAAGCAGCGTATCACCCGCAGCCGCCGGGAAGGCAATCAAAAGAAGGAATAAAGTAAACACGCCGGCTGCAATAACCTTCTTTGTCGCGATTGTGCGCATCATACTTTCACCTCAATGTCCCCGCGTCTCTACAACTGCTAATTGTAGGTTCGTTTATTGCATTGGTCAAGCAGCCGACGAGGTCTGGCTTAGTCGTAGGTACGCTACTATAATGTTTGCGTTATGCGATAAGTAGCGAAAGATTGCCATGTCAGAGTTCGCACTGGTGTTTGCCGTTCTGGCTTTGGTCTTGGGCGGGTATTGGGCGCTCGTCATATTTCCCAAACAGAGAGCCTTTCAGCATAAGCAGAAGGTTGTGCGCTCGCTGCATGTCGGGGACGAAATCGTAACCTTTGGCGGCATCGTCGGCAAGATCGTCGAGATTGATGCGGACGGCGGCATCGCCCGGGTCGAGATTGCGGACCGGGTGACGATTCGATTGCTGACCGCAGCGCTGCAACAAGTATACGATCCCAAGGAATACGCTTATAACGCCAATATCGGCATCAAAGAGCGGCGGACCGATTAGGCGCCAAGCTGAACATGACGACTGAAAAGGAAGGCGGCCAGCAATGAGCAGTCATGCTCGATGGCTAATTGTCATTGTATTACTGAGCCTATTCTGCCTGTGGGTGGCCTCTCCGCCGGAATTCAAGGGCGTGCAGACGGAAGCCTGCGCCTCAGCGGCCAGCGACATACCCGCGGATTTGAAGTGTTCGGAAAACCTGGAGATCGACGCAAACGGGGATGGAACGAATGAATTTGTGCTGAATATAACGCAGAGCCTCGGCCTTGATTTGGTCGGCGGCTTACGCGTTCTCTTGCAGGCCGATATCGCCGCGGAAAACTTTACGCCGGAGGACCTGGGTGAAACGGCCAATAATGTGTCACGACGGGTCAACGCGCTGGGGCTGACTGAAGCCACCGTGCAAGTTCAGGGCCGCGACCGAATTCTGGTGGAATTGCCCGGCGTGCGCGACCCGCAGCAAGCCATCGCGACCATTCAACAGACAGCCCTGCTCGAATTCGTCGATTTCGGCGGCCTGGCGAATCAGGTTCGTTCCTTGGTAGGCGCCGAGATTGTCACCACCGAACAAGTCGATCTGCGCAAGAACACCGTGCTGGCGGAAGGCGAAGAAGACCCGCTGGCGCAACGGCGCGCGCATCCGGTCAGCGGCCTGCCCTTCCGCACTGTCATGACCGGCGCCGGCTTGCAAGCGGCCAGCGCGGTTCTGTCACCGCCACAGGGTACCGGCGGCCCCGAATGGATGATCAACTTTGAGATCAAAGAAGAGTTTCAGGGCGTCTTCGGCGGCTTCACTCGCGAGCGCATCGGCGAACCGATGGCGATCGTGCTCGACGGCGAAGTCTTGTCCGCGCCGATCATCCAGGCGGAGTTGCCCTCAGGCGGCGTGATCACGGGACAATTCACGGAAGATGAAGCCAATACGTTGGCGCTGCAGTTGCGCTCCGGCGCCCTGCCGATTCCCCTGCGCATCGAAAGCACACAGGAAGTTGGCGCCACGCTGGGCCAGGAGTCCGTGAGACTGAGCGTCCAGGCCGGCGTGATTGGCGTGATCGTCGTCCTCGCCTTTATGCTCATCTATTATCGGCTGCCCGGTTTCGCTGCCGATCTCGCGCTTATCGTATTCATTTTGTTGAACATAGCGGTCTTCAAGCTGCTGCCAGTGACGCTGACCCTGCCCGCAATCACCGGATTCCTCATCTCAATCGGCACGGCGGTCGATGGCAATATCCTGATTTTCGAACGAATCAAGGAAGAGTTGCGCGCTGGTCTGCCGCTGGATGCGGCCCTAAGAGCCGGTTTCGACCGCGCCTGGACCTCGATTCGCGATTCGAATCTGTCCACCATCATCATTTGCGGCATTCTCTTTATGTTCGGGCAGACGCCGGGCGCCAGCATCGTCGCCGGTTTTGCAGTCACGCTGGCGATCGGACTGGTGTTGAATCTGTTCACGGCCGTCATCGTGACACGCACCTTCCTCTACGTCCTCGTCAGCATTTTCCGCAGCTCGATTTCGCAAAACCGCGCTTTGCTAGGCGCCTAAGGGTAAGGAACCATGTTCAATATCGTACAGAAACGCCGCTGGTTCTTCTTGCTGTCCGCTCTGGTCATCGTGCCCGGTTTGGCGATCATGCTCTTCTCCACCCTGTCAACCGGCGCGCCTTTCAGGCTGAGCATCGATTTCCTGGGGGGCAGCATTTATGAACTCAAGTTTGACGAGGCGGGCGCCACTGAAGACGGACTCAGACAAGTATTCACGTCATTCGGCGACGACAATGTCATCATCCAGCAGATCGGCCAGCCGAGCGACTATCGCTGGTCGGTGCGCGCCGGCTTCCATGAAGTGGGCGCCACCAATCAGATCCTGGCCAGCTTGGGCGATTTGGCGCCGGTCGACCGCGGCAGCTTTCGCGCTGAAACGGTATCCGCGACCATCGGCCAGGAAGTAACCCGCTCGGCTCTGGCGGCGGTAGCGGTTGGCGCTTTGGTCATCACCGGTTTCATCGTCATCGCCTTTCGCCAAGTTCCCAATGCGATACGCTACGGCATCTGCGCCATCGCCGCGATGATCCACGATATTCTGCTGGTCATGGGTGTGATGTCGTTGTTCGGTCTGCTGCTCGGCTGGGAGATTGACGCTCTGTTTCTAACCGCCGTGCTGACGGTGGTCGGCTTCTCCGTCCAGGACTCGATCGTTGTCTTCGACCGTATCCGCGAGAATATCCCCAAGCACCTGGGCGAGCCCTACGAAACCATCGTGAACCGCAGCATCTGGGAGACCATTCACCGGTCGCTGGCGACTCAACTCAACGCCTTCTTTATCATGATCGCGATTTTGCTCTTCGGCGGCGAAACCGTAAAGCAATTCATCGCAATCCTGTTCATCGGCTTGCTCTCCGGTACCTATTCTTCCATTTTCACAGCTGTTCCACTTCTAGTCGCCTGGGAAAAAGGCGAGCTTCCCTTAATCCGCAACCATGACGTCATAGACGAAGCAGCGCCGGCCTCCGCCTGATTGGCTGGCGCCTAATGCCGGAAGTGACGGCTGCCGGTGAAGATCATCGCCATATCGTAATAGTCGGCCGCTTCAATCACCTGTGAATCGCGAATCGAACCGCCGGGTTGAATCACGCAGGTCACCCCAGCGCGCGCCGCATGTTCGATGCTGTCGGGGAAGGGGAAAAAAGCATCCGAAGCCATCGCCGCGTTTGTCGAGTCGCTTGACGCCTTCTTGATCGCCAATTCAGCTGCATCCACCCGGCTGGGCAAACCTCCGCCGATGCCCACGGTTCGTTTGCCCCTGGCCAGCACAATGGCGTTTGACTTGACGTGTTGCACAGCCTTCCAGGCAAACACCAAAGATTCCATCTCCTCGTCAATCGGCGTGCGTCTGGTCACCGTTTTCATGGCCGAGCCTGGCGGATCGCCCATATCGTAACGCTGCAGCAGCAAGCCGCCGGTGACGCTGCGGAATTCGAAAGCGGACCCGTCAAAGCGCCGCAGCATCCGCAGCAAGCGGCAATTCTTGCGGCCGGCCTGAATCTTCGCGACTGCCGCTTCGGTATACGACGGCGCAATGACCGCTTCCACAAATAGCGAGCCCATAGCTTCAACGAAGGCCTCATCCACCTCTCCATTGGCCGCGATAATCCCGCCAAATGACGACATGGCATCCGAAGCCAGCGCCGGCGCAAAGGCCTCGGCAACTGTACCAGCGCTGGCGATGCCGGTCGGATTCAAGTGCTTGACGATGACGACCGTCGGCTCCTCATAGCTGCTGACTACGCGCCAGGCTGCATCCACATCCAATATGTTGTTGTATGAGAGTTGCTTGCCCGCCAGCTGATCAGCCCCCAGCGGCATACCCGCCTCTCCACGCGCGTAATAGGCGGCCGCCTGGTGTGGATTCTCGCCGTAGCGCAGATCGTGGCTGCGCTGCACGCCAAAAGCTATATTATCCGGCACATCGCTATCGGCGGGCTCTGCGATATCCGACTCGCTGAGATAAGCATGTATCGATCGGTCATACTCGCTGCAATAAGCAAAGGCTTTCACTGCCAGCGCGCGCCGTTGCCTCAGCGTTGTAGCGCCGTTGGTCTTCAGCGAGACCAAGACGTCAGAGTACTCCTCAGGATCGCATAAGACGGTTATGCGCGAGAAATTCTTGGCCGCGCCGCGCAGCAGGGTGACACCGCCGATATCGATCTGCTCGATAGCTTCTTCTAATGCGGCGCCGGACGCCTTGATGGTCTCGCTGAAGGGGTATAGATTGCATACCACCATATTGATCGGCGCAAATCCCGCAGTCGCCAACTCACGCATATCTGCCGCATTGTCGCGCGCCAGGATGCCGCTGTGTATCGCTGGATGCAGCGTCTTCACGCGGCCGCCGAGCATCTCCGGCTGCTGCGTGATTCGCTCAACCGGCGTCACGGCCAGGCCGGCATCCGACAAGGTTTGCGCCGTACCGCCGCTGGCGACGATTTCCCATCCCAGTTCGATCAATTCGCTGGCGAAACCCAGCAAACCTCGTTTGCTTGATACGCTAAACAAGGCCCTTGGCATAGTCGATTCCCTAGTTTTGAACTTATGTGGCGAATTAAGGCGATTATAGTGGCGCGATTGAGTCCGGTACAGGGATTAGATGTCGGCTCAACTCTGAAGCGGAATCACCGCTTCCAACGATATTTCGACCGAGAGCGCCGCGCCTATTTCAGCGGTTACTCGCTTGGCGGCAAAAGAGAGCGTCGTGTCCCCGTCAACGGTGACGCTGACATCGTAGTATCCCCCGCGAAACACTTTGCTCTGCAGCACAGCTTCGCGAGTCATCACCCTGCTGTCGGCTGAACTTCCCAGTTGGATTCCAGCCGGATGTACCAGCACGGCGTCGCTGCGCTTCTGATCCGGCAGCGCCATGCAGACCAGTTCTTTAGTGAATCGGCTGTGTTTCAAATGGTACACATTGCGCATGCCCAAAAAACGAGCCACAAATGCGTTCCTCGGGCGTAGATAAAGATCTCGCGGCCTGTCGATTTGCTCGACGCTGCCGATATCCATCACGGCGATGCGGTCCGCCACCGCGTAGGCTTCTCGATGATCGTGGGTGACGTATATCGCGCTCAAACCCTCTCGCTTGATTAAGCCGCGCAATTCCAGCGCCAGTTGGTCGCGCAGTTGCGCATCCAGCGAACCCAGCGGCTCGTCAAGCATTAGCAGTCGCGGATTCGGCGCCAGGCTGCGCGCCAACGCGACTCGCTGCTTCTGTCCCCCGGAGAGCGAGGCGATGTCGCGCTCGCCCATACCATCCAGGCCCACCCGTTCCAGCAGCGACGCCACTTGCTTGTCGATCAGCGAGCGTCCAAGGCCGCGCCGCTTGAGACCGTAGGCTATATTTTCCGCGACCGACATATGCGGGAAGAGCGCGAAGTCCTGGAACATGAGACCGAATTCGCGTTGATGCGCCGGCGTACGTCCGATATCGGCGTCATTAAATGTCACGCTGCCCTGATAGTCCATTTCCAAACCGGCGATGATCCGCAACAAAGTCGTCTTGCCGCATCCGCTAGGGCCGAGCAAGCAGACGATTTCTCCCAAAGCGACTTGCAAAGAGACCCGCCGCAGCGACACATTGTTACCGTAGGCGTGAGAGACATCTATGATTTGCAGCATCAGAATTCGCCGACGCCGACGCCGCGCAGGCGTTCAATAATCAGGAATCCGGCGGCGCAAACCAGCATGAGAATCACGCTCATGGCCAGGGCCTGCCGGTATGATGCCAGACCGGGATGGCCAAAGAGCCGGTAAATGACAACTGGAATCGTCACCGATTCACGCTGCGCCACAAAAAGCGAGGCGCCGAACTCGCCCATGCTCACTGTGAAGGCAAATGTCGCGCCGACGACCAAACCTCGGCTCACCAGTGGCAGGTCAATGGTCCGGAGCTTGACGAGCTCGCGCGCGCCCAGCATTCGCGCCGCTTCGCCCAGCGACGGCGGGATGACGCGCAGGCTGGGCAAGATACTGCGAATGACAAATGGCAGCGCGACCAGCGCATGAGAAATGGGAATAATCGCCCAGGACGAGCGCAGATCCAGCGGCGGTTCGTCCAAGGCCACGATGAATCCGAAGCCCAGGGTCACGGCGCTGGTGGCCAGCGGCAGCATGAAGAGCGGATCGACCAAGCGCGACCAGGCGCCCGGCTGATTTATCATGAATGACGCGACCGTTCCCAGCAAGACTGCCGCTGAGGTGGCGATCAGCGCAAATCGCAGGGAGTTGAATACGGCCTGCAATGGCGTGGTGAACAATAGCGACGCCCTTGTCTTCTCCGTCAGGCTGGTGAATCCACTGACATCGAGATGACCCGCGACAAAGAGCGAACGCCAAACCAAGGCGGCCAACGGCGAAAACAGCAGTATAGCCATCAACCCAACCGTGATGAAAATCGCGGCGCGCTCCCGCAGCGTATGAGGACGAGCGCTATGCGCCGATCGACCGTCCTGCGGCAAATGAAGTCGGCGTTGGGTGGCGGTGTAGACAAGCAGCATGAAAAGCATCGACACGATCTGCACCAGTGACAACGCGGCGGCCAGCGGCAAGTTGAATATATTGACCGCCTGATAATAGATCTGAACTTCAAGCGTGGCGAAACGAATCCCGCCCAAGATCAGTACAACGCCGAAGCTGGTGAAACAGAAAATGAAGACCAGCGTCCCGGCCGAGAGCAGCGCCGGTCTTATCACGGGCAGGCGAATATCGCGCCAGACAGCAAGTTCATCAGCGCCGAGGCAGCGCGCCGCCTCCTCGGCATGGAAACCCAACGATGACCAATAGCTGGTAATAATCCGCAGCGCGACCGAAAAGTTGTAAAAGACGTGGGCGATGATGATAATCGCGAGCGTGCGTTCCAGTTGAATGGGCGCGTGATCGAGCGAGAACAGCAAGCGCAGCATATCATTCACCAGCCCGCGTTCGCCCAGCACGGCCGAAAAGGCCAGCGCTACCACGACAGTGGGCAGTACAAAAGGCAATGTCGCCAGCGACAAAAGCAGCGACCGCCCCCGAAAACGGTAACGCGCAAAGACGTAGGCGCAGGGCAGCGCCAGCAGTAGCGTGGCAACTGTAGATATCAGCGCCTGGTACACGGTGAAGAGCAGCGTTTCCAGGTAGTAGTCGCTCGTCAACAGCCGTGTAAAGGCGGAGAGATCAAGCGCGCCATCCGGGCGCAGGCTGATATCGAAGAGTGTCAGAATCGGATAAACGAAAAATACGCCAAGGAATGCCAACGGCAGCGAGAATATCAGGACCTTGGCGTACCGCAGGCGCGACCTCAACGAAGCATCACCTCCGCCCAGGCCTGTATCCACTCATCCCGCTTCTCTTCGATTTGAGCGGGATCCAACGAGGCCGGTTTCTCCGGTATGGCTGCGTACTCTACAAATACGTCAGGAAGCTCAATGTCTTCCACAACCGGGAAGACAAACATATTCAGCGGCATATCCGCCTGAAACTCGGCGCTAAGCATGAAGTCAATGAACTGCTCGGCGCCGGCTGGATTGGCCGCGCCTGCCAGGACGCCAGCATACTCAATCTGACGGAAGCACATATTGTCGCTGACAATCGCGCCGGTGACCGCGCCCGCCTCGGGATCGTCGCTGTAGAGCGCCTCTGCCGGCGGACTGCTGGCATAGCTGACGACCAGCGGACGGTCTCCGCCACCCTGGCTGCCGACGGTAAACTCGCCGAAGTAGGCATCGCTCCAGCCAGACACCACCAAGACGTCATTTGCGGCCAGTGCCTGCCAGTAGTCAAGATAGGTATAGTCGCCCTCGTCGCCAAACTCAGCGATCGTCGCCAACAAGAAGGCCAACCCAGGCGATGATGTCGCCGCATTCTCGACCACAAGCAGCCCGGCGTAATCCGAAGCTGTCAAATCGCTGAAGCTCTCGGGTAGCGGCAGCTCATGCTCTTCAAAGTAAGCTATATCGTAGTTGAGACATACGTCGCCGAAGTCGACCGGCGTCACGCGATAGGGATCGTCAGGAATGAGTTCTTCCCGCACCTTAGCCAGCGCCGGCGACTGATAGGGCGCGAAGATCTCGGCATCCAGCGCGCGGCTCAAGAACGTATTGTCGACCCCGTACAAGACATCGCCCAAGGGATGACTTTTGCTCAGTATCGCCTGATTGACCATTTGCCCGGCATCGCCGGAACGCAGAATCTCGACAGAAATTCCGCTGAGCTCCTCAAACGATTCCAGCACCGCTTCCGAAATCGCGAAGCTGTCGTGTGTCAGGACAACTACCGTATCCGTATCTTGCGCCGCTGCAGCGCCTACAGCATAGAGTACGGCAATTATGATTATTAACGCTCGCCCACGCATAAGATCCTCCTTCTCGAATCCGAGAACAAGACTTGGCGAGCGCGCTGTAGTCCAGGAAACAGCCACCCCTGTCGGGGTGTGTACAGGGGTGGCCAATTGCAGGGTATTGCAGACATCCCTACGCCAGCATTACCTGGATCAGGTTTGTGGGTCGGCATGTGACCATGCCCTCTCAGCCCACTACCGCGAGCTCCCCAAGTCACGAGATATGTTGATGACAAGGGATTATACCTTGCCTGTTCACTTGCTGCAATGTTTTGGCGCTATGAATGAATGAAGTCGGCCGTAAATTGTGCAAAACGCCCGGCGCTGCACGCTTCCGTGTATTGCAGAATGGTCGCGCCATCCAGCTGATACTGCGGATAGCAGCTTGTGGGAGCGGCGCCCGAAGGCGCTTCGGCAATCAAGTCGCAGCCGGGAAAGGGAATGATGACGCCATCTGTAGTACGCTCCAGCTTGTCAACGACTCGCTCCACAGTCGCGATAACCACATCAGCGACGTAGACCAGTTCCATGTCGATGCCAAGATTATTGTTAAGCAGCACATTTCCCTGACGGTCCCCGGCTAGTCCGTGAATCACCGCCACATTGCATGGTATGGCGGGGAAGGCCAGCAATTCCGCTCCGGAATAGGGATCCGTGACAGTCCGGACATCGGGCCGCAGCCGCGGCAAATCGGTCCCTAGCCAGGCCCGCGAAGGCATGAAGCCGCAGCCGGATATCTGTGCGCGGATACCCATGACCAGACTGGCTTCGGTCTCCTCGAGTACCTGAATGCGCTGCTCTTGGGCATATTGCGTAAACATGGGCGCGAATCCGAAGGCTTCCAGACCAAAGTACGCCGAACGCACAGTCTTGACGCAATCGGCGCCAATGAGCAGATCCGACTCCAACCCCCCGGTGAAGCTGAGCAAGGTCAGCTCCCGCGGCGGCTCGCTGCGGCGCAACAGCGCTTTGACAAAACTCAGCGGACGCCGGTAAAGCGTCATCCCGCCCAGCGCCAGGGTATCGCCGTCCCTAACTGAGTTGGCAGCTTCGTCAAGCGACACATAGCGACCTGGCACTTTGGTTCCTCCGGTGTATAAGGCTACGCCTTCGCTTTAGAGCAAACCTACGAATTATTTACGGAAACTATTGCCTGTTCCGAAGAGTAGCCATCTTATCTTATACTGGTGCGGAATAGAAAGCTCTACATCGCTTGGAGTAGGCTGATGAACTGGCTGAAGTCACGTATAGAGGATCCGCGCGTATGCGGGTCTATCTGTTTGACGATCTTGGCTTTCTGTGTCGGCTTCGCCGCGGGCAACTTGTCCGATATGCGAACTATTGCGCTCAGCGACACCGACGAAGCATTTGAGCCCTTCTGGGATGCCTATTCCGTCATCGAATCCCGTTATGTCGACCAGGTAGAAGTCGAGTCGCTCGTGGACGGCGCCATAGATGGCATGGTGGATTCGCTTGAGGATGACCACAGCGGCTACATTCGTCCGGAACTGTATAAGCGCAGCACGGACTTCTCCGGTGAATTCACCGGCATCGGCGTTTTTACGCGAACCAACCAGGAAACCGGCGCGATTGAAGTCACGACCGTGATTCCGGATTCGCCGGCTGAAGCCGTCGGCGTGTTGCCGGGCGATGAATTCTATGAAGTAGACGGCCGGCGCGTCATCGGCATATCTCAAGCCGAGCTATCGGCGCTGGTGCCGGGTCCGCGCGGCACAACGGTAATCATCACATTCCGGCGAGACGACGAGCTAATTACTTTTGAGATTGTGCGCGACACCTTCCCGGTGCCAAATGTGTCCTACGAAATCGTCGGCGACAACATCGCGTACATCGCAATGCTGGACTTCAATGATCTTTCACGCGCGCAGCTGGACGAAGCTTTACAGGCTGTTGACATCGACAGCACTAATGGCCTCATCTTTGACATTCGCGACAATCCCGGCGGCACCTTGTCCAGCGCCATCGAGATTGGAAGCGCCTTTATTGAGGACGGCGTCCTGCTGCGACAGGTCGCGCGGGACCAAAGCGAAGAGGTCACGCGCACCAGCGGCGGCTACGCTGACATTGATGTGCCAATTGTCGTGCTGGTCGACGAAACCAGCGCCAGCGCCTCCGAAGTTATCGCCGGCGCCATGCAGGACTACGCCGTCGCCACCATTCTGGGCGAGCCGACCTTCGGCAAAGGCACAGTCCAGAATATCCCGAAGCTATCCAACGGCGGCGGACTGCGCATCACGGTGCGGCGCTGGCTGACCCCGAACGGCCACTGGATACACGAGCAAGGCATTACGCCGGATATTACTGTAGAGTGGGATCCCGAATCCGACGAAGAGGAAGCGGACGATATCCAGATCCAGGCAGCGATCGACTATCTTGAATCTTTGCGCGACTAAGAAGCAGCGCTTGCGTATACATGATAGCGCCAGGTCGCGCTATTCAAATCGGGCAGCTGATGCTATAGTGCGTTGGTTACGATCGCGAAATACCGCAGGGAGTCCCGCAGATGGGCGCAGTTTTACAGGTTTCGTCAATTGTCATCTCGGTCGTGCTGATCGTCTTGATTCTGCTTCAGGTCAAAGGCGGCGCCTTGGGCAGCTTGCTGGGCGGCGATGCCGGCGGCGGGATCGCGCGAACGCGCCGCGGCCTGGAAAAGACGCTCTTTCGAATTACCATTTTCCTGTCGATCGCCTTCCTGGGCATTGCGCTATTTGCTGTGTCAGCGCCAGGATAAATACACTCCGCCATTGGCGCAATCCACTCATGAAAAACTTCATCCCGGCGTTTTGTGACCGATACAGAGCGTCCTTTCTGGTTTTGTGAGGCCATTCATGTTTCGTGGCTTTCGCTGGCAATTGATCGCGCTGCTGATTGCGCTGTTTTTATGCGCTGCCGCTGCCGTATTCCGGATCAGCCGCCAGTCTATGCCGACAGCGACAGCGACGGTTTCGCCCCAGCTTCTTGCCACTGACCTTAACGAATCGCCCGCGCCAACAGCAACCGCCTTGCCCGTGATTGTGGGGCGCGCGACGCCCGAGAGCGAAAATGCTGCCGCTACCGCCGCTACCGCCTACCGAGAAGGACTGGTCGGCAGCGTGCAGCGAATCAACCCGCTGTTTGCGCACCTGAACCCGCCCGATCGCGATCTGTCCAGCTTGATATTCGAAGGACTCTTCGCTGTCAACGATTACGGCGAAGCTGTGCCGCGCCTGGCTGCGGAACTGATGATATCCAGCGACGGGCTGGAATACGTCGTCAGACTGCGCGACGACATCATGTGGCAGGACGGAATACGATTTACGGCGGACGATGTTGTGTACACGCTCTCCCTGCTAGGCGCAAGCGAATACGCCGACTTTTCTGCCGCGGCCGCTTTCTGGGGGACCGTAGAAACGCAGAAGCTGAGCGCCGACCTAGTACGCTTGCGTTTGGTCCAGCCATTTAGCAGTTTCCCTGTTCTGCTGACCATCGGCATCTTGCCGGAGCATGCCTTGCGCGGTACCTCAGTATCCGCGCTTGCCAGCCACCCCTTCAATCTCTCGCCGATTGGTACGGGAGCCTACCAGCTCACCGCCCTGCACTCCGCGAGTGACGGAGGAATTAACGCGGCGCATTTGCAGCTTTCGCCGACCCATCGCCGGCGTCAAGACGCGCAGGCTGGCTACCTGTTTCGCGATTTGATATTCCGCTTATACGACAGCGAGGCCGACGTCATGGCCGCGTATGAGTCGGGAGAAATCGACGCGCTCGCGATCGAAGCAGCGCCGGACCGCTTGCTCTCGCTTCCAAACAGCCGGCACTTCCGCCAGGCGCGGTCGGAGCTGGGCATGTTGGTCTTTAATTGGAGCGTTACACCCTTTGAAGAACGTCGCGTGAGGCAAGGGCTCGCGCTCAGCCTGGATTTGCCCCGGCTGATGCAAACGCATTTCGGGACGGCAGCGGTGTTTGCCGACAGCCCGTATATCTTGGGATCGTCGGTCTATCAGCCGAGTTCCTTCTGGCATACTTACGACCTGGAACGAGCGACAACGCTGCTTGCCGCGCTTGAACCCGCTTCCTCTGCGCCAGCTGCGGGAGATTCAGACGATGACGAAGCCGGCACGCCGTACAAGCTGCTAGTGGCTGACTCCGTTCACCTACGGGGTTTGGCCGAGGACATTGCCGCAGCGTGGCGCCAGCTCGGTTTTAATTTCGCGGTCGAATCGGCTGACGCGATCACATTTGCCGAGCGCCTCGAAGCTGGAGATTTTGACGCGGCAATCCTGGCTCAGCGCATCGGCGCCGACCGCGACCTCTTTCGCTTTTGGCATCCGGCCCAACACGGCGGCGGCAGCAACTACGGGGCGGCAGCGCATAACGAAATCGCCGAGCTTATCGAGTTGGCGCGCGCCGAGATTTATGCCGGGCGCCGCGCTCTGCTCTACCAGAAGTTGCAGGATGTCTTCGCCACACAGGCGCTGGCCATCCCGCTTTATTATCCGCTGCTCACGTATATCACGCGCGACAGCATTGAAGGCGTCAAGCTAGGCTTTCTGACATCTCCCGCCGACCGCTTCCGCGGTATTCAGCAATGGCGCCCGGCGACCTTGGCTGGCTAGGTCGACTGTTCCCGCAGCAATATTTCACGCAGCAAGGTCTTGCGCGCGGCGCCAGCGAGGGTCTCCAGTTTGCGCGTGCCAAGCGGGTCGATTTCTTCGCGTAGAAGACGCAAATCTTCCAGCTCAGGCGGAGCTGTTTCTTTAAGCTCCGGCGTGATCTCCAGTTCGAAGCCCGTCTTCCGTCGAATGCGCTCGAGGCTGACGCCCGGATGCACGCTGATCAATCGCATCCGTCCGCCCTGCCAATCAAACTGGCCCAGGTCTGAAATCAAATAGCGCGGTCCCCCGCCGGCCTTCCGCCGCGGACTGTGCCCCATGCCGCTGATGAAATCGATCTTCTTGGCAAAGGTCAGGCGCGAATGACGCGGAACGTACAAGTAGCTGTGATCATACTGCGGCGTGACGTCCGGGATGCCGCCGCTGCCCGGCAGCCGCATTCTCGGCTTGTGATAATCCTTGCCGAAGGCGATATTATTCATGTTGCCCTGTTGGTCGACTTGCGCCGGGCGGAAGAATTCTTTGGGCTGAAACTTGGGCAGAATCTCAGCGGCGCCGGCGGCGAATCCCAAATGTATCAAGCCCTTGCCCACCCAAAGCGCTTCGATGCCGGCTATGCCCAGCGGTCCCCAGCCCTGCACCAGCGCTTGACCAATCGCCGATGTAAAACGGGCGCGCGGCGCGTAGCGTATCTTGCCCAGGATCAAGCCGGCTGAAACAAGCGGTGTATTAATCCCTTGCGCCCAGACATCGCCATCTAGCACTTGGCGGGAGATGCAAACGCTTATCAGCTCGTCAATGGTAAAGTCGGTATCGACAGGCAAGGCGCTACTCGCTGCCGCCGTTCGGCTTAATCAAACGCACAAATTGCCGTTTGCCAACTTGCAGCACTGCGGGCAACATTTTTTGTGTAATCGTAGCTTGCAGGCTGTCCACCTTCTCTTCGTTGAGGCGCACGCCGTTCTGCTGAATCAGCCGCTTGGCTTCGCCGCGACTGCTGACCATCTTGAGGCGCACCAGAATATCGCGGATTTCTTCTTCGGCCGGCACGACCGCTTCGTCAATATCTGCCGGGATTCCGCTGCCGCCGCGAAATACCTCATTCCAGCGCGCCTGCGCCTTGTCCGCTTCCGCCGGGCTATGGAAGATACCGACAATCTCGCGCGCCAGATTCATCTTCGTGTCGTTCGGATGTAATTCGCCCGCGGCCAGTTTGGCTTCCAGCTCATCGACCTGCGCTGGCGTCCAGCCCAGAATCAGCTTGTGAAAGACGCCCATAGACTTGTCGGGCAGGCTCATCACCTTGCCGAACATATCCCAGGGCTCGGATAGCAGCGGAATATGATTGCCCAGGCTCTTCGACATTTTGACCTCGCCATCGGTGCCCGGCAGGCTTTCGCCCATGATGATGGCGATCTGTGGCTTCTGGCCCAGCCCGGTCTGCAGCTTGCGACCGGCCACCAAGATGTTAAACAGCTGGTCTTGCCCGCCTACCTGCACATCGGCTTCTTGCGCCACCGCGTCATAGGCCTGCATCAGCGCGTAGAAGAATTCATGCAGGTAGATCGCCTTGCCCTCGTCGATGCGCTTGGCGAAGTTTTCGCGAACCATAAATTGCTGCACGGTAAAGTGGCTCGCCAGCCGGATAATGTCGGCGAAATCAAGCGGCGCCAGCCATTCATCGTTGCGCCTTACGCGCGTCCGTTCTTCGTCCAGTATCTTAAATGCCTGCATGGCGTAGGTGCGGGCGTTGTCTTCCACATTGCGCATGGTCAATTGGTCGCGCGCCGACTCTTTGTCGGACGGGTCGCCAATCAAGCTGGTGAAAGTGCCTACCAGGAAGGTAACATCGTGCCCAAAGTCCTGAAATTGCCGCAGCTTGCGCATCGTGATGGTGTGCCCCAAATGCAAGTCGGAGGTGCGTGGGTCATAGCCGCAATAGACGCGCAGCGGCCGCCCTTCCCGTTCGCATTCCAGCAAGCGCGCGCGCAGGACTTTGGCCATATTGGCCCGCGTCTCGGCATCGCCATAAGCCGTGCCGGACATCAATACTTCGACTTGTTCGTCTATCGTCGCCATTTTCCGTTCCTATCGGGTCATGCGGGTTCTCAATGCGCCAGTATACCATAGGCATACGCCCCTATTCAGGTGGGATGGCGCTCGTTATAATTCTCGCCGATTCGCGACAATCTACGCGACATTTTCAGTCATCGTCCAGCCGGAGCCAGACAAGCATATGAAGACCATGAGCAGCGCCGAAGTACGCGAGGCCTTTCTCGACTTTTTTGAAGAGATGGGGCATCGGCCCCTTGCTTCTTCGTCGCTGGTGCCAGCGGACGATCCCACGCTGCTTTTTGTCAACGCGGGCATGGTGCAGTTCAAAGATGTATTCCTCGGTATCGACAAGCGTGATTACAGTCGCGCCACTACCTCGCAGAAGTGTATGCGCGTCAGCGGCAAGCACAACGATCTCGAGAATGTCGGGCCATCGCCGCGCCACCATACTTTTTTCGAGATGCTGGGAAACTTCAGCTTCGGTGATTACTTCAAACGAGATGCCATCAAATACGCCTATACCCTGCTGACCGAAGTCTATGAACTGCCGGCTGATCGCCTCGTCTTCACAGTCTACGAGAACGATGACGAAGCCTACAACGCCTGGGTCGATGAGCTGGGCGTCGATCCCAAGCGCGTTGCCCGCATGGGGCCAGACACCAACTTCTGGCAAATGGCAGACACCGGACCCTGCGGCCCAACGTCCGAAATCCACTGGGACAAGTCGCCCGAGCTGGGCGAGGACGAAATCATCACCAAGCTGCAAGCCGAAGATGATCGCTTCCTGGAGATCTGGAATCTCGTCTTTATGCAGTTCAATCGCCAACAAGCCGATCCCGAGCACAGCGGCCAGTGGGATCTTCCCTTGCCGGCGCCGGGGGTAGACACCGGCATGGGCCTGGAACGCATCGTCTCGATTATGCAGGGCGTTGAAGCCAACTACGAGACCGATCTCTTTACGCCCATCATAGCTCGCACGCAAGAATTGACCGGCCATAGCGATGCCGAGCGCGACGCCAATATCGTGCCCTACCGCGTCATCGCCGACCACATCCGCGCGGCCGTGTTCCTGATCAGCGATGGCGTCTATCCCGGCGCCAAGGGGCGCGCCGCCATCCCGCGCATAGTCATCCGGCGCGCGGCCCGCTTCGGCAGCAAGATCGGTTTCGACCGGCCCTTCCTGGCCGATGTCGCCGATGCCGTCTTTGCTGTGATGGGCGACTACTTCAGTGAGCTGCTTGATGAAGCCGAAAACATCAAACGCGTAATCACGCTGGAAGAGCAGCGCTTCCACCGCACGATGGATCGCGGCCTCAACGAATTGGATGACATGCTTGCCGCTCTCAAGGCCGGCGGAAGGCTGTCCGGCGCTGATGCCTTCTACTTGAAAGCTACACTCGGCTTGCCCTTCCAAGTCACCAAAGATGTCGCCGAAGAGCGCGGCTTTGCCGTTGACGAAGCCGGATTCGCCGCAGCCGAAGCCGAGCACGCGCGCATCAGCGGCGGCGGCCAAGCCATGGGCGCGATTGAGTCCGGCGAATTCTACCGGCAGCTCTTGGCGGATTTGCAGGCCGCGGGCGAGCTGAGCAGCAGCGGCGTCGACTATGCGCCCTACTCTGACGCGCTGGTCGACACGAGAGTGCTCGCCCTCGTACAGGACGGCGCGCGACTGGAAAGCGCTATCGTCGGCGAATCCGTGGAAGTCATCTTGGCTAAGACGCAATTCTACGCGGAAGCCGGCGGTCAGATTAGCGACGCCGGAACCATCGCCGGCGACGCCTGGGCTATAGATGTTGTAGAAATGAAGCGGCCGCTGTCCGGGCTGATCGCGCATGTTGGCGAAGTCGTGGAAGGCAATCCCGCAGTCGGCGCCAAGGCGACAGCCTCCCTCGACGTCGCGCGCCGCAAGGACATCATCCGCAATCACACGGCGACCCACCTGCTCCACGCGGCATTGCGAAACAACTTGGGCAAACACGTGCAGCAGAGAGGCTCGCTGGTGGCGCCGGACCGGCTGCGTTTCGATTTTTCGCATCCGGAAAAAGTCTCGACAAATGAGCTGGCGCGAATTGCAGCCGAGGTCAATAGCGCGATCCTATCCAACTATAGCGTTTATGCCGAGGAGAAGTCGCTCGAAACAGCTAGGCGCGAGGGCGCAATGGCTCTCTTCGGCGAGAAATACCACGACATCGTAAGAACAGTCGTCATCGGCAGCGCCGACGATCGCTACAGCTACGAACTCTGCGGCGGCGTCCACGTGCATGCGACCTCCGAGATTGGGAGCTTTGTCTTCACCAGCGAGGGCAGCGTAAGCGCGGGCATCCGCCGCGTCGAAGCCCTGACCGGGCGCGCCGCCAGCGACTATTTCCGTCAACAGCTGCGAACTTTGGACGGTATCGCCGGGCGGCTGGGCGCGACTCCCGATCAGGCTGCGACCAGGATTTCTGAGTTGCAAAGCGAGCTTTCGGCTGCGCAGCGTGAAATCGAGAATCTGCGCCGACGGCAAGCCAAGCATGATTTTGACATCATGATCAACGACCGGTTGGAAAGCGTAAATGGGCTGCAGGCGCTGGTCGCCGAGCTCGACAACACGCCAATGGATACCATGCGCGAGATGACCGATTGGTTCCGCGATCGAGTCGACAAAGGCGTCATGGTGCTTGCCAGCGATATCAAGGGCCGGCCGCAAATTGTAGTTGCCGTGTCCGATGCGCTGGTCAAAGACGGCCTTCGCGCCGGAGACTTGATAAAACCGATTGCAAAAGCTGTCGGCGGCGGTGGGGGCGGACGCCCGCAAATGGCGCAGGCCGGCGGGCGCGATAGCAGCAAAATCGGCGAGGCGCTGCAAGTCGCTCGCAAACTGCTGGCGGAATCCTGAGCCAATTCAGGTCAAAAGTCCTAATTCGTCCGCCGCATCTCGTCGTATACTGCTAACTGATGTCAGCGGAAATCGTATCTCATAATCTTGAAGCGACCGACACCATCGTTAGCCTGCGCCAACGGCTCGCTGGCTTGCGCGGCCAGCGCGTGCTGCTGATTTGGCCCGAAGCGGCCACGAATCTGCGCAGCAAGCTGGATCTAGTGCTGATTCAGCGCGAAGCCGATCGGCGGGCGATTCAACTGGCTATCGTCACCAGCGATGATAAGCAGCGGTTCTACGCGGCGGAACTCAACATCAGCTGCTTCGACACGCTTGAAGCGAGCCAAACCAGCCGCTGGAAACGCAGCCGGCAGAAGCTGTTTCTGCCGCGCTATCACAAGCCGAGCCCAGACTTACAAGCGGAAGACCTGGAGTTAATCGCCGGGCGTCTCGCCAGGAGAAATCAACGGTCGCCCTGGCGTTCGCTGATCGAGCGGTTGGCGGTACTTGTATTGCTTACGGGCGTGGTGGGCGCCGCGCTATATGCCGTCGTGCCCAGCGCGGAAGTCGTCGTCAGTCCGCGGGAAGAAGTCATCACGGTGGTCGTCGATGTAGTTGCCGACCGCAAAGCCAACGCCATACGCAGCGAAAGCGGAGTCATCCCCGCGCTGGTGCTGCGCGAAACGGTCGAGACCTCGGCCACCGTTCCCGCTACCGGCACAGTTTGGCTTGACAGCACTTCCGCCGCCGCTGTCGTAACCTTCGCCAATCTGGGTTCCGGGCAAGTCGATATCCCGCGAGGAACGATCCTGGGCACCAGCGCAGGCGAGCCCATCCTGTTTGAAACCCTTGCTGATGTCGCGGTGCCCGCCGGCGCGGGGCAGCGAGTCGACGCGGCAGTGGCAGCCATGGCCAGCTACCGCGGCAACGTAGGCAATGTCGGCCCGGGCATGATCAACACCGTGCTGGGAGAGCTTTCAGATCGAGTCTCCGTCATCAACCTGGCGTCGGCCGCGGGCGGCAGCAATCAGAGCGTCAAAACGGTCGCCGCTGGCGATAGAAGCAGGTTGCTCGAAAGCGCGCGGATTCAACTGCAATCGCTCGCCTACGAACGGATGAGAGCCGGACTGGCGGAAAGCCAAATCATCATCATTGAGTCGCTGCGGATTGAACAGGAGCGCAAAGAATGGACCCGTTTTTCCGCCACTGTTGGCGCCATGACAAGCGAACTGTCGCTGACCATGCGCGCGATCGTGTCCGCCCTGGTGGTCGACGATCGCTACGCCCGCCAGCTGACCACTGCCCGAATTAGAGACAAGATTCCGGCCAACTTCCAGCTTCTGGACGATTCGCTGACTTATGCGCGCGGCCCTTTCAAGCTGGGCAGAGCCGACGGGCAAATCAACTTCACAGCGACCGGCAGCGCCACAGTGCGCGCCAACTTCAGCCGCGATCTTCTGCGGGATCAGCTGGCGGGCCTCTCCTTGAAGGAAGCTCGCGCGCATCTCGAATCACTGGCAGAACTTTCGGAGCAAAACCCGGCGCATATCCTGCTATATCCGCAGGCGCTACAGCGGATGCCGACGATGGCTGTCCGCATACAAGTCCGCGAAGGAGAGCGCCAGTGATTGGCCGCCTGTTGGGCATCGACCCGGGGGAGAAACGAATCGGCTTGGCGGTCAGCGACGCCATGGGCATTGCCGCCCGCGAATTGCAGATTCTCCCGCGAGTGGGCAATGCTGAAGACTTCGCGGTAATTTCCGAAGTCGCTGCAAGACACGAGATTGCCGGCATCGTAGTCGGCGTCCCGCTAAACCCGAACGCTCCCGAGGGAATCCGAACCCAGGCGGATGCGGTGCGAGAGTGGATCAGCGAGATGCGCCTTGCGATTCCGCTGCCCATAGCCGAAGTCAGCGAGTATCTGACCAGCCACGAGGCGCGCCGCCTGGCGCATCAGCAGAAGCGCAACCCGCGAGAGCCGGTAGACGATTTGGCCGCCCGTATTATCCTGCAGTCCTTCCTGGATGCGCTAAGCTACGGAAACGCTACGTTCCCGCCCTCGGAAACACACGAATAAGCGAAGACGATTATACTAGTTATAGAAGCGGACTTCGCGCTCGTTCCCCGTCGCCGGGCGCAAATGAGATTGACATAATGCAAAATCTGCATGACACGCAGCCCAGCCGAAGCCACTATCTGACGCCGCGCGAGCAGGGATTATCCGCGCCGCCGCGAATCCTATTCTGGGGCGTCATCATCTTCTTCGCCATGGTGCTGATCGGTATCGTCGGCGTCGTCTTTGGCTTCCGCGAGATCCTTCAGCCGGCGCAGCAGCAGCGAGTCATTGATCAACTGCCCTTCATGCGCATACTGCGCC
>LXNI01000880.1_pt1 | contig 30963 bp, 31 predicted proteins | sample 809091 | NCBI WGS metagenome assembly LXNI01 (sample SAMN04870527, study PRJNA318959) | sponge metagenome | biome: 01000161; feature: marine sponge reef; material: water | host: Sarcotragus foetidus | place: Greece: Milos, Mediterranean Sea | collected 2013-05-29 | depth 5-7 m | reverse complement strand
CGCAACGAATCCCCGGCGATCCGAACTCGCCACGCTCCCGTGCGCATGACCCGCAACGCCGAACGAGCACCGCAAGAACGCCTCCCTCACACCAGTAAACCCACTTTCACCCCGGGCTGATAGGAGAGCAAGAGGGCTCACTCCGAAACCGGGTGGCGTTGTGGATTCCGCGAGAAGTTACCCCGCAAGACCGCGACTCGCTACTGAGCAACCTCGTACAGGATTGCCTTGAAGCCATCGACGACGCCATTGGCCTCGCGCCCCATCCAGCTGAGCTCTACAGCGAGGCCCACGGAGCGGCCGAAACCGAACTCCAGCCAGAAGCCGGTGAAGTGAGTTTGCTACAGACCACCAACACCGAGAAGCTCCTCGACAGGCTTCTCTACTGTGGGAAGCTCCCTCGCTACGCCTTCCCGACCGATGTCGCGACCTTCCACGTGTTTGACACCGATCGATCCACGCGATTCCGCCCGATTATGCGTTTCGCACCCCAGCAAGGCCTCCCGGTTGCCCTGTCCCAGTATGCTCCGGGTAAACAGGTGTGGATTTCCGGCAAGTGCTACACGTCGAGTGCCGTCTACTCCGCCCATCCTGCCGACCGTTTCGCCGCATGGGAGTCCAAGCGCATCTACATGGAGTGCGAAGTCTGCGGCTTCGCCAGGACGTTCGCCGTCAGCGAGGCTCAGCGGCAAGAGACCAGGGACTGTCAAGCCTGCGGCGGCACCCAGACGTTTGGTCCTGGGCGCTACTGGCTGCGCCCCCCTGGATTCGCCCATCCCTTTGACACCGAAGAGGTAACGTCACCCGACGACATACCAGAGACCAGCTACGCGACCCGCGCCAAGCTGACGATGGATACGCCCAACGATGCCGAGGCCTGGACCACCGTCAATGAGCGTGTCCGCGTCTTAGCATCGAGAAAACACCTGCTCGTGTCCAACACGGGCCCCAGGAAAGAGGGCTACACCTATTGCACGAAGTGCGGCCGTATAGAGGCGACAGCCGCCAATTCCGACCAACTGCACGGAACGCACCTAAAGCCTTATCCGGACGACGACGACAAGCGCCACTGCGCCGGTCTCGACCCCGTGCGCCACTTAGTCCTGGGCACCGACTTCATAACCGACATTGCACTCTTCTCCCTGCGCGTCGCTTCGCCAATGCGCCTCAAACCTGGCCACACGTCAACGGTCGTCGCCCTGCGAACCGTTAGCGAATCGCTGGCGGCGGCGGCCTGCAGATTGCTTGAACTCGAGCCGGGAGAAATGATGGCCGAGTTCCGGCCTGCACTCACGCTAGCCGGCATCAATGGCCTTGAAGCCGAGATCTTCCTCTACGACACTCTCCCAGGCGGTGCTGGGTTCTCGACGCAACTCACCGAGTCGCCCGTCGAGCTGTTGCAGGCAGCACACAGCCTTCTCATCGGTTGTGAAGAAGGTTGCGACGCGTCCTGCTACCGCTGCCTACGCAGTTTCAAGAACAAGTTCGAGCACAGTCTCCTCGACCGCCACATCGGTGCCCAGCTTCTCCGCTACCTCATCGACGGAGAGTTGGCCGAGTTCAGTCCAAGTCGATTGGCTTCATCGACCGCGTTGCTCTGCAGTGACCTCCAGCGCCAATCCGCGGACGGGACGCGATTCGACATGGATGCCCCCCTGGAAGCGGCCGGCGTGACCGTCACCGCACCAATCTTGGCTACGACCAAGGACGGCCGACGGTTCGTCATCGCCCTCTCCGATCCTCTGACGCCCCGATACGCCGCCGACGCGTCCATCGCTGCGCTTGATTCGAGCAAAGAACTCCCGGTCATCGTCGAGAACGAACTCATCGTACGCGGGAACCTGCCGGCCGCCACGCGACGCATCATGGCCGCCCTTCGCTAACTACCGACTAACTCCGAAGTCGGCAAAGGAATCGTGCGAGAAGCCTCGACCAAGGCCGATCGAGTGGCGATGGCCCCCAGATAGAGCGTCGAAATCAGCGTTCCGGAAGAACCTGGGTGTCGGCGCACCCTCAGAGGATCTCCGCTTCTTCAAGCACTTGCTCTCGGAGTGCCGAGTGCAAGCTTCGCTCAGTCACCACCTGCACGCGCCGATCCAAAAGATCCTGTACGTCCATCAGGAGCGCGCCGAGCGCCAGACCAGTGCGCCTCGGCGGCAAAGTCACCAGAAGATCGACATCGCTCGCTTCATCCGCGTCTCCCCGAGCCATCGAGCCAAAGATCCTGAAATCGCGAAGGCCGTGTCGCTCTGCCAAGGCCCGAATCTCGGCTCGGTGGGACTCGATCAAGGCGTGCATCGATCTCGCGTCCAGTTCATTCCAGCCTAGGCTCGGGACTCGAGAAGCTACTCAGCTAGTCGTTGCCTTCTTCCCGGGCTGAACCCGCGTCAAACGACAGCTCTCTCTGCGCCGAATCGGCCCGTCGCAGGTCGGATGTCCGGATGACATTGAGTTCCGCCCCTTCGGCAAGAGTCTTCACATCGCCGTCATCCGAGTAGATGGTCTTCTCGCCTTCAACACGGGCGATTGCAATGATCTGTCGGTCGAACTTGAGCTTCGCGCGCGTCGCTGACGTCCCGGCGCGAAGATCGCCCTTCTCAAGGGCCTCGCGGGTCATAGCTGCCAGTTCCACGGCGGCTCTCTCGCCGAAAGGAACGATGCGAAGGCGGGCAGTGCGATGCAGTATCTGCAAGTAGCCTGGACCGGCCTCGTCGGCATGCACGAGCACCTCGCTAAGGACCGGCGTCGGCACGAGGATGGTCTCCTTGGCCTTCTGCAACTCCGCGACTAGACCCTCGATGCGAGCCTTGGCGTCGGGAATCGGTTCGCCGCTGGCCGGGTCCATCGCTGCTCGCGCATCGGGTTCCAGGAAGTGCAGGAGCGTCGTGGCATCGAGAACCGCCATTCAGTCGTTCTCGCCGTGCCCGCCGCGGAGCCGATGAAGCTCGCGGCCCGGCTCGGAGATTCGCTGCCAGCCGCTCCCCTTGACCGCCCGTAGGCGCCGGACGGCTTCCCCGAGCGGTACGTCCTCGAGCGGCTCGAAGTCGCGAATGTCGAATCGCAACAGGTTCCATTTGCCCTCCTGGTCGCGCTCCCAGCGACCTTCGCCGTGTACCCGAAGGATGGCGCCGAAGAGATTCGGCGCGAGAAGCCGTGCTACTTCGCGATTCGCGTTGCAGATGTGGACCTTGTCGCCATCCAGTAGATGGACCGGCACGGTGTCGTCCTTGCCACCAACCCGGATCAGAACGCCGTCGAGCGTTCCTCTCTCCCTGAACGGACCGTAGGTGAGGCCAGGCTTCTGTTCAACGCCGGGGAACGGGATGATCTCCGCCCCTCCCGGCTCCCGCAGACTCGCACGGGCCTGGTCCTTGGCGAGCCGCTCGTTCATGGCCCGAAACGCCTTGACCACGTCCGCGGGTGCATCGTCTCGACCCACGGAGCCTAGGCGCTGCTCAACGGCTGGAACGGCAGCTTCGTCGACTTGGTGTACGAGGATCGCACTACCTTCGCTGACCCGGTCGAAGTACACGTGCTCCGGCTGGCCGAGGAGATTCGCCAAGTCGGCGATGTACTCGGCGAGCCGGGCCATCGGCAGCGTCCGGGGGCTGAACGCGTCGATCGCGAAGTGATAGGTGCGCGTGGGGTTGCTCATTGTCGAGTCGGCAGACGGGGGCTAGGTGGTCAGGAGCCGCGGCTAGTCAACTCTCTCATAGCAACCTCAGCCGGTGTGCAGCCGTCCGCCAGCACGACTCGCACAGCGAGGCGCAGCGTTTTGTGGCGGAGAGGGAGGGATTCGAACCCTCGGTCCGAGTTACCCCGGACAACTGCTTAGCAGGCAGCCCTGTTCGACCACTCCAGCACCTCTCCCGAACGCGGGAGTCTAGCAGCGGAGTTGGGCGGCGTGGAGCGGGCGGGGGCGCAGTGACGGGCGTCGCCGCTACGCGGCGCGTTCTTCTCGGAGAGCCGGCCAGAAGGCCGGCGCACCCAGTGGGTAGCAGCCGCCGGCCGGAGGCCGGCGACCTTTGCCGACGCCGGTCTGGCTCTAGGCCCGAGTGGCCACGTCGACTCGGGCCTGCGCGGTGTCGACGCGGTCCTTCAGGGCGCCCTGCTCCTCGAAGCTGGCGCGGTCGTACTCGGCAGCCAGCTCGTCGCGCTCCGCCGTGGCCGACGCGGCGTCGATGTTCTCGGCCGGCTCCGCGGTCTCGGTGAGCACGGTGACCGTGTCGTCCGCGACTTCGCAGAAGCCCGGCGCCACGGCGACGAAGCGGCGGGCACCGCCGTCGGCCGGCTGGTAGCTCAGCTCGCCCGGCCGCAGCGTGCTGATCAGCGCCGTGTGCCCGGGCAGGATGCCCATGTCGCCCTTGCGACCGGGCAGGCCGACGTCCGAGCACTCGACTTCGAGCAGCTTCTCGGCGTGGGTCACGAGGATGAGGTTCAAGCCGGCCACGTTGATTCGCTCCGCTGGGTTCCGCCCCTGGGCCGCTAGGCCGCCAGGAGCTTCTGGCCCTTGTCGACCGCTTCGTCGATCGTGCCGACCATGAGGAACGCCTGCTCGGGCAGCTCGTCGAGCTCGCCGGAGAGGATCGTCTTGAAGCCCTCGACGGTGTCTTCGATCTTCACGTAGCGGCCTTCGAGGCCGGTGAACTGGGTGGCGACGAAGAACGGCTGCGACAGGTAGCGCTCGATCTTGCGCGCCCTGGCGACGACGAGCTTGTCGTCCTCGGACAGTTCCTCGACGCCGAGGATGGCGATGATGTCCTGCAGGTCCTTGTAGCGCTGCAGCGCCATCTGCACCTGGCGGGCGACGCCGTAGTGCTCGTCGCCGACGACGGCGGGCTCGAGGATCTTCGAGCTCGAGTCGAGCGGGTCAATCGCCGGGTAGATGCCCTTCTCGACGATCGCGCGGGACAGGGTCGTCGTCGCGTCGAGGTGGGCGAAGGCGGTGGCCGGCGCCGGGTCGGTCAGGTCGTCGGCGGGGACGTAGATCGCCTGGACCGAAGTGATCGAGCCCTTCTTGGTCGACGTGATCCGCTCCTGGAGGGCGCCCATCTCGGTCGCGAGGTTCGGCTGGTAGCCGACCGCGCTGGGCATCCGGCCGAGCAGCGCGGAGACCTCTGAGCCGGCCTGGGTGAAGCGGAAGATGTTGTCGACGAAGAGCAGCACGTCGCGGCCTTCGACATCCCGGAAGTACTCCGCGACGGTGAGTGCCGAAAGGCCGACGCGCAGCCGGGCGCCGGGCGGTTCGGTCATCTGGCCGTAGATCAGCGCCGCCTTGCTGTCCTTCAGCGCCGCGTGATCGACCTTGGTCAGGTCGAAGTTGCCGGTCTTCTCGTAGTTCTCGAGGAAGTCCTCGCCGAAGGTGACGACCCCGGCCTCGACCATCTCGCGCAGGAGGTCGTTGCCCTCGCGGGTGCGCTCGCCGACGCCGGCGAACACGGAGAAGCCGCCGCCCTGGACGGCGACGTTGTTGATCAGCTCCTGGATCAGCACCGTCTTGCCAACTCCGGCGCCGCCGAACAGGCCCGTCTTGCCGCCGCGGGTGTAGGGCTGAAGCAGGTCGACGACCTTGATCCCGGTCTCGAACATCTCGGTCGATGTCGCCTGGTCCTCGAACGCGGGCGCCTCGCGGTGGATCGGCCAGCGCTCCTCGGCCTCGACCGGCCCCAGCGTGTCGACCGGGTCGCCGATGACGTTCAGAACCCGGCCCAGGGTCGCCTCGCCGACCGGTACCGAGATCGGTTCGCCGAGGTCCCTGGCCTCCATGCCGCGCACGACGCCGTCCGTCGGCTGCATGGAAACCGCGCGCACCAGGTTTGAGCCCAGGTGCTGGGCCACTTCGGCCGTCAGGTCGATGCTGCCGTCGTCGTTCTTCACGCTGACGGCGTTCAGGATCTCGGGCAGTTGCTCGGCCGGGTACTCGATGTCGAGCACCGGTCCGATCACCTGGACCACCTTGCCGGTTGCGCCGGACGTGTTGCTTGTGTCGTTCACGGTATGTGCCTCTCTTGTCTCTAGCCCTCTAGGGCGTTGGCGCCCGAGACCACTTCGATCAGCTCGGTCGTGATCTCGGCCTGGCGCGAGCGGTTGTATTGCAGGGTCAGCGCGTCGATCAGTTCGCCGGCGTTCTTCGTTGCGCTGTCCATCGCGGTCATCCGGGCAGCGTGCTCAGCGGCCTGCGACTCGAGCAGCACCCGGTAGATCTGGAAGGTGACGAAGCGCGGCAGCAGGTCGTTCAGGATCTCGGCCTCGGACGGCTCGTACAGGTAGTCGCGGTGGTCGCCGTCCCCAGCGCCGCCCTCTTCTCCGACCACGTCCTCTCGGGCGATCGGCAGCAGGCGCTCCCAGCTCACCCGCTGGCTCAACACGGAGATGAACTCGTTGTACACCGCGTAGACCGCGTCGTACTCGCCGTCGGAGAAGGCCTTCGAGACTTCGGCAGCCAGTTCCTGGGCGGTGCCGTAGTTCAGGTCCTTGAACAGGCCGCGGCGGGCGCCGCGCATAGGGCTGCCACGGTGGGTGAAGAAGTCGGCGCCGCGGTTGCCCAGGGCGAGAATCTCGCCGCCGCCGTTCAGCGTCGCCATCTCCTGTTCGGCCCGGCGTTGCACGTGGGCGTTGAAGGCGCCGCACAGCCCCTTGTCGCCCGTGACGACCAGGACCAGGGTCTTGCCCGAACCGGCCTCGCCGCCGTGGTCGCTGCCCGCCGGCGTCAGGAGCGGGTGCTCCACCTCGCCAGCCGACACGGCGGCGAGATGCTCCGTCACCTTGCGCAGTTCCAGGGCGTACGGGCGCGTGGCGAGGATCTGGTCCTGCGCGCGACGCAGCTTCGCCGCGGCGACCATCTTCATCGCCTTGGTGATCTGCTGCGTGTTCTTCACCGACCGGATGCGCCGGCGAAGATCGATCAGGCTCGCCATCGTTCAGAACTACCTCAAGAAACCGTCTCTGCCGGTCCTAGTTTTCTTCCACAGCCGCGTCGGGGTTCTCGGCCACGAAGAGCTGGAACGCTCGGCCGATCGCCTCCATGACCTCGGCGTCCAGCTCGTCGCTGAGCTTGCCTTCCTCGCGGATGCGGTCGCGAAGTTCAGGGGCCTCGTCGCGGATGTGGCGGTGCATGAACTCCTCGAACGGCCGCACGGCCTCGACCTTCAGGTCGTCGAGGGCGCCGCGGGTGCCGGCGAGGATCGAGAGCACCTGGTCCTCGATCGACAGCGGCGCGTACTGGCCCTGCTTCAGGAGTTCGACCAGCCGCTCACCGCGCGCCAACTGCTGCAGGGTGACCCGGTCCAGGTCGGACCCGAACTGCGCGAAGGCCGCGAGCGACCGGTACTGGGCCAAGTCGAGGCGCAGGGTGCCGGAGTTCTTGCGCATCGCGCCGATCTGCGCGTTGCCGCCGACCCGGCTGACCGAGATGCCGACGTTGACCGCCGGACGCACGCCGGAGAAGAAGAGGTCGCCCTCGAGGAAGATCTGGCCGTCCGTGATCGAGATCACGTTCGTCGGGATGTACGCCGACACGTCGCCGGCCTGGGTCTCGATGATCGGCAACGCGGTCAACGAGCCGCCGCCGTTGGCGCGCGAGAGTTTCGCCGCCCGCTCGAGCAGCCGGGAGTGGAGGTAGAAGACATCGCCCGGGTAGGCCTCGCGGCCGGGGGGCCGCCGCAGCAGCAGCGAAACCTCGCGGTAAGAGGCGGCCTGCTTCGAGAGATCGTCGTAGATGACCAGCGCGTGCTGGCCGTTGTAGAGGAAGTACTCGCCCATCGCGCAGCCCGCGTAGGGCGCGATGAACTGGAGCGGCGCCGGCTCGGAAGCCGAGGCGACGACGACGATCGTGTGCTCCATCGCGCCGTTGTCCTCGAGCGTCTTGACCACCTGGGCGACGGTCGAGCGCTTCTGGCCGATCGCGACGTACACGCAGATCACGTCGCCGCCCTTCTGGTTGATGATCGCGTCGACGGCTACGGCCGTCTTGCCGATCTGCCGGTCGCCGATGATCAGCTCACGCTGGCCGCGGCCGATCGGGATCATCGAATCGATCGCCTTGATCCCGGTCTGCATCGGCTCGGACACCGGCTCGCGCTCGACGACGCCGGGGGCGATCCGCTCGAGCGGGTAGTTGTCGGCGGCCTCGATCGGTCCCTTGCCGTCGACCGGGTTGCCGAGCGGATCGACGACGCGGCCGACCATTCCCGGCCCCACCGGGACCTCCATGACGCGGCCAGTGCGGCGGACCTCGTCGCCCTCGTCGACCAACCGCGACTCGCCCATCAGCACGGCGCCGATCTGGTCTTCCTCCAGGTTCAGCGCCAGCCCGTAGACATCGTTCGGAAACGCCAGCAGCTCGCCCGCCATGGCCTGCTCCAGGCCGTATACGCGCGCGATGCCGTCACCGACACTCAGGACGGTACCGACTTCGGCGACGTCGACCTCGGCCTCGTAACCCGCCAACTGGCGTTCGAGGACCGCTGCGATCTCATCGGCTCTTACCTGCATGTTCTCTCTACTCCCTGTAGGTGCGCCCCGGGGCTTCGGAGCGTCTCGTAGTCCTGACTGTCGCTAGCTCGCCGACTCCGCCGTCAATCTGGATTCCAGCACGGCCAACTGGCCCCTAACGCTCGCGTCGTAGCGGTAACTCCCGAACTGGGCCACGAAACCGCCGATCAGACTCGGGTCGACCTGGGCTTCCAACCGCACCTCGGCGCCGGAGAGCCGCTCGAGGGCGCCCTGGAGCCGCGCCTGCTGATCGGCATCGAGTTCCTCGGCCGCGGTCACGGTGGCGCTGACCACGCCGTGAGCGCGGTCGAGCAGCTCGTTGATCGCCTCGAGGATCGCCGGCAGGTGGACCAGGCGGTAGTTGTCGAGCAGCAGCCGCAGCAGCCGTCGCGTCAGGTCGCCGGCTTCCAGCATCTCGGCGATCTCGTCGACCACCGCCCTTTTCGTCGCCGGCGGCACGCCCGGGTTCGAGGCCATGCGCCCCAACCGCGGCACGGCGCGCATCGCGTCGGCGAAGGCGGCCAGTTCGTCACGGGTGGCCTGGGCCGCGTCGAGCGAACCGGCGGCGCCCATCAGCGCCTGCGCGTACGGCCTCGCGTAGCGATAGATCATCGAGCGTCCGCTCCGGAGGACGTCTCGTCGGCGCGACTCTCCAGGCTGAGCAGTCCGCGATCGAGGATGCGCCGGCGCGCGGCCGAATCGACCTCCCGCTCCAGGCGGGCGGTCGCAAGCGTTGTCGCGAGTCGCGCCGCGTGCTGCGCGAGCTCGACCCGGGCGCGTGCAGCGCGGCTCCGGATCTCGGCGCGGGCCTGTTCGATCATCCGCTCGCGCTCGCGCTCGGCCAGCGAGACGATCTCCTGCGCATCGCGCTCGCCCTGCCGCTCCGCGCGCTCGACGGCCTCCGCGACCTCCGTCTCCAGCGCGGCCAATTGACCCGCGAGACCTTCGCGCAACTCCTCCGCGTCGGCGCGCTGCCGGCGGGCGGTCATCAGGCTGTCGCGGATCTGGATCCGGCGATTCTCAAGCGCCGCCGCGGCCTTGGGCACAATCAGGTAGCCGATTCCGCCGAAGAGCACGAGCATGTTGAACCAGCGGAAGATCCAGCGCGGCAGGCCGAGGAAGTGAGTCGCTTCGCCGACCTCGGCGCCAAACGCCGCGGCCGCGCCGGCGAACAGCGTCACGAACAGCGCAGCTGCGACCGACTTCGCGGTCACGCGGGTCACGACGGCGCTCCCATCAGCTTCGCGGTCATCTCCGCGGCGAGGTGCTCGGCGCGGACCTCAAGGGTCCGGCGCTGTTCAGCCGTCTCAGCGTCCAGCGAGGCGATCGCCTGCTGGAGCTCCGCGTCGGCTTCCTGCCGTGCCTCGGCGACCAACCGTTCGCGGGCCTGCTGCGCCTCGCGCCGCATCTCGTCGCGGCGGGTAGCCGCCTCGACCCGGGCTTCCTTCAGCTTCTCCCGCTGCTCTTCGATCCTCGCCTCGACTTCGGCCTGGGCGCGGTCGAACGTCTCCTGCGCGGTCACGATCTCGCTGTCCCGCTCCCGGAGCATCTTCATGACCGGCCCGATGAGGAAGATCCGCACCACCACGTAGGTGGCCCAGAAAATCGCCATGATGACCAGAAGGCTGGCGTCGAAATCCACAGCTACTCGTCCCGCGGTCGTCCGGGTCTGTTTCTCTCGGGCTTGGTGTTCCGGCGTTGATCCGGCTCGTCGTTCCGGGTCTTCCAGGTTCCTGCGGAGCCGATTCTCTCGGGCGGCTCGATACGCGAGCGCAGATCCCTACCAAGGGCTGCCAAACCTCTCTCGCCCAGAGCCCGAAAGCGGCGGTAACGTAACACGGCTGCCAGGGGTGGTCAACGGCAGCGGCGAGCGACGGATGCCAAGGCTTCCGAGCGCCGGCACGGCGGCGGATGCGCCCCTGAATGGCGCCGCGAATTTCCACCACAGTCGAAAACGACCGCAGAACTTTTCCACTGCAGTCGAAAATCTTGGTAGTCTGACATGCCGTGGCAACCGCAACCAGGTACCTGACCGAACAGATAGAGCGAGACCTCCAACGGAAGATGGTCTTCGTCGCCGGTCCCCGTCAGGTCGGCAAGACGACTCTTGCCCGCAGCCTGCCCGGCGCTGAGGACGGTTACCTCAACTGGGACGTCGCCGAGGACCGGGAGCACATCCTGAGACGGGAGTACCCGGCCGCTGATCTGTGGGTGTTCGACGAGATCCACAAGTACCGGGACTGGCGGAACTATCTCAAAGGCCTATACGACTCACAGGCTGCGGCGAAGCGTCGGATCCTTGTAATCGGAAGTGCCCGGCTCGACGCCTACCGTTTCGGCGGCGACTCGCTCCAGGGCCGCTTCCATCTCCTCCGGCTACACCCGCTGTCCGCGGCCGAGCTCGGTCTACAGACGGCCGGGGACGTACGGGACCTGTTGCTGCTCGGTGGCTTTCCCGAGCCCTACTTCGCCGGTTCCGAAGTCGAGGCCCGCCGATGGTCGCGCGAGCACCGTACCCTGCTCATCCGGGAGGAGATCACGAGCCTCGAACGTATCCAGGACCTCGGCCGGCTCGAACTGCTCATGCTCCGCCTGCCCGATTTGGTCGGCTCGCCGCTCTCGATCAACGCGGTCCGCGAGGACCTGCAGGTGAGCCACAAGGCGGTCGCCGACTGGCTGGGGGCGTTCGAGCGGCTTTACGCCATCTTCCGGCTGTCCCCCTTCGGCGCCCCAACGATCCGGGCGGTCAAGAAGCAACAGAAGCACTACCACATCGACTGGACGGTCGTGCCGGGAGATCCACCTCGTTTCGAGAACCTGGTCGCCTGCCACCTGCTCAAGTGGGTACACCACCAGCAGGACACCCAGGGACTCGACCTGGAACTCCGTTACTTCCGTGACACGGACGGCCGCGAGGTCGACTTCGTCGTCACCGACCGGCGCAAACCCGTCCTCTGCGTCGAGTGCAAGTGGTCCGACGCGCGGCTCGACAAGAGTCTCCGCTACTTCAAGGTCCGGTTCCCGGACTGCCAAGCGTGGCAGGTATCAGCGACCGGATCGAAGGACTATGTAACGCCCGAAGGCATCCGCGTAGCTCCGGCGCTGAAGCTGCTGGAGCGACTGGTCTGACGGCGAGGCCGTCCTGCCGCAGCGTCAGGGCGCGAGCTCGCGCGCTACGCGGAAGCTCTCGCCTTGGAATCCCGAACGGTTGGCGAGTCCGAAGCGGAAAGCCGATCGCATTTCCTGCGGGCCATCCCTCCAGGATCCGCCCCGGATGACGTGACGGGAACAGTCTCCCTCAAGCCAGGCGCTGCCGTCGGAAGGAGCGCCCTCGTAGCTGTCGTTCCAACAGTCCTGGACCCACTCCCAACCATTGCCCTGCATGTCGTGAAGGCCCCACACGCTCGGCGGGAACTGGCCCACCGGCGCCGAGAATCGAAACTCGTCCCCGCAAGCCCAGCAGTTCGCGCGGCTGGTGCCGAACTCCTCGCCCCAGGGGTAGGGAGTCGTCGAACCCGCTCGGGAGACGTACTCCCATTCCGCCTCGCTGAGCAGGCGGTACTTTTCGCCCGTCTCCTCGGACAGCCACCGCGCATATGCCACGGCATTCGACCAGGACACCGAACCCGCCGGCTTGCGTCCCCCTTCGTGCTGCTTGTAGCCGGTTGCGCTCCGGGAGGGCGAGAAGCGCACGAACTCGTCAAGCGTCACGACGTACTTCGAGACCGCGAACGGGCGCGGGATCGTCACTTCCCGGACGGGCAGCTCGTTCTCATTGCACTCGACGCCCGACACGCAACCCATGCGGAACGTGCCGGCCGGACCACGACCATCTCCGGGCCCGGGTCGCCCGAGGTGAGCGTGTCCGAGAAGGTGTCGCCGGATTGTAGATCCGCGGGCTCCTGACTAGCGGGTTGGGCTTCGAATGCCATGGCCGCTGCCGCCAGCAGAACGGCCTGAAGCGAGGCATACGCGAAGGTCTTCTTCATCGGCCATATCCTCCCTCTCAACCAAGTCGAGTCCTTGAGAAGCTAGCGTAGCGAACGCCTTGCTCCCTCAGTACGCAGACTGCGGTCGCCGCTTCGCGGCGCGTCTTCTGGCCGCCTGCGGCGGCAGCCGGCGAGGACGCCGGCGCACCCAGTGTGTGACCGCGCGGCATTCGGCAGAAACCGGGTGCGCCGGCGTCCTCGCCGGCTTCTGGGAACAACGCGCCGCGCAGCGGCGACCTTTCTGGCGCGCTAGCCTGACCGGATGGTCCGCCTGGAATGCGTGCCCAACATCAGTGAAGGGCGGCGCGAAGACGTCATCGGCACCTGCGTGGAGGCCGCGTCGATGCCCGGCGTGCGAGTTCTCGACGTGTCCTCGGACCCGGACCACAACCGGACCGTGCTGACCTTGCTGGGCGAGGGCGATGATCTGGTGGCGGCCGTCGAAGCCCTTGCCGCCGCCGCGGTCGAGTGCATCGACGTTGCTGGTCACTCGGGCGTCCACCCGTTTCTCGGCGCCCTGGACGTCGTGCCGTTCGTGCCGCTGAAAGGGAACGCGATGCCGGCGGCGATCGAGGCCGCACATCGCGCCGGGGACGCGATTGCCGGGCTTGGTCTGCCCGTGTTCCTATACGGCGAGGCCGCCTCGGCGCCCGCGCGGGCCGCACTCGCCGACCATCGCCGCGGCGAATTGGCGCGCCTTGCGGAGCGGATCGCGAGCGGCGAGTGGCCCCCAGATTGTGGGCCGCGACGGCTACATCCGATCGGCGGCGCGGTGTGCGTCGGCGCGCGAGCGCCGCTGGTCGCCTTCAACCTGTTGCTCGACACGGACCAGGTCGCCGCGGCGAAACGGATTGCGGCGTCGCTCCGCGAGTCGGGCGGAGGACCGCCGGGCGTGAGGGCTCTCGGCTTCTCCCTGGAAAGCCGCGGGCAGGCCCAGGTCAGCGTCAACCTGACGGACTGCGATCGGACGTCGTTGCTCGACGTCGTTCGGAGCGCCGACGAACTGGCGGCTGCAGCGGGCGTCCAGGTCGTCGAGACGGAGTTGATCGGGTTGGCGCCGCGCCGCGTGGTGCCGTCGGGTGGCGCGGAGGTGCTTCGGTTACCCGGGCTCTCTGCCCGGCAGATCCTCGAGACCCATCTCTAGCCGGCGCGGCATGCCGTCGAACGACCCGGACGACATGGTGACCAGCACGTCGCCGGCCCCGGCCTCCGCCAGCACCTTCTCAAGCAGCACGTCGTTCGACTTGCAGGCCGTGGCCTTAGCCCCGAGTCGCTCGATGTCCGCTGCCACCTTCTCCGGATCGAAGCCCTCCTCGGCCAGGCGTTCGCGGTGGAAGACCGGGGCCAGGAAGACCCGGTCGGCCGACGCGAGCGCGGCCGCGAGATCGGCGGCGAACTGACGGCGGCCGGCGCTCAAACTCCGCGGCTCGAACAGGGCGACCAGCCGGCGGCCGGGGAAGCGCTGCCTTAGCGCCGAGAGCGACGCCGCGACCTCCGACGCATGGTGGGCGAAGTCATCGATCACGACGACGCCCGCGGCCGAGCCTACGACTTCGAGCCGGCGCTTCACGCCGCGGAACGTGGCCAAAGCCTCCAGCACGGCCTCGGGATCGAGACCGTCGGCCCGTGCGGCAATCCAGACCGCCGTCGCGTTCGCCGTGTTGTGCTCGCCCCAGACGCCGAGTTCGATCCGCTGCCGTTCACCCGCCTCATCCAGCTCGAACGAGATGCCGTTATCGCCGCTCTCGACCGGACCGACGATCCGCACCTCGCCAACCCCGGCACTGCCGGTCTCCGTGCGGCCGGTCTCCGTTCCACCGGCCCCAGCACCGTAGGTCACGACGCGGCACGGGCTCGCCCTAGCCACCCGCTCGACGGCCGGGTAGTCGGCGCAGGCGATGAGCAGCCCGCTCGACGGCAGCCGCTCGACGAGCTCGAGGAAAGCCCGTTCGAGCCCCTCGAAGTCCGGATAGAGATCGACGTGGTCGTGCTCCAGGCTGGTCAGAATCACGGTCTCCGGCCGGTAGTGCCAGAACTTCGGGCCGCGATCGAAGTAGGAGGCGTTGTACTCGTCGCCCTCGATCGCGAACCGCGGCCCGCCGCCGAGCGCGAACCCGGACGGCAGGCCGATCGGCGCGCCGCCGATGAGGTAGCCGGGATCGGCGCCGGCGCGGGAGTAGACCCAGGCCGCCATCGCGGTCGTCGTCGTCTTGCCGTGGCTGCCGGCGACGACCAGCGGCCGGCGCTCCCGGAGCACGAAACGGTCGAGCGCTTCGGGCATCGACAGCCGCGGCAGACCGAGTTCTTCGGTCGCCATCGCCTCCGGATTCGTCCGCGGGACCGCGTTGCCGACGATGACCAGGTCCGGCTTCGGCAAGAGATGCGCCGGGTCGTAGCCGATCAGGGGTTCGATGCCGGCGTCGGCGAGGATGTCGCTGGTCGGCGGGTAGAGGGGTCCGTCGGATCCGCGGACGTCGTGGCCGAGTTCCCGCAGCAGGCAGGCGAGCGGCGCCATGCCGGTGCCGCCGATCGCGATCAGATGGATGTCCAGGACGTCTCCGCTGGCGCGGCGGGACTTCCGGAGACCGGCGCTGCGCGCCGAATGCCGGCCGGAACCCGATTGGCGCGTCTTCGCGCCAATCGCGACCCAGTCCGGGCGCGAGTCATCGAGCGCACGGATGGCAGGCCGGCGCACCCAGTCGCGGAACTACACACGCGGCGGTCGCTTCCAGAGACTCGCCTCGTCGCGGGTCGCGGCCGGTCCTCGCCGGCGGCGTTCCAGCGCGCCGTCCACGTCGGCCAGCCGTTCCGAGAGGGTGCTCCGCTGCAACTCCGTCAGCTCGGCGATCCCCGCGAGGGCAAGATCGAGCAGGCCGTCGAACTCCGGCCGCGTGAACACCCGGCCCTCGGCGGTGCCCTGCACCTCGATCAGGCTGCCTTCGCCGGTCGCCACGACGTTCAGGTCGACCTGGGCGTCCCGGTCCTCGACGTACTCGAGATCAAGGAGCAGCTCGTCCTCGCAGATGCCGACCGACACGGCCGCCACGGAGTGGACCAGCGGCCACTTCTTCAGGTCGCCCTCGAGCAGCATCTTCGCGAGCGCCGCGACGACGGCGACGTAGGCGCCGGTGATCGACGCCGTCCGCGTGCCGCCGTCGGCCTGGATCACGTCGCAGTCGACGGCGATCGTGACTTCCGGGAGTTTGCGCAGGTTGACCGCGGACCGGAGCGAACGGCCGATCAGGCGCTGGATCTCCGACGTGCGGCCCGAAGGCCGGCCGCGCGACACTTCCCGCCTCGAACGGGTCAGCGTCGCCCGCGGCAGCATCGCGTACTCGGCGGTCAGCCACCCCTGGCCCTTGCCGATCAGGAAGGGCGGTACGCGGCGCTCGACGCTCGCGGAACAGAGCACCCGCGTGTCGCCGCACTCGACCAGCGCGGACCCCTCCGCGAACTTCATCGCATCCAGTTCGATCGACACCGGCCGCAGGGCCGAGGCCGACCGATCGCCGCTGCGTACGAAGCCGCCCGTTCGTTCTGCTCCAGTCACAGTGCTTCCACCTCCTCAGGTTGTCTCGGCCTGGTTCACGTCGATCCACTCGAGGGGCGCGGGTTCGCCGAGAATCCGCTCCGCGAGTCTGGCGAAGCGGGAACCCGCATCGGTGGCGAAGAGTCTCACACTTGGGTCGCGCGGCGCACTCCCACCACCCCAGCCGGCCCGCCGAAGCCGTTGCTCCACCGCCAGGCTCGTCGACTCGGCCGAGTCCACCAGGGTCACGCCCGGCCCGCAGACCCTCGCCAGCACGCCCCGCAGCAGCGGATAGTGCGTGCAGCCGAGGAGCAGGGTGTCGATCTCCGCTTCGAGCAGCGGTGCGAGGTAGCGGGCGACGATCTGTTCCGTTATCTCGTCGTCCTCCCAGCCTTCTTCGACCAGGGGCACGAGCAGCGGGCAGGCCTGCTGACTCACCCGCAGCTCCGGCTTCAGCCGCCAGATCGCGTGCTCGTAGGCGCCCGAACGGACCGTCGACTCCGTGGCGATCACGCCGACGTGCCGGCCGGCCGCCGCCACCGCGGCCGACGCTCCCGGCTCCAGCACGCCCCAGTGCGGAGTCCGCACGACGAGGTCCTCGAGCGCCATCGCCGACGCCGTGTTGCAGGCGACGACCAGGGCGTCGACCCCGCGCCGCTCCAGGAAGTCGACGTTGGTCTGGGAGTAGCACAGCACCGTCCGTCGCGACTTCGTGCCGTACGGCAGTCGCGCCGTGTCGCCCAAGTAGAGGATCGAGGCGGCTGGCAGGCGCCGGCGCAACGCCGCGACCACAGTGAGACCGCCGACGCCCGAATCGAAGACGCCGATCAGGGGCTCGGAACCGGACACCGTCAGATCCCGCCCACCGGCTCCGCGTTCCGCGACAGGTCGGCCATCAGGGGGCGCGTCGTGTCGACGTGCCCGGCGAACGTCGGCCGCTGCTCGCCGTTCCACATGAGCACTACGCGGTCGATGCCGAGGTTGTTCGCGGTCAGACTGTTCACGAGGCTGTAGACGGCGAGGAGTTCCTCCGTCAGCCCCATCGCCGGCCGCTCCAGGAACACCGCCGGCCGGTCCGCAGTGCCGGCGGCGCTACCCGTTCCCGAATCGACTCCGACGGTCGTCAGGTCGACGTAGGCGACTCCGTCGAGGAGCTCCACCTCGAGCAGCCCGACCCCGGCCGGGAGAGCCGGCAACAACTGTTCGATGGACTCGGGCGACTCGCCGTCCCCATCCGAATCGGCGGAACTCGCAACCGGGACCGCGGCTTCCGTTCCTTCCGGGCCCGCGATGAGTGCTTCGATGATGACGGCCGCCGTCTCCTCAGCGCTGTCTTCGGCGCGGATCGGCTGCGGCTCGCAGCGAAGCAATCCGGCGGCACTCGGAAAACACACCGTGGCCAGGAAGTCCTCGCCCGGAAGGACGAGTTCCATCTCCCCGTCGCTGTCTCCAATCTCGCCCGAGCCGCCGCAACCGGCAAGCAGCACCAGGACGACGACCGAGCATCGGCCCCACCGCGGGCCGATCAAGAGCCGGCCCCGTCGACGGCGGCCTCGGCGGCGCCCGCGACGGCGCCACGGTAGAGCCGGATCGCCCGCCCGATCGCCTCGATCAACTCCTGACGGTAGGACGCGTCGAGCAGTGGCGTCCCTTCTTCCCCGTCGCCGCCCAGCGAACCGAGTTCGATCAGAACGGCAGGCATCGAAGCTCCGGTCAGCACGCGTAGCGGAGCGCGACCGACACGGCGGTTCGGCTGCTCGAGCGCGTCGCTGACATGACTCTGGATCAGCCGCGCCAGGAGTCCGCTTCGTTCGAGCTGACCGTCCTGCACCCGTTCCCACAGTTCGAGCGCCGGGACGGCGACGGGGATCTCCTGGTCCTCGCCGGGATCGTCGCCCGGATCGTCGAACGCGTCCTCCTCGAAGGTGTCCTCCTCGAAGGCGTCCTCCTCGAAGGCGTCCAGGTCGAGTGCCATCCGTGCGCCCGCCGACGGGCGCACGGACTGGTTCGCGTCTTGCTCGTTCCCTCGCAAGCCGGGTGCCATCCGACCGCCCGCGGACGGGCGCTCGGACCGGGTCGCGTCTTGCTCGTTACCTCGCAAGCCGGGTTCTTCTTCTCCGACCGATTCACCCCACTCGGCATCGTCGATCGGCCCGCTTTCCGAGCCTTCCTCTTCGCCCGTCTCGAAGGGTGCCGGCGGCGGATCGAGGACGTAGGCCTGAAACCCGTCGTCCGAAGCCCACGGCGAATCCGGACTCACATGCAGCGACAGGAACAGGTCGGCCCGGCGCTGGTTCGCCACCGCGGTCCGGTTCTCGAGCGTCACGTCGCTGTCGCCGGTTCGGGTCAGCACGACCCGCGCGCCCAGGTTGCTCGCCAGGTGCGCTCTCAGTTCCCGCGCGATCGCGAGCACCAGGTCTTTCTCGGCCGCGCCTGAAGCCGACGTCACACCGGTGTCGGCGCCGCCATGGCCGGGGTCGAGGACGATGCGGAACTCTCCCGTTTCCTCGTCGCGCCGGAAGAGGGCGCGCGGCGTGCGTCCCGTTCGATCCCGAGTGATGTCCATGACGAGTTGAACCCGGGGTGCACGCCCGAGGATGTACGGCTCCGACGCCTCGGCTCGCGGCGCCAGGCCGATGTCGACCGAGCGCTCGCGCACTTCCAGCCAGCGCACCAGGGGATCGTTCAGCCGGACACGGGGCCGCGGCTCCATCACACTGCTCAGCAGTCGGAGCCGCACGCCTCCGCGGTACTCCTCGACGCGGTAGCGGGGCCGACCCGAGAAGGTCACGACCAGCGTCGTCGCGCCAAGATCGTGAACGCGGTCCACCTCGACCGCTAGGCGACGCTCACCGGTCCTCGAGACCTCCAGCCGGCCGAGCCGACGATCGAACTCGAACCGGTATCCCTGCTCCACCGGCCAGGCGTGGGCCAACGCGTCGACCGGCACGTACAGGTACCACGGGGGCAGCTCGGTGGACAGTTCCGCGGGCAGCACGTCGGGCTCCGGCTCGTCGGGCTCCGCGTCTTCGCCGTCCGTCTCCTCGTCAGAATCGTCCTTCGGGCGCAGGTGCTGGGGAAGCTCCGGCTCGGGCTCGAGCCAGGGCCTGATCGACAACCTGCGCCTTTCGCCGTCCACCAGGACGACCCGGCCCAACGGCCCGAGCACCACCTCGCGACCCGCGACCCGCAACGTATGCGCCTGACCCAGGGGACCGACCACCAGCTCGCCTCCGAGCACCTCCACCACCGGCGCCAGGGCGACCAGCGGGCCGAACGAGGATTCCGCCCAGGGCAGCGGCGCGCGCTGCCGGCCTACTGCGATCGTCCCCTCGTCCCTCGAGAGAATCTGCGTCTCGGGCTCGTCGTCGGCCTGCGCCCAGGCCGGCTCGAGCGGCACAAGCGCCGCCCCGGCTGCCAGCAGCCCGCAGGCGCACGAAGAAAGGCCGTGTCGAAGAGGCACTACGGCAACCTAACACCACGGCCCGAGGCCGTGATTCCGAGCGATCGGGAAGCGCCTGCACCCGGCTCACTGTGCTAACTTTCGCGGCCCTGCGCACGCGTGGCCCGTTCGTCTAGGGGTCTAGGACGCTGGCCTCTCACGCCAGTAACACGGGTTCGAATCCCGTACGGGCTACCAACGCGCCGCCAGGCGCGTTGGCTGCCCGTACGGGATGTCGGCGGCTCATTGGCGCAAAGCGCCAATGAGGCGAACGAATCCCACTGGGTGCGCCGGCCTTCTGGCCGGCTCTCAGAGAAAACCGCGCGAGGCGTCAGCCTCGCTCCTTACCGCCCTAAAGCGGGCGGTCACCGAGCACTCCCGACAGCCACGCGGGCATCGGGATTCAAGTCCTGATTGGGGTCGACCAGGTGACCGGCCGGGAAGCTGACCGAGACCGCCGGGGCGGATGTATCGAGGCACAGGTGGTGGTTGTTGTCCCCGTCCCCCAGGTCCGCGAGCGCTGCCGGAGCGATCTCGTCGCTGGAGCCGTCCGGACGCTCCACGGTCACGCGATAGAGAAGGCGCTCCGCGTCGCCGAGTTCGCCGCCATTCGGCAGTCGTACGCCACCGGCCCAGGTCGCCCGGACCACCTGCAGGACGCCATCCGGACAGCGGGATCCCCGGCCCTCGGTTGACCATCCGTCCTCGGGTACCACCTCTGCGAGCACGAGCGAGGGTCCGGCATCGAGCGGCGTGACATGCGTCTGTGTTCCGCGGAAGTTCACCCGCTCACCCGTCACTCCATCCGAGAACAGATCGCCGACAACGAGCACCTTCATCGGCGGGTCGTCGGCCGCGTCGCCGAACTCGCCGATCAGGAGCACGGTCCTGAGTTCACCCGGATCGCGGGCCGGCCCGAGGGTGGAGCAGATCGGCGTGTGTTCAACCCCGGACCGCGTGACAATCCGGAAGTCCTCGGGCTGCACGGTTCCCGCGTCAACGGTCTGAGACAGCACGACCGGCATGCCGTCCTGCCCGGCCGCACCCTGGCAGATGCGGTTTACCCCGACCGGCAGACCGTTGTCCAACCCAAAGAACGCCGACAGCGGGCGCGCCGTCTGACTGAACGAAGCCGGAGCCAGACACAACGCCGCCAAGCCCACCGCGACAGCGGAGAAGAGCCCCTTCATACGCAGCTTCACGGCTCTTTCGACGCGGCGCTTACGCTCGACTCGGGCAGAGTCGGCACGGTCATCGGACCGCAGTGCCGGGCTGCCGCCGCCACCTTGTGCCTGTGCAACATCCACCAGCTTTCGGGATGATCGCTCGGCCGGAGGAGCTTTGCGATTTCGCGCAAGCTGGGGTAGCGCACGATGTTGAGGCGCGTCCAGTGAGCGTCGGCAGAGTTGAGGGCGGCGGGCACTTCGGCGGTGATGATGAGCTCACGGGGCAAGTCCGCCAGCGGGCCACCGCCCCGGTAGCGCCGGTAGGCCTCGATGCCGGTCGATCCGGGGTACGAGCCGTCGCCGTACTGTGCCTGCTCGCGAATCTCGAGGTGGTTCATGATGTAGATCATCGTGTCGTTGGGGTCGTCCGGGCGCGACTGCCGCGTCGCTTGGACTTGCAGGGGCACGGCCACCACGACGTGATCCTTCGCCACTGCCGCCTCACGATGGACGTACGCAGCCGCCCGCAACCCGCTGCCCTCGACCTTCTCCCACGCACGCCAACTCGGATAGTGCTTCACCACGACGATGTCCCAGTCGCAGGGGGGCCAGTGAACGTCGGGGCGTTTTCGGTTGCCTCCTCTCAAGACACTGTTGACGAGCAGGGTCTTGACACCGGCCTCCTCTTCGACCGTGGCGAGCGTGGAGAGATAGGCCTGGTAGGCGCCTGCCGGAGTCTTCAGAGCGCCTAACGCTGCCCCCTCCGGGTAGGAGACGCTCTCGCGCAGCTTCACGTCCTCCAGGCGGAGGAAGGCCTCGTCGCCGTGATGCTCGACCAGACGCGCGCCCAGCTCGGTCCGGGGTGCCTCCTGCGCCGCGGCACCGCCAACGGCGGCTGCCGAAGCGAGCACTCCTGCAGCCATCGCAGCCATCAACAAAGATCGGTGATCCATTTTCGACTCCTAGGTTACTCCCCAGACTCCCATCTCTTCGGCGCCACGAAGCCATCCCGGCCTTCCCAGAAGATCGGCACATGCTCCTCGGGCTGCAGCGCACGGAAAGCCAGCGCCTTCTCGATCAGGCGTTCCGCGATCCCCGGGTGCTCGGCGACCACGTCGTTCTGCTCGCCGGGGTCGTCCCCCAGGTGAAACAGCATGGTCTGGGACTCGGCCAGCGCCGCGCGATCGAGCGGCTCGGGGCCGATGACGATCAGCTTCCAGTCGCCTTCCATCGCCATGAGCTGCTCGCGCTCGTTGCTCAATTGCGCACAGTAGGAGTAGAAGTCGCGGTCGCCGACGACTTCGCCACCACGGAGTGCCGGCAGGGCATCGTGGCCATCCAGCTCGAGATCCGGGCGGTCGGAAACGGCCGCGGCCTCCATCAGCGTCGGCATCACGTCGAGATAGTTGAGCGGCGCCTCGATCGAGCCGCCGCCGCTCACGCCACCGCCGGGCCAGCGAGCCGCCGCCGCGACCCGGATGCCGCCTTCGAAGACGTTGCCCTTGGAGCCGCGGAACGGGCGGTTCTCGCCGATGCCCGTGTCGCCGCCGTTGTCCGAAAAGAACCACACCAGGGTGTCCTCCGCCACGCCGGCCTCGTCGAGGGCATCGAGGATGCGGCCGATGCCGACATCCATCGCGTGGACCATCGCGCCGGTGATCCTGCGGTTGGCGAGCCGGCCTTCCACGTCTTCAAGGCGCGCCCGGCCCATCGCGTGACCGCCGAACCACTCGTACTTCTCGAGCGGCACGCCTTCGCCGACGACCGCCTCGATCGGCACCGGCTCGAGGTCCGCATAGAGCGGCAGATCCTCTTCCTTCGCCTGGAAGGGTGAGTGCGGCGCGTTGTACGGCACCATCAGGAAGAAGGGCGCGTCCTCGCCGGCGTGCTCGCGCACGAAGCGGACGGCATGCTCGGAGATCAGATCGGTGCTGTAGCCGGGCTCGTCGACCGACTCCTCGTCGTGGAACCAGTCGACCTCTCCGTAGCGCTCGTGCGTGAAGTAGTCGAAGCCCCAGCCGAGGTGGCCGACGAAGCGCGTGAAACCGCGTTCCAGAGGGTGGTACTCCCTGCGCGACAGACCCAGATGCCACTTGCCGACGAGGCCGCGGTCCTCGTAGCCGGCCTCGGCGAGCACCTGCGGGATGAGAGTCGCCTCGGGATCGAGACCGTAGTCGTGGTACCCCATAACGACCCCGCGCATCATCCCGTACCGGATCGGATGCCTGCCGGTCATCAGGCCCGCGCGAGTCGGCGAGCAGATCGGGGCCACGTAGAAGCGATCGAGCTTGACGCCCTCCGCGGCGATGCGGTCGATGTTGGGAGTGGCGATGTCGCCGCCGTTGAAGCTGACATCGCGCCAGCCGAGGTCGTCGGCGACGATAAGCACCACGTTGGGCGGCCGTTGCGCCTGCGGTTCCTCCACCTCGTCAACCTCCGCGCCCGGCGCACAGCCGAGCAGGAGGATGGCCACGAGCAGGAACCAGGGGTTCGTCTTCCTCATCGAGCCTTTCTTTCGTGCGTCTTCTTCCGAACGAGACTCCTCCGGAGAGGCAGCAAGGCTAAGCCCTCAGATCGAAGGGCGCCCCTTTCTCACGAAGCAGGGCATCCGCCTTTCGAACGAAGGGAGAGAGGGGGGCTCCGTAGAGGATGAGGCTCATCTTGAGTTGGTCTCCCTGGCGCCGCTGACCCAGATCGGCGACGACCAGCCCCGCTGTTGAGCGGTCGCCGGCACGTCCGGCGGTGGCGTCAACCCCGCGGCATTCGCCAGGTGCGTGGTCCAGCGGCACTGTGGGTTCTCCAGGACCCGCACGTAGTAGAAGGCTGCCTGGTCGGCGTCAAAGCCCGGATCCGAGAACGTTGTCTGCAGCTCCGCGGCTCCGGTCTCGTCGCTCCGCTCGCAGGTGCTGAGGTCGACGGTCGCAGCCGCGGGCGCGCAGCGACCGGACTCGTCCGGTTCGCGGCCGCCGGAGCAGACGACATCGCGCACCTCGTGGCGCTGTTCTCCCTCCTCGATCCACCCCTTGATGACCTGGATGCGATCGAGAGCAGGACCGACCGGATCCTGGACCGCCCACACCCAGAAGCGCGGGTTCGCCACGTCCACCAGGTCGCTGCCCATCGGCACGCCGGACGCGTAGGCGCGCGCTACGTCGTCCTGGCTCGAACCGATGTCCGCCGGCAGGTCGCCGGCGAAGAAGCGGACGCGCAGACGCGACCCGGTGGTGGCGAAGGTCTCGCGCCGGCGCATCGCGTCGAACAGATGTTCGCGGGTGTTCGACTCCGCCCACACACCGGCGAGCCCGCCGACGTTCGTCTTCCGGATGGGACCGACGACGACGTGGCTCCGTTCGAGAAGGCGTGCGGTCGCCTCGGCGTTGCCGATTGCCGGCCTCTGGTCGCTTCGCCCTTCGGGGTCGAAGTAGCCGGGATCCGACTGGTGGGTGTCGGTCGACCCGATCATGCCCAGCTTGAACGGATTGCCCTGCCCCTCCGATTCCAGGGCGAGGCCGTCGAGCAGGGCGTTGCGCACGAACGATGCCGGCCGGGCGCAGCGACCGAACTGGTCCTCCTCGCAGGGCGGGAACAGGATCCCGAAGTTGCAGTCCTCGTCGGCCGCACCCACTCCGACCTGGCACTCGGAGGTTCCCTTCAACTGGGTCACCTCGACCAGCCGCTCGATGCGCGCCCTCCGCTCGAGGTCGGCCGCCGTGTAGGAGGAGCCGTCCTCGTCGGTGCGCGAGAAGGTCAGACCCCAGGAGTAGTTCGTGTTGTGCGGAATCGTCAGCACCTGGCAAGGCGCCTCGCAGGCGTCGTCGAGCTGCGAGAAGAAGTCCGCCTGCGACTTGACGTCGAGGGAGGAGATGGCGTGCGGAATGACGTCTTCGCCGCGAAAGATCACGTTCCGGTGAAGCATCCCGAAGTCGCGCAGCAGGGCCGAGAATTCGTATCCGATCAGGGCCGTGAAGCGGCCCGGCTGATCGAACTCGTTGGCGACTTCCTGGACTCGCTGCCAGGTCGACCGTGCCGCGTCGAGGCAGGCTTCGACATCGCCGCACAGGGCTGGATTCCGCGGCGCGGGACGGGCCGCACCGCGCTCGAACGCGGCCCGAAGGAAGTTCCCCTGCGCGGCCTGTCCCGACGTGGCTCCGCGTAGGGCCCGGCACGCCGCCGAGTCGTAGAGGCCATGGTCGGGACTGGAGAAGCAGGCGCCGACGGTGTCGAAACCTTCCGCGTGGTCGGTCAGCGCGACGAAGTCCAGGGGCGTCTGCAGTTGCGTCACGAGCCCGCTGGGCAGCTCGACCGCTTCGCCGCGCGCGAACCGGTACGCCTCACGCGGACCGACGCGGTTGCCGCCGGTGTAGGCGTCGGTCGACCAACTCGTGTGCACGTGCAGGTCGCCGAAGAACGCCTCACGGTTCGGGTAGACGCGAACGTCGTCGCCGGCTTCCGTCCCGGGCTGCGAACGAGCCTCGCCAGCCCCTAACGACAGGATGCCGAGCAGGCAGGAGACAACGCCAAGAGGAAACTTCATGGTTGGCTCCGTGCTGCCCAACATCGAGTCGTGGCGGAGTGGTTTCGCGGCGCTTACCGACCCGGCATCACCAGCGGTTCGATCGGCGCCTTGAGCACGACCGTCTCTTCCTTCGGCACGTAGCAGACCGTCTCGCTGCAGGCCTGGTAGACCACGTTGACCGGAATCTCGATCTCGGTCGGCTTGTCGCTGATCGGCCAGTTGAGAATCTCGGAGCCGAGGGCGATCGGAATCGCGACATCGGTCACGCCCTCGTAGACGTTGAGGGTCACACCGAGCTCGGGGAACTCGCGCTCCGCGGTCGGCGGGTAGACCGGCTCGCCCGTCCTCACGCCCTTGGTCGGCGCGACCGCCGCCGTCGATGCGATGAAGCCATCGGGAAGCGGGTCGGCGTAGATGTGGTAGCCGTCGGCGACCTCAAAGCGCACATGGAGGGTGCTCGTGTACTCGAACTTGAGCGCCTCGTCGGCGAGGAAGACGGAGACTTCGACGTGCTCGTCGCCCAGTTCGGCGGCCGGCACCTCGTGCTTGGCGAGAATGCGGCCGATCGCGCTGTCGCGAATCGTCCCGGCCGAAGTGCGCGTCGCGTAATGGCGGTGGAAGAACTTCTCCGTCACCCGGCCGTCCCCGTCGACGACGTAGACGCCCGGGAAGGGAATGCCGTAGAAACCCCGCTCGGTGGCGCGGTTGAAGACATCCGCGTCGGGGTCGATCGTCGTGTTCAGGATGCCGAAGCGCTTGATGACCGCGGAGTCGTAGTCGGAGAGCAGGTCATACGCGATGTCCTGCTGCTCGGCGAAGGCCTTCAGATGTTCCTGTGAGTCGTAGCTGACGCCGTAAACCTTGATGCCCTCGGCGTCGAAGAGCGAAATGTTCTCTTGCAGCTCGACCAGCTGCGTGCGGCAGTACGGTCACCAGACGGCGGAGCGATAGAAGACGACGATCGCCTTCGAGTCGCCCCGATGCGCATGGAAGTCGACGGCTTCGCCGTTGTGGTTCGGCAGTTCGAACTCGGGCAGGCGCTCGCCGATGGCGGGACCCGTCGGGAACTCATGTTCCGCCGGGTAGCGGCGACCCGGGTGGCTCGCAGGCACCGGCACCGTGATGCCGAGATCGTCCGTGCGCGCTTCGGGCGCCAGGTTCTCGTGCGCTGCTTTCACCTTCTTCTCTCCCTCCTCGGCGTTGTCCTCGGCGAACGCCGGAACGGCCAGGAACATTGGGACAAGGGCGAGCAAGGCAAGTCGGCCTCTCTTCATGGGTCGAACGCTCCCTCTCAACGTGTTCTTCAAGTACGGGGATCCGCGGCTGTTGACCGTACCAGCCAACCTCTTGAGCATCAACGGGCACCTGCGCTCACGATCAGGCGCTAGGCTGGCGCTTCGAACGACCAGAAGGGATGGGATGATGAGACGACGCCCCGGCACGACTCGACGCGGCCTGGTGACCCTGGGCCTCGCCGCGGCCTTCGCCGCAGGCGCCGCGGGCGCGGTTGCCTACCGGCAGGGCACGGTCCAGCCGGCCCAGCAGCAGCCTGCAGCCGCCGGTCCGACCCAAACGATCGACTGGCAGTCCGGCGCCGACCCGCAAGGACGGCCCGCCGCGGAAAGGCCGCCCAACATCGTCGTCATCCTCGCCGACGACCTGGGCTGGAACGACCTGAGCTGGCTCGGCGGCGGCGTCGCGGACGGCACGGTGCCGACGCCGAACATCGACTCCCTGGCGCGTGACGGCCTTCACTTCGCCAACGGCTACTCGGCCAACGGCACCTGCGCGCCGTCGCGGGCTGCCCTGATGACCGGCCGCTACGGCACCCGTTTCGGTTTCGAGTTCACGCCGACGCCGCCGGGATTCGCCACGATGGTGCCCCAGCTCTCGAACCCGGAAGGCAAGCTCCGGCAGACGAGCGGCAACGAGGAAGGGGCTTCGGTTCCCCTCGCCGCCAAGGGGGTGCCGCCGTCCGAAGTCACGCTCGCCGAGCTGCTGAAGCCCGCCGGCTACCACACCGTCCACATCGGCAAGTGGCACCTCGGCACAGGCGCAGGCATGCGAGCCCACGAGCAGGGCTTTGACGAGAGCCTGCTCATGGCGAGCGGCCTGTACCTGCCCGAGGACGATCCCAACGTCGTCAACTCGAAGCAGGAGTTCGACGGGATCGACCGCTTCCTGTGGCGCTTCTTGCGCTACGCGGCCTCGTTCAACGGCAGTCCCAACTTCGAGCCCGGCGGCTACCTGACCGACTACTACACGGACCAGGCGGTCCAGGTGATCGAGGCGAACAAGGATCGGCCCTTCCTTCTCTACCTGGCTCACTGGGCGGTGCACACGCCGCTGCAGGCGCTCCGCGCCGACTACGAGGCGCTGTCCCACATCGAGGAGCACCGCCTGCGCGTCTACGCCGCGATGGTGCGCTCGCTCGACCGCAGCGTCGGCCGGGTGCTCGAAGCGCTGCGCGAGAACGGTCTCGAAGAGAACACGCTCGTCTTCTTCACCTCGGACAACGGGGCGCCGGCCTACATCGGCCTGCCGCGCGTCAACGAGCCGTTCCGCGGCTGGAAGATCAGCTTCTTCGAGGGAGGCATCCACGTGCCGTTCCTCCTGAAATGGCCGGCTCGTCTAAGCGGCGGCCAGGTCTACGAAGCCCCGGTGCACGGCTTCGACATCTTCTCCACCGCGGCGGCCGCGGCGGGAGTCGATCTGCCCGGCGACCGGACGATCGACGGCGTCGACCTGGTGCCGCACGTCCTGGGCGAGGCCGAGGGCGCGCCGCACGATCGTCTCTTCTGGCGCACCGGCGGCTACCAGGTCGTCCTCGCCGACGGCTGGAAACTCCAGGTCAGCGATCCTCCCGGGAAGACCTGGCTCTTCCACCTGGCGAACGACCCCACCGAGCAGCACAACGTCGCCGACAAGGAGCCGGAGCGGCTCGCGGCCCTGAAGAAGCTCCTCGCCGAGCACAACAAGGAGCAGGCGACGCCCATCTGGCCGTGGGCCACCCGGAGCCCGATCAACATCGACAAGACGCTGCTCGAGCCGGACGCTCCGGACGACGAGCACATCTACTGGTACAACTGAGAGCGGCTGAGGCCGCGGCTCTAGCCGTGGCGCTGGCTAGGCCCCGCCCAAACCTCCTGGAGTACGTCGCTCCGGAGAACCTCAATGGCACCGCCGAAGCCGCCCCTGTGCACGCTGGTCCTCCTGGGTGTGCGCCGCGACGGGACCAAGGAGTTGATCGCGGTCGAGGACGTGTACCGGGAGAACGCGGAGAGCTGGTCGAGCGTCCTGCGGGACCCAAAGCGCCGCGGCCTGCGAGCGCCGGTCCTGGCCATCGGCGACGGCGCTCTGGGCCTCTGGCGGGCGATCCGCGACGTGTGGCCCGAAACCAGGGAGCAGAGATGCTGGGTGCATCGGCTGAGGAACGTGCTGGATAAGCTGCCGAAGCGGCTGCAGGCCAAGGCCACGAGGGCTCTGCACGAGATCATGTGCGCGGAGTGCCGCGAGGATGCCAAGGCGGAGATCGAGCGTTTCGCCGAGGACCACGGCGCCAAATGCCCCAAGGCGGTCGAATCGCTGCAAAGGGACCAGGACTGCCTGCCCAGCTTCTTCGACTTCCCAACCGACCACTGGCAGCACCTGTGCACCACCCACGCGGTCAAGTCGACGTCTGCCACGGTCAAACTGCGACAACGGGTCACCAAGGGCGCCGGCTCACGCACCAAGGCCCTGCTGATGGCCTTCAAGCTGCTCGACATGGCCCAGAAACGACGGCGCCGAATCAACGCTCCGCACCTCGTCGAACCGGTCAGGGAAGGAGTACCATTCACCAACGGAACTCAGGTCAGGACCGCTGCCTGATCGAACCGCCGATCCACAACTTTCGGCAATACCTCGATGTTGATCGAGACTGCCGCGCACGCAACCTGAATCGAGTCGCTTGGAGACACTACCGGAATGACGGCAAGGCATCACCACTACGTGCCTCAATGGTACTTGCAACGCTGGGCGAACAAGGAAGGCAGGGTCCTGTGCTCTCGGAACGGCAACGTTCTTCCTCGGATGAATCCGAGAAACTTGCTCGGGAAGCGAGACTTCTACGCAGCTCCCTCCTTGACCCAGGAAGATATTGCATTGCTCTCGCACATTGTTCTGCAGCAGATGAAGTCTGACAACGCTCGGTCGATGGCCAAAACACTCCTGGAGGGAGCGATCTACGAGTCCAGGCTGAAGACGGAAATCCTCCCATCGCGATGTTTGTCGAGACCGGAGAGAAAGAAGCTCTCCTCGTACTTGACAGAATGCGAGGAGAAGCGACTAGAGAGATCGGAAACTAGGGCACAGATCGTCATAAAGCGCTTGCTGGACGGAGACGTTGCCGTGTTGAAGGAGTCGAACCCTGCACTCGACTTCTTCCAGTTCCTCGGTGAGATGTTCTTCCGGACCGTCAAGTCTAGGGAGAAGATGCGCGAAGCGGTCGAACTCGGCCTGCTATCTGAGGGCGGCGCCGTGGTGATGGCGAGAATACTGGCGGCGAATACGGCCAGTGTGCAGTTCTTCGATCGGGCAGCAATGCCCGCCACGCTTCTGAGGAACTCAACGAAGCAACAGTTCGTCACCAGCGACAATCCGGTCGTGAACGTTCTATCTCCAGCGGAACAGAGGATCCCCGAGGAGGACGAGTGGGCCATGTACTTTCCGCTCTCCCCAACACGCGCCTTGGTCGTACCGCCTTGGAATCACAGGTTCGAGGGGCAGACGGCGGTCACGGAAGAACTCGCGGCGAACCTCAACGCCTGGATGGTAAACGGTGCTCGTGAGACACTGGTCGCCAGAGAACGAGACAGCCTGCTGGCGGCAGAGCAGATGAAGGGGCGACGGTGCCCGTCAATGCGGAAGTGGTTTCGGGAGGCGAACGATCCTCTTCCGCTCAAGCGAGGATGATTCGCACGTTGCGCTGGCATCGTCTAGCGTGGTCGCTGCCCCTAGGTAATGTCCGATAGTCGACGTCCGATAGCGGAACGTCCGTACCTCGGTTCAGAACCCGTCTGCCCACAGTCGTCAGCGTAACTCCGGAGCTGACCAGGAGATGTGCCGGCTGGTATCCTTCGCTTGATGGCTCGGGAAGGGGCAACGGCAAAACCACGCACTACCGAAGCCTGCTATCCGAGCTTCTATCGTCGAGCATCGGCCCGTCGACCGCCCGTAGACTACGGTCGCGAAGGTGGAGAAACGCGAACAACATGGTCGGAACGCCTAGAAGAAGGACCGCTTCGACCCGCAAGGGACACGCTGAGTGAGCCTGGTGCCGACCAGCCCGATGGGCATCGGCCGTGTCGGTATTGGCAAGCCGTGGCGGGCTCAGCAGGCCCCGACCGGCGCACACCTCCGCCCAAGACTTGCCGCCTTCCTGGGATGGCCGAGCCGCACGAGCCGCGGCCGGAACCTGGCTGCGCTCCCATCCGGCGGCAGGAGGGCGGTTAGGCCATGAGACGAAGGACGCTCACCGATGTAGCCGACATGATCTGCGGCAACGTGACCCGTGAAGACGAGGAGTCTTACTTCCAATACCGAAGCTCGTCCTATCTCACCGAGTTCTTCGCGGATTGCGACATGGAGCAGTTCGTGCACGATGGCTCGACACGCAAGTGGTGGGTCGCAGGCGTCCTAGAACAGATCGTTCAGCAGCCCTCCGACGGGGGATTGTCCCGTTTTCTGTTGAACTTCGTGGATGGCGTCTCGCGTTGTAGTGACGTTACGCGGCTCTTTCTTGTCGGTCAAGATGGCGAGAGGTTGGTTCGAGCGCCTGTGTGAGTTTC
>LXNI01000879.1_pt1 | contig 31012 bp, 27 predicted proteins | sample 809091 | NCBI WGS metagenome assembly LXNI01 (sample SAMN04870527, study PRJNA318959) | sponge metagenome | biome: 01000161; feature: marine sponge reef; material: water | host: Sarcotragus foetidus | place: Greece: Milos, Mediterranean Sea | collected 2013-05-29 | depth 5-7 m | reverse complement strand
GGAAGGCTCTTGGCCGGGCGGGAGCCAAAAGGAATGACGACGATCCTTCTTCGCCTGGAGTAGCGCGCGTGCCCTCAACCCTATCTGCCAGTGAGTCCGACCACCCCCACACGGGTGCTACGCCAGCAGACGCTACAGAACAGTATGCCCCGAGTATCAACTCAGGTATATAAGCCCCTTCCAATGAGTCCAGGACTTCGAACATCGAGTTGAAGGGTTGATGGCGCATGCCGGCCAGGTCCTGCTGGGATACCAGCGCCTCCTCCGTGAAGGTACCGTCCGGTCCCAGGAAGCCCACGGAGCGATGACGCGTTGACATCAAGACCTCAGGAAACGACGCCGGCGCGTCCGATTCGGCGACAACTTAGCCTCATGTACCCGCCTGTAGCCCGACACATCTCAGGCCTCACGACGGCCCTTTCGCTGGCCTGGCCGTGCAGAGGCCACCCAACTCTAGAGCCTCCACACCAACGACAGTGCCTTCTCGGCAGCGACCGCCCCGACGGGTGATCAAGGCATCGTTGGTGTGACGACCTCGCCACATCGTACTTTGGCGGAGAGTTCGGGCTTCCTAGACTTGTGCTCGGCATGAGCACCATCGCATTCGACCACCGCGCCCGACGTCTCGCCCTCGACGCCGTGCTCGACGAGGTGGGAGTCGATCTGGTATGGCTCCCGATCGGCGCCGATCTCGAATACCTGACCGGCATCCAGCGGCGGGTGCCCACCTTCGGTGACGTCAACTACGCGCACGGGTGGGTGGCCGGGGCCTTCCTGGCGCCCGGCCGGGATCCCGCCTTTATCCTCCCTCGCAACTACGTCGAGTTCGACCTACCCGAAGGGGTTCCGGGTGAGGTGGTGAGCGTCAGCGAGATGGACGATGGGCATGCCTTGTTCTCGCGGGTAGCCCGGTCCTTCCCGTCACCGCGAACGCTGGCGGTCGGAGCCCGCACCTGGGCGTCGGCCACGATGAACCTCCTGGAACAGTTGCGAAGCCCTGAGTTGGTCAACGCCAGCCGCCTGGTCAACCGTCTGAGGCGGATCAAGAGCCCGGAGGAACTGGAGTTATTGCGCCAGGCCTGCCACGTTGCGGACGGAGCGATGGAGGAGACCAAGGCCCGTATCTCGAGCGGAGTCACCGAACTGGAACTGGCCGAGGAGGTGAACTACCACCTGCTCCGCCTCGGCTCCCGTACCTGGTCGTTCGACACAGCGGTGTGGGGAATGGGTCCGGGCGACGACCGGGACGCCAACGTCCGGCTCTCCCAGCAGGAAGTACGCCAGGGCGTGGGTTTGTCCTTCGATTTCGGCGCGGTGGTCCAGGGCTATTGCTCGGACTTCGGCCGCACCATCCGGATCGGCGAGCCGGACGACGAGTACCGCCATGTGTACGAGGTGGTCATGGCCGCCCAGCGGGCTGGGATGGAGGCAGCCCGCCCGGGTGTCAGAGCCTCCGAGGTGCACCGAGCCACCAGGCAGGTGATCGTGGACGCGGGATACGGGGACTGGTTCCGCCACAGGACCGGCCACTGCATCGGCCTCGACGTCCACGAGGAGCCCTTCATCTCACCGGAGGACGACACCCACCTCGAAGCCGGCATGACCTTCACCATCGAACCCTCGGTCTTCTGGCCGGGCCGGGTGGGAGTTCGCGTCGAGGACATCATCCTCTGTACCGAAGAAGGCGGCGTCAAGCTCAACGAGCACCCGACCACGATGGCAGTCCGCGACTAGCCCTGTTCTTAGGTTTCGGAGCGTCCAGGACGCTCTTCGAATACTCCTATGCCAGTTCGAGCAGGTAAGGAAGCGCCTTCTCGAATTCAGCCTCGCTGCATGCGAGGTCTTGAGCAGCCGTATCAGCCGTGATCAAGCCAACATCAACCGCCTCGGCCACGAGCATGGCAAACCGGCCGCGGCGCTGGCCTGGGGTCCCCTCGATCGGGAAGAAATCTTGAGTGAAGTTCTCCGCTGCTCGATCCTCATCCGTCGGAGTCGCCCGGATGGATGACTCCGGTGGGAGCTCTGCCTGCCCGTACCAAGCATTCCCCACGTGGTATCGGGCGGCGGCCCGGCCTATCCCGAATCCGGACATGACGTTCTGGATGGTCTGCACTGTGACCGCGGCCACGTCCGAAAGCTGTCGAACAGACTCTCGGGGTGCGAGAAACTCGACAGCGAACGCATTGGCTCTCTGCTCCACATCGTTCTGCGATCCGGCGGTCTCTTCCGTGTTCCGCTGCATCTCTTCGTAACTATCCACCCGGACGCTCGCGAGTCTCGCTTCTGGGTCAAAGAGTAGGTGTGCCAGTTCGTGCGCCAACGTCGTCCGGCGGATCCAGACGTTCGTGTTCGCTCCAACGATGTTGAGCACGATGCCGCGGCGATTGCTCACCGAGATGGCGGCGCCCGCAATGGCGGGCGGTAGCTCGACCTGGACAATAGGGATACCGAGGCGGTCCTCTACCAGCTCCCGCATCGACCGGATCGGGTTCAGCCCTACACCTAACTGTTCACGCGCCTGAGTCGCGAGCTCGTACCCCGCAGACCAGGCTGGAGGACCGAAGTTGGATGAAGGTTCAAAACGGTACACCTCCCGAGGCTTTTTCAGCCAATCCTGGAGCCTGCTCTGCGCCACGATTACCGATGCAGCTTCCGAAAACCTGAGCACCGTTCGTGGGGACAAACGAGTCTCGCCCGGAGTTGATTCATCGCGCGTGAGAACGCGAAGCCTCACACCGAGCTCCGAGTCAGCGCCTGCCCGCTCTTGAACGCCCAGCTGAGCCGGATCAAGGCCGAGAACGAATGCCAGCTGTTCAAGATCGCGTATCGTCACGTCGTCTGCAGAGGTCTCAGCGGCGTCTACGACTCCGTGAGAGACCCTCGCGGCACTTGCGAGATGCTCCCTTGTGACGCCCAACTGCTTGCGCTGCGTCCGCAAGGCGTTCTCAATAGCATCGTTGCTTCTCAGCAGCACCGCTGACAGATACTCATCGATCTCAGGGAGCACCTTCTCACCGTAGGCCTCAAACACCTCGTACAGGGTCAGGCGGCGGCCCGTGGCTGCACTTCCAGACTCGTATCTTGCCAACTCGTACTTGCCGCGCACAAACAATTCTGGAGAAGGATTGTTCATTCTTGTACCGCCTGTCCCTGCCCACGCCAGACGCGCCGAGGCGTGCCAGTCTCCGGGTTCCATCCTAGTGGTGACACCTCGAAGCCAACCTCTTCGAAGAGTCGCTCGGCATCCTTGAGGTGCTCGGGATGGCGAGGCGGATACCGGCCGGATGAGCCTGACAGATAGATCCGAGGAAATTCACCGAACCAGACTTCTCCCCCGATCGACGCATTTCCTCCGCCGGTGAGGTTCGTGTGACGCAGCTTGCTGCTACCCAGGCGCGGCAGCGGCGCCTCCGAGATGCAGGGCCGGCCCCGCTCATCGATAACCCAAAGATGACAGTTCTCCCCGTCTTCCTGGTGGGATCTCCTAGGAGCACCCTTCGGCGCCGTAGCCGGAATCTCATTCAGGTACCAGAGACCATCGGTTGCGTCCACCTGCTCGAGTTCGGCCGACGGATAGGCTTCGTTACGAAGACTGTAGGGTCGAGGTGGGTAACGCCCCAGGAAATCCTGGAGAGAAGAATCGTCGGTTAGCTCTCTCACACCCTACTCGTCACCCCACCGGATGCTTGTGCGGTTTCTTCGGCCGTGACAACATCGACGATCACAGTGTAACAGATGTTTGCAGTACCTTTTCGTGACCGGTTAATGTGTCCGACAATTCACGCCAGTCCGGGCTGGCAGGTCGATCAAGGTCCGGACCGTGTAGTCAGCCGGATAGCGCCGAGTACCAGGGTTCGATTGCGTGATCGATGATCTCCTGGCGCTGGTCGGCTGGGAGGAAGGCGCTTTCGATGGCGTTGGTGGTCAGGCGTCGGACGTCGGGCCAGGACCAGCCGAAGGCTTGGCAGGTCCGGTCGAACTCGCCCGTCAGGGAGATGCCGCTCATGAGGCGGTTGTCCGTGTTCATAGTGACGCGGAAGCCTAGGTCGAAGAGCCGGCTGATCGGATGGTCAGTGATCGAGCCCGCCGCGCCGATGTGGACGTTGGAGGTGGGGCATTGCTCGAGTGGGACCTGCCTTTCGAGGAATTCGGTGGCGAGCGGGCCCAGCACCCCGTCATCCCCGATGTCGTCCACGATCCTGATCCCGTGGCCGATCCGCTTGGCTCCACAGATGCGTACGGCCTCCCGTATCGAGTTGAGACCGTCCGCCTCGCCGGCGTGGATCGTGTAGGGCATACCCGCCCGGCGCAGCAGATCGAACGCCGGCAGGTGATGGGAGGGCGGATAACCGGCCTCGGCGCCGGCGATGTCGAATCCCACCACCCCCCGGTCCCGATGCCGGAGTGCCAGCTCGGCCACCTCGAGACTGCGGGAGGCGCTCCTCATGGCGCAGAGAAGCAGGCCGATCCGGATTCTGCGACCCTCGCTCCCGTCCCGGAACCCGGCCACCGCGGCCTCGACCACCGCGTCGAGCGACATACCGCCCTCCACATTCAGCTCGGGAGCGAACCTGACCTCGGCGTACACCACACCGTCGTCCGCCAAGTCCTGGGCGCATTCGGCCGCCACCCGGTGCACGGCCCGATCCGTCTGCATGACGCCGAGGGTGTGGCGGAACATCTCCAGGTAGAGATCGAGGCTGCGGCGGCGAGCACCTTCCTGGATCCGGGCCGCCAACTCCCCCGGGTCGTAAGTGGGGAGGCCCGGGTAGCCGGTCTCCCGGGCGAGCTCGACGATGGTGGCGGGACGTGGACCGCCGTCGAGGTGATCATGCAGCACTACCTTCGGCGCCTGCCGCAGCCCCTCGATCGCCGGTGGAGCGGTTGAAGCCGGATGCTCTAGCACCATGCGCCGAGAATACCCCACCACCCTCCTCGCGTCCGGAGACCGGCGCGCAACGGGTCCGCTCTCAACAAGGGGGTTGAACGCGTCACTGTTCCATCGCATACTGGTCGGCGGTCACAAACACCACCGGTCTCTTGCCTATCGACGTCGAGGGGACCGGACAGGGATCAATCCGGGAGCGGACCCGTGCGGGGATGGCGGAACGCGCCCGGACCGAAGGAGGTGGTGGCTGGGGGCCGGGCCCGCCGGGTGGGGTGTGTCGCTGCGATTTTCGCGTTCTCGATGCTCTGGGTACGGAGTAACGCCCTACCCGATCGAGCCACCAGGAAAGGCGCGATGGCACGATCCTGAGGTACCCAGTTCCCGATGGTTACGTCTCAGGTAAGTGTCGCTCCGACCGGTGCGGGAGGACTATCCGGTCGGACGAACCTGCCGCCGGACTCTCCTATCACCTTGCCGTCATCAAACACGATGCGTCCCCGCGACAGCGTGGTGAGCACCTTGCCCTTGAGCTCCATCCCGTCGTAGGCCCGACCGCTCCCGCCCGAGCGGGCAAGGAACTCGGCTGAACGGACCGTGCGGGTGACCTCGGGATCCACGAGCACCAGGTCGGCCTCCGATCCCGCCGATATGGTGCCCTTGCGGGGGTAGATACCGTACAGCTTGGCCGGATTGGCGGTCATCACCTCCACGGCTCGGGCGAGCGGGAGGCGTCCGGTCAGGCCGGCATCCAGCATCGCCGGAACCAGCATCTCCAGGGAGGGAATCCCCTGCCCGGAGTCGGCATAGCCGGCGGCCGCCTTCTCCTCAGGTGTGAACGGAGCATGGTCGGACGCCACCACCGATAGCGAGCCGTCCGCCAGCGCCTCCCACAGGTAGACGGCATCATCCGCCGGGCGTAGAGGGGGCGCCACCTTGACGAAGTTGCCGAACTCGGGAATCGCCGACTCGTCGAGGAGCAGGTAGTGGGGGCACGACTCGGCGGAGAGGTCGGCCCCCAGCGCCTGGGCCGCTTGGACCTCCTCCATCGCGAGGCGGGAGGTGATATGGACGATATGGGTCGGTGATCCCAACTCCCGCGCGATGGTTGACACCAGGCCCACCGCCGCCGCCTCGACCAGTGGCGGCCGGGCCGGGTGTCCGAACCGGTCGTCGTCCTGGCGGAACCGCTCTACGAACTGCTGGCTCTCCGCATGAACGGCGCATCTCAGACCGGTTGCGGCCACCGTACGGAGGCAATCGAAGATCTCATCGGGCGCTCCCGCCCAGAGGCCCTCGAACTCAACGATTCGCTCCGGCGGCGGCTGGTGGGTGAACAGTTTGAACCCGATCGCCCCGCATCCGGCCATCGCTTCCGCCCGGGCCGGATCGCTGAATCCGGCGCCCGAGTAGAGGGCGAAGTCAACCAGGCTCTCAGCCTCCCCCAACTCACGACGTGCCTCGAAGGCCTCCGGGGTGCTGCATGGCGGGTTGGAAATCGGCATCTCGAAAAGGGTGGTCACCCCGGACGATGCCGCCGCCCGCGATTCGGAGCCGAAAGTGGCCCGCTCGGGATGGCTGGGCGCCCGGCAGTGGAAATGGGCGTCCACCGCGCCGGGAATGACCAGCAACCCCGAGGCGTCCATCTCGCCACGCGCCGGGCCGAGGCCACCCTGAGGGGCGACCTCGACGATGCGATCCCCCTCCAGGCCGACATCGGCCGGACGGGAATGGCCATCGCTCACCACGACACCCCCCACGATCCTCAGATCGAGCATCGGTCAGCTCCAGCCGTCTCCGGTATCCGTCCTAGGCCCTCCGGTATCCGATCTCAGGTCCGGGACCCCAGCGCGTGCCCATGCCCTCGACGTCCCTTCCGACCTGCGTGTAACCGCCTTCGGAGGAGAAGGCCATCTGGCCTCTCACGAAGACCCGCTTGACGTCCTTCATGTGGTCAAGCGAGGCCAGCGGATCGCCTCCAACGGCCACGACATCAGCTGTCCTGCCTGCTTCGAGCGATCCGAGTTGGTCCTCGAGTCCCAGTAGCTTGATGCCCCGGCGGGTGATCGAGTTCAGCGCGTCGAGATTGTCCGGGCAGACCCCGACCTCGACCATGAACTTGAGTTCCTCGGCGATGGCGTAGTGAGGCACCACCGGGCTTCCGGCGTCGGTGCCGAACACGATTGGGATACCCGCGGCGGCGGCCGCGGCGTTGCCGGCGAAACGGTCCGGTTCGTTCATCTGGTCCTTGCGGCGCTCCACGTCGGACTCGGTCATCCCGAAGTCCCGACCGAACTTGACCTGCTGGACCAGAGGAGAGAACGTGGTGACGATCGGGGTGCCCTTGTCCACCAACTTCTGGATGGTCTCCGGAGTCATCGACCCACCGTGCTCCACGCAGTCCACCCCGGCGTCGACCACTCGCGAGATAGCCTCGTCGAAGGTGGCGTGGGCGGTCACCTTCATGCCGTTCTGGTGAGCCTCCTCCACCATGGCCCGGAGCTCGTCCATGGTGAACTGCACCTCTTCGTGCGAACCCATGATCTTGATCCACTGCGCTCCGGCCTTGAACTGCTCGCGGATGGCCTTGCGCACCCCGTAGATGCCGTCGGCCTCCCGGCAGCACCACCAGGTGTGGCCGCCGGTGGTGCAGATCGCCCGGCCGTTGGGGAACAACCGGATATAGGGGGCCCATCCGTTGTCGATGGCCGTCTTGGCGTCGATGTTGGCATTGTTCATGCCCAGGTCACGGATGGTGGTCACCCCGGCCGAGAGGGTGCGATGGATGTTCATCACCGCCTTCATGGCGTTGATGGCCGGCGACTCGTTAGCCTGCATCTCCAGGTCATGGGTGCCGTCCCATCCCAGGTGAACGTGACAGTTCACCAGGCCGGGCAGCAGGTGCATGCCGGAGACATCCACTACGTTGTCGCCGTTCCCGGCCTCGGCGGCGCCCACAGAGGCGATCTGCTCGCCTTCGATGACCAGGTCCTGTTGCGTGGAGGGGCCACCGTCTAGGTTGACGACCACTCCGCCTTTGAGAATTGTGCGCACGGTTGGGTTTCCTTTCCTGGGGTCCGATCAGATCTTTCCGAGCCGGCGCAGGGCGTTGCCCACCGCGGCCAGGTTGGTCAGGGTCAATTCCGAGTAGTTGCGGGAGATCATCACACCTTCCGCTCCCCCATCGAAGGAGGCCTCCACCATCGCTTCGCAGTCGGCGGGAGAGATGTCCCGGGCCACCGTCTCCACACCGAGGCCGATGCCTGGATAAACGGCGACTTCGGGACCGACCGCATCCACGTGGCGACGAGTGAAATCGGCCACATACTGCGGGCTGAATCCCGTAGGAGGCAGTTCCTCGAAGGGCGCCTCGTCCAAGCCGAGAATCTTGTAGAGGATGGGGGTCCATTCCGACGGCGATGCGTCGCCGAGGATGGTCTGGCACAGGTTCGTCACGAACTTGGCGAACCGCGCCCCGCCCGGAGCGTTGTAGAACACGGGCTTCAGCCAGTCTGCGTAGAGCTTGTATTCGGCGGGATCGTGAGCCGCCCGCAACAACGGGTTGAAGGTGTTGATCATCTGCCATATCCCGAATCCCACCTGGTAATCGTCCCCGAAGAACCGGACCAGCCCCGAGATCTCCCGGTAGAGATCCTTGTGTCCGTCCCACCACAGCTTCTGCCATTGCGAGACTTCGGGGTATTCGAACAGGTGCCGGAGAAATGTGATCAGCTTCCCGTCGCGGGGCTGGTGGCCTGCCCGCACCGCGCTCAGGTAATCGCTGATCTTGCGATATCCCTCGGCGGCCCGCCCGGCGTCGATGCCGCGGCGATGGGCCTCCGACCGGCAATGCACGCAGAAGCAGGTGGGGACCTCGTCGCTGACGATCATCGATGACAGCGGGTCCTCACGTTCTATTCCCCACAGCATCCCTGCCAGGTCATACTCGCTCAGCCAGTTGTCGATCACGCCGAACCACCAATTCCGGTAGTCAGGGTTGTACAGGCAGGGTCGGCTGGCCTTGCGACCCCACGGGTCTATCTCCAGTACCTGGGCGAATCCCGGCTGCCAGAGGGGCTTGGGATTGACGTGGGCGGTCTCGCAGTAGTAGGGGAATACATCGATGCCCCGCTCTCGGGCGGCAGGGATGACGTCGCCCAGGATGTCGAACCCCTCATAGAGAGGGTCCGGGGCGGTGAAGTCCTTGATCGAGGTGCCGTGGTAGTACCTGGGATCGGGCGGGAAGAAGGCCCCGCCCTGCAGGTGGTCGGGCTCCTGGCCGCCATGATCGGGGAAGTCGTTGCTTCCGGAACGCCCTGCGTTTCCGCGGGCCCAGGACAGGGCGGAGATGAAGATGGCGTTCACGCCGGCCTTCTCCACGAAGATATCGAGCGTCTCCTCGATGCCCTCGTCGATGAAGCTGATCCCACCGACCTGCATGCCGACAAAGGTCCGGTCGCTCATGGCGTTGCTCCATTCCGTCGGCGGATAACCCTTCCGGCCGAGCCCAACTCCAGGGCCACCGTGTCACCGGCGGGGGTTCCGGCGGTGTGGGGGGTCATCAGCAGGTTGGGGGTGTTCCGGAGAGGACTGTCCGGCAGGATGGGCTCCCACCAGAAGACGTCCAGGGCGGCGCCGGCCAGGTGACCGCTGTGGAGGGCATCCATCAAGGCGTCCTCATCGACCAGCCTGCCCCGGGCGGTGTTCACGAAAAACGACCCCTCGGGCATGAGGGCGAACTCGCGGGCACCCATCATCTTCTCGGTCTCGGCCGTGAACTTGTTATGGAGCGAGACGCAGTGCGACTCCGCCAGCAGCTCATCGAAGGGGAGGTAGCGGATGCCCATCTCCTGTTCCTCCTCGGGGGAGAACCGGTTGCGCTTGTAGTAGACGACATCCACCCCGAACGCCACCAGCATCCTGGCGGCGGCGCTGCCGATCTGGCCGACTCCGACCAGGCCCACCGTCTTGCCCAGCACGGCCTCGAACAGATCCAGGCCCACCCAGTTGTACGAGTAGTTGAGCTGGTCGGTGACGAACGGCTCCATTCCGTCCACGATCACCCCATCCATCAGACGCCGGTGCCCGGTCGGCAACCGCTTGAAGAGCGCCAGGATGAACATCACCGTGTGTTCCGCCACGCTGATGGGGCCGGGCGAGAGGACGGCTTCGGTCCATACACCCATGGAATCGCAAGTCTCGCCGGAAACGGCGCCGCCCCCGGAGTCGATGGTCACCACCCCGCGGAGCGAGGAAAGGCCGGCCAGAGCGCCGTCCTCAAGACACGCGTCCCGGACTACCAGGTAGTCCGCCTGTCCGATGGTCCCGGCGCCGATGGCGTCGGTCAGGACAGTGGCGCCGCCGGGAAGAGCCCTCTGGAGAGCTTCAACCTGGGCAGGCGTGAACTCCTCTACGAGGGCTACCTTCGGTCCGGTCATCGGCCGCTCCGGCAGTCGTTCCAGAGGCGCCCGAAGCGCTCGAGAGCCTCGGCCAGCTGATCCCTCGGCGCCAGGTAGGAGATCCGAATGTAGTGGCGCGCTCCCTCGGCGAAGACGTTGCCCGGTGAGAACAGGACCCCGTAATCCACCGCCTTGTCGGCGAAGTCGACCGCGTCCATCCCCGAGCCGGAGATGTTGGCGAAGAAGTAGAAACCGCCCTTGGGCTCGCCGTAGGTAACGCCCAGCTCGTCGAAGGTGGCCCTCATCATCGCCCGGCGCATGTGGTACTCCTCCATCATCTCGGCCATGAAATCCTGCGGGCCTTCCAGCGCGGCGAGGGCGCCGTGCTGGGAAGGCAGGGAGGTGGAGATGCTGAGGGAGTGGCGCGGCTCCGTGGCGGCCAGGATGTAGTCGGCCGGACCCGCCATGTAACCCACCCGGAAGCCGGTCATGCTGTAGGCCTTGGAGAAGCCGTTGATGGTGATGGTCCGGTCCCACATGTCGGGCAGGGTGGCGAAGGAGATGTGCTCGAAGCCGTCGTACACCACCTTCTCGTAGAGCTCATCGGAGATCACCACAATGTCGGGATGGGCCCGCACCACATCGGCGATCGCCGACAGCGTCTCGGCGGTGATCACCCCGGCGGTGGGATTGTTGGGGGTAACCAGCACCAGCAGCTTGGTGCGGTCGGTGATGGCCGCCTCGATGGCCTCGGGCTTGAGCTCGAAGTCCTCCTCCTCGACCGTATCGACGTAGACGATGTGTCCGCCCGCCATGATGATGTTGGCCGGATAGGCCATGTAGTGGGGGGTGGCGAGGAGCACCTCGTCGCCGGGATCCAGGAGCGTCTGGAGGCTGACCGCCATCGACTCCTGCGCCCCGGCGGTTACCAGGACCTCGGATGCGGCGTCGTACTCGAGGTTGTTGTCCTCCTTGAACTTGCGAGCGATGGCCTCCCGGAGCTCGATCATCCCGCCCGGAGGCGTGTAGCCGACGTGTCCGGTGTCCAGACATCGCTTGGCGGCCTCGATTATGTGCCGGGGAGTCGGAATGTCCGGCTCCCCCCGCACCAAGCGGATGATGTCATCGCGGCCTTCGACCCTCCGCATGATCTGGAAGTAGGGCGACTCGTGGCCACCCCGGATCCGCAGGGTGCGTTCCGCGAGCCTTTGTCTGAGTGTGCTCTGGCTCATAGGGACTCCATATCTGAGGCTATCGATTCGTTAGGGACATCGGCGGGCGGTCCTCAGCCGCCCAACTCGGCGTAGCGGCGCATGCCCTCCTCGATCCCCATCGGGTTCCAACCCAACTCGGAGCGGGCCTTGTCGCACGAGATGGTGGTGGCCCGGTCGGGAGTGGCGTCGACCAGCATCTCGGCGTCGGCGTCCACCACCACACCGAACGCGGCCACCGCCGCATCCAGCACGTCTTGGAACGGGATCGGGTCGCCCGAGGAGAAGGCGAAGGCGCGGCTGTCCATGTCACCGGAGAAGAAGCGATGGGCGCCCTCGGCGACGTCGTCCACGAAGACCCAGTCGCAGCGGTCGTCGACCCCGATGACCCGCACCGGCACCCCGTCCAGGGCGGCGTCGGCCAGTTGCTTGGCCTGGGTGACGAACGGACGGGTGTTGCGGAACTCCTCCGCAGGGCCGTACATCGAGGTGGGCCGGATCGCACCGGCATCGAAGCCGAACATGTCGGCATACCTGAACAACATGATCTCGGCGGCCAGCTTGGCCGAACCGTAGAGCGAGAAGCCGCCGTCAGCGTCCGCCTCGGTGAGCGTGACCTCGTCGAACTGGTTGTAGACGCCGGCGGAGGAAATGAAGAGGAACTTGCCCATGTTCTGGCTACGGGCGAACTCCATGGCGTTGAGGGTGCCGGTGAGGTTGACGCTTACCAGCTTGGAGGGATCCTCCTTGGTCTCCTGGATGCTCGGGGTGAGGGCGGCGGCGTGGACGATGGCGTCGACTTCCCCTGTGACATCGGTGGACCAGGCGTCGGGATCGGCTACGTCCAGCACCACGTACTCGAGCCGGTCGCTCGGGGTGTCCGACCGGGGAGCGAAGTCACCGGGAGGGAGAATGTCCGCTGCCACCACATGCTCGCCACCCTGGGCAAACGCCCTGACCAGTGCCCGTCCGAAGAACCCGGCCGCGCCGGTGATCAATACTCTCATCTCGACTTGCTGTTCCCTTCTCCCGCGCCCGCGCGCAGGCTCATCCAGTTGCTGTCGGTCTGCCCCCAGGCTCGGGTGTAGTGCCACTGAACTCGGGTCGGCGTCACGATATTAGTTGGACTCCTCCCGGCGATCCGGGGATACGCCGCAGCGCATCCGGCGCAACGGAGAGATGGCGTCCCTGGCAGGCCACCAGACACGGAGCAGGCCGGGCGATACGCCCGACCTGCTCCGACATCCGATCTCGTCACTTACGCGTCGAGGACGATCCATTCATCGGTCTGGTCGACCATTCGGGTACCGCCGTCGGGACCGACCAGTACGTTGTCGGCAATGCTGATGCCACCCAAGCGGGCGCCCGTCTCGGCGTCCGAGAAGCCACCGATGGCGGGGTGGAGGTTGATCATCATGTTCTCTTCCATGAGGCGGGACTTACCGGGCACCCACGGGGGCTCCAGCGAGTCGATGCCGATCCCGTGAGCGGTGTAGGAGTTGGCATCCCTGGCGTCGTACCCGTACTTGTCGTACACCCGATCGCGGGCGTCGAGGACGGTGTCTGAGTCCTCGCCGGCCTTCATGGCCTGAACGCACGCCTCGAAGCTCTCGACCCGCATCTCCCAGAAGGCCTTCTGCTCATCGGTGGGGGGATTGAAGCTGTATACCCGGCGGACCTCCACCCAGTAGCCGAGCGGGCCGCCCCACTCCAGGTCGATGACCATCACGTCGTCCTTCTCGATCACGCCGCGGGTGCCAGGACCGAAGCAACTGAAGGGAGCGCGGCCCATCAGCGCGATTCCCTCCATGCAACCCAGCTGGCGAGCCAGCCGGTGGGCCTCGGAGAGGACGTCCACCTCCTGGACGCCCGGACGGATCTCCGCCTCGAGCGCGTTGAAGACCCGGCGCATGATGTTGCCGGTCTCGATGGTGGAGTCGATCTCCTCCTGGCTCTTGATGGCCCGTACGTCATCGAAGAGGTCGGTGGCGTCCACCCAGTTGGCGCTGGGGAGGGCGTTCTTCATGCTGTTGTAATCAGCCACCGAGGTGATGTCGGCCAGTCCGACGATCCCGATCGTGCCGCTGGCCAGTCCATGGTCGGAGAGGATCGCCCCGATCTCGGTGCCCGCGTCGTCGGGCTGGCGGTAGTCGTTCAGCCACATGCCCTGCATGGCGTAGCCGGTGCCCCACAACGGATCCGTTACGAAGGTGGCCTCGCCCTTCATCGGGAGGACTACGAAGCCGCGACCGGCCCACTGGAAGATATCGCTCACGTACTGGACCCGTCCCCGCACAAACTCGTCGCCCCTGCTACAGATGACGAAGGCATCCATTCCGGCGCCGGCCATGGCCTCGCGGAGGGCTGCATAGCGGCGGGCACGCTCGGCGTCAGAGGTGATGTGAGTTACGGGTACATGAGTCATTGGATGGGGCTCCCTTCTCCGTCAGGCGCAGACCGTCGGACTCTACTAGTCGGCCCCGAAGCGCCGGAAATCCTTCCGTGGGCATCGGGTGGCCGGTCGCCGGGGTGTGGTTGCCTGAACAGGAGCCGTCGGATCGAGGTTGGCCGCCCGACTGCCTATTGGATTACGATTTTTCCCGGCATATCCATCTCGACATAACGGCTTTTCAAGGATAAACTGACCCGTATGCGTCTGATCGACCGACCCATCGATAGGAAGGCACTGCTCGACGCGGTCGCGCGCTCCCCCGTGACCCTCCTGACCGGCCCGCGCCAGGTCGGGAAGTCGACGCTGGCCCGCCAGGTCATCGTCTCCTCGCCATCGGCCTTCTTCGACCTCGAGGACTACCGGGACCTGGCGCGCCTGGCCGAGCCCATGCTCGCCTTGCGCGACGCCGGGGAGACGATCGTCATCGACGAAGCCCAGCGCTCACCGGGCCTCTTCCCGACCCTGCGGGTGCTCGTGGACGAGAACCGGCGGCCCGGCCGCTTCGTCATTCTCGGGAGCGCCTCTCCTGATCTGGTGGGTATCGGGTCGGAGTCGCTGGCCGGTCGAGTCACGTTCGTGTCGCTGCCAGGTTTCCGATTGAGCGATGTCGGCACCGACAGCCTCGATGATCTCTGGCTACGAGGCGGGCTACCGGAGTCGTTTCTCGCACCTGAGGATTCGGTCTCGAACCTCTGGCGGGACGACTACATCACCACATTCCTGGAACGTGACCTGGCGGGTCTGGGGTTCCGTTTTCCCTCCACCACGATGCGGCGGTTCTGGTCCATGCTGGCCCACTACCACGGGCAGAGGTGGAACGGCGCCGAGATCGCACAGTCGATCGACGTGTCGCAGTCCACGGTGCGGCGGTACGTCGACGCTCTCGCCGACGCTCTCGTGGTGCGGCAGCTACCGCCGTGGTTCGCCAACGTGAGCAAGCGCCAGGTCAAAGCGCCCAAGGTCTACATCCGAGATACCGGCCTTCTGCACCGCCTGTTGGGTATCGGCAGCATGCTCGAACTCGAGCGCCATCCCAAGCTGGGCGCCAGCTGGGAGGGGATGGTCATCGAGCAACTCCTGGCGCGGTTTCCCCGAGCAGCACCGAGCCACTGGGCGACGCATGGAGGCGCCGAATTGGACCTTCGCCTTGACATCGGCGGTCGGGTGCTCGGGTTCGAGGTCAAGCGGACCGACCGGCCATCCACTTCCAGATCGATGCGCAGCGCCATCGCCGACCTGGGCCTCGACCATCTCGTGGTGGTTCACGCCGGTCAGCATCGTGCCGCCCTCGCAAAGAGGATCACCGCCATCGGCGCGGCTGAGCTACTGGCCGCGCAGGCTCCACTCCGAGATCTCTGACCACCCCGGGCGACGCCCCGCCGGCGACTCACCACCGGGCCTGCTCGGCAACCCTGGCCCTTACTACTCGCCGGGTGTGCGGCACACGTCGAACGATGCCATGGCATAGCCCAGCATGGTGTAGTAGCCGACCAGGACGCTGATCTCGACCACACCCTTCGTGCCGAGATGGGACTCAACGCGGGCGAACGTCGATGCGGACAGGGATGACCCCGAACAGAGCTCACCGACCATGTCCAGCATGGCGGCCTCTCTCGGCGCCAGGTCTCCCGTGGCTCCTGTCTCCCCGTCGAGGTGGGCGATCACCTCGGGACTCGTCCCTTCACGGCGCGCCAAGGCCACATGGGTGTCCCAGACGTAGTCGCAGCCGTGAGCCCGACCGGTCGCCAGGATGACCAACTCCCGGTCGGCACCGGCCAGGCCCGATTCGAAGCGGACCACATGACCGAGCCGAGCGATGTGCTCCGCCTGCTCGGGGGCATGCAAGAGCACCTGGAAGGGCCTCACCAGCTCTCCCCTACTCTCCACGATCCAGTCGAACAGCCGAGCCTGTTCCGGAGCGAGCCCATCCCGCCGATCGATCAGCTCTACCCGCGCCATCTTCCCTCCGCGCCCTCAGCCCAGCGATTACGGGACCGACCGTAGCGCCTCGACCGCGCCGGCCTCGCGGCAGGCGACCGGCGGGTAGAATCGCCGCCGATGGACGGACCGAACCGCCAAGATGGTCGCTGAAACCGAACGCGTCCGCATCCTCCGGGATGACGAGGATGCTCCGGAGCTCCCCATAGTCGAGCACGGGGGGAGGGCCTGGGTGGTGGTCTGGCCGGGTCTGGGCGCCCACCTGCGCTCCATACACCACATCTCCTTCGAACCGGGCGGGCGAACCGTCCAGATGGAACACCCGATGGAGTCCGTCTACTACGCCATGTCCGGCAACGTGACAGCATTGGATAACTCCTTCGACAGGCGGATCGACCTCCCGCCCGGGGCGATGGCACACATCGGACACGACACGAGGTACGTGTTCGAGGCGGGTCCGGACGGCGCCGAGTTGATCGGTGGTCCCTGCCCGGCTGACGAGCGGCTCTACTCCCACCTCGAATACGAGCGGCGTCCCGGCGCACCGCAGACCGCAGGCGGGGGCCGGTTGGCGGCCCGGGGTGTCCGGATCTTCCGCCGTGATCAGCCGACCGCGATCGTCCCGATGATCGCCAGAGATGCCCGTCTGATCGTCTGGGCCGGAGTCGGGGCCTATACCGCCAACATGAACTACGTGGACATGCAGGCCGGAGAGCGGAACAAGGACCATGTCCATGCCGAGTCGGAGGACACCATCTACATCCTCGACGGCAAGGGCAGCATCGAAGACCTGACCAACGGTCTGCGACTGGAGTTCGAGGCCGGGGACGTGGTTCATGTACCGGTGGGGATCTGGCACGCGGTATCGGGCGACCGCGACGATCACGTAGAGAGCGTGGGCGGCCCGTGCCCCGCAGATTGGAACATGCTGCGGATAGCCGGGCTCATGCCGGACGGTCCGCTCGGCTAGGCGGTGCTGAAAACGACGAGGATAGGTTGGCCTGCGATGCCTCGATCCGAGGTTACGTTGCCTACTATCGGGCCAACCGGGCATTTTTCGGTACCCCACTCGAGACAGGAGTAAACGATGGTCAACAAGGTCTCGATAGGTCTGGTCCAGATCGGGGGCGAGCCCCTGGCGGCCGAGGAGAACCGCGACCTCACGACCCGATGGACGGAGCGCGCCTTCAATAAGGGGGCGGACATCGTGGTCCTGCCCGAGATGATCATCCACGGATACGCCTTCGACTGGCGGGCGCTGGCCGACACCGCCGAACCGGTGGACGGGCCGACCGTCAAGCAATGGACCGCTCTGGCGGCCGAGGCCAACGGGTACGTGGTCGGAGGGTTCTGCGAGCGGGACGGCGAATCGCTCTACAACACAGCGGTAGCGGTCGGCCCGAACGGAACCATCCTCCACTACCGCAAGACCCACCTGTTCGCCAACGAGAAGATCGCGTTCCACGACGGCGACCTCGGCTTCCCGGTGGCCCACACCCGGTTCGGAACGATCGGATTGTGCGTCTGCTACGACCTTCGGTTCGTGGAGGTGGTGCGACTGATGGCCCTGAAGGGCGCCGACCTGATCTGCGTTCCGACCGCCTGGCTGCCCGGCTACGACAAGGAACGCTGGGACGAGGACGGAATGTGTCCCCAGGGCAAGGGGGCGGTCCTCCAGGCCAACCTCTCCCAGGTATACATCGCCTGCGCCTCCCAGGCCGGCCGTCACGGGGAGTTCGACTTTCTCGGCTCGTCGATCCTGGTCGATCCCTACGGCAAGCTGGCTGCCGGGCCGTTACCCGGCTCCGAGGACGCCATCAGCGTCACGGAGGTCGACCTCGGCGCCGCCAAGCGAGCCCAGGTTCGGGGCGAGCTGATCGCTCCCCGTGCGGACCGCCGAACCGATCTCTACGGGATCTGGGAAGACGGCCTGCGGTACTAGAACTCGCTGGCGGACCCGCACCGCGTTCTGCTCCCTACGATCCATCCACATACTGACATCGGAGGTAACCGAAATGAAGCTCGTCGATCTCTCCCACCCGATCAACATTCACACCCCGGGTTGGGTGGGATATCCCGGATCCAAGATCTACTACACCCAGACCCTGCAGACCAACCGGGTGGTATCGCAGAGGATCGAGTCTTCGCTACACGTCGGAACCCACCTAGACGGTCCGATGCACATGGCCGACGGGGGCGGCGACATGGCCTCGCTCTCGCTCACCAAGCTGATCCACGAAGGGGTCATCGTCGACGTGTCCGACGAGGTGAGCGACTGGAGCATCATCACGCCCGAGATGATCACCTCCAAGGTGGAGGTCAAGAAGGGCGACATCCTGATCATCCACACCGGCTACCACCGCTACTACGAGGGAAAGCCCGAGCAGGACCTGACCCGCTATTTCTGCATGCATCCGGGCGGGACGAGGGAACTGGCCGAGTGGATGCTTGAGATGGAACTGGCGTGGTGGGGAATCGACGCCGGCTCGGGCGACCACCCCATGAACACGACAATACGCCACATGCGGCCCGACCTCACGCGGCGGTTCGAGCAGAAGGTGGGCATGCCGGTGAGGGATTATTTCGGCGAGTACACGTACACCCACCATCGGAGCGGGCGGGAGATCACCGAGGACCTGTTCCCCCTCCACTATCTCGCCTTCCCGAAGGGCTGCATCCATGCCGAGAACGTGGGCGGCGACATCGACAAGGTGCTCAACCAGCGATGCATCATCGGCGCATTCCCGTGGAAGTTCGAAGGTGGTGAGTCCTGCCCGTGCCGCATCATGGCCTTCTTCGACGTCGGCGACCTGTCCGTGGAGGAGATGTTCCAGGCCGTCTGATCCCCGGGCGGAACCGGTAAGAACTTCCATCCCCGTCCCTTCCCATCCGGGCCGCGACTCCGACCCGAGAGGTCACCGATCTTCAGATGATCGGCAGGTCTGACCAAGGCGGCCGGCGCTTGCGGGAGGAACTCCGCAGCTAGCCTCCGCCGGCATGAGGTCGAACTACGAGGCTAGCCATCGGCCGGCTGGCCGCCATGGCGCCGCCGGAGGATGTAGACGAGGCCGATCACCGGAATCACCGCGAATGTCAGGGGCAGCGGCCAGTCGCCCCGCAATGTGCCCTGGCCTATCAGGATGGCCACCAGGATGTCCCCGCCGATGCTTAGCACCAGCATCGCCAAGGCGGTGTTCCGGATAAGCGGGCTGACCCGCTCGGAGGACACGACGAGGTAGAAGAGCAGGACGGCGGCCAGCGGGTGTACCGCGCTCAAGAGCAAGCGCTCCAGCGCGGATCCTCCATCGGCGAAGCTGCCCACCAGGGCGATCAGGGCCGACCACCCAAGATGCAGCGAAGCCAGGATAACCATGACCACTTTCGTTCCACTCATACCAGCCCTCCTAGGTCCTGAGGCGCCTCGATGCATCGGTGGATCCCGATGGCCCGCCCGGCGTAGCCCCTAAGCCCTCGCCAACCCGGTGTCCACCCGAAAGTCCTGCTCCACGCCACCTGACGATAGAGGACCACCATAACGGAACCGCCCCTCCTCGGGATGGTCGGCTCACCATTAAAGGAACGATCAACACCCCACATCACGCAAGGCCGTTCCGTGATGGTCGTGTATCCTGACGTGGATGGCTCCCGAACGGTGTACGGACAGCACCTGCGGCAACTCGACCTGACCAGACGGCTCGAGCAGAAAGTTGGCATGCCGGTGACGGACTACTTCGACGAGTACAACTACACCCATCATCGGAGCGTGCGGGAGATCACCGAGGATCTGTTCCCCCTCCACTATCTCCCCTGCCCGGACAGGTAGCTCGTGGCTCGATTGTTCGGCCGAAAGCGGGATGACCGGCGAGCGACGGGTCATGCCGATCCGTCGCTGTCCGGCGCGACCAGGCACCCGGCCGTCCTGGTCGATGGCGTAACCAAGATCTACAACGAGGACACCCCGCAGGAACTCCTGGCGCTCGACAACATCAGCATGACCATCTCCCAGGGGGAAGTGGTTGCCCTGCTCGGACCCAGCGGTTGCGGCAAGAGCACCCTGCTGAAGATGATCGGCGGCCTCTACCCCGCCACCGGTGGCCGTATCCATGTCGACGGTGTTCCGGTCACCGAACCCGGAGAGCTGACCGGGATGATGTTCCAGAAGCCGGTCCTTTTCCCCTGGCTCAAGGTGGTCGACAACGTGCTGTTGCCGGTGCGGACCCAAGGTGCCAAGCGTTCGGAGTTTCTGGACCGGGCCAACGACCTGATCGCCTTGGCGGGCCTCCAGGGTTTCAGCGAGCGCTACCCGTGGGAGCTCTCAGGAGGCATGCAGCAGCGGGTAGCAATCTGCCGGATGCTGATGGGCGAACCGAAGGTGCTGTTGCTCGACGAGCCGTTCGGGGCGCTGGACGAGATGACCCGCGAGTACATGGATCTTGAACTCCGCCGCATCATCATCCAGCAGAACCGGAGTGCACTGCTGGTGACCCACAACCCGCTCGAGGCGGCGTTCATCGGCGACCGGGTGGTGGTGATGACACCGCGCCCGGGCAAGATCGCCGGGGAGGTCGAGGTACCGCTGGGCAAGGATCGCTCGGAGGATCTGCTGGCCTCTGACGAGCTGAACGTGTATATCCGGGAAGCCCGTTCCTTGCTGGAGCTGGCCAAGGACAGCCTGGGACGCCCACTATGAGCGAGCGGACCAAGTCAGCACTCTCCTTCCTGGCCTCCCTGGTGGTGATCCTGGGCGTTTGGGAGTACATCTCACGGAGCGGCGGCGTGAACCCAATCGTGGTACCGGCGCCGTCCTCCATCGCGGAAGCGATATGGTTCGTGATTACCAACCTCTTCAGCAACCTGGCCTACTGGCAGGACACCTGGATCACGCTGTACGAAATCGTCTGCGGATTCCTGCTCGGGTCGGGAGCGGCCATCGTGATGGGCTCGCTGGTCGCCGAGTTCGCCACCGCCCGCCGGATCGTGATCCCCTACACCATCGCCCTCAACTCGACCCCGAAGATCGCCATCGCTCCCCTGTTCGTGATCTGGTTCGGCTTCGGCGCCATGCCAAAGATCCTGATCGCCGCGGTCATCTGCTTCTTCCCGGTGTTCGTCAACACGGTCACCGGCCTGAAGTCCACGGAGGAGGAGGAGCTGGAACTGATGGCCTCCATCCGGGCATCAAGATGGCAGACGTTCCTCAGGCTCAAACTCCCCCGCTCCGCCCCGTTCGTGTTCGCCTCCCTCCGAACCGCCATGGCGTTCGCCGCCATAGGGGCGGTCATCGGGGAGTTCGCCGGCGCCCAGGATGGACTGGGGTTCCAGATCGAGTTCGCCGCGGCCCGGCTGGAGACCGCCCGGCTGTTCGCCTTCCTGTTCGTGGTGTCGCTTCTCGCCTACCTGCTCTACTCGCTGATCGCCTACACCGAGCGCAAGGTCGTGTTCTGGTCGGCCACCACCAGGATGCAACGCCTCCAGTAAGGGTCGCTGCTGACTCGCAGACGATCGCTCCATGCCCGAGCAGTATGGGCAAAGACAAAGGTGAAGATTCCACGGCGAATCGCGGGCTTCATCCGCTCCCGGGGCGTATCCGCGCGCTCAGCGCCTCGGGTCGAGAATGGCAACCAGCCCGGATCGCTCGGCCCACGCCGTTATAAGTTGGTCCGAGGTGGCAAGTTGAAAGCCGTTGACAATCGCTGTCGCCGTGATGATGCGATCGGCTGGATCGCGGTGGAAACCTTCGTGCTCCAACTCCGCAGCCCGGAGAGCGACGCTGTCATCCACCGGAACAGTATCCATGCCATCAAACACCAACCTCCGGTGAAGCGCGCTCGGGAGGTAGTCGAGACCAAGACGACCCCTCGCATGCAACAGCCCGATCTCCCAGAATATGAACGACGACACGGCCGCCGCGCCCCGCTCCCACGCATCCTGGATCTCCTCTTCCGCCCTCTCGCCCAGATGAGTCGAACCGGAGATAAGCCATAGGACAACGTGTGTGTCCAGAAGAATCACTGGTGACTCGGGAGAGTTGGATCCAACACCCGATCAGGGTTGCTGATGACTTCCCAGTCTTCGGCAGGCGTAGCGGGAGACATGATGTCGCCGAGAATCCGGACCTCCTCCCGGTAACGGCCAAACATGCGGGGTGTGGTTTGCTCAGGCGGGACCAACCGCGAAACGGGCTTGCCGTGCTTAGTGATCACTATCTCCTCGCCGGTCTCGTTCACCTCGTCCATGAGCGCCAGACACCGGTTCTTGAATTCGCCCGCCGGAATCGTCCGCAAGCGCCGACCGCTACCCGACATACCGTGACCTCCCGATCTTAAAGCGAGTATAGCCATGGACACTGGCTATGGCCAAACTCCTGCTGGCACGGTGTGACGAATCCTGACACCCTGGACCCGACTCTCCCCGAGTTCCTGCAAGCCGAAGGGGCCGCCGGGATGGCGGCCCCTTCGGGTGTTTGGTCGCTGGTTGGTCAGGCTGAGGTGGCAGCGTCCCGCTCCGCCTGCTTGTCGAAGTCGTTGATGGTGTCGATGAACTCGTTGGTGTAGACCGACTCGGGATCGAAACCATCGCCCAGGGTTCCCCGTGAGGCCAGCAGGTCGATGTAGGCCGTCCATGAGTCCGGACGGTTCCATCCCAGCCTGTCGCCGGAGTCCTCGTAGGGCAGCTGCCGCTTGATGCTCTCCTCGATGGCCAGCTTGTCGAACCCTTCGGGATCGCCCACCTGATCCGGGCGGGAGGCGGCTATCGCGTCCAGGCCGGCTCTCGGATCGGCGTGTGTGTACTCCGCCGCCCGAGCGATGGGCCGCAGCAAGCACTCGACCAGGTCCGGATTGCTGTCGATCAGCTCCTGCTGGACCACGATGCTGGCGCCGTTCAGCAATCCGAACTCACCGAGGTCGAACTCGTTCAACTCGACTTCGAAGCCCAACTCGATCACGTTGAAGTAGTCGGAGAAGTAGGCGACGATCCTCTCGCTGTCGAACGCGGCGGCAGTGGTCCCGCCAGCCCCGGTCTCGATGATCTCCACATCCGCCTCGGGATTGATGCCGGCAGCCGCCAGCATGCTCTCGAAGAAGGGGACCTCACCGGCAGTGGCTTCCGACACACCCAGGGTTTGACCTGCGAAGGATTCAATAGTCGTGAACGGCGAGCCGGACGGTGTCACCAGCGCGTAGATCAGCCGGTTCTGGAGCACGAACACCACTTTCAGGTCTTCGCCCAAGGCGACCGCGTCAACAATCGGACCGGGATCGGCCAGACCGAACTCGACGTTGTTGGCCACCACTTGCTGGACCACGGAAGCGCTGCCGTCGGCGAACTCGATGTTGACCGAGATGCCCTCTTCCTCGTAGTAGCCGAGCGACTCCGCGACGAAGATCGAGTAGAACGGTACAGCGAAGGGGAAGGGAAGGAGGAACGTGGTCTCCCGCAGCTCGCCGTCAACCGCGCAACCCGCGGACGACTCGGCGTCGTCTTCGGCGCAGGCGCCCGCCACCAGCGCGAGGATCAACAGCCCCGCTACCAGACTCGTCCGTCTCGATAATCTTCTCATGTATGCCTCCATGAATGAGCGACCGGCCGAAATTGGCCATCCGGGGATCGTACACAGTCCGTCGGGGAGGCGCGGCCTGGTCAGTTCACCAGGGCTGCGGGGCTAACCTGCGAAGGGATTGGCCGTATCGCTCGGTCGTGGCCGCCACGGTCACCCAATCCCCATCCCGTATGGTTGGCCACCGGCTGAGAAAGAGGGGTCTCTGTGGGCAGAAAGGCGATCAACAGCCCGGAGTACCACGTTCCGATCGATGGCTTCGCGCAGATCATCACCTCGGAGCCGGGCACCGCGACCCTCTACGTGAGCGGGCTGACCTCCCGAACCGCCGATGGAACGATCGTCGGAATCGACGACATGGCGGCCCAGGCGCGCCAGGTGCTGGTGAACATGACCCACGTGCTGGAGGCCGCCGGCGCGGCGCTGGACGATGTGGTCCAGATCCGGACCTACGTCACCGACATCACACAATGGGATGTCATCGAGCCCGTCTGGCGTGAGTACTGGGGCGAGGTGTGGCCGGCGTCGACGCTGGTGCAGATCGATCGGCTCTTCGACCCCAGGCAAATGATCGAGATGGAGGCGATCGCCCGAGTCGAGCACTCGTGAGCCGGGCCAGGGAGTAGTCGGTGAAGCCCGCACCCTTCGTCTACTTCTCTCCGGATTCTCTCGAGGAGGCGCTCTCGCTCCTGACCGAGTACGGAGAGTCGGCCAAGGTCCTGGCGGGCGGCCAGAGCTTGTTGCCGCTAATGGCCTTCCGCCTAGTTCGACCATCGGTGCTGATCGATCTCAGGAACATCGCGGATCTCGGTCGGTACCGGTTTGCCGATGACCGGCTGGCCATCGGAGCCATGGTCACGCATCGCACCATCGAACTCGATCACCGGCTGACCGGCCGATGGGACGTGCTGGCGGAGGCCTTGGCAGTGGTAGGCCATGTCGCCATCCGCAACGTCGGTACGGTGGGCGGGAGCCTCGCCCACGCCGATCCCACCGCCGAATGGCTCGCTGTCGCTCTCGCCCTTGGAGGACAGATGACGGTGACGGGGCCCGGCGGCGACCGCCGCGTGGCTGCGGATAACTTCTGTGCCGGATGGATGACCAGTTGCCTCTCCCCTGACGAGATCCTGACCGAGTTGCAGCTTGAGATGCCCGGACCACGCACCGGATCCGCATTCGAGGAGGTCGCCAGACGCCACGGGGACTTCGCCGTGGTCGGCGTCGCGGCCACCGTAGAGATCGCGGAGGAGACGATCACCGGGGCCCGGATCGCCCTGGCGGGTGCTGCTTCGACTCCCATCCGGGCCCGCCTGGCCGAGGCACTCTTGGTGGGAGGCGCCCTATCGTCCTCAGACCTGGAGGAGGCCGGCGAGGCGGCCGCCGCCGAAGCCGATCCGGTGGCCGACCTGCACGGAAGCGAGGACTACAAGCGGCATCTGGCTCGGGTTCTGACTCGCAGGGCCGTGGCTCGCGCCTATCGCCGGGCAGAGGCGCAGGCATGACTCCCGGCCTGCTCACCATCCACCTGACCGTCAATGAAGACGCCGTGTCCGTACAGGTGGAGCCGCGCCAGACACTTGCCGGAGTGTTGCGGGACCAGGTGGGCCTCACGGGAACCAACCTGGGCTGCGAGCACGGGGTTTGCGGTGCCTGCACCGTGCTCCTTGACGGCAGGACGGCCCGCTCCTGCACCTTGCTGGCGGTTCAGGCACACGGCCGGGCCGTCACCACGGTGGAGGTCTTGGCGGCCGACGGTGAGCCCTTGCATCCGGTCCAGCAGGCCTTCGCCGATCACCATGCCCTCCAGTGCGGGTTCTGCACGCCCGGATTCCTGCTGACCACCATTGAGTACCTCGGCGAGGAACCTGAGGGGGATGCCGAAGAAATCCGGGAGCGGTTGGCCGGGAACCTGTGCCGCTGCACGGGATACCACAACATCGTGGCGGCCGTGAAGGCCCTCGTGGAGAGGCAAGCCGACCGATGACCCAGGTCGGGAAGGCACTACCGCGAAGCGAGGACGACCGACTCCTCCGGGGGCAGGCTCGATACATGGCCGACCTGGCGTTCGAGGGCGCGCTGGAGGCGATCGTCATCCGTAGTCCCTTCGCCCGCGCCCGCATCATGTCCCTGGACACGGCCGCCGCGCTCGCCGCCGACGGCGTGGTGGCCGTGCTGACCGCCGAGGACCTAGTGGGGGTCGAACCGGCCCTCACCCGCCAGTTCTACTCGCTGACGCCTGCCTTCATGGAACGCCACGAAGTATTCCTGGGGCCGTACCGGGAACCGATCCTCGCCCACGGCCTGGTGTCGCGGGTGGGCGAACCGGTGGCGTTCCTGATCGCCTCCGACCGAGGAGCCGCCGAGGACGCCGTCGAGCTGGTGGAGGTGGACTACGAACCGCTGGACCCCATCGTCGACCCTCTCGAAGCGATGGCGCCGGGGAGCGACCTGGTGGCATCCGATGTGCCCGGTAACGTCCAAGCCTCATTCCGGATCGCGGTCGGGGATCCGGCGAGCGCCATCGAAGGGTCCGATCGGAGCGTCACCGGCCGGTTCCGAATCGGACGATCGGTGGGATCTCCCATCGAGAACAGGGGTGCAGTGGGAGTGCCGGCCACCGGCACCGAGCCGCTCACGGTCTGGTCCTCCACGCAGATTCCCCACATCCTCCGCTCCTACCTGGCCGAGTTCCTCCGATGCCAGGAGGAGGACCTGCGGGTGGTGGCGCCTGACATGGGCGGTAGTTTCGGCGGTGGGATCTATGCGGAGGAGTTGCTGGTGGCGCTCGCCGCCAGCCGGCTCGGAACACCGGTGCGGTGGCTGGAGGACCGCCGCGAGAACCTGGCCAACGCCCGCCACTCCCGGGATCAGATCATCGACGCGACGCTCGCCTACGACGTGTCAGGGGATTTCCTAGCTCTCCGCATGCGCGTCGTCCAGGACTGCGGATCGGCCAACCTGTTCGGGCTGACCCTCCCCTTCAACATCGCCTCCCACGCCCGGGGTCAGTTCGCGATCGACCACTTCGGCGTGGAGGGGTTGTGCGTCCTCACCAACAAGACCCGGAACACGCCGGTTCGGGGTGCCGGTCGGCCGGAGGCCACCTTCGTCCTCGATCGGCTGGTGGACATGGCCGCCGCCGACCTGGGCGTCGACCCCGCAGACATCCACCAACACAACCTGATCCCGGCCGAGGAGATGCCGCGGGACATGGGGATGCTGTACCGGGACGGAGCACCCATGGTCTACGACTCGGGCGACTTCCCCGACCAACTCCGGACCGCGCTCGAAGCCTTCGACTACCGGGAGAAGCGGCGGCGCCAGAACCAGGCCGGAGAGGGCAACCCTGCTCGCGGCATCGGCATCTCGTCGCACGTGGAAGCCACCGGGCTGGGTCCGCACGAGACGGCCCGAATCGAGATCGACGACTCCGGGAGGGCCGTGCTCTCCTGCGGCTCCAATCCCCACGGCCAGAGCCACGCCACCACCCTGGCCCAGGTGGCCGGGGACGTGCTCGGTGTTCCCTACGACCGCATCGAGACCCGCTTCGGCGACACCGGCCTCCTGGAGCGGGGCGGGGGCACCTTCGGAAGCCGTAGCGCGGTCACCGCCGGCACTGTGGTCCATAGCGCCTCGGTCGAACTGCGCCGGCAGATTCTCCAACTGGCTTCGGAGTTGCTCGAGTGCGACCCTGCCGACCTCATCATCCGGAATGGCCGGGTGGGCCCTCGAGGCGTGCCGGGAATCGCTCTGGGTTTCGCCGAGTTGGCCGCCGCGGCCCGGGATCGCGCCATCGGTGACGCCGCCGGACTGTGCGCCACCGACGAATACGCGCCCCCGACCGTCACCTTCGGATCGGGCACCCATATCGCATCGGTGGCGGTCGACCGCGATACCGGGATGGTCAGCGTCACCGGCTACGTGGTGGTGGACGACTGCGGCACCGTGCTGAACCCGATGGTGGTGGACGGCCAGCAACACGGTGGTGTGGCCCACGGGATCGGCAACGCCCTGCTCGAGGAAGCGGTCTACGACGAAGGCGGCCAGCTCCTCTCCGGGACCTTCATCGACTACCTGCTGCCCACCGCCGCGGACGTCCCCGACATCGAGGTGATCCACCGCCCCCATCCCACGCCGCTCAACGCCCTGGGCGTGAAGGGAGCGGGGGAAGGCTCCACCGCTTCCGCTCCCGGCGCCATCGCCAACGCCATCGTCGACGCGCTCCGGCCGTTGCGGATCGAGATCAACGAGCTACCGATCACGCCCCAGCGCCTGGTGGAGCTGATCCGAGCGGCAGAGGCCGAGCAGGTGGCCGGCCCCGCCGGAAATTAAGGTGGGAGGCACATCCCGCCGGACCGCCAAGGAGCATGCATGCCCGCATTCGATCTCGCCATAGTCGGTGGTTCCGTCTGGACCGCCAAGGGATTCACCGACCGGACGGACATCCTGGTCCGGGGCGAGCAGATCGCCGAGTTGCGGCCCTCAGGAGCATCCCCGGTGGATGCGGCGGAGGTCGTGGACGCCACCGATCGCCTGGTGATCCCCGGCTTCATCGACACCCACACCCACCAGCGGGATCCGGGCTTCACGCACAAGGAAGACATCACCAGCGCCACCCGGGCAGCGGCCGTGGGCGGTGTGACGACCTCGGTCGGGATGCCCAACGTCAACCCGCCCACCACCACCCCGGAGCTCTACGGGGCCCTGATCGAGGACCAATCCCGGCGGGCTGTGGTCGACTTCAACCACAACCCCTCCCCCACCAAGGTGGAGGGCGTGGCCGAGATGGCGGAGATGGGAGCGCTCGGGTTCAAGGTCTTCATGGTGGTAGACGCCGCCCGCAGCTACCCGCACATGCCTGGCCTGGGCGTCCACCGCCATGACGATCTGGTCCGCATCATGGAGGCGGTTGGACCGACCGGCCGGCCGCTGATGGTCCATCCCAACGACCAGGCCGTGCTGGGGATCATCGAACACGCCCACTTCGAAGCCGGCAAGATGGATCCCGAGTCGTACTCCAAGGCCGAATGGATGTATGACGGGACGGTGTGGAACAGTGGGGTGGCAACCCTCATCGAACTCAACCGAGGCGTGGGAGGACCGTTGCACGTGCTCCACATGATGTCGGACCGGACCGTGGAGCTCATCCGTCGAGCCAAGGCCGACGGGCAGGACGTGACCTCCGAGGTGAACGCATTCGGGCTGTTCCACGGCGACTGGGACGAGATCGCCCACATGGGACCCCTGGCGATCGGACGATGCCTCAAGCCGGAGTGGCGGGAATCGCTGTGGGAAGGGATCGCCGACGGCACCATAGACGTGCTGGGGACCGATCACGCCCCCCATACGCTGGAGGAGAAGGCCACCGGTTGGGACAACATGTGGGCGACACCCACCGGCACGCCGCAACTCCAGCACTACCTGATGAAGCTGCTGGACTCGTCCCACGAGGGACTGATCTCCCTGGACAACGTGGTGCGGATCGGCTCGTACAACCCGGCCCGGCGCTTCGGCCTGTACCCGCGCAAGGGCACCATCGAGGTGGGATCGGATGCCGACCTGGTGGTGATCGACTACCACGCCGAGCACACCGTCACACGCGACGAGGTGCTCTCGAAAGCCGGATACTCCGGGTACGAAGGTCAGACCCTCAAGGGGGTTCCGATCGTCACCACCGTGCGGGGCGCCATCGTGGCCCGCGACGGAGTGGTGACCGCGCAACCCGGATACGGCCAGTTCGTAGGCCCGGTCGCGTCCTAGTTGTCCTGATCCGGCAAATTCGTCACACAACCCCGAAGCGTCGAGAACGCGAAAATCGCGGGAACCCAGCCCTACCCGGCGGGCCCATCCCCCAGCCACCACCTCCTTCGGTCCGAACGCGGTCCGCTATCCCCGGCAGGTCCGCTCTCGATTTGATCCCAGATGCGGTCTCTTCGACGTCGAAGCAAGAGACCGGCGGTGTTTGTGACTGCCGTCCAGTATGCGACGGGACCGTGACGGGTTCAACCCCCTAGTCAGGGGCGGGATCGCAGCACACGAGAAGGCGTCAGGCACGGGACGCGGTGAACCAGGGGCTCCGGCGGGCGACGGCCAAGCCATCCCCGTCTTGTTCAGCACCCTCCTGAGGCTTCGCCTAAGCGAAGTTGGGGGCCACCTCTTCCTGGAAACGCGTCCACTGCTCGATCAGATGATCCACCGTGTGGTAGATGAACTTCATCTCGAAGGCGGTGCATCCGGATTCGATGTAGCGGCCGATCTCCTCGCTCACGTCGTCGGGTGAGCCGATCAGCGACGCCGCCCAGATGGCATCCAGCGTGTCGGTGCGCTCCTCGGGCGAGAGGTGATGGCCGGTGGTCCCCGCGTAGCCCTCCTCGAACGCCAGCATGGTGGGCTCCGCCTCGGCCCGGGCCTGATCCATGGTGTCGGCCAGGTAGACCTGTATCTCGGTCCCTGCGGTGAACTTCTCGGGGTCACGACCTCGTGCTGCCATGCGCCGATGAATGTCCGCGATGGCCGCCGGGAACTGGGGCGGAGTGATCCAGAACGACAACCACCCGTCGGCATAGTCGGCGATCATCTCCAGCGACTTCTCCGCCGACCCGCCGATCCAGATCGGTGGGTACGGCTTCTGGACCGGCTTGGGATAGACCTCGGCATCCTCGAAGTGGGCGAACTCCCCGCGGAAGGTGGCCTTGTCCTTGGTCCACACCTCCCGCATGGCCTCGAAGATCTCGCGGGTATGGCGCACCTTGGTGCCCCGGGATATGTCCATGACCTCGAACTCGACGTTGTGGGTGCTCTTGGGAGCACCCTGGCCGACCCCCAGCTCGAGCCGCCCGTTGCTGAGTACATCGATGTTGGCGATCTGCTTGGCCGTTCCCAGGGCCTGCCGGTAGGGCAGGCAGAGGACCGCCAGGCCGAGCCGGATGTTCTCGGTGATGCCGGCGATATAGGCCAGGTTGGTCAACGACTCCATGAAAAGGGGCTGGTAGTCGTCGCGGGCGGAGGCTTCCCAGAAGGTCTCCCGGGAACCGCACGAGATATGCACCGAGTCGAGCAGCTGGTTCCACACGTAGTAGTCATGGACCCAGAGGGTGTCGAAACCGAGGCGATCGGCCTCCACCGATGAACGGTGGAGAGCGTCCTTACCCGACAAGGGACCTGCGCATGTGACACGCACACCGAAACGCGGCTGCTTGGACGCCATAGTTCTCCGATCTCGATTCTCTGGTTCGGACGTGAGACTAGCCCTCGTGCCCCGATGCTGTTGTGTCGATAACAGACCACAACCACGCCACCGCGCCGGTCACTGTTGAGCGCGCCACCCGAGCTCACCCTCCTCCACCCCATAGGCGACCGGGCCACCAGTACGGTTCAGACAACCCTCAAGGACCAACTCGACCCGGAAAGTCCTGCTCAAACCCCACCTGACGAACCGAAGCCAACAAAGGGGAATTATACGCGTGACTTGAAACGGGGGGTGTCCTTCTCGGGTCGTTTCCGTAGCATCGCCCGTGCTACCTGGTTCGGGGTCACGCCCTTATACCGTGGGTTGCGGGCCTCCTGATT
>LXNI01000878.1_pt1 | contig 31031 bp, 32 predicted proteins | sample 809091 | NCBI WGS metagenome assembly LXNI01 (sample SAMN04870527, study PRJNA318959) | sponge metagenome | biome: 01000161; feature: marine sponge reef; material: water | host: Sarcotragus foetidus | place: Greece: Milos, Mediterranean Sea | collected 2013-05-29 | depth 5-7 m | reverse complement strand
TGGTGGTGCACATCGCCCACGATGCGCTTTGCGACGTGCCCGAGAGCAGCGGCGCGTCGTTTGAGCATGGCGGGCCAGTGGCGGTGGAGACGGCGCGGCGGCTGGGCTGTGACGGCGCCCTAGTCGGTGTGGTGGAAGGCGCGAAGGGCGAGCCGCTGGCCGTCGGGCGCCGAACCCGGGCGGTGCCGCCTGCCATCAAGCGTGCATTGCGCGTTCGCGACGGCGGCTGCCGCTTCCCCGGCTGCGACCGTTCCCGCTATGTGCACGCCCACCACATCAAGCATTGGGCCGACGGGGGAGAGACGAGCCTCGATAACCTGGTCACCCTGTGCTCGCAGCATCACCGGCAGGTGCATGAAGGGGGTTACGGTGTTCGCATGAACGAGGGCGAGATCCAGTTCACGCGCCCGGATGGCCGCGTGATCCCGCCGGCGGGCAGGACGGGCCTGGCGCACGGGCCCCACGCGGAATGTTTCCGCGGAAACACCGGCGAAAAGCCCGGAAGCACCTCCGCACACTCCGGAAACAACTGCGCAGAGTCCGGAAGTACCTCCGCGGCCCACGGCGCCCGGCGGCTGGCGGCGCTCAACACGGCGCGCGGCCTGAAGATCGACGCCCACACCGCGCGCTGCGGCTGGGGCGGCGAGCATATGGACTACAACATCGCTATCGACAACCTGTGCCTGCAGGCGGGGTATAGCTAAATGCCTGCCCCGTGGAATACCGTGGCACTGCGTCCCAGCCGAGCCAGCACAGTCCCGGTTGCAGTGAACCCGAGCGGGCAATGCCCGCTCTCCCAGGTAGAATTGAAGGTCGATGAGCACAGGTGATTCCGCTCCCCGCATCGTAATCCGCCCCAACAGCAATTTCACCGACCGCGGCGCGTTCTGGCTGTTCGTCGCGATGACGCTCCCGGTGCTCGGAATTGCGGGGGCCTGGGCGCTTCGGGGCTACTGGCTGATCCTGCCTTTCGCCGGCCTGGAACTGGCCGTTCTGGGCGCCGCGCTGGCCATTACCGTGCGTCGCGGCCACTATCGCGAGACCGTCCGATTCGGCAAACGCCACGTGCACGTGCGCAGGGGTTATGCCGGACGGCAGGAGCATGTAGAATTCCCCCGGCCCTGGACCCGAGCCTGGATTGAACCGGGTGCGAGTCCTGCCTTGCCTGGGCGCCTTTTTTTGGGAGCCGGCGGCACGTCCTGTGAGTTGGCTGCCTGCCTGACGGAGGAAGAAAGGCAATCGTTGTGCCGGCGTTTGCGCGAATTGACGCGCTTGCCGGTTGCCACGGAAGAAAAAGGAGCAACTGTTTGATGAATTGCAGCAAGGCACACGGCCGCTGGCTGTTCCTGGGAATCGCCGCGGTCGCGCTGGCCATGGCCGGACCGGCGGCCGCGGATTGGGCGCTGGACTTCCCCGCCAGCGCCACGGAACTCGGAAACAAGGTGCGCGGCCTGCACCACATGGCCCTGATCATTTGTGTCGTTATGGGCATCATCGTGTTCGGGGCGCTCGGCTATTCGCTGGTCAAGTTCCGCAAGTCGCAGGGCGCGCAGGCCGCGAAGTTCAGCCACAGCACCAAGGCCGAGATCATCTGGACCGTCATCCCGGTCCTGATCCTGGTCGGCCTGGCGATCCCCACCGCCCGGGTGCTGATCGAGATGGAGGATACGCAGGCAGCGGACCTCAGGATCAAGGTCACCGGCTACCAGTGGAAATGGCGCTACGAGTACCTGGACCACGGCATCAGCTTCTTCAGCAACATCGACGACGCCAGCAACGCCGCGTCGATACGGGGCGCTGGCCTTGAATTGCACGAGCACTACCTGCGCGATGTCGACAAGCCGATGGTGGTGCCGGTGGGCAAGAAGGTGAAGCTGCAGCTCACTTCCAACGACGTCATCCACGCCTGGTGGGTGCCGGAGTTCTACGTCAAGCGCGACGCGGTTCCGGGCACGATCAACGAAACCTGGTTCAAGGCTGAGAAGCCGGGAACCTACCGCGGCCAGTGCGCGGAGCTGTGCGGGCGCGGACACGGGTTCATGCCCATCGTGGTCGAGGTCCTGGCGCAGGACGAGTTCGACGCATGGGTGGCCGGGCTTACGGCGCCGGCCGAGCCTGAGCCCGAGCCCGAAGCCGAAGCCGCCATCAGCCAGGCATCGACCGCAGCAGCCGGCGGCGCATCCGCCCGATAACCCAGGGTAAGCGAACATGAGCGATACGACACACGAAGAACATCACGACGGCCCGCACGTCTCGGGTATCCGGCGGTGGCTGACCACCACCAACCACAAGGACATCGGCACGCTGTACCTGGTGTTCAGCCTGATCATGTTCCTGGTGGGCGGCACCATGGCGCTGATCATCCGCACCGAGCTTTTCCAGCCCGGCCTGCAGCTGGTGGACCCGCACTTCTTCAACCAGATGACCACCATGCACGCGCTGGTGATGATCTTCGGCGCGCTGATGCCGGCCTTCGTGGGCCTGGCCAACTGGCAGATCCCGCTGATGGTGGGCGCTCCGGACATGGCGCTGCCGCGCATGAACAACTGGAGTTTCTGGATCCTGCCGCCGGCCTTCCTGCTGCTGCTGGCGACGCTGTTCATGCCGGGCGGCGCTCCGGCAGGCGGCTGGACGCTGTATCCGCCGCTGATCCTGCAGACCGGCGACGCCTTCCCCTTCGTGGTGTTCTCGCTGCACATGCTGGGCGCCTCGTCCATCCTGGGCGCGATCAACATCATCGTGACGATCACGAACATGCGCGCGCCCGGCATGGGCTTCATGAAGATGCCGCTGTTCGTGTGGACCTGGCTGATCACCGCCTACCTCCTGATCGGCGCGATGCCGGTGCTGGCGGGCGCCATCACCATGCTTCTGACCGACCGCTATTTCGACACCAGCTTCTTCCTGGCGGCGGGCGGCGGCGACCCGGTGATGTTCCAGCACATCTTCTGGTTCTTCGGGCATCCCGAGGTCTATATCCTCATCCTCCCGGCGTTCGGGATCATTTCGCAGATCATTCCCACCTTCGCACGCAAGCCGCTGTTCGGCTACGCCTCGATGGTCATCGCGACTTCGGCGATCGCATTCCTGTCGTACGTCGTCTGGGCGCATCACATGTTCACGGTGGGCATGCCGCAGGCCGGAATGCTGTTCTTCATGATCTCGACGATGTTCATCGCGGTGCCGACCGGGGTGAAGATATTCAACTGGCTGGCAACGCTGTGGCGAGGCTCGATCAGTTTCGAGACACCGATGCTGTTCGCCATCGCCTTCGTCATCCTGTTCACCATCGGCGGGTTCTCCGGGCTGATGCTGGCGCTGGTGCCCGCGGACATCGAGTACCACGACACCTACTTCGTTGTGGCGCATTTCCACTACGTGCTGGTGCCGGGCGCCATCTTCGGCGTGATCGCCGGGGTCTACTACTGGCTGCCCAAGTGGACCGGCCACATGTACAACGAGACGCTGGGCAAGTGGCACTTCTGGCTGTCGACCATCTTCGTCAACGTCCTGTTCTTCCCGCAGCACTTCCTGGGACTGGCCAGCATGCCGCGGCGGATCCCGGACTACGCCGTGCAGTTCACTGAGTTCAACATGATCTCGACCATCGGCGCGTTCGGTTTCGGCCTCTCGCAATTGCTGTTCGTATGGATGCTGATCAAGTGCGTCAAGGGCGGAAAGCAGGCTACCGACAAGGTCTGGGACGACCCGAAGGGTCTGGAATGGACCGTGCCCTCGCCGGCGCCGTACCACACCTTTGAGACGGCGCCCAAGGTCTAGGCGGTTCACGGCGGGCCCATGTTGCAGATGTCCCGGAAGCGCGTCCACGCCGCCCTGCTGGTCCTGCTAGCGGCGGCGTTTTACGGCGGCTTCATCCTGGCGCAATGGCTGAGGAGCGGCGCATGAAGTCGCCCTGGAGCAAGTACGGCAACCGGCGCCTGGTGCTGACGCTGGGCGGCGCGGTGGCGGGCATGTTCGCCTTCGCCTTCCTGCTGGCGCCGCTGTACGATGTCTTCTGCGAGCTCACCGGGCTGGACTCGGAGCGCCTGACGCGGGCGACCCGGCCGGCCGGCACGGCCCACGCGCTGGAGATCGACGATCAGCGCACGGTCACCGTGGAGTTTCTGACCAACACGATGAACCCGGCGGCCTGGGATTTTCAGCCAGGGGACCTCAGCATTGAAGTCACGCCCGGGCGCACGGCCGAGACCGTCTTCTTCGCCCGCAACCTGCTCCCGCATGACGTCATTTCCGTCACCCGGCCCGCCGTGCGGCCGCTGGAGGCGGTGAGCCACGTATCGAAGCAGGTCTGCTTCTGTTTCGAGGAGCAGGCGTTCGCGGCCGGCGAGCGGCGCGAGCTGCCGATGCGCTTCACGATTGATCCCGAACTGCCGGCGCACGTCGAGACCGTGACGCTGGCATACACCCTTTTTACCGCGGAGCCCCGGTTGAGGAGGAATTGAATGGCCGACACCAAGGCTAACTACTACGTACCGCATGGCAGCCCCTGGCCCGCCGTGGCGTCCGTTTCCATGTTCGTCATGGCGCTCGGAGGGGCGCTGTGGCTGAATGGCTCGGAAGCGGGGAGGTCCGTGCTGCTGCTGGGCCTGGCCGGGCTGACGGTCATGATGTTCGGCTGGCTGGGGACCGTGATCAAGGAGAACATCGCCGGTCTCTACAGCGGCTGGGTCGACCGCTCCTTCCGCCAGGGAATGGCCTGGTTCATCTTCTCCGAGGTCATGTTCTTCTTCGGCTTCTTCGGCGCCCTTTTCTACGCGCGCGTGCTGGCGGTGCCATGGCTGGGCGGCGACGGCATCGGCGAGGCCACCAACAGCCTGCTGTGGTCCGGTTTCGAGGCGGAGTGGCCCACCAACGGCCCCGGCGAGATCGGCGGCGACGCGCAAGGCAGCTTCGAACCCATGGGCTGGGGCGGCCTGCCGCTCTGGAACACGCTGATTCTGCTGACTTCCAGCGTCACCATCACCATCGCGCATCACGCGCTGAAGAACAATAACCGCAAGCTGCTGAACATCGGGACCCTGCTGACGGTCCTGCTGGGCGGCTTGTTTCTGTACTTCCAGATCGAGGAGTACGTGCATGCCTACCAGGATCTGGATCTGAGGCTCAGCACCGGCATTTACGGCTCCACCTTCTTTATGTTGACCGGGTTCCACGGCGCACACGTCACGCTGGGGGTGATCATGCTCACGGTGACCTGGTTCCGGATTCTCAAAGGACATTTCACGCCCAACGAGCACTTCGGCTTCCAGGCGGTGTCCTGGTACTGGCACTTCGTTGACGTGGTGTGGGTGTGCCTGTTCATCTTCGTTTACGTGCTATAGCGGAGGCTATTCAAGGCATGAACAAGAAATTTCAAGTGGCGGCCTTCATGGTGGCGGCGGCCCTTTCTTCGCAATTGACGGCCCAGGACGACCCGAACGCGGGCGACCCTGAGCGCGGCCGCATACTCGCCGAACCCTGCCTGGGCTGCCACGGCATCGAGGGCAACATGACGACCTACCCGCCCTACCACGTGCCGCGCCTGGGGGGTCAGAACCCCAACTACATCGTCAAGGCGCTCCAGGGCTACGCGGGCGACGATCGCGTGCACGACGGCATGCATGCGCAGGCCGCCGACCTGACCGAACAGGAACTCAGGGACATCGCCGCCTACTTCGGGGGCGAGGCCACCGTCGAGGCGGACGCGGAGGTCACGCCTCCGGAGTCCGGCATCTACTGCGTATCCTGCCACGGGGTAAATGGCGTCAGCATCACGACGGAGTTTCCGCATCTGGCCGGCCAGCATGCCGACTACCTGAACGAGACCATTCGTCAGTACCTCAACGGGGACCGCAGCGACATTTCGATGAACGCCTTCCTCAACATGCTCAGCGACGAGCAGCTGAACGAGTTGTCCGAGTTCTACGCAAGCCAGCCGGGGCTGGTCACGGCCAAGCGCTGAACGCCGAAAAGCGAGCGGAGATCTTCCGGCGGTTGCGCCGGTCGAATCCGCGCCCCACGACGGAGCTTTCCTACGGTTCGCCGTTCGAGTTGCTGGTGGCCGTGGTGCTGTCCGCCCAGGCCACCGACGTCAGCGTAAACCAGGCCACGAAGACTCTATTCGCCGAGGCGGACACGCCCGAAGCCATTCTGGCGCTGGGCGAGGCGGGCATCCGCAGGCACATCCGCCGGATCGGCCTGTTCAACGCCAAGGCGGCCAACCTGGTGGCCCTGAGCGGGATTCTGCTCGAGAAGCACGGCGGACAGGTCCCGCGCGAGCGCGAGGCGCTGGAAGCGCTGCCCGGAGTCGGCCGCAAGACCGCCAACGTGATCCTGAACACCGCCTTCGGCGTGCCGGTCATCGCCGTGGACACGCACGTATTCCGCCTCTCCAACCGCACCCGGATCGCGCCGGGCAAGAACGTGCTCGAGGTGGAGAAGCGCCTCATGCGCCTGACCCCGAAGGAATACCTGCAGCACGCCCACCACTGGCTGATCCTGCACGGCCGCTACGTCTGCCAGGCGCGCAAGCCCCGCTGCCACGAATGCGTGATCGCCGACCTCTGCGAGTACCCGAAGCGCCTGCGCCCCAACGAGTAGAATCCGGGAGACGAATGACCCCCGCAATCGATGGAATCTCCGGCGCCGGCCTCGGCCTCCGCCGCCCCTATCTCAAGCCGTTCACGAAAGAACCGCCCGAAGAAGTCGATTTCTTCGAGCTGGCCCCCGAAAACTGGATCGGCGTGGGCGGCGCGCTCGGCAGCCGGCTCGGTTTCTTCACCGAGCGCTGGCCGGTCATCGCCCACGGCCTCTCGCTGTCGATCGGCGGCCCCCATCCCCTCAACGAGGCGCTGGTGCGCGACGTGGGCGCCTGGATGGACGAATACGGCGTGCGGCTCTACTCCGAGCACCTGAGCTACACCGGCGACGAGGGCCAGCTCTACGACCTGCTGCCGATCCCGTATACCGGCGAGGCCGTTCGCTATGTGGCCGGGCGAATCCGGCGGGTGCAGGACATCCTGGGCCGGCGAATCGCCGTGGAAAACGTGTCCTACTACGCATCGATGGGCGCGGAAATGGGCGATGCCGAGTTCCTGACCGCGGTGCTGGAAGAAGCGGACTGCGGTCTGCTGCTCGATGTCAACAACGTGTACGTAAACAGCACCAACCACGGTTTCGACCCGCGCGCCTTCCTCGACGCCATTCCCGCCGACCGGGTGCTGTACCTGCACACCGCGGGCCACTACGACGAAGCGCCGGACCTGCTGATCGATACGCACGGCGCGTCCGTCAAGGAGGAAGTCTGGGACCTGCTCGAATACGCGTACCGGCGCCTGGGCCCCCGTCCCACCGTCCTGGAACGCGACTTCAACCAGCCGCCCCTGCCGGAACTGCTGGCCGAGGTAACCCGAATCCGCGACGTCCAGCGCGCCAGCGCATGACCAATGACTTTCAGGCCCTGCAGCGGCAGCTGACCGCCCACCTGCGCGACCCCCGGGCCAACCCGCCGCCGGAAGGCCCCGAGGACCGGCGTCTCGCCATCTATCGGCGCCTCGTGTTCGGCAACGTGTCACGCTTGCTGGGAGCCAATTTCCCGGTGGCGCGCAAGCAGCTCGGAAAGGCGGCGTTTTCCGACCTCATTCGGGACTTTTTGCGCGAACACCGTGCCGAAACACCGTATTTCCCGCGAATGGCCGGCGAACTGCACGCCTGGTACCGCAGGGCTCAGCCGAAGCGCGCGAACGACCCCCCGTGGCTGGGCGAACTCCTGCTCTACGAATCGGAGAAGCGCAGACTGCGCAATGCCGCCGACCCGGCGCGGAACCCGGAGATCGACCCCGAAGGCGACGTCATCGCCGGCGTCCCCGCGCCTTCGCCGCTACTGCGCCTGCTTACCCTGCGCTACCCCGTGCACCGCGGCGAGAGCGAAAAGCTGGATGATGCGCCTCCCGACGTGCCTTCCTTCCTCCTGTTGAGGCGCGACAGCGCAGGCCGCATGCGGACCGAAGAACTGGGCGTGCTTTCCGCGGGGCTGTTGGCCATGATCCTCGACGGCAGCACGCAAACGGGCGCCGAGCTGCTGGAGAACATGATGCAGCAGGCGCCGGCGGATGCCCGGCCCCCATTGATCAAGCAGTGCGAAGCGCAGCTCCGCCGCTTCTATCGCATCGGAGTGCTGCTCGGCGCCCGCCGCTAACCCTGGCGGCGCGGCGTCGCCCTCGTTCATTCCGGCCAACTCATGCGATCGAAGAATATCTTACCCGCCACGCGCCTGAACACGCGCGGCATGCGCAGCACGGCCTCCAGCATCGCGCCGGCGGGCAGATGGTCGTAGACCCAACGGGCCGCATGTTGCCAGGGGCGGCGCGGATAGCCCTTGCGGATCACTTCTCCCGGATGCGGCCCATCCGCCTGCAGGTGGTGCGCAATCGCCTGCGCGCCCAGCCGTCCGTACAGATAGGCGCGATGGATCCCGCCCGCCGTCAGCGGCGACACCATGCCGGCCGCGTCGCCGAGCAGCAGTACCCCCTCGCCGTAGAAGTTGCGCAGCAGGCCGCCTATGGGAATGATCCCGCCCCGTTTCTCCAGAACCCTGCGCTTCGACAGGCCGAACAGGGGATCGATGCGCCGGATGAACCCGCGAAGATCGACCGTGTGCCGGGAGTGACACGCCAGCCCCACCTGCGTGACGCCCACTCCAGGCAGCACCCAGCCGATGTAGCCGGGAGCGAACTCCGGATCGACAAAGCAGTGAAGGCTCAGCTCGGCCTGGTCCTGTGGCTCGTACGCGTACTCCACGCCCTTCAAGTAGCGCGTGTTGCGGTCCAGTCCCATCAGCTTGGCGACCGGCGAGCGCGCACCGTCGGCGCCTACCAGGAATCGGCAGGCCGTGCCCGTTTCCTCAAGAACCCAATGGTCCTTTTGCCGCCGGGCGCCGCAGAAGGCCTCGCCGAGGCGGATTTCCACACCTGATTTTCGGGTTTCTTCCTGCAGCCAGCCGAGCAGCCTGCCCGTATCCGTGGCCAGGAAGAAATAGTCGTCCCGCTCCACCGCCGCCGAACGCAGGCTTGGCCCATACACACGCACCCGCCTGATCTCCCGGACCAGGTTCGCCGGCGCCGCCCACTCGTCCTGCGCTTCCTTGACGAGGATGCCGGTGGTGTGAATGTGATCGCCGGCATAGCGCTTCTTATCGATCACCAGCACCTTCAGGCCGCTGCCCGCAAGCTCCCGCGCGCAGGCCAGCCCGGCAAACCCTGCCCCGACCACTGCAACGTCGTAGACCATGCACGGATTACACCGCCTTACCGTTCGCTCTGCAACGCATCCGTGGGAACGAGGGCGTCCTCGCCCTCACTTCCGGGGGCCGTGCTATTCTGCCGAGCCATGATGAATACCGTGAACTCTTTGGTGCGGTTTGCCTGCGGCGGGATGAAGCGCCTGCACGCGGTCGACTGGCTGGCGCCTCTGGCGATCCGTTTGTACCTGGCGCCCGTGTTCTGGGTGGCCGGAACGAACAAGTGGCACCCCGAGAGGGGCCTCGAATTTACCGCCCGGTATTTCGACCGGCTGGGCTATCCGCTGCCCGAACTGATGGCCTTTATGGCCACGGCGACTGAAGTCGTCGGCGCGGTGGCGCTGCTGCTGGGACTGGCCACGCGGCTTGCCTGCATCCCGCTGATGTTCGCGATGACCATCGCCGTCACCACCGTGCACTGGAAGAACGGCTGGCAGATTACCGCCGACCCGCGCAGTCCCTTCCCGAGCGAAGACGTAGGCGAAGCGAGGGAGCGGTTAAGCGAGGCCCGGCGCATCCTGCGCGAACAGGGCGAGGCGCTGCACGGCGATACCGGCTGGTTCACCGAGTTCGGCAGCATCGTCATCCTGAACAACGGCGTGGTGCTGGGCGTGACCTATTTCGTGATGCTGCTGGCCCTGTTCTGCCTGGGCGGCGGCCGCCACGTAAGCCTCGATCACTACATCGCCCAGGCCTGGCGCCGCCGCCAGCAATAGCCTCGGGCTAGGCAGCTTGCAGGAATGGATTGGCCACGCGCATAACGCCGAACTGCTGGCCATCCTGCATATCCTCCGTAAGCAACACGGCCGCGTCGGCTTCAATCGCGGTTTCCACAATCAGGGTGTCCCAGTACGACAAGCGCGATGCTTGCGAGCGCCGAATTGCCGCCCTTACCAGGCCCTCGTGGATCGGGCGCACCCGCAACTCGCAAAGCGCCTCAACGGCAACCTGAGCCTGTTCGAATGCAAGCGGTCTCGCCAGCTTGCGGGTCACGGCAACGTGGAATTCCCCCAGCACCTGCGTGCTGATGATTGCGCTATCCGCGACTTCATTCAATACGGCACGGGCGCGGACCTGTTTACGCGGCGCATCGGCGTCAAACAGATAAACCAGCACATTGGTGTCGACGAAAACGACCTCAGCGCTCATGCAAATCCTCGCGCGTCCATTCGCTATCGCCGCGTCGGGACGAAGCCGCTCGAGACAGGCTCACAAGGCGATCCACCGCCCTACGCTTCGTTCCTGCGGCACCCGCATACGAGTTCAAATACTCTCTCAGCACGGCATTTACCGACGTATCCTGCTCCAGGGCACGGATCCGGGCGCGCTTGAGCACCTCTTTATCGACGGTTATGGTGAGATTCATGGCGCTTTCGACTTCGAACTGAGGAAAATGCAGCATAACACGGTTCCCGTGTAGAACGTAAATCGTGTTCATTTTGCGAATCAGTGCCAATTGCTCGGAATCCGCATCCAAACGATGCCGATTAAGCATCATTACTATGTCTGGACAATCAACAGCAGGAGACTCGCATGGATGAATTCATGGTCGGACTCGTTGGATTAGCTGCCGTAATTCTCATATTCGGCCCCGTTGTATTGATTCCACTCGCCTGGTTTTTCTTCAAATTCAAGCGGGACCGGGAGATCCAGAACACTCTGCGGACCGCACTCGAAAAAGGGCATGAAATGCCTGCCGAACTTCTGGAACAGATCAATGAACCGAAGACTCAGCCGAAAAAGGATCAGGATCTGCGGCGCGGCATTGTCCTCGTTGCGGTGGGCCTGGGCATCGGCACATTCGGCTACCTTGTCGGAGACAAAGATGCTTTCGGCCCCCTGGCGGGCATTGGGTCGATTCCGCTGCTGATCGGATTGGGGTTGACTCTGTTGTGGGTACTGCGATCGCGGCACGACAGGTAGCCCGGCGCGGAGCGCGTCATGCGCAAGAGCGACCGGCAGTGCGTGCTGCAGGCCCGGCTGGGCGATCACGCCGCATACGGCGAACTGGTCGCGCGCCATCAGGGCCGGGTACGCGGCTGGTTGCGCCATCTATGCGGCAATCATGCCGAGGCCGACGATCTGGCGCAGGAGGCCTTCGTGCGCGCCTGGACGCGTATAGGGGACCTCAAGGATGCGGACCGCTTTTCTGCCTGGCTCATGAAGATCGCATACAACGAATTCCTGCAAAGCCGGCGCTCGGCGCAGAAACGGCAAAGGCTGGCGGAGCGGCTGGCGACGGAGCAGGATGCGCACGGGAACATGGCGTCCACGGCACAGCCCGAAACCGCCGTCGAACTGGAGCGCGTGCTTGCGATACTTTCGGAGCGCGAGCGCGCGGTTGTGGTTCTGAACTATGCTTGCGGCTACTCGCACGGAGAAGTAAGCGAAATGACCGGCATGGCGCTGGGGACTGTCAAATCGTTGATCCAGCGCGGCTGCCAAAAGGTACGGGAGAGACTTGATGCAAGACCCTGACGCGAAAAGGGACATTGACCGCGCAATGGCGGCGCTGTTCGCCGGCGCCGAGGCACCGCCGGAAGCGGACGATCAGTTCGTGTCGGGAGTGATCAGCCGGATCCGGCGGCGCGAGCGCATGCGGTGGTGGGTGCTGGGAGGCGCCGCGCTGATCGCTTCCGCAATCGCCCTGCCCGCCGTATGGGAATTACTGACCGCATGGGGCGGCGCAGAAGTGAATCTGCTGGCTGATTTGAACAGCCGCCTCGTACAATCCGGCGCTCAGATCACCGAATTCCTGCGCACGGCCGCGCGCTCGGTCACCTTTCTGACGGCCGCCGTGCTGGCCGTAGCCATTGTTCCCCTGCTGCGCTGGCTGGCGGACTGACTGGGGGACGGGGGCGAGACCCGCTCGCTCCCGGTGGCAAGCGCGGTTACGCCTTCTTCGCCGGCCGGCGCGGGAGGTAGAGGTCGGTGATTGTGCCGAGGTAGGCCTCGGCGGCCATGCCGACGGACTCCGAGAGCGTGGGGTGCGGGTGGATGGTGAGCGCCAGGTCCTCGGCTTCGGAGCCCATTTCGATGGCGTGGGCGACTTCGGAGATGAGGTCGCCGGCGTTCACGCCCACGATGCCGCCACCGATGATGCGGCCGTCTTCGGCGTCGAACAGCAGCTTGGTCATGCCTTCGGAGCGCTGCATGGAAATGGCGCGGCCGCTGGCCGCCCAGGGGAATACGCCCTTGCCGTAGTCCACGCCCTGCTCGCGCGCTTCGGTCTCGGTCAGGCCCACCCAGGCGACTTCGGGGTCGGTGTAGGCCACCGACGGCACCAAGCGGGCGTCGAAGGCGACCTTCATTCCGGCGGCGGTCTCGGCCGCGACCTTGCCCTCGTGGGTGGCCTTGTGCGCGAGCATGGGATGGCCGATGATGTCGCCGATCGCGAAGATGTGCGGCTGGTTGGTGCGCAGTTGCTTGTCGGCCGGTATGAAGCCGTGCTCGCCGACCGTAACGCCGGCTTTTTCCGCGTCGATCCTGTCGCCGTTGGGCACGCGGCCCACTGACACCAGCACCCGGTCGAACACGCCCGGATCCGGCGCCTTCTCGCCCTCGAACAAAACCTCGATGCCCGCGTCCGCAGCCTTGGCCGACGCCACCATCACGCCGGTGTGGATCGCCGCGTACTGCTTGCGGATGCGCCGCTCCAGCGGCCTGAGCAGGTCGGCATCCGGCCCGGGCATCAGCCGGTCCAGTGCTTCGACCACCGTGATCTCGCTGCCCAGCGCCGCGTAAACGGTGGCCATCTCGAGGCCGATGATGCCGCCGCCGATGACCAGCAGGCGCCCGGGAATATCGTCCAGCAGCAGCGCGTCGGTGGAATCCATGATCCGCGGGTCGTCCGGCAGATTGGGCAGCGCGCGGCTTTGCGAGCCGGCGGCGATGATGCACTGCTCGAACTCCAGCGTTTCGGCGCCTTCGGCGGTTTCCACGGCCAGTTCGTTCGGCCCGGCAAAACGCCCCGCGCCCTCAAGCACGGTCACCTTGCGCTTCTTCGCCATGCCGGCCAGCCCGCCGGTCAGACGGCCCACGACCCGCTCGACCCAGGCGCGCGTCTCGGTCGGCTCCAGCGCGGGCGCCGCGTAGCGGATGCCCGCCTCCGCGACATGCTCGGCCTCGCCCATTACCCGCGCCAGGTGCAGCAGCGCCTTGGAGGGAATGCAGCCCACATTCAGGCACACGCCGCCCAGCGTGGGATAACGCTCGACCAGCGTCACTTCCATACCCAGATCGGCGGCCCGAAAAGCCGCCGTGTAACCTCCGGGCCCCGAACCCAGCACCGCCAGTTGCGTCTTCACTCTTCGTTCTCCGTTTCGTCTTCGTCGTCGACCGGCGCCAGCAGCCGGTCCGCATCCGCCAGCAGCGCGCTCAGGCGGGTCGTGAATCGCACCGCCGTGGCCCCGTCGATCACCCGGTGGTCGTAGGAAAGCGACAGCGGCGCCATCAGCCGCGGCCGGAACTCTCCGTCGCCGAAAACAGGCGCCATGCGGGCCCTGGACACGCCGAGTATCGCCACCTCCGGCGCGTTGATGATCGGCGTGAACGCCGTGCCGCCGATGCCGCCCAGGCTGGAGATGGTGAACGAGCCGCCCTGCATTTCATCCGGCGCCAGCTTGCCGTCGCGGGCCTTGCCGGAAAGCTCCTGGAAGGCCCGCGCCAGCCCGGCTACGTCGAGCCGGCCGGCGTCGCGAATCACCGGCACCAGCAGGCCGCGCTCGGTGTCAGCGGCGAACCCAAGGTGCACGAACTTCTTAAGCGCCAGGGCCGCGCCGCCGTCGGTGAGCGAGGCGTTCAGCGTCGGGAACTCCTTGAGGCACAGCACGGTGGCGCGCGCGACGAAGGCCAGCAGCGTCAGGCGCACGCCGTCGGCGGCCAGCTCGGCCTTCATCGCCTTGCGGCGGGCCTCGACGTCCGTGATGTCGGCCTCGTCGTGCTGGGTCACGTGCGGCAGGTTCACCCAGCTCGCCCACAATCGCGGGCCTGAGATCTTCTGCACCCGGCCCAGCGGGACTACTTCGATTTCGCCGTGCGCGGAGAAATCGACTTCCGGAACCTCCGGCAGTCCGGCGCCGGGCACGCCGCGTTCCAGCGCCAGCTTGACCCAGGCCTTGACGTCGGCCTTGCGGATCCGGCCCTTCACGCCCGATCCGGCAACCGCAGCCAGGTTCACGCCCAGTTCGCGCGCGAACTTGCGCACGGACGGCGAGGCGTGCGCCCTGGAGAAGCCCTCCTCGTCGATCGGCGGCAGGGTCCCGGGCGCTGAAGGCAGCTGCTGGGCGGCCGCGGGCGCTGCCGGCGCCACCACCGCCTGCGAGGCAGGCGCTGCCGCGGCCTGCGCGGGTGCTGCGGCGGGTTCGGCTGCCGCGCTCGAAGGTCCGTCCGGCTCCGCCGCCGGCGCCTCGCCCTCCAGTTCGGCGATCACGTCGCCCTCGTTGACCGTATCGCCCACGCCCACCTTCAGGCTCACCACGCGTCCGTCGAACGGCGCGGGCACATCCATGGCCGCCTTCTCGGTTTCCAGCGTGATCAGCGGGTCGTTGGCGGCAACTTCCTCACCGGCGGCGACCGTGACCTCGACGACTTCCACATCGGCGAACTCGCCCAGGCCGGGCACGCGAACTTGGGTAACTTCGGGCAAGGTCTTTCCTTGTCAGAGCGTGACGGGATCGGCCTTCGCGGGATCGATTTCCCATTTCGTCATCGCTTCGGACACCTTGTCCGGGTCGATCCGGCCCTCCGCGGCCAGCGCCGAGAGCGCGGCCGCCGCGATGTAACGCGCATCCACCTCGAAGTGGTTTCTGAGCGCGGAACGGCCGTCGCTGCGGCCGAAGCCGTCGGTGCCCAGCGTGATATACGTCCCCGGAACCCATTGCCGGATCGAATCGGGCAGCGCCGCCATGTAGTCGCTGGCGGCGATGAAGGGCCCGGTGGCGTCGCCCAGCGCCTCGGCCAGGTACGGGCGGCGTGGCGTCTTGCCGGGATTCATGCGGTTGCAGCGCTCGCATGCCAGGCCGTCGCGACGCAACTGGTTATAGCTGGTGACGGACCATACGTCCGCCTCGACACCGAATTCCTTGCGCAGCAGATCGGCCGCGCCCAGCGCTTCGTTGAGGATGGCGCCGGACCCGAACAACTGCACCCGCTCGGCGGAGTCGTCGCCCTCCCCGTCTCCCGGCAGCCGGTAGATTCCCTTGAGAATACCTTCCCGCCAGCCCCTGCGCATGGGCGGCTGGCGATAGTTGTCGTTCATCGTGGTGATGTAGTAGAAGACGTTTTCCTGCCGCTCGGCCATTCGCCGCAGCCCGTCCTGGACGATCACCACCAGTTCGTAGGCATAGGCCGGGTCGTAGGACAGGCAGTTCGGGACCGTGGCGGCCGCCAGGTGGCTGTGGCCGTCCTGGTGCTGCAGGCCCTCGCCCGCCAGGGTGGTGCGCCCGGAAGTGCCGCCGATCAGAAAGCCGCGCGCCTGCGAATCGCCACCGGCCCAGATGAAATCGCCGATCCGCTGGAAGCCGAACATCGAGTAGAAGATGTAAAACGGGATCATCGGCAGGCCGTGGTTCGAATACGACGTCCCCGCCGCCAGCCAGGAGCAGAACGATCCCGCCTCGTTGATGCCCTCTTCCAGGATCTGGCCCTTGCGGTCCTCGCGGTAGGCCATGAGCTGCTCGGAGTCCTGCGGCGTGTAGAGCTGTCCCACCGAGGAATAGATCCCGAGCTGCTTGAACATGCCCTCCATGCCGAAGGTGCGCGCTTCGTCCGGCACGATGGGGACCACATGCTTGCCGAGCGACTTGTCGCGCACCAGCATCTGCAGCATGCGCACCAGCGCCATGGTCGTTGAAATGGACCGCGTGGCGGAACCGCCGGTGATCGACTTGAAGTTGCTCAGCGCCGGGACCTTCAGCCGCGCGGCCCTGGCCACGCGCTGAGGCAGGTAACCCCCGAGCCGGCGGCGGCGCTCCTGCAGGTAGCGGATTTCCTCGCTGTCCTCTTCCGGCATGCGGAACGGAATCTTGCTGCTCTTGAGCTGCTCGTTTGTGACCGGGATATTGAACCGGTCGCGGAACTCCTTGAGCGCCTCGAGGTCGAGCTTCTTGGCCTGGTGGGCGGTCATGCGGCTTTCGCCGCCCTCGCCCATCCCGAAACCCTTGACGGTCTTGGCCAGGATGACGGTGGGCCGCCCCGTTTGCTTCGTGGCGCGCTCGTAGGCGGCGTAGATCTTCATCCGGTCGTGCCCGCCCCGGTTCAAGAGCTCGATGTCCTCGGTGGACATGTGCGCCACCTGCTCCTTGAGGCCCTCGATCGCGCCGAAGAATTTTTCGCGGGTGTATTCGCCGCCCAGGGCCTTGCAGTTCTGGTATTCGCCGTCCACGCATTCTTCCATGCGCCGGCGAAGCAAGCCGTTGTGGTCGCGGGTCAGGAGCGGATCCCAGCGCGATCCCCAGATTGCCTTGATCACGTTCCAGCCCGCGCCCAGGAAGGCCGCCTCCAGTTCCTGGATGATCTTGCCGTTACCGCGCACCGGCCCGTCGAGGCGCTGCAGGTTGCAGTTCACCACGAAGATCAGGTTGTCCAGCCCCTCGCGCACCGGCACCGTGATCGCGCCCAGGGACTCGGGCTCGTCCATCTCGCCGTCGCCCAGCATGCACCAGACGCGGCGGTCGCCCATTTCGGCGAGGCCGCGATGCTCCAGGTAGCGCATGAAGCGGGCCTGGAAGATCGCCATCATCGCGCCCAGGCCCATCGAAACCGTCGGAAACTGCCAGAAGTCCGACATCAGCCAGGGATGCGGATAGGAGGACAGCCCGCCGCCGCCCACCTCCTGGCGGAACCGGGCGAGCTGCTTGTGGGTCAAGCGGCCTTCCAGGAAGGCGCGCGCGTAGATGCCGGGTGAAGAATGGCCCTGGAAATACACCAGGTCGCCGCGGTTCTCTTTGGTGGGCGCGCGCCAGAAATGGTTGAAGCCCACCTCGTACAGCGTCGCCGCCGAGGCATAAGTCGCAATGTGGCCGCCGTATTCCGAACTCTTGCGGTTGGCGTGCACCACCATCGCCATGGCGTTCCAGCGGATGTAGTTCTCGATCCGCCGCTCCAGCGCCACGTCGCCGGGATATTCCGGCTGGTCGGCGCGGTCGATGGTGTTGAGGTACGCGGTGTTGGCGCCATAGGCCATGTGCGCGCCCGAGCGGCGGGCCCGGTCGGTGATCCGGTTGAGCAGAAACGCCGCGCGTTCGGGGCCCTGTGTGCGCAGGACGGAATCGATCGACTCCAGCCACTCGCGGGTCTCCAGCGGGTCGCTGTCGTGAAGCAGATTGGCGCGAATTACGGGGTCGTCTGGCATACAATCAGGCCGGCAAGAATAATGTTTTCGTGTAGTCGGCCCGGCCTTTAACGGCGTTTCCCATGCAAGCTCCCTGGAACCTGAAAGATCGCTTTCGCGGCTTCATGCCGGTCGCGGTGGATGTCGAAACCAGCGGCATCGACCCGGAGGCCAACGCGCTGCTGGAAATCTCCGCGGTGCTCTTCACGGTCTGCGACGACGGGCAACTGGCGCCTTCCGAGCACGTCTGGCTCCACGTATTGCCATTCGAAGGCGCCGAAATCGACGAAGAGGCGCTGCGCATCAACCGGATCAAGCCGAACCACCCGCTACGGCCCGCAGTGCCCGAGCGCGAAGCCTTGCGGCGCGTGTTCCGCGTCGTGCGCCGGGAACTGAAAGCCACGGGCTGCTCACGCGCCATACTGGTGGGCCACAACGCGCATTTCGACCTAGCCGTTCTAAACGCCGCAATCAAACGCAGCGGCATCAAGCGCAACCCGTTTCACCGGTTCAGCGTGTTCGATACCTGCACGCTGGGCGGCGCGATGTTCGGCCAGACCGTGATGAGCCTGGCCGCCAGGGCCGCCGGGCTGGAATGGAATGAAGAGCGCGCCCATTCCGCTCTCTACGACGCGCAGTGCTGCGCGCAGATCTTCTGCGAAGCCATCAACCGGATCAACGACAAGTCCAATCCCGCCCTGCGCTGACGGCGGCTAGTGTCGTGTCACGCCTGTATTGTCGCATCAGAGCGGGCGTAGCGTGTCCCTGCAAGACGCAGCCGGCACGGAATACTCGCTGTATTGCGAACGGCTGCAACGCCGCGGGGGCGCGCTACGCCCGCTCCCGAAGGGCGTGTTTCCCCTGGCCCGTGGCCGCGTTGCGCCCCTGGGCAATGGGAGGCGCCATTCCCGGCGGGACGCGCCTTGCCACGAACCAGGGGAAACACGCTGATGTGACAATACAGGCGTGACACGACACTAGTCCAGGTCCTGAACCAGTTCCCGCAACTCGCCGGTGCGAGCCATCTGCGTGACGATGTCGGAGCCGCCCACCAGTTCTCCCTGAACGTAAAGCTGCGGAAAGGTGGGCCAGTTCGAGTACTCCTTCAGACCCTGGCGCAGATCGGGATCCTGCAGGATATCCACATAGGCGAAGCGTTTCCCGCACTGCCTCAGCGCGGCCACGACCTGCGCGGAGAACCCGCACTGGGGAAAATCCGGCGATCCCTTCATGTACAGCAGAAGCGGAAATTCCCCGATCTGCTTGCTGATGCGCTGTTCTAACTGCTTGTCCTGCATGGTCGTGATAAAAACGTCTGAATAACTCAACAATTATAGGCTACGCGCCCGCCCTCAATAGCAACGCTCCTCCTGCCCATGTTCATTTTTCCCGTTGACGGATTAAACTAGGTTCTTGAATTCCCAATCTGACCGGAGACCTTCCAGCCTGGAAGGTCGCGGTCCGTTAGAGCGAATTGGAAAGATGCCGAACAAGCCGAAAAGCGCGAACAAAGAGCAAGCCGCCTATGGCGGCGCTTATGAAGCTACGATCAAGCTTCAGATCAAGCCGCTGGAGGAAGGTGGCTACCTGGCAACAAGCGAAGATGTTCCCGGTCTGGTCGCAGAAGGCCGCACGATGGCCGAAACCACCGAGATCGCCCAGGGTCTGGCCCGGAAAATTGCCGAGTCCTGTCTTGCGCATGGTGATCCCTTGCCGCCCGCTAAGCGTTGCGTGCCGTAACACGCATTGGAGGAAGCAGCGGCAGACCCGCTTCGCACCCCGCACACAACGGCTTCGTCTCGTTTGCCGGTCGGATATTCGCGTGTAATCCGTTTGTGGCACAATCGGCGCTTCGGAAATTGACGTAGAGGGGACGTTATGAACCCATTGAACACACTGACAGGCACGCTCGTGGGCGGCCTTGTACTCTCCCTGATCATCATGGCCATCGCGGCGCTCACCGGCAGTTCGATGGCCGGCGCCAACATCGTCAACTCATTCCTGATCTGGCTGCACGTGTTCGCGGGCGTTACCTGGATAGGACTTTTGTATTACTTCAATTTCGTGCAGGTGCAGGCGCTTTCCGACGCCGCCTCCGATGACGGCGGGCCCAGTGGCGCCGCCATTACCCGCTACGTGGCGCCCCGCGCGCTCTGGTGGTTCCGTTGGGGCGCCCTGGTCACGTGGCTGGCCGGATTCACCTTCCTGCTTCACAAGCAGGACACCATCAACGTGTTTACCCTCGGCCTAGTATCGGGCGGAGGGGATGCCATGTACGGGCTAACGCTCGGCATCGGCGCCTGGCTCGGATCGATCATGCTCTTCAACGTGTGGATCGTCATCTGGCCCAACCAGAAGAAGGTGCTCGGCATCGTGGAAGCCAGCGCTGAAGAGATCAACAAGGCGCGGCGGACCGCTTTCCTGTTCTCGCGCACCAACACGCTGCTTTCGATTCCGATGCTGGCGAGCATGGTAGGCGCCGGTCACGGCATGATGTTCTAGAGCCTGAGAAGGCGGGGCGCCCGCCCTCCAGACACCAAGCGCGCTCGACTTTACTCACTGTGAAGAGGGGGCGACGGCCTCGCTCCCAGGCACATCGAGAAGTCGCAGGCGCTGACGCGTTGCCTGCCTAGAACCGCAAACGTGCCGTAACGCCCACCTGACGGCGGCGTGGGTGAGACAAGGTAATCCGGAACGGGAACAAGGTATCGAAGAAGCCGCCGGCGCCTCCCCCAGGCAGAGCGTTCGCAAAGAAGACGTCGCGGAACCCTGCTATAGGCTTGTCATCATCGAATAGATTCTCCGACCACACTTCCAGTGTGAAACGCTCCGAATCGAGTCCCAGGCGCAGATTCACATAGGTATGGGCAGGTATTTCCGCCTGGTTGGGCGCCCCCAGCCACTGACTGCCGGTATGCAGCACGTCACCACGCACATACCAGTCCATATCGCCTCGAAATTCGCGCCGGTAGGTAAGCGTGCCGTTCGCCTGGACCGCGGACTGGCGCAACAACTCGTTACCGGACACGTCGCCATCCGGTGCGAAGCTGGGAAAGTCGGCAAAGGACTCGATCTTGGCGTCGTCGAACTCGGAATCCGTCAGAGAAAAGCCCAGTGACCCGGTCAGGTTGTCGGTGAAGGCGAAAGTCAACGTCGCCTCAAGGCCTTGCACGGATGCGTCGCCGGCATTCATGTCCAGCTGCAGGAGCTCGGTCAGCGGGATTCCGTTCGGGTCCACCGCTACCAGTTGCGGGATCACGATCTTGGACCAATCGATGAAATACACGGCGATGTCGCTGTTTAAGCGGCCGCCCAGGTACGTGCCCTTCACGCCCAGCTCAAACGACGTGTTCTTTTCCGGGTCGATGTAGCTGACCACAGAGACCATTTCGCCGTTGATATTCGTATCGGTATCAAAGTCGAAATCACCGCTTTTTTCGGCTCCTGCTATGGATCCGTAAAACATGGTGTTCTGCGAGGGCTTGTAGTCCAGGGTCGCACGCCAGGTAAGGAAGTCCCAGGTGTTGCTCAGATCATATCCACCCTCGAAATCCTGGACTCTCCTGTCTTCATCCGTGTAGCGCAATTCCACGCGGCCGGTCAGGCGTTCGGACAGGTCCCAGTCAACGGACCCGAATACGGCCCACGCGTCCGTCTCGTTTACAAATTCGACTTCATCGCGGGCGTCGCCAGTGGCCCCCGAAAACCATTGGCGAAGAGCCAGGTCGCCTATCGATGTTCCAGGAAACGCCGGGACGGCGAACCCGACGCCAGGGAAGAACTCGACGCAGGGACAGAAGTTGGAAAAACCAAATGGCTGCGGTGTCAAGGAGACGACGCCACTCGTCTTGGCCTCCGCATCGACCGTGTAATAGTAGGCCCCAACGCTGTAGCGCAAGGCGCGGTCTTCCGGACTCGTGAACCGTATCTCCTGGCTAAACTCCTCAGTCTCATCGCCCGGGCCGATTTGCAGCCATTCCGTATCGAAGGTGCCCAGCGCATAGGCACGCGGAAACGGCGAGAATCGCGACTGATAGGCGAGCCTCGTTGTCCCATCGCCACGGGAGCCGTCCACAAAAAAAGTCTGATCTACATTGGAATACCCCGATGACGCGGCGAATGTTCCGAGCTCGTGATCCAGTCGCAAGGTGACGCTGCCGCGAACCACGTCCCGATTCTCGCCGGTGGCACGGGATATCACGCTTAAGTCGTCCTCGGCGATTGAGGGTAACTCACCACAATAATTTGCCAGTCTCTCGCCCCGGGCGCTGGTGTTCTCGCAGTTCATCGTCAGGGCGCTCACGGCGGAATTGTCGATGTCATCGTTCGAGACATAAAGTGACAGGCCTATCTCGGATTGCTCCGTTGGCGTGAAATGAAGGCTGCCCTGGAAGGTCTCGTAGTTGAATCCGCCGATGTCCGGACCATCGGTCACCTGATTCTCGTAGGAACCGTCCCATTCATTCTTCATGATCGCGAGTCGACCGCGCATCTTGCCCTCGATGATGGGGCCACTTACCGCACCGGACAATACGACTCGACCGTTGTCCCCGAAAGTCAATTCCGCCTTGCCCTGATACTCGTCCGTCGGACGTGCGGTGACGAAATTGATCGCGCCGCTGAAGCTGTTACGTCCATACATGGCCGCCTGGGGGCCCTTGACCACCTCGATGCGCTCGAGGTCGAGCTGACTGAAGTTCAATCCTTCGCGACCGGAGATAAACACGCCGTCAACGAAGATCGCCGCATTGTTCTCCCGGCCCTGGACTGCAGTAGGCGCGATTCCCCGGATCACGGGCACAGGCAGAAACTCGCCAAACAAATTGGAAAAGGTCATGCCCGGCGTGAAATTTGCCACGTCATCAAGATTCTCGATCGACGCGGATGCGATTTCGGCGGCGCTGAATGCCGAGATAGCCAACGGCACGTCCTGCAGCCGCTCCTCGACCCTGCGCGCGGTGACGACGATTTCCTCCAGTGCTGCGGCGCCTTCCTGAGCATTCGCAAGCCCCGCGTACCCCGAAGCAGCAAGCATCGTTGCTGCGACTAACCCGATCTTTGTTTGGATTTTGGCCATGACATCCCCCTTGATAATGTCCCCCAAGCCGCGGGATACGCAGTCAGCCTGCTGCGCGCCATGCCGATGAGCATCTTCATCGGGATTTGCTCTCCTGGCGTTCGACCGATTCTCTTGCGGCCTGTTTTACGGTGGCCGCAAGCGCGAGATCGTCAATCAATTCGGAAATCATGGACAGGAAGTCCTTCCAGCCTTCGTCCGTGTGAAGCTCAAGGTTCAGGTATTGCGTATTCGAAAGCCGCCGCATTGAGGCGAACGACACCGCAGCATAGAGAACGACGAGTATTCTCCAATTGTCTCGCGCGAGAACTTCCGCGTCGCTCGCCAGATCTTGGGTGACCTCATCCTGTTTTTGCCGCCGGAGCTCAGCCAGCGTTTTCGAGAAGGGTGTGGGCCCCGAGAGTTCCTCCGCCATGAGCCGCGCTACAGCTTCATTCTCGTGCCAATGATTGGCTGCGCCAATAAGGCTCAATCGAATGCGTTCCATGACCGGCAGTCGGTCGAGCTCGCCGTATTCGTGTCCGTCCACGAGATCGGTCGCCTGTGGCCAAAGCGGATTCTTCTTCAGCCAGGCCTTGAGGAGGCCGGACATGCCACCGAAATAGCTGTACAGGGCAGGCTTTCCCAAGCCCGCTTCGTCCATCAGTGTCTGTGTCCGCAGATTGTGAATTCCGTCCCGCACAAGGATAGATTCAAAAGCGTTCAACATAGCCCGCTTGTTTTGCTCTCTGTTCCGCTGCCTCTTGCCGCGCACGGCCTCCGTTTGAATCGCTAAGTCTGTCAAAGTCTCAACCTCCATATCGGTCTAAGTATACCAAATAGTAAATTATTGTTTGAAATATGCGACCATTACGTTACAAAAAGTGGGACGTTTCTTGGCATTCATTTGATAAAAGGTCCAATTGACAGGCAAAAAACAAACTGTATAGTAATTTTTTATGCTTATTTCATACTACTTAGTATCTTTTATCGGCGTGGTGACCGGTAAAAGGAAATGCGGCAACGATCAATGAACGCCAGTTTTCTGGCCAGCAGCAGCGCTGGTCCAGTGGGTCACCCCTGATGCAATGCGAATAACGGAGGTATTGTGATGACGGACCAGAATTTTGATCTTCGACCTCTGGCCGGGGCACTGGGCGCGGAAGTCACGGGATTGGATCTTTCCCATACCCTGAACGCTTCGGTTGTGAGTCAGCTCCATGACGCCTGGCTAGAGCACCAGGTGCTCTTCTTTCGCGATCAGACTTTGGCTCCTTCTCAGTTCAAGGCATTCGCCTCTCTGTTTGGCAAGCCCGAGATTCTTCCCTTCATTCCTCCGGAACTCAGAGTCAAGGAAGAGCCGGACATCGAGATCTTCGAGCAGACCGCATGGATGGAAAATGCGCCGCCGACAGACACGATTCATATCGATGTTTCCTCAAGAGACATACCGTCCAAGGCAGCCGTGCTCTTTTGTCTGGAGACGCCAGAAGCCGGCGGAGACACGATCTGGGTAAATATGTACGATGCCTACGACCATCTGTCGGACAGCATGAAGAAACTGTTGACCGGAAAGACGGCTACGTTTCCGAAGCTCGATTTCGCTATGGTCGAACGCTTCATCAGTGCCGAGCCGGCAATGAAACGGATGTTGGATATGTTTTGGCATCCGCCCATCAACCACCCCGTCGTTCACACGCATCCTGAGACCGGAAGGTCAGCACTCTTTGTCGACCCTTTCCGTACCCGTCACATCAATGATCTTGAAAACGACGAGAGTGACGCGATCTTGCGGTTTCTGAGAACGCATATCGCCAAGCCCGAGTTTCAATGTCGCTGGAATTGGGACCCCCGATCAGTCTGCATTTGGGACAATCGATGCACAGCGCATAAGCGCATCGATGATCATTTCGAGGGGCGCCGACTGTTTCACCGCGTATCCATTGCTGCCGAGGAGCCGCCGAGTCTCTGACAGGACTACAGGATCAAGCACTCGAGAAGGAGACTTCAAAATGAAACCAATCCCTGATGGTTACACACGTATTGCATCAAACGTCTACTACGAGGACCCGATCGCTGCGATGGACTGGCTATGTGAAGCCTTCGGCTTCGAGGTTCGACTCAAGATCCAGTCACCAGACGGCAAACTTCAGCATTCGGAGCTGGTGTTCGGGGACGGCATGATCATGGTCGGAGATGCAGCCAAGGTCAGGGAACTGAAGAGTCCCCATTCCATTGACGGCATAAATACCCAGACGCTTCACGTTTACGTTGACGATGTCGAAGAGCATTGCAAGCAGGCACGGGCCGCGGGAGCGAAGATTCACATTGAGCCCGGCGACCGGGATTACGGCAACCGCGTTTATTTGGCCGAAGATTTCCAAGGCCATCGCTGGTGGTTTGCAGAGCCCATGGAAGCGTGAGCACACAATCTTGGAGGGGACGTGCTGGTATGCAATCCATCGGTAGATTGGCCACGACTGCAGTGATCGTTCTCATTGCGTTTGCTGGTACTGAATCAGCCGTCGCCGGATCGGTTACAACCAATGTTGAAGGCAAATTCAACAACAGCCAGGAAAACAATTGCCTGCATTTGTCAAAATTCTTCTACTTGAGCGATTGCTCCTACAGCCACGTAACTGAGGAACTTGTGGGCAATCCATTGCCATGGGTCGGTCCGGTTTCGAATGCCGTCTATTTCGAAATTGATAGCGAATTGGCCGACCCGCTTTACGTGCCGTCGGCGGGAGATGCCCGCCACGCCCCATTGATGACCGGGACTGTCACGATTGACGATCAATCGTCGGACGACCCGGAGGATGATCTGATAAGCGCGACACTGATCGTGGGACCTGCGGCTCGCAGTTTGATTACGAACATTCCGGAAATCCGTTCAGTGCAGGGCGGTAACGTCAACGCACAGCCGCGCGCGGTTCACTCCTGGAAGAACATTACTCATACGGTTGCGCCGACGGCCGTGGATTCCGCCACGCCCAATGCTCACGGCGGGTTTGACTACGTCATTGCTTCAAGGGGCTTCCCTTCGCAGATCTGCCTTGCCGATCATCCGGACGATTGTTTTCCTGCAGAGCATGCCCAAAAGATCGAAACCGGCCAAAACGCTCAGGGTGACTGGCAAACACCGGGCAGCGCATCTATTGCACGAGGTGAAGCCCTGGGAGGAAATAGCGGCGCTCAGTCAACCGCTGTGGTTGAGGGCCAGACGTGCAGGGACAACGTCGGCGGCGACTCTTGCCTCAAGGGCCAAACCGTCTGGGGCAGCGACAAGCAGGACTACGGCCTCGACAACCTTTTGCTGAAAGTGGTGACTGATGCCTCATGGCAGGTCGTTACGCTTGAAGGATACTGGACCAAGGAAATACGCCTTGACGCCGGCCCACCGATCTTTCAGCCCCCTGAACCCCAGGTCAACTCCTGGACCGCCGGACGCATGACAGCTCGCCGCGCAGAGTGAGTCGTCCCTTGAAGATGGCTGGCTTTGCATTTGCGGCCTGCGCCGCTTTATTGGAGCCACAAACGGCAAACAGCGCTACCGGACCTGGCTCGTTGCCGACGGTTGAGGATCTGGACGCTTCACCGACCGTACTTGAATTCGAACTTGTCGCAGAAAAATTGCCCGTCGACCTTACGGGTAACGGCTTGATGGCAAATGCCTACACATTCAACGGCGGGACGCCTGGTCCGGAATTGAGCCTGCAGGTCGGCGACAAGGTCATTGCCCATTTCACAAACCGCCTCGACGAACCGATGACCGTGCACTGGCATGGCATCGAACTCGACAACCCAAATGACGGCACGACCGTAACGCAAAATCCGGTTGGGACCGGCGAGACCTTTACTTACAGGTTCCGCGTGACCCGCCCCGGAATATTCTGGTACCACTCTCACTCCATGCCCGCAAACAAAGAGTTCAAGGGACTTTTCGGACCGATCATCGTCACCGACCATGCAGACCGGGCACTGACTGAGCTTGGTGTACTTCCCTCGCAAACGCATACCTTGATGTTGTCGGATACGACGGTCTGCAAGGAACCCGGCAAGAACGATTTCGCAACTTTCCCCGAGGACCCGCATAAACCCTGGGCCTTCAGCAACCAGTACGGCCCTTTTGCCGGGCACTCCGCTTACCCCACACCGAAAGACCTTTGCGAAACACCACGGGACAATCACGGTAATCTCCTCGACTCGGGCCCTCTCGCTGCCGGAGAGATTCCCAATGTAATGCCACCCGTCAACTGTGGCCCGAAGTTCGATTGCCGCGTCAATGAGGGGCAGCTGGTTTTGACGAATGGGCTGAGGGCGGCCCCACGGGATGGCTCTCCGGACGCTCCCGGCGCCGTGGAGGATGGTGATGACTTTATTGATGTGCGGGCCGGTCAAGGGGTGCGCCTGCAAATCCTGAATGCTTCCGTTGCCCGTTACTTTCGGCTGCGTCTCACTGACCAGAAGGGGGCAAAAGTCCCTCTCTATCGCATAGGCGGTGAAGGCGGACTATTGGACTATGTGCGTCTTGAGGGCGGTGTGCAACAGGGTCTGGACTTCAAATTCGACGGCGGCGAGATTCTCCTCTCGAATGCGACGCGAAAGGACATCGTCTTACAAGTACCTGATGACGCCAGGGTTGGAGACATACTCACGCTTTGGACATTGGATTTTCGCCATTACGGCACTCAGGAATACCCGAATGGTTACGGCAACATACCCACCGTACCGGTAGCCCATTTTCAGATCGTCGAGAATACCGGGAGTCCCGCTTTCGCAATTGAAGCTGGCGATCCGTTGAGAGTCCATCCGGCGATCAACGATCCGGTCGTGGACATCCGTAATGAGGAAATCAAAGATCATCTCCTGGATCCTTACACTTTTGATGAGCCACAGCCAGGCCTGTCTGACGAGACAATCAGTTTAGCGATCGTCGGTATGCGCGAATCCATGGATGGAATTCACGGCATTCAGCTTGAGGACACAGAAGCAGTCGATTTTCGTGCAGTTCCTCATGTCTACTCGAGCCGCTGGGCACGTCTGGGCGATCTTCTTGAATTGCGGCTCCATAACCGCACGCAGATGCATCATCCGATGCATCTGCATGGTTTTTCGTTTCAGCCCGTTCGACTGATAGAGCGCAGAGATGCAGAAGAAACTGTCGTTTTTGAGTATCCGCCCGAGTTCGTGGACACGGTGGACGTTCCCCCAAACCACATCCTCGTAATGCGAGTCCGGCTGGAAGACCGACCCTACATCGAAACCGGCGAGCCGGGCGGTGGCGCCGGCCGATGGTTATTTCACTGCCACATCTTCAACCATGCGGGTCTGGGCATGATCACCGAACTCGTGGTGGTTGAGCCAGATTGAGACTTGAGTGGTGATGTAAACGGGAACTTGGACAGCGTGATTCGGATGATTCGCAAGACACCAAAGCTAATGCGCCTGATGGTCATGTGCGCAATAGTTCTGACCAACATTACTTGCATAAGAAGCGCGAATAGCCAGCCCGGCGAAACACTGATTGAAACTACAAGTGGTCAGTTTCGCGGTGTGATCGAGGATGATGTCCTGGCCTGGAAGGGCGTTCCTTATGCGGCCCCGCCTGTTGGCGCATTGCGTTGGCGCCCTCCGCAGCCCTTCGCAGCGTCCGCCCGAATAAGAAACTCCGGCGAGTTTGGTCACGCCTGTCCGCAAACCATTCCTGATAGCCGCCCGGAGTGGGCCAAAGAACATCTTCGGTCAGTCGGGACTAGTGAAGATTGTCTCACTCTGAATATCTGGCGACCCAAGCACGCCGCGGGGGAAAAACTACCCGTCATGGTGTATTTTCACGGCAGCGCCTGGAAGTACGCGTCGTCAAGCTGGCCCGTGTGGACCGGTGACGATCTCGCCTCTGAAGGTGTAATTGTTGTCACCCCAAATTACCGCCTGGGATTGTTGGGTCAGTTCGCGCATCCCGCCCTATCCCGACTCCAGAGCGACGAATTGCTCGCAAATTATTCGCTTATGGACGCCATAGCCGCACTTCTATGGGTCAACGACAATGTTGAAGCAATCGGCGGCGACCCGGAAAGCATTACGATTTTCGGTCATTCGGCAGGTGGCGTCATGGTCAACTTCCTGATGATCACGCCGCAATCAAGGGGATTGTTCCATAGAGCCATTGCGCAGGGCAGTGCCGTCCAACTGGATTGCTCCCGTCATCTGTCCCAACGCAGTCTTCCGGGCGCGGCTTACGCGTCGATGGAAGACGTGGGCGTTGAATTCGCCAAACATGTTGGACTTTCTGGCACTTCTGATGAGGTGGCCAGCGCGTTACGTTCACTTCCGGTCGAAACGCTGATCCAATATCCGCCGCCCGACCTTGTACTTAATCCCGTCATTGAGGGCAACTTGGTACCGGGTGATATCGCGAAAATATTCGAACAGGGGCGTCAACATAACGTCCCTTACATGACTGGCGTCAGCAACTGGGAATGGAACCAGATCGACAATGTTCCCCTGATTGCAAAGTGGTTTATGGCAAGTTCCCTGCTCGATGGTTTGAGCGAAGATGATCTTGCAATATTCAATGACAAATGGACGCGAATTGGCGTTTCGCAAAGGTGGTTTGGCGAGGGCTTGTTTATTGCCTCTACCCGACGCCTGGCAAAGGAAATGCGTTCTGTTTCCGCACCGGCATGGCACTACCATGTCACGTATCTTCCGGAAAGCCTGCGATCAACTACGCCTGGCGCACCGCATGGCATGGAGGTCCCCTATCTTTTCGGTCACATTTGGGATCAGCCCGACTACCACCGGCCCGTGGCGGTGGAACTGAACGATGAGGACAGGCGCTTTGGCGAAATCGTTCGAGGTTACTGGCTGAATTTCGCCAAGACCGGCAATCCTAACGGCCCTGGTCTTCCCGATTGGCCACAATTTGATAGAGAGACGGATTACACGATGGACTTGGGCTGGGACATCCAGGCGCGCCATGCATTCAACAAACAAACCTCAGATTTTCTTGAAGAGCGAGCGCTCATCAGGCGCTCCACCCATATCTGCGGCAACCGGTAATCCAGGATCAATGTAGTCCACGCGATTGCGCTCGCACCTCAACACCCGCGAATGTCCGCTTGCGCCTGGTGGCGCGCGCGGCCGGCGCTACCGGCTAATTTCCCTCCTGCTTGCCGCTGCCCTTGAGGATGGAGGTTGCGAGCGTGAACATCGAGGCCATATTGCCCATGTCTGCGGGCACGACGAATGTGTTGCCCTCCTGGCCCAGCCGTCCGAACTGCTCCACGTACTGCTCGGCGACGCGCAGGCGCATGGCGCTTTCGCCTCCCTCTGCGTGTACCGCTTCGGCCACTCGCCGCAAACCCTCGGCGGTGGCGGTGGCAACGGCCAGAATCGCCTCTGCCTCGCCTTCGGCCTCGTTGATCTGCTTCTGCTTGGCCGCCTCCGACTCCTTGATAACGCGCTGCTTGTCGCCTTCCGCGTTATTGATCTGCGCATCCCGCTCGCCTTCGGATGTCAGCACCACGGCGCGTTTCTCACGCTCGGCCCGCATCTGCTTTTCCATTGCGGCCAGCACGTCCCTGGGAGGATTGATGTTTTTGATCTCGTAACGGAGAACCTTGATCCCCCACGCGCTGGTGGCCTTGTCCAGTTCCGAAACGACCGAGGAATTGATTGCGGCCCGTTCCTCGAAGGTGCGGTCCAGGTCGAGTTTTCCGACCTCGCTCCGCAAGGTGGTCTGGGCCAGTTGCGAGATGGCGAACAGGTAGTCGGTAATCCCGTAGGAGGCGTCCCTGGCCTCAAGAACCTGCAGATACAGCACGCCGTCCACCCCCACCTGCACATTGTCGCGGGTAATGCAGATCTGCTCCGGTATATCGACCGCCTGCTCCTTGAGCGTGTGTCTGTAAGCCACTCGCTGAATGAAAGGGATGAGAATGTGAAATCCCGCCCGCATCGTGTTGCTGTAGCGCCCGAGGGTTTCCACCACGTAGGCGGACTGTTGCGGCACCACCACGGCAGTCCTGGCGATGACTACGATGATCAGGATGGCCACGGCGCCAGCCACGATCAAGCTGAAAATCGTTGTTGTTTCCATAAATCAGGGCTCGAAGTTTGCGTATGCCGAGGCTAGTGTAGTGTCAAGCCGCTAGTGTGCTGTCCCATAAGTTCGTTGCCTTTCAGAGCGGGCCTGAAGCGTCAATGCAAGGCGACGTCCGCAGGGAATACTGCACGTATTGCCCAGGGCGGCAACGCCGCAGTGGCGCTTCAGGCCCGCTCCCGAAGGGCGCGGCCCCTGTGGCCCGTGGCCGCGTTGCGCTCCTGGGCAATGGGAAACA